>Ga0209050_1001720_pt1 | contig 21835 bp, 19 predicted proteins | sample Araplavi_mTSA_r2_FD_184276 | JGI IMG/M metagenome (GOLD analysis project Ga0209050, IMG submission 184276) | Arabidopsis root microbial communities from North Carolina, USA - plate scrape MF_Cvi_mTSA_r2 (SPAdes) (version 2) | ecosystem: Host-associated > Plants > Roots > Endosphere | place: USA... | reverse complement strand
AGAGAACCACTTCCTCAAATTCCCCGAGTTGATATTTCTTCATATCCTGTCGTTGCGGTAGGCGATGATACAAATATTTTTATTCAATTACTACTTTGTAGTAATATTTTGCTGAAGAAACAGAAACCACCGTCTGAAACGGGAATGCCACCGAACATCATATTCGGTGGCATTTCAGGTTACTTGGCAGCCAAAAGGTCTGACTTTTTTATAAGCCTGACTTAGGACTGTTTTTCTGATTTTAATGATTTGTAATAATGCATGGTGGATATGGCGGCAAGCATAATGATTATCCCTGCAACCTGGAGGGGGCTCACGCGCTCATGCAATACCAAACCTGCACAGAGAATGGCCACCGGAAGTTCCACCGTCATAAGAATAGCGCTAACGCCTGCGCCGACCTTCGGGATGCTGGCGGCAAACAACGCCGTGGGAATGGTGGTGCCAACGACGGCAAAGAACATGGCCCATAGCAGGAAGTCGCTGTCAAAATGATTGCCGGTCATGATGGTCTTGCTGTTTATCAAAAAAATGGTGCAAGCCGAGCCCATCATAATAAATGTACTTTTTGATTGCCATCGCCCGCCGCCCCCAATCCGGCCGTTGGCGACGATATAGGCGGCATACGTCAGCGACGAGAGCAAGGCGAGCACCATGCCTTTCAAAGAAAAAGAATATTTTTCTGCGGAAAAAATATTCCCGGCGATCACCGTGCCGACGAGGATAAGTACGACCGTCAGAAGTTCGACGGGAGACGGTCTTTTTTTAAAGATGAGCCATTCCAAGAGCAGGCTGAACCAGGTAAACTGCATCAGGATCACGATGGACAGTGAGGCTGAACTATAGTTCACAGACTGGTAATAAAGGAAATTGGTCAGTCCAATTAAGCTTCCGGTGAACAACAGTGAAAAAAGGACTTTCCGGGTTAACCGTTCTTTATTGTTTTTTCTCGTAACGAAAGCACAAATTCCGAGGAAGAGTGCTGCCAGAGCCGCTTGTGTAAAGGAGATTTCAGCAGCATTGTAACCCCGGGAGTACGACAGCTTTACGAAAGAGGACATAGTGCCGTACAAGGTCGCGCCAAGAAGCACCATGACGACGTAGGTCATATTCTTCATTTTTAAGATTGTTTTAATGGAATGAATAAGAAATTACCTGATGGAGGCTAAACAACCTTAAATTCTAATAGCAAAAGCCATAGCAACCTAGTCCCTGGGAAGGTGGGGCTAGGATCATCGTGAGAATCCGGTATTCAGCCTTTTAGGCTACCGGGGGAGGAGTATGGGCGGAAAAAAGACGATACATGACCTGCGTTTCTTATTTTAGACGCAACAATTTAAGAAAAAATCACGATGTCCATGAAGATTTGCTTTTTTATGGTGTGCCTTATGGGTACGATGACTCAGAAAGTGCTTGCGCAAAAGAATACCGATGCTGCTCGTCGCGCACAACAAAAACAGGAAAAGTACGGTGATGATTTTCCAGACTTCGATCGCTATTTGTTGCTGGAAGAGAAAGTCGATACGACGGCGAATGTAAGTGTTAGCGATTCGACGGCGATGGCCATCTGGACATTCTCCTAGCTGCCTGAGTAAAAATAAAGCGTAATGACGCGATGAACCCCCTCCAATGTCGCATGCTCCCTCAAAAAGCAATAGGCTTGCATCATAAATTTGCTGGATCAAAAAAGGAATTTACAGTTTAAAAAAAGTCCAGGACGTATGAGAAGATTAAAGGTACAGATGAACATTTCCCTTGACAACAAATGGGACAGCGGAATGTCAAATTTTAGTTTAGACAACCTTAAAGACGTGGACTGCATTTTGCACGGACGAAAGACCGCCGTGGGTTTTATTCCCTATTGGACGGACGTGGCAAACAATGCAAACGACCCGGAACACAAACTCGGAAAGCGATTTTCAGAGATCCCCAACGCAGTCTTTTCAAATACACCAGGGGTTGGCCCATGGAAGAATACAACCCTTATAAAAGGCGATGTCAAACGGGCGATCGAGGATTTAAAAAGTAAAACCGGCAAAGAGATCATCGTCTATGGCGGCGAATCATTTGTGTCATCGTTGATGCAGCATGATTTGGTCGACGACCTCTATTTATTGATAAACCCGTCAACGATCGGCAACGGACAACCGACTTTCAATCCTTTAAAACATAATGTGAAATTGAAGCTTGTGAAATGTAATCCTTTCGATTGTGGTACTGTTCTGCTGCATTACACCAGGTGAAAGCATGGCTGCCGGGTCGGTCCGGAAATAAAAAAACCAAGTAACGCCACGGCGTGACGTTACTTGGGTTGCATTTCAATAACTTCTTTTAAGGTTTACAAAACCTTAAGGGTCTGCCTCACGCTAGTGTTTCACCTTCGTGTATTGATACATCCAGGTATAGATGTCCATCGAGAAAGGAGCGAAGGCAGGATCTTCGTGGCCCATGCCGGTACCCGAATAGGTCATCTCCCCGCTCAGGTGACCCACCCCAGGGTATAAGGTCAGCTTTGCGCGAACCGTAGGGTTTAAAGCGTTGATGGCAGATACCAGTTGCATTGGAAATTCCGGGAGAGCGACCTCGTCGGCCTCACCATGAAATAGCCACAACGGTACCTTGGCAAGACGTTGCGTAAACAAGTCGTTCATCACGCCGGTAGCACCGATCGGCACAGCGGCGGCAATCTGGTTGTCGTCGAATGAGTTCAATTGCTCGAGTGTGGCGTTGCCTCCCATGCTGATGCCGGTGAGGTAAATGCGCGTCGTGTCGATGCGATACGTGACGCTGGCGAAGCGGATGAACGCGCGAACGTGTTCGCGATCCCACCATCCCTCATGACACTGCGGTGAAATCACCACCATGCGGTGTGAAGGTGCCCAGTGCTTTTCGGCGATCATTCTTGATGGGCCGAAGGCCAATACTTTGTTGAGGTCGGATGGCGTCGCCTGGCTGTTGCCCACTTCGCCGGAGCCGTGCAAATAGATCAGCAGCGGGTAGCGCGTGGTGTCGGTTGCATAACCTTCTGGCGTGTATACCCAATATCCGAACGGTGCAGCGTCGGTACCGAGTGGCATCGGTCTTTGTGTTCCCTTATCGTCGGTTACAGGAAGTGTAGTGTCTCCGGGAATGTTCGTCGTGTCGCCCGGCGTGTTTGGATTGGACGGATCTGGATTGGGATTTACCGGCTGCACTGGATCATTAGAGCACCCCAAAGCGATCAGCCCAATGGTCAACAAAATGAAGAGATTTTTTTTCATAGTGATGGGTCAATTAGGTCATTAATCTAACGGGCAGCTGCAAACAGTATACCGGCGCATATACCGGCGGTGGAAAGTATTCGGGGGCGCTAAATTTGGCTAAAAAAGATCTTTTTCAGATGGCGTGGGTAAAAAACTACACGGGTCGGGCAACCGGCAGTGCGGAAAAAAAAGCCGAATAGAACTAAATATTCCACACATCCACAACTCCGAATTCGGGATTTTCCCTATGCCTTCTCATTTATGATAAGTCATTTTCCTGTTTCTGCATCGCCATTTCTCCCGCACGCATCGGTCAGGAGCCTGAATCAAAAAACTTCCGACGATTTCGAAAATTCGTAATCGCCTGATCAAGGTTCACGTTTTGTGTACCGCTTAAAGACCATTGCCGTAAAATGAAAAAACCAAGTGCGCCACGTTGTGACTTTACTTGGGTTCATGCAGTAATTTTCGTTAGCGGATTTACAAGACCATAGGTTTCTGAATCACGCTAGTGTTTGGTGTATTGATACATCCAGGTGTAGATGTCCATCGAGAAGGGATCGAACGCGGGATCTTCATGACCCATGCCGCTACCGGTATAGGTCATTTCCCCGCTTAAATGATTCACCCCAGGGTATAAGGTGAGTTTCGCGCGAACCTCGGGGTTCAAGGCGTTGATGGCAGACACGAGTTGCATCGGATATTGGGGGGAAGCGACCTCGTCTTCCTCGCCATGGAATACCCACAACGGCACCTTGGCTGCACGCTGTGTAAACAAGTCGTTTATAACACCGGCAGCCCCAATCGGCACAGCGGCGGCGATCGGGTTGTTGTCGAATGAGTTCAATTGATCCAGCGTGGCATTGCCACCCATGCTGATACCCGTGAGGTAAATGCGCGTAGTGTCGATGCGATATGTGGTGCTGACGAAGCGAATAAAAGCACGAACCTGTTCACGATCCCACCAACTTTCATGACACTGTGGCGAAACGACGACCATGGGATGCGAAGGCGCCCAATGCTTTTCGGCAATCATTTTCGACGGACCGTACGTCAACACTTTGTTGAGCTCGGCCGGTGACGACTGACTGTTGCCGACTTCGCCGGAACCATGCAAATAGATCAGCAGTGGGTACTTCAACCCATTGGTTGCATAACCTTCTGGCGTGTACACCCAGTAACCGAACGGTGCGGCGTCGGTCCCCAGCGGTACGGGCTTTTGTGTGCCCTTATCATCCGTTACAGGAAGTTTTGTGGTGTCTCCAGGCATATTCGTCGTGTCGCCCGGTGTGTTTGGAGTGGACGGATTAGGGTTGGGATTTACGGGCTCCACTGGATCCTTAGAACATCCCAAAGCGATCAGCCCAATGGTCAACAAACGGAAGAGATTTTTCATAGGCTAGGTCAATTAGGGTCATCAATCTAACGGGGGAGCAGCAAACCGTGTACCGCTGTACACGTCAATCGTGGAAAACATAAGCGGCCCCTAAATTTGATTAAAAAGGGTCTTTCGCCGCAGGCATGTGTAAAAAACTACACGATCACGTAAAAGGGCAGTGCGTAAAAAAGCCCGAATGGAGTTAAATATTCCACATATCCCCAATCCTTGGCTGTGATGTTTTTCCTGTGTAGTTTTTCCACAACGCAGCTTCCGATGCCAAACACGAATCGCCCCCGATCACCATCATCACACGTTCCCGTTCAGCGTCAATGGCGGACAAGCACCAAGGTTTCATGTGCGTACGGTTGGATGATATTCACCGAATCTCGTCAGCTCGTTTACTTTCCCGGGATTTAAAAGGAAGGAGTTTGTGATTCATAATGTAGTATTCTGTCACCTTTTTTAAATCACGGATTTTTGTAGCTAGAACTTGTTCACGTTCGTGTTTTGAATCGAGATCTGCCAGGATAGAGGTTTCCATCAGTTCTACATTTAACAGATCGCATATGAAGTTCATTTTGTCCCGCACAGATGCTATCTGTTCGGAAAGTTCCTTGCGCTCGAAATCGGTTAACATAGCCTGTTGTTTCTATGAAGTTAAAGAAAAGTTAAAACAAATGCTCCCCCCATTACCGGGGGAACGCTGTAACGTCCACGCGAAATTCAGTAAGTAAAATGGATGGGCAGGTCTGCAAGAAAAAAACGAATTCAGCATTTGCATGCATAGTTTACGACATTATACGTCACAGCCACCGGTTAACTTGGCCATGGTCGCGATGGACGGAAATGAATTACTCCAATACGAAATTTATTACTACTCCAGGTTAATTTCCGTGAGCTGATGTTCAACCGCATGCAATAGATCCGAGTCGTCGAAAGGTTTAGTGAGGTATGCATCGGCTCCGGAGTCAAGTCCCTTGCGTATTTCACTGTCCTCCGCTTTGGAGGAGAGAAAGATGAATGGAACGCTTAACAGTTTTATTCTTTTACTAAGGATATGAAGTACGTCATAGCCGCTGAGCCTGGGCATGGTAATGTCGCAGAGGATCAAATCAGGCTTTTCTATTAAGGCGAGTTCTATACCAACTTTGCCATTTTCAGCGGCCACGACAAGGTAATTGGCTAGCTGGAGAATTTCCAAGGTATTCTCCCTGATGTCGTTGTTGTCCTCGATCAAAAGAATCTTCTTCATGGTAATGGGATAGGATTGCGTTGTAAACATGTCATCATTAATCAATCGGTAAATAACCAAAGGGGTGCCCTGTAGCGTGTGAAAAAAATGGATTTTGCCGCGAATCAGGTTGTTATTTCTTAAGCGTCCTGATATAATTCACAACCGACCAGAGGTCTTCGGCATCGGGAATTTTCTTTTTTGAAATCTGCAAGCATAAGAGAAGGTCTTTGATGCTAACACTCGTGATCTGGGTGATTAAAAAAGATGTGATCCGCCTGATCACATCTTTCGGAGAACTGTTTAGTGATGTATAGAATGGCATGAATGTACATGAATGTACCATAATGCCATTCTCGGAATACGTTAAATCTTGATTTAACGGTAAAAGGCCGGAGGAATTAAAAAAAGATGTGACCCGCCTGATCACATCTTTTCGGATTGACTGTTCTCAATGAAGTAAGAGTCGTTATGAATGTACAAAATGCGAACTGTCAGAATACGTTAAACCTCCTGTTTAACGGTTAAACGCGTACGCACCAATGTTGCAACGCTGTCCAGTCGGTGAGAAAAATCGGACGTTGTGGTTGACCCGGCGTCGGTGACGGCCGAAGGTTGAGGAATGGGCTACTTGTGTCTGACAAAAATCAATCAGCACATGCCGGAATCGGGGGTGACACGCCACATGTCAAACTGAAAGACCCCTTGTGATACAGGTGATCCGGCGAAGGTCTCCTAGGGTCTATCCTGCACGGCCAACGCCACCGAGGTTTCCCGGGTCGCAAAGTAATCGTCTCAAAGACGTCCTATTGAGCCGGTGCGCCGGGCGCTGTCAAATTGATGGCTGGGCCGTGGCAAGTATCAGTATTTTGCGGTCAGGTATAACGGCTGCGCTATACAACACAGCGTTGGGCACGCAGGTTCTTTGTATTCAAGCGGCCAAAACGTGGTATTAATGGCATGATTCTTTTGGGGCATGAAAAAAGCGGAATTAAAATTACAACGTAAGGTCTAGTGTCATCATGTGCTTTTTGGCTTTGACGACGTCCTTTAATTTTGAGATAAACTTATTGCATTATAAATGAAAAAAAACCACAACGTATTGTCATTTTTGAGCACGTGTATGCTTGTCTGTTCTTTTCTTTGGATTCAATCCTGTAGTGATGATGGAGATGGAGCTCAGAACATAGACGCTCAGATCACATTTTCGAACATTACCCCGGCAATGACGGTGTGGAACGATGTTCCAATTTCGCTGGAGGTGTCGGACGATATCGGAATCACTTCCGTAGAAGTTCTCGTAGACGGCGTTTCGATCGCCACGTTGACGCAACCTCCTTTTGCGGTGACCTGGGATGCCACCGAAGCCAACGATGGTTCTCATACCATTAAAGCCATCGTTATCGATAAGCAAGGCAACAAAACCGAGAAGGAAACCACCGTAACGCTTAAGAATACCTTGCTGACCATCGACATCGCGGCCGATCATCTGAAAGACAACGAGCGTGGTTATGTATTTCTTTCCGATGAAAATGGCGAGCTGATTGTCTCCTCGGAATATAAAAATAACGATGACGTCGCATTGAAATCGCCGGCCTTTACGGGAACGAAGTTCTTCCTCACCGAAGTGCTGGTGCTCAACTTTAGCGGGGTACAAAATGTAAAGATGTGGACATTCTGCGAGGTTGAAAGAGGACAAGCCTGGAAAGTTCAAAATGATGGAAGCGTGGAAGGGGATACGGATGCCGGGGACGCCAATCTAACGCTGACAAACGCTGCAGCCAGCTCCGGGTATGATATCTATTCCAATGCAGGGGATCGGACGTCTGTTGATGGATCCACCACCGCATCGCTCCCGTTAGGAACGATGCCGAGTAAGCTGTACGTCACACGTTACTCGACACAGGATGGAAAGACCGCTCAATATGGGCTATTCCCCAATGTGATTGTGGGTAACAACACACTTGATTTAAGCCAGGTAAATCAGCCGATGTCGAAAGTCACCGCTACCGTGCCGGAAGATTACGATTACGCGTCTGTCCGCATGCTGGCCTATCCGACGCTTAATGACTACACAAAGGGCTATAAACTGAAACCTTTTTCCAATCGCCCCGAGGATAGCGGCACCACGTCCTTTGATATTTACTACCCGGGCGCTGCGTTTGCGACTTACTATTCTGTAATGGAAACCGGTCGAAGACATCGCACAAAAGGCATTCGTTCGGCCTTGCCTCTAGAAAATAGCTTCACGTACCGAATAGCCCCATGCTTCGTATGAGAGAAGATGGGCAAACAAACCTGCGACGGTGGGAGCCTTGTGAAAAAGGGTCTCACCGTCGCACTCGTTTTGGGGTGTGGCATTCGAAAAATTTCAGTTATCCAAGCATGCTGGTTAGGCCTTCGAGTACGGTTGGACTAATTATTCGTGAACGAGCACCAGCCTAAATTCTTCGAAATAAATAATGTCAAAGGGAAGGTAAGGCCGAGTGGATTGTGCCTCTCCAGCCTTATGCTGCTTCAGTCTTTGTTGTAGACTTTCACAATGGCCCTTAGCATAAGGCATGTAGCCCAGAAGTTACTGTTATCGAACCAGTTTATTGGAAATTTAAAGAAATTTCAATGATTTGCGAGTTCGATAATTACTTTTCGTTTCATGTTCTATAATGGCCACTAACGTTTCGGGGGGTTATGAAGTGGAGGATCTAGAAGCAGTCACTTTCAACCTGCCACAAATGTAAATAAAGGACTAACGTTCAATTAAGCATGTCAGCCCCCATTTATAAACCCCCTGTTATCGGTTCGTTGTTTTCTTGTATTTCGTAATATTTATTTTATAAAACGATGTACTGCTTTGTCAGCGTTGTCTTGAAATGTAGAGTTTCTTAAGGGAGTAAAAAAAGTACTTTGGTCTACCATGTCACCTGATAACTTACCCTCTTTACTTGCATAAAAAACACCACTTTTATAACGCTCATCAGAAATGCCATCTACAAACCGTTTTGCGCCTACCTCCAGATTATGCACCATTCCGCCCATCAATGGGAATACGACAGGCATCATAAAATTCTTTAACATAAATCGCATTGCCGGAGGAAGATTATTGGGTGCCAGAGTTCCCTTTGTATTCCCCGGACTCACAACAACAAATTTGAGTTCAGGATGTTTTCTTGCCATGGATAACATCCACATGGTTGCTACATATTTAACGTATCCGTATGCTTGCGTTACATCAAATTTATTACCAAAATAGGTTCCATCCAGAACAGCAGCAAACTCATCTACTGAGGAAGTCTTCATTGCAACGGGTTTCATTCCAAGCATCTTTACTCCTGGCACAGCTTCTGCGCTGGGATATAATACTGCTTTTCTTAACTTATCATGTTTTAATAATTCATCAACTAAAATCACATGACCTAAAATGTTGGTTGCAGCTAAGTCATTCATACCGGAAGAGGTAATTTTCGCAGCCGTTTTGCCAACCATTCCACCGGCATTTAAAATTACTGCATCAATAGATCCTTGTATTTTTTCTACTGCATTTCTTACTGAATTTGCATCCGTAACATCCCCAATAATAATTTCAAAAATCTTTCTGCCCGTTTGTTCCTCAAGGTCTTTTTTTGCTGTTTCAGCTTTCCCTTGATTTCTACAAAAAAGAATTACTTTTTTCGTTTCTTTTTTCAATGCTAATTGTCGGGCAGTCTCCTTGCCAAGTCCAATATTTGCTCCGGTTATTAATATGCTTTCGTTCACTTTTCTCTATGTTTCTTGATTTGAAGTAATTCTTACTATTTAGAAATTACAAGCTTTGTAATACCTGTGGAAAATCGCTGCTGTTCCAGCGGTCGGTTATTTTTCCGTCTTTCAAAACCTCAATGTCAAATATATTTATTACTATTTTTTTCCCAGTTGCTGGTTTTCCCATAAATTCACCTGTATGGGTTGCAGTTATAGTTTTTCTCACACAGACCTTGTCACCATCACCAAAGATATCGAGAATTTGCACGGAAACGTTTGAAAACCCATGATGCAAACCCATGACAAATTTCACCATGGGACCTGCGTCTGTAGGTGAATTGGGTGGTGCTGAATGATTGACAAAGTTTTCTGCAAATAGCTCTTTTGTAATGTCTGTATTTCCTTTCTCAAAAAATTCATTGTTAAACCTGATTACTATTTGTTTGTTTTGCTCTGCTGTCGTTTTAGTTTCTGTTTTTGGTTCCTTATTATTTTTTGAAGATTGTGCTTGTGCGTTTTGATAGCCTACCGTTAAAATCAGTAGGGCGATCGGCATCATTATTTTTTTCATCATTTTTGTTTTTATGTTTAGCAGTGTAAATCACAATGCAAAAATGAAGCTTAAAATAAATTCAAACTTGGCTGTAAAGTTCAAAAACTGGTAAATTCAGTTCAACTGCTACTTACGATACTCAGAAGGGGTCTGATTATACTTTTGTTTGAAGGTCTTTGTAAAATATGAAGTGTCGTGAAAGCCAACTTCGTAACAAATTTCAGATACAGATAACTCGGTTGATTGTAGTAGCTCAAGAGCCTTTTCCAATTTCTTTTCTTTAATGAAATTGGCTGGTGTATCACTAAACTGTGTTTGAAAATCTCTCTTGAAAGTTGATAGGCTTCTCCCTGTCAAACGGGCTAAATCAACGATAGAGATGGCTGAGTATAAATGTGCTTCCACTACCTCAAACAAACCTGCGTGTCTTGGATTAAATAAATTTGAAAATAAAGTAATTATACTTTCTGCATTGTCTGTTTGAAGGAGCAATAGGATGAGTTCCTTGATTTTTAATTTAAGCAAATCGTCTGTAACCAAGTTTGGGTTCTCAAAATAAAATTCAAGGCTTTGGATGAAATGGGTCACCACACCTTGTTTTTCTATTTTCTTGACATATGATTTGTGCGCATCGCTTTTTATAAAATTTGGAAATTCATTTTTATATAATTCTTTCAAAATGTCTGGATATAAATGGACAGCATAAACTTCACAAGTTTTAGTAGGATGTTTGCGAATAATATTTGAGAAGTAGTTTCCGCATCTAAGTAGAACACTTTCCTCTGTTTGAATAGATAGGTTGTCAGTAGGGGAAGTGATAGACATCACTCCTTCTTTAAGATAAGTAAAACAGGCTTCGTCGTGAAAAACCGAACCAAGTCTTAATGGTGGCTTGATTATTATTTTTTCAATGGCACATTTATTATTGAGGTCAAAATGTTTTCTGTCTATTATCATTTTTTATTGTTAGTGGCCTAATAGTCGTGCGGTGTCTTACAATGACCGCTAACATCTATATATCAGACGCTAGCATCTGATACACCTCTTTTGGATGGACTGGTTACAGACGTTAGCGTGAATGTCGACGATGTTTTCGCTAGCTAATTTGATTGCAATTACGCCCCATTTCAAAACCGGATAGCAAGTTTCTCAATTGAACTCTGCACGTCTCTCAAATAAGGCGTGTTTACATGTGGATAGATTTCGGTCGCTTTCGCGGACTATGGTAGCAATACCGGAGAGGTACAACAGATCAGTCCATTTTCGGAAAATGGGTAGCAAACGAGCGAAATTCAGGAAGAAAACATCCAATCATATTCTTTTTCATCCAAATTTCGCCTTTGTTAGCCAAAGTAGCCCCGACAGGAATCGAACCTGCATCAAAAGTTTAGGAAACTCCTATTCTATCCATTGAACTACGGGGCCAGGAAAAAGAAATGGTCGCAAAGATATAAATATTGGGCATAACGTAAACATACACTCCAGCCCCGACAGGAATCGAACCTGCATCAAAGTTTAGGAAACTCCTATTCTTTCCCCGCCCGTACCGAACGTATGATTTGCTTTCTTGTGCGTGTCGGCACGGTACGTTCGGGCGGGCATTGAACTACGGGCCAGGAAAAAGGATGGTCGCAAAGATATAAATATTGCCCTAACCGAAAGCCTTTTTAGCCTTTTAAGCCCCTTTCCCTATGATTTAACCGGCTCCCGGTGCCCCACCCACGTAAACCGCTTCGTCACATAATCGGGGTTGGTGAACGACGCATTGCCCGCCGGATTGCCCCCTGTTACATGGAAATCCGAAAACGCCGCGTTCTGGTTCATATAAATGCCCCCGGTGAGATTGAACGACACCGGCGTTGCTGCCAGCGACATTTCATCCGCGATCTTCTCGCGCACCGCCGCATCCGTTGTATAGGCGCCACAGGAAATGGCGCCATGCCGAAGGGCCATCTCTTGGGCCAGCGCTATGGACTGGTTGGTATCTTTGGTTTTGATCAGCAGCACGATGGGGCCGAACAATTCCTTGCTGAAAATATCTTTCTTATCCGCGTCGATCTCCACCACCACAGGCGTGGCCACGCGCGCATTTTTGAACATGGGGTTTTCGAACGACCGCGACTTCAGCCACACTTTGCCCGGCAGCTTCTCGGCCTCCAGCACGCGCTCGCTGGTCTTTTGGTTTTGCACGGCACCCAGCACATAAGGCCCTGCCTTCGGATTGTCGACGAGGCTTGAAATGTTGTCTGCAAATTTTTGAGCGAAGTCGTCGAAGCTTAGGGTTCCGGATGGGGTTTTAATGCCGGTCGCGGGGATATAGAAATTCTGTGGGGCGGTGCACATCTGGCCGCTGTAGAGGTTGACAGAGAACGCCAGGTTGGCCGCTACTTTGTCGGCATCGTCCACCGAATCGAGGATCACGGAATTGACGCCGGTCTTTTCGGTGAACACGGTCTTGCCTTGCAGCGTCTCGAGGTAGCTGCCGAACACGGAGTTGCCCGTGAAATCGATCAGCTTCACCGAGGGATGCTCGGCCAGTACTTTGGCGATGGGTTGTTCTAAAGTGTCAACGGCCAGTTGGCAAATGTTGGGGTCGAGGTTGTTGGCTTTGAGCACGTGTTGGATCTCCGAAACAAAAATGGCGATGGGCAGCACGGCGCCGGGGTGCGGCTTCACGATGACGGGATTGCCGGTGATGAGACTTCCATAAATGCCCGTCACCGAATTCCAGGTGGGGAAGGTGGAGCAACCGATCACCACGGAAATACCTTTTGGTACGGCCCGCCATTCCTTGTTCAGTTGTATGTTAAATTTACCCATGGGCTTATCCCACAACGCCGCAGAGGGATAGCGTTGCAATTCCTCATAACCTGCGGCAATGGCTTCCAACGCGCGGTCTGCCGCATGCGGACCCGACGCCTGAAAAGCCATCATATAGCCTTGGCCGGTGGTGTGCATGGTGGCGTAGGCGATCTCAAAAAAACGCTCCTTGATCCGTGCCAGCGACTCCAGCAAAATTCCCGTGCGCTCTGTGGCGCTCACTTTGCGCCAAACATGAAAGGCGGCGGTGGCGCGCTCGATCAGCACATCGGGAGTGAAGACAGGGTAGCTGATACCCAGGGCATCCTGTGTGTAGGGTGACTCTTCACGGCCGATCCATGCCGTAGGATTAGGTTGGAGCAACTCATCGAACTTTTTACCGAGGGCATTCTGAAATTTTTCTTTACCGTTGCTGTCGGCCGATTCGCCATACACGGCCGGGGCCGGGGCTTCGGGAAAGGCGGCGTAGAAGGTGCGTGCATGCAAGGCGTCGATGGCTTGCTCCAGCAGGGGTTTGTGTTTTTCAAAAAGGCTCATGGTAAAAAGGGTTGTAGTTCGAACAAATCCTAAGTCAATCCATACGCAGCAAGAGGTTTACGGTTGCTGTGCACCGAAAACTTTTTTCAGCAGGTCTGTAGTGCGGGCCACGGGGTCCTGGCGGATATTTTTTTCTTCTTTCGCGATCATGGTGAACAACCCTTCGATGGCGCGATCGGTCGCGTAGTCGTCCAGGTTGGGGTTCACGTCGTCGGTGAAAGGAATCTTGTTGTATTGCGTCACGATGTCGCCGTAGTATTTGGTGGCGTTCACTTTGTTGAGTGAGTTTTGAATAACGGGTTTGAATTTTTCTTTCAGTTGTGCGGACGTCGTGCGTTTCAGGTATTGTGTGGCGGCATCGGGCTGTCCTCTCAGAATGCCCCACGCGTCTTGAATGGTCATGGATTTGATGGCGGTGATAAAGATCGGCTTGGCTTCCTTGGCGGCGTCTTCGGCCCCGCGGTTCAGCGTGAGCACAAATTTATCCACCTCATTGCCCAAGCCAACCTGGCGGAGTTTGTCTTCCACTTTCTTTACTTCCGGGGGAAATGGGATTTTTATTTCCGGGTTCTTAAAATATCCGTCCAACTGCGACACGAGGTCCGAGCCGTTGCTGATCCCCTTGATCAGGGCCTCTTTCAATCCATCGGCCACCTCGGCCGTGGTGAGCGCCTGTTGCTGCGAACCCGCTACCTTGTTCACCTCGCTCAACGCGCTGTTGATCTGTGCTGACGTACATCCGAAACACATGCCGATGCATAAGGCAAAAAACACTCTTTTCATTCTTCTGGAGTTTAAAAAAATTAAATGCTATAGTAAAGAATACAAACGACAACCGTGCCGGTATTTTCAGATCGCGGGAGACCGGCACGTCACCTCCCGTCGTCCCGTGCAAGGTAGAAAAGTCCTTTGCTAATCGGCAATAGCGCCTGTCGCTTAAAACGCAACGAAGTGATTTACAACGACTAATTTAGGTAACCAGGTTTTGAGCCGATATCTCCGCAACAGACCGGCAACCCGATAGCCCCAGGGTCAGATCGAAGTCGGTAATAAAATTGTTCAACACCTCCGTCACGCCTTCCTCGCCGGCCAGCGCCAGGCCATAGACATAGGGCCGGCCGATGCAAACGCCCGTGGCCCCCAGTGCCAGCGCCTTAAATGCATCGGCGCCACCACGAATGCCGCTGTCGAGCAGGATTGGAATTTTTTTGTTGACCACGGCCGCTATCGCCGGCAATGCCTGGAGCGTTCCGATGGCGCCATCCACCTGGCGGCCGCCGTGGTTGGAAATCAGGATGCCATCCATTCCGTGATCGATGGCTTTCAGGGCATCATCGGGATGCAGGATGCCTTTTAATACAATGGGGAGTTTTGTGCAGGAACGAAGGAACGCCAGGTCTTCCCACGTGGTGCAGGGGTTCGAATAGGTTGAGATAAAGGTGCGCACGGCCTTCACCGGTTTGCCGGACCGTAGCTTTTTAAGAAAACCGTTTCCGGGATAGTGGTTCACCATCGATACCAATCCTTGTAAGGTCCGAAGCGTGATGCGCCGTTTCATGTCAGGTGCATCGTCAGGCAGGTCCAGCATCTTTTGAAAGACGGGATCGCTGGTGTATTGGGCAATACCTTTGCCTTCCAGGAAGGGGAGGTAGGCCAACTCGAGGTCGCGCGTGCGCCAGCCCAACAAGGTAGTGTCCAGGGTGACGACGATAGCGGAACAGCCACACTGTTCGGCGCGTCGGACAAAACTGGCGACAAGGTCATTCGACTTACTCCAGTAAAGTTGAAACCAACGGGGTGACTGGTGCATCACTGCGGCGCAGGCTTCCATAGGCCGCGACGCCTGGTTGGAGAAAATGTGAGGCACACCAACCCGGGCGGCTACCCGGGCCACCGCGACGTCGGCTTCTTTATGCACCATTTCCAGGACGCCGATGGGGGAGAGCAGAAAAGGTGTTGGAAGCTTCCGGCCGAAGAGGGTGATGGACGTATCGCGCTCGCCGACATTGCGCAACATGCGCGGCACAATTTTATATTTCTCAAAGGCTTCGCGGTTGTTGCGCATCGTGCTTTCCCGCCCCGCGCCGCCGGCCACATAGGCAAACGCTTCGGGCTGCATCACGCCGGCCGCAGCTTCTTCCAGCCGTGCAAAATCAACGTTCACTTTGGGGACTATCCCCGCAAAGCCTTTTAAATAAATTTCTTTTTGCCACATAGCATCAGCGGATGTGAGCAGGGAAGATAACATTTATTGGCCGCACTTCTACAGCGGCTGGGCCCAATTCTAAAGGAAGATGCCAGGCAGGCGTTTGATGTTTTAGCAAGGAGCAGCATCGACATCAAACGCAAAAAAAATATTATCGCATGAGTCTGTACGAAAGCCCTATGCTGACACCCGGCCGGTACTGCTTCAATGTGAACGGGACATGGAGGGTCTCGTTCACCAGCCAGGTGCGGGTAACGGAAGGCTGCACGATGAACGTAAGACGGTCATGGAGCGCAAGCTCAGCCCGGTACAACACCTGGTAGTTCAAATAACTGGACGAAGCGTTGTCATACGGTTCGCCTTCCGAAGCATGGGCCAGTCCTTTTTGGTATTGAAGGGCGACCCCGATTTTATGCGAAAGCCGGTGTTCCTTCAGCGTATACAACACGCCTGCCTGCGCGCCGGCATTGAGCATGGTATAGGAAACGGAACGCTCCGCCACCGTGGGTTTGACGGTATAAGACAGATCATCCGCACCATTTTCAATCACAAAATTGCCAGAATTTTGATAGGTGTATCGCAAGGTTTGCGACTGGTGATAAACCGATAGGCCTGCGAAGTACTCAAACTTCTTCGACAACCTTCCTTGCACGCCCGCCTCCAACGCCAGCCCAAGCCGGTCGCCCGAAAGGATAGACGACTTGTTGAGTTTCTGTATGATCACCCCGTCGCGAGCCGAGGGCGTGGCGGTCTGAAAGGAAAGCGTAGGACTGAACAGGGCATAAATGGAAATGCCTGTGCGTTTCTTTTTTGGGCGGTTATAGGGAGTCTTTTGCCCGTCCGTCACAGCAGAGTCTGCATTGGTCAGGTGCGTCAAAACCCCTTCTTGTTGGGATGAATCGCGAGCGGTGAGATTGAACTGCGGATGTTGTGTCGATGCCAGCGTTGCGGATGTAGTTCCATCGGGCGGTTTGATCGCAGGAAGATCATTGGATGACAGGTTGTGAATCGAAGGTTCCTGTTTTGCAGTTCCCTGGGATATGGCGCCGACCGCATCAAACATTTTTGCCTCTGTCTGCTGTGCACCTTGATCCCGTTGCACAGGGGCATCACGATGCTCGTTCGACGTGGGGAATATGGATGACGCGGGCGATGAACCCCGAACTTGCCTTGCCGCGGTGCGTGTCCCGGTTTGTGAATCGAAATCAGGTGACCGGTCACGCGCGGATCCTGAAGAAGGTTGATTCAATGACGGTGTACCGCTTGCATTCGAATCTAAACCGGACCCTGCACCAAGCGGCAAGGATGCCGCTGAACCCTGATTTGACCGCGTGCTTTTTTTGCTCGTGAATGCATCCGCCTTGGGTTCTTCTCGACCTGCTTGCGGTAAAGCATCTTTTGCCGCTGCATGCTCCGGATGAATTGGCGACCCGGCTGCCCGACCAGGCGCGACGCGTTCAACGGAGGCCGACTTTGGTGGCGACACGGCCAGGGTGTTGTCTCCAACGTCCTGTGCCGACCGATACCCCAAAGCCCATCCCAGAGCAGCCACCGCCACGATCGCGGCAAACTGATTCATCCACGGCGACCACACCGGTTTGCGGGTTGGCAAGTCGGCAGCGATCTTTTGCCAGAGATCGTCTTCCGGTTGTTCCGTATAGTTGTTCAGGCGGTTTTCCAGCGCCTTGAACGCTTCGTGTTCAGGCAAGTTTTTCATAATAATGTGTCAGATTCTGACATTTTAATTTTTTTTTCAACAACTGCTTGGCGTGGTGAAACTGCGAGCGCGATGTGCCCTCTGTGACGTGTAGCAGTTCCGCGATCTCGGCGTGACTGTAGCCTTCGATGGCAAACAAGTTGAACACCACCCGGCAACCGTCGGGTAGTTCATTGATGAGTGTGAGCAGGTATTCGTCCGAGAAATTTTGAGCATCCCTATACAGCTCTGCGCCATCGGGGCTTTCGTTTTCCGTCGCCGGCGTAAAGATCATGTCGTGCTTTTTGGTGCGATGATATTGATTGATGGCGGTGTGCACCACGGTGGCCTTCATCCAGGCTTCCAGCTTTTCGGGCGAGGTGAGTTGGTTCAGGTTGGTGAATATTTTTACAAAAGCATCCTGCAAAACATCCTGCGCTTGTTCGCGGTCGCGCGTATAGCGGCGGCACAAGCCCATCAGCTTGCCCTTAAAAAGGTCGTATAGCATGCGCTGCGCCTTGGGTTCACCCCGTTTGCAGCGTTCGAATAAATCGTAGTGACGGCTCATGCGGCAACGATAAAAGCCCTCCCTTGTGGGAAGGCTTGTGAGGAGTATTTTTTTATGGTCATGTCGAAGGTCAACGGCTTACTTTTACAATCACCTTCGCCTGCCGGCACACGGCGTCGCGACACAACTGGTAGCGAAGCGAGTCGGTGCGCGAAGTGCCCGCCGGTAGGTTGTCCGGTGTGTACGTTACGCCTTCCCATCCCATCCTCGCTTGCCCGTAAAGCGGCGCTTTGGCGATGCTGATTTCGTAGGCATACAGCGAATCACAAATTATATCGTTGTCCAGGACCCGTAACACCACCGTGTCGGCCTTCAGCGTGTCGGGGTTGATCTCGAAGGTGTCGCCGAGCAGCTTGAATGTGCACGGGGGAGTTTTCGTGGAGGAAGAAATGTAAACATAGCCAAAGGCAATCTTTTTGAGGTCGCGTGATTGGATCTTGTAGAGGAGCGTATCACCTTTCGTGTAAGATGCGCCCGCCGTGTAAATGATCCTGTTGTTCACGACGTTCGCATCGCCATGGCGCGGACCTGTGTGGGTGCCCTGCCAGAAGACGCTCACCTGGTAGTCAAGCGTGTCGATGCCACAAAGGTTGTCGTTGGCCAGCACATCGATCGTAACGGGGCGATCGCCCTGAAAATTGTAGAAGTAGTCGTCGGTCGGGTAGAGGCCGCAGGGCAACTTGGTGGAGTCGGGCTCTACCACGATCACCACCGTATCTTTAGCCAATATTTGGTGACTTTCAGAATAGACCGTGAATTCAAAGGCGTCGCGTGTGCTGGTGTTCCGGTTGGTGGGGGCGTAGCGCAACAGCCCGAGGCCGAGGGAGGAAAGCTTGCCTTTACTGGTGGGTTGTGTAACGGAGAGCGTCACAGGAAGATTTGTCCTGATCAGCGTGTTCAGGTCGATAACGGACGCATGGTTGCTGGATACATAAACTTCATTGTCATTCAATTCCGTGTCGGGGGCAAGCACATCGGGGTCTTCTTTCAGGGTGTCACAACCGGTAAAACAAAGCGCCACGGCACCTATTAATAAAATTCCGAAAAGAATTTCTGACTTCAGGAATATTTTAGTTGTTTTCATGTTTGTACGATTAGGCTTCTGCCGGGTAAGACCTTTTGCGGGGAGATAACGTTGGACGGCCTGATAAATTTTTTAAAAATAATGAACCACAGAACCATAACAGCAGAGCTCCTTACAATAGGAGACGAAATTCTTTACGGTCAAATCACCGACACCAACGCCCAATGGATGAGTGTCGAACTGGGCCTGGCCGGCATCAAAGTAGTGCGCAAAACCAGCGTGGGCGACGTGGAGAGCGAGATCCTCACCGCGCTGGCGGAAGCCGAACAACGCGTGGACATCGTGCTCATCACCGGCGGCCTCGGCCCGACCAACGACGACCTCACCAAGCCTTGTCTTGCCAAGTATTTTGATTGCAAACTCAAAATAAACGAGGAAGCCCTGTTGGAGGTGACCGCTTTTTTTGCGAGCCGCGGTCGCGAGCTTACGGAGGTAAACCGCCAGCAAGCCGCCCTGCCGGAGTGCTCCGAAAAAATAACAAATAAAATGGGTACGGCCCCGGGCATGTGGTTCCATCGGAATGGAAAAGTATTCGTGTCCATGCCCGGCGTGCCGCACGAAATGAAACGGATGATGACCGACCTCGTTATCCCCAAACTGAAGCAAACCTTCACCACCCCCGTCATCGTACACAAAGTGATCCGCACGGTGGGCATTGGCGAATCGTTCCTCGCCGACAAGATCGCCACCTGGGAAAACGCTCTTCCTCCGCACATCAAGCTGGCTTATCTGCCGGGCCTCGGCGAAGTAAAGCTGCGGCTCACGGCCATTGGCGACACCGAAGAAAAACTGAAAGCCGAAACGGAGGTCCTCGCCGAACAATTGCAGCCCATCGTGGGCAGTTTCATTTACGCCCATGGCGAGGAGCCCCTGGAGGTGACGGTGGGTAAAATGTTGCGCGAAGCCAAGCTCACCCTTTCCATCGCCGAGAGTTGCACCGGGGGATATCTCTCTCATCTCATCACCAGCGTGCCGGGCTGTTCCGACTACTACCTGGGCACCATGATACCCTATTCCTACGAAGTGAAGATGCGCCAGCTTGGGGTGAGACCCGAAGTGCTGGAAAAACACGGCGCTGTGAGCGAACCCACCATCATCGAAATGGCCAACATCGTGCGCGCCAAATTCAACACCCACATCGGCGTAGCCACCAGCGGCATCGCCGGACCGGGCGGAGCGACACCCGAAAAACCTGTGGGCATGGTTTGGATTGCCTTTTCGGACAAGGATAGAACCGTCACACGCAAACTACAGCTTTCGCCGGACCGGGCGATCAACATCAAGATGGCATCCGTAGCGGTATTGAATTTGATCCGACAGAACGTAGGTAAGGCGGGAGCCGACATCCAGAATTCAGAAGTCAGGAGCCAGGAGCCAGAACCCAAGCGTTAGCGTCCGGGGAGAACTTTTGTATTTTGATCTTGCGATTCACGAAACTTGCGGCTAACTAGACCCCTACTGGCGCCGTAAAATTTATTCCCCCAACCTGGCCCGGGACGTTAACAACCGGATTTCACTACTGCGGGTTGCCGGAGACTGACAATTTGATTTCTAATACTGAATTCAAAACGCTGGCTTCCGGCTCCTGGCTGCTGATTTCAACCATTGTCGACCTGATCACGTAAGCAAGCAATAAAGGGATGAATATGCGTTTTGTTGGGGCATGTCTTTTTTTGATTGTAGTGGCGCATGACCTTCGCGCGCAAACTTCTATTTATGGCCGCGTGCTCGACAGCGCCAGTTCCCAGCCGGTGGCTTTTGTAAGCGTTACGCTGCAAGATGGGCGGCACGGCGCGAACTCGGATATGGAAGGCAACTTTACGCTGCGCATCCCGGCGGGGTATGACGGGTGGGTTTATTTTTCGCATGTGAGCTATCAAAAGACAAAGCTGCCCTTGCGCGCTTTTCGGGGAAAGACCGTGGTGAAATTGAAACCGGGGTCGACGGTGCTGTCGGAGTTCACCGTATTTTCGGGGGAGAATCCCGCGTTTAAGATTATCCGGCAGGCGATCGAGCACCGGAAAGAGAACGATCCGGAAAACTTAAAATCCTACAGTTATACTTCGTACTCCAAATTCATCATCAGTCCATCCGAACCCAATCACAAGACCGACTCGATCATGCAAGCGCTCCGCCAACGGCCCGACAGCGTGAAGCTCACCAAGGATCAGAAATCGCTGTTGCAGTTCGATGCCATCGCCGATTCGGCGAACCTGTTCCTGAGCGAGTCGGTTTCCGAGAAAAAAGTCCTGCATCCGGGCCAGGTCAAAGAGCAATTGTTGGCCTACCGCATTTCGGGATACAAGAGCCCGATGTTCAGCAGTGCCGCGATGGACGGACAACCGTTCGCCTTCTATGACGAGAACATCAATTTGTTTGGGAAAGACTTTATCAACCCACTCCAGCCCGGCACATTCAGGCGTTATGACTTCAACCTGGTGGACACCACATTTTACCAGGCGGATACCGTATACGTTATTCAATTTTCGCCACGCGACAAAAAATTGTTCAACGGTTTGGAAGGCATCATTTCCATTGCGGTGGATGGTTATGCAGTGAAGAACGTGGTGGCCACGGCAGCTGACCCGGTGGGACTGGTGGGCATCCGCCTACAGCAAAACTATGAGAAGATCGATGGGCATTGGTTTCCCGTACAACTCAACACCGACTTGGATTTTCACGATCTGGTGTTTGCCGGCCGCAGCATGAAAGCGCAGCAGCTCAATTTTTTGAGGGATGTCCGCATCAATCCCGAATTAAACAAAAAAGAATTTGGCGA
>Ga0209050_1001719_pt1 | contig 21844 bp, 20 predicted proteins | sample Araplavi_mTSA_r2_FD_184276 | JGI IMG/M metagenome (GOLD analysis project Ga0209050, IMG submission 184276) | Arabidopsis root microbial communities from North Carolina, USA - plate scrape MF_Cvi_mTSA_r2 (SPAdes) (version 2) | ecosystem: Host-associated > Plants > Roots > Endosphere | place: USA... | reverse complement strand
CCTGCTGGAGCCGATCGGAAACATTCCGCCCGTCGAAGCCGAGCAACGCTACTACGCTATGCTGGACGACGTCCCACTGGCTGCCTAATTTAAGAAAACTGGCCTCCGGCAATCCCGGTGCGGTTCACTCCGTTCGCGCGCCGGAAATGCTCCTTGGCGCCAGCCGTATGGTAAAAATGAACGCAGTGAAACCCAAAATTATGGCGGGAATGGAAGCCTCAGGGCCAAACGCGCCGCCTGTTAGCAGATTAGAGGATCCGAGGTTAGGTAAGCTTACAAGCAGACTTCCTTCGCCACTCATGCCTGAAACACCGGCCCCGAAAACCCCGCCAAGCACGAGGTTCCAGCCCGCGTGGATTCCCGCCGACATCCAGATACGCCCTGTGAGGAAGTAGAAGCCGGCGAAGAGCAGGCCCGCTTCGATTGCGATTGCAAACGCGGCAAACGGGGAGGAGTTCTGGTTAGCGAGATGAGCCGTTCCAAATACCGCGGCCGAAACGACGAAGCCCGCTGGCACTCCGAATGCCCGGGCAAGCAGGCGGAAGAGGATCAGGCGGGCCAGCAATTCCTCGAGCAGACCGGTACCGATCGCGTCGCGTAAATCATGCGCCCAATCAGTCCAGTCGCCTCGGTGGATGACGTACTGCCCTGTCAGCCACAACGATCCGATCACTGTGATGATGATTGTTGCACCGACGAGAAACCCGGTCGTGTATTCGCGCAGGAGTGGACGGACGACCAGTTCGCTTGTTCCGCGACGTTCGCCGTAATGCACCATTGCGGAATAGGCTGCGTAGGCAAGAAAAGTGCAGGCGAAGGCCATGGCAAGGGTGACGGAATCGTCGTTGACCAGCGACTTCACGATGGATTGAAGCGACAGGATGGCGCCCATGATGACAAGCATAACTGCCATCCAGCCCAGACTTCGTGCCCAGGCCCATTTACCATCCCGCAAAATGCCTTTGCTGCCAAGGACGATGTTGCCCTGTCTGCCCCATGCGGCACTGCGAACGTCAGCCTTCATTGTCGCTGGGTACTCCATTTCATGTGTTTGATCGGTCCGAGGGGGCCGTTGCCGGTCGAATTTTTGGGCGCCTGACGATCTCCGGGCCTCACGAAGTCATCAGCACGATGCCCGTTTTACCGGGCCTTTCGACGTGTGAAGTTGCACTGCGGGCATCAGCGAGATCGTAGCGCGCAGACACGGGGAACAGTTCTGGATGGTGCCGGGCAAGGTCAATCGCGAACTTCAAATCTTCCGCTCGTTGCACGGCGGGCAGCTGTGCCCATGTGCCGACGGTCACGCCGAAGATGCGGATGTCGCGTGTCGAGAAGGACAGCGCGGATACCGAGATCGGCTCGCCAGAAAGGTCGCCGTAAGAAATCAGCGAACCTCCACTGGTTAGAAGGTTCGCCAACTCACTGGCTAGTGCGCCACCTACAGGATCAAGCACTGCTTTAAGGGGGCTGGAGCCGATGGTGTCCGCAAGGTTTTCCTTCCAATGCGGATTGGCCGTAGAAAGCACAGGTAACCAAGGCATCTGATCGCGAAGCTTCTGCGCGCCGCGGTCGCTCCGCACGAGGCCGACGATGGCAATGTCGGCTGCGGCGAGGGCAGTGATTGCCAATCGTGCGACGGCCGAACTGGCGGCGGTAAGAACGACGACGTCTCGGCCTGGAACTGTTCCGGCTCTATCGACGGCGCGTCGCAGTAGAGCGGCGGTGAGGGGATTTACGTGCAATTGGGCGCCGACCTCGTCAGGAACGTCGTCAGGAAGGTGTGTAACGAATTCGGCCGCTACCGTGGCGTATTCACTCCAGGCGCCGCGACCTGGGAAGAACGCGACACGGGTTCCGGGCTGCAGATCGACACCTTCGCCCACGAATGCGATCTCGCCCAGACCTTCGAAGCCGACCCGATTGCCCTCAGGCTGCACGGACAAGTCGCCACCGCCGCGATAGCGGCCCGCTATGCCGAGCAGATCGCCGTAATGAACAGGGCGCTTGCGAACGCGCACGACAACGTGGGCTGGCGGCGGAGGGGCCGGGGCAGGAACCTCCACAGTTTCCAGCACTTCAGAGGGAACGCCATGTCGATAATAGAGGACGGAACGCATGAAGCTTATTTCCTGAAAAGGGTTTAATGTCCGGTCGCCGTGCGGAGGGGGGGAAGCGACCGTGCGCTTGGCGGATTGGCTTAGGATCAGACCTGTGCCTGTCCGCCGTCAGCAAACAGCTCCGCGCCGTTTACGAAGCTGGCATCGTCGCTGGCAAGGAACAGGACGGCCTTGCCGATCTCTTCCGCTTCGCCGACGCGGCCCAGCGGAATGCGCGAGGCGAGGTAGTCGAGCAGACCCTGCTGCGCGGCTTCATCCTCGCCTGCCAGTTCCACGAGGCCGGGTGTTCTCGTCGCACCGGGGCTGACCACGTTTACGCGGATGCCGCTGTCCTTGAGATCGAGAGCCCAACTGCGCGCGAGATTGCGCACGGCGGCCTTCGAGGCGGAATAGACGCTGAAGGCGGCAGTGCCTTCGGTCCCGGCCGTCGAGCCGGTGAGCACGATCGAGCCGCCCTTGTCCATCAGCGGCAGCGCCTTCTGCACGGTGAAGATCACGCCCTTGACGTTGCGGTCGAACGTGTCGTCGACCTGCTCCTTGGTGATCTGACCGAGCGGGAGCATGCTGCCGCCGCCTGCGGCCGTGTAGAGGACATCGATCCGACCGGCTTCGGTCTTTATTTGCGCGAAAAGGGCATCGAGATCGGCCATGCTGGCGGAATCGGCGCGGATGCCGGTCACGTCACCGCCGATCTCCGCGACCGCCCGGTCGAGGACATCCTGTCGGCGCCCGGTGATGAAGACTTTGGCGCCTTCGGCCGCGAAGACCTTGGCCGTGGCAAGGCCGATGCCGCTGGTGGCACCGGTGATGAGGGCGATCTTGCCGCCGAGACGTTGGGTCATGGTCAGGTTTCCTGTTCAGTGATGGGAAGTGTCGGGGCGTCAGGCCGGGCGCATGGTGCGAAAGGCGCGGCGCATTTCTTCGGAGAAGAGTTGGGGCTGTTCGAAGGCGGCGAAGTGCCCGCCGCGATCGACCTCGTTCCAGTAGAACAGGTTCGGCCAGCGGGCTTCGGCCCAGACCCTGGGCGCGCGGTAGATCTCCTTCGGGAAGATCGTGGCGGCCATCGGCAGTTCGATCGTGCCGGCATCGAAGCCGCCGCCGTTCCTTGTGTTCTCCCAGTAGATCCGCGCCGAGGAGGCGGCGCTGTTCGTGAACCAGTAGAGCGATATGTCGTCGAGCATCTGGTCGAGGCTCAGGGCATCCTCGGGATTGCCGCGATTGTCGGTCCAAGCCTGGAACTTCTCGTAAATCCAGCTCGCCTGGCTGACAGGCGAGTCCGCGAGCGCATAGCCGACGGTCTGGGGCCGCGTGCCCTGTTCCTTGAAGTAGCCGAACTGGTCGTTCAGGAACGCGGCGATGGCGGCCATGCAAGCCTGTTCGTCGGGCGTGAGCGGGGCAGGGGGCTGGGCCGGGATGACCAGCGGCCAGTTCACATGTGCGGCGATCAGCCCCGCAGGCCGGACATGGCCGAGCGCGTGGGTAACGCCTGCCCCCCAATCCCCGCCCTGCGCAACCCAGCGGTCGTAGCCGAGCCGCTGCATCAGCGTGCCCCAGGCCTTGGCCGTGCGCACGACGTCCCAACCCGTCGCCGAGGGTTTGTCCGAGAACCCGAAACCGGGCTGCGAGGGGATCACGATGTCGAAGGCATCCTCCGCCTTGCCGCCATGCGCGGTGGGATCGGTCAGCGGACCGATGACGTCGAGGAATTCCACGACGGAACCCGGCCAACCATGCGTAAGGATGATCGGCAGCGCGCCGGGATGGCGTGAGCGGACGTGGATGAAGTGGATGCCCAGTCCGTCGATTTCGGTGCGGAACTGCGCATAGGAATTGATCCTGCGTTCGAACCGGCGCCAGTCGTAATGGTCGCGCCAGTAGGCGATCAGCGCCTGGGCCTTGGCAAGTGGTACGCCCTGCGACCAGTCGCTGACAGTCTCGCGTTCGGGTAGGCGAGTCAGGCGCAGGCGCAGCTTGAGGTCGTCGATCGCCACTTGCGGCACGTCCACGCGGAAGGGCGTGATCGCGGGTGAGGCCGGAGCGAGATGCAGTCCTTGCGCTTCGGCAATGGCCGGGGCCGCCGTCGCCGCGACGGCAGCGAGTGCTGCGCCTTTGCCGAGTTCGGCAAAGACCTGGCGGCGGGAGTGACCGGATATCATGCAGTTCGTCCTTTTCGGCGGAAGTGATCGTTCCTTCAGCTAGGATATCGGCATGGCCGCGACGATTAGACGCGCAGGTCGTCGGTCGAACTTCAGGTGTCATGCACTCATACGCAGGTATGATCGGGGCGCTTGCGAGCACGATTGGGGCTGGCGAAGCGGATACTTAGTTGGGGTCGCTGGCCGCTCACGCCCTGCCCGGGCGGCGGCCGCTCGATACTCAACAGCTCAAGAGGAGGCCGCCATGGCCGACCACGACAAGACGCTTTCCACCGAAGTCACTGTCAGCGCCTATTACCGGGTCCATCCGGAGGATCGGCAGGCCTTCATCGATGCGGTCGTCCCCGAAATGACAGCGGCGCAGAAGATGCCGGGCTGCATCTACTACGCTTTCGCCCAGGACCTGACCGATCCGAACACGTTCCACCTCCTCGAAGGCTGGGCCGATCAAGCGGCCTATGAGCACCACGAAGAAGCCGAAAGCTTCCTCTCGGCGCTGTCGACGGTGGTGAAGACCGTGCGCATCCTGCACCGCGAGGGCGTGCGCTACGACATCGCGCGGATGCACATCGACGATCCGCGCGGCAAAGTCTCGTGACGGGGTGAGGAGCGCCCTTGGGCGCTCCTCACTGACTTGCGGGAAAGACGAGTTCGATCTGCGAACCCCAGGGGGTAAGGAAATAGAACCAGCGCGTCCCGTCCGGCAGTGTCACGGGTTCGTTCAGGACCGGCAGGCCCATGGCCCTGACCGTCGCCAGCGCGCGGACAGGATCGTGGGCCTTGAAAGCGATGTGGGTCGCGCCGGCATCGTCCTCGTGCGGCTGCTTGCGGGAAGCATCAGGCGAGGCATATTCGAACAGCTCGATTCGGGAGCCGTCTTCGGCCTCGATCATCATGAGGCGGCTTAGCCGGGCGTTCGCGTGCCAGCGAAAGCGGCGCTTCCATTGCCGGTCGACCGGGGCAGGGCGCCAGTCGGACACCACGCGCGTGCCGATCAGGTCATGGAAGAACGCGGCGGCCTTTCCCGCGTCCGGTACATTGATGCCGACATGATCGATGCCGCCCGCATCGAGGGCCGGTTGCGACGCGCGATGGACGGGGCCTTGCCCCTGCGCGAAGGCGGCGGCGGCCGAAGCTGCCGCCGCAAGCAGGATCGCGAGCGAAAGGCCGCGTTTCACCACAGCCTCGGGTTCGCGAGGCTGTGGCTCAATGTTCCAGTGCCGCTTCGAGGTTTCCGAAGACCCCGAGCTGAGCCAGGAGGATCGTGGCTGCCGTGTAGCAGTGGAACGAGGCGACCTTGCCGTCCTGCAAGTGGAACACGTCGCAGCAGGGGGCGTGAATCTCGTTGCCGGTGGCCTTGATCGTTCCTGCCGGAAGGCGCAGGTCGCCGCGATGCGTGCCGTTGAGGCTGAGTTCGACAATGACCATGTCGTCGTGGACGATGAACTTCTCCAGCTTGCGGTGCATGTCCGGGAAAGCCTCGGCATAGATGTCCACGGTGTCGCCGATCTCCTTGCCGTAGTATTTCTGCCCGGCGGCGACATCCCAGAAATAGCCGTCCTCGGTGAACAGGGAAACGAACCGGGCGGTATCCTTGCCGCTGCCTTCGGCGCTGGCATAGAGCGAACGGATGACGTCTTCGTTGGTCTGCATTTCGATGGTCCTTTCCTGGGGGCAAGACAATGATAGGAAAGGAAGATCGGCAGTGCGTTCAGGCGCGCGTATCGGTGCCTGATACACGCGGGCTAGGGGACCATACGCGGGTATGAACGGCCGCATGCATGGCCGCTTCGCTACAGGACATCCTTCACCGCCTCCGCCATCTTCACGAAGTCCGCCAGATTCCTGGCGCCCATCTTGCGCATGGCATTGCCGCGATGGATCTTGACGGTGATTTCGCTGAGTTCGAGATCCCAGGCGATCTGCTTGTTCATCCGGCCCTCGGCGACGAAGCCCATGACTTCGCGTTCGCGCGGCGACAGCAGGGCGTAGCGATCGCGCAGCTCCTGAAAACCCTGCCGTTCGGCGCGCTGCCGGGCATCGCGGGCCAGTGCCGTGGTGACGGCGTCCAGCATGTCCTGTTCGCGAAAGGGCTTGGGCAGGAAGTCCACCGCCCCGGCCTTCATCCCGCGCACGCTCATCGGGATATCGCCGTGGCCCGTCATCAGGATGACCGGCATCTGCACGCCCGCATCCGCAAGCTGGACCTGGAAGTCCAGCCCGCTGACGCCGGGCAGCCGCACGTCGAGGATCACGCATCCGGCGGCATTCGCACATCCGGAAGCCATGAATTCGGCAGCGCTGGCAAATGTGCGAACCGTGTAGCCGACCGAGCGGAACAGGCCGTCGAGCGCAATGCGGATCGAAGGATCGTCGTCGACGACGTGGATCATCTGGGCTTCTTCGGTATCGGTCATGATGGGGTCATGTCACCCTTGGGCCTTCGGCGTCCAGCGCGGCGTCACGCGCCGATGCCGTCGAGGAAGACGATCAGGGTGGCGATCCGGCCGTTACGAGCGATCATGACGTCCCAGCCGGTATAACGGGGAGCTTCACCGGCGGGACCCGAACCCCAGGCTAGCCGACTTGCATCCTGCAGGATCTGCGGCTCGCCGATCGGCGTATAGGCGAAATCGGGATGCGTGACGCGAAGCTGGCCGGCGAAGGCGTCGATTGCCTCGCGGCCCCGGATGACGCCGGGGGGAACATGCAGCGCACCGTCCTCGGTCCAGAGTTCGTTCAGGGCCGCTCGCCTGCGGCCGGGATCGTTCTCGCCGAAGACCTCGCGGAGGTTGCGCTCCAGCAATTCCTTCATGCGCGCCGAAGATGTCGGCGGTTCGGCTTGGCTGCCGGCAGGCTGTTCCACGAATTCAATCCCCTTCTGTGCGGCTTGCCGCATGACGCGGGGCAATGTGGCCTATCCCGGGGCTTTGCGAACCTCATACACGGGTATGAGCGCCGTGATAGGCGACGGCTTTCGTATCCGCATCCCCCCGTTCGGGGGGGCGATCCTACCCCACAGGCGTGCGATTGTTGCGGTCGCAGCCCGGCAATATCATCGCGCCGCCTGCCGTTATCCGGTTCCGGGCCGAGAGGAGCCGGTCGGCGCGGCTTCAAAGTAGCGATGCGAGGCCCACCGGAATGTTGGACACAGGATCGAAGTCCGAGGCCGGCGATTACGGTGTCTCGACGGCCGACTCGGTTCCTGCCCTGATCTCGTTCTTCGATGCCGGGCATGTGTGCCGTTTCGCCAACGATCACCATATCCATTGGTACGGACGGACGCCGGGGCAGCTTGTCGGCAGCCATATGCGGGACTTTCTCGGTGACGCGCTCTATGCCGAGCGGCGCCCCTGGCTGGAGCGCGTGGCCGCAGGCGAGACGGTTTCGTTCGAAGCCGAGGTTCCGCATTGCAGCGGCGGTTCGCGGGAAGCGGCGATCCGCTACGTTCCCAAAATTGTCGATGGGCGCTTCGAAGGCTTCCATACCCTCGTCTTCGATCTCTCGCGCGAGCAGAACCGGTTTCACAGCGTGTTCGACGGCACGATCGTCGGCTTCGTGGAGATTGATCTTCGCGGCGTCCGCCGGGTCATGGCGGAACTGGAGAGCGCGGTGGGGGATATTGCCGCCCACATCGCGTCCGACATCACCGTCGTCAGGCGTGTGCTCGATGGCACGCCGGTCGTCGGCCTCAACGAAAAGGCCTGCCAGATGCTCGGCGTGGTTCCGGCTGAGGCGGTGGGCAAGCCGCTGGGCCTCTGGTGTCCGGACGAGACGATGGCAGTGTGGAACCGCGTCTTCCTCGATTACATCGCCCGCAAGGTCAGCCACGAGGCGGAAACGGTGATCCGCCGCAAGGACGGCTCCAACCTCGATGTCATCCTGAGTGCCGCCTATCCGAAGCGGCCGGAGGAGCAGGTCTTCGTCGTCGTGGGTCTTGTCGATATCAGCGAGCGGATCGCCCGCGAAAAGGCGCTTGCCCGCGCGCAGCTGGATCTCGCCCATGTGGGACGCGTCTCGATCCTGGGGGAACTGGCCGCCTCCATCACCCACGAAATCAACCAGCCGCTGAGCGCGATCATGGCCAACGGCAATGCCGCGCTGCGCTGGCTGAACCGGCCGGTGTCCGATCTCGACGAGGCACGCGCGGCCATCGGTCACATGGTCCTCGAAGCGGAGCGCGCATCCCGGATCATCGCGCGTACCCGCGCCATGGCGATGAAGGGCAGCGGTGAGAGCACGGTCTTCGAGCTGAAGCCGACGCTGGCGGAAGCGATCGAGATCACGCGGCGCCAGATCGCTATCCTGGGCGCATCCTGCACGCTGGCGGGCTGCGATGCCTCGGTCCGGATTTTGGGCGACCGGGTGCAACTGCAACAGGTCATCATCAACCTCATCGTCAATGCAGCGCAGGCCATGTTCGAGGGCGGCAGGCAGGGGAGGGTGGTCGACGTTGGTTTCCGGGTGGATGGCGGGCGCGCGAAGGTTTGCGTGGCCGATACCGGGCCGGGTCTGGATGCCGTCGATGCAGACCGATTGTTCGAGGCGTTCTTCACCACCAAGGTCGATGGCATGGGGATGGGCCTGTCCGTTTCCAAAGGGATCGTCGAGGCCCATGGCGGCACGATCGCCGCTTGCAACAACGCCGGACCCGGATGCACGTTCACGATCGATATCCCGATCGTGGCGGCGGATGAGCGAGACCTCGACGAAGGATCGGCGGCGTTACGGTTTGCGTGATGCCACGAGGGCACCTGCGAGGGCGAGTGCACTGCCGATCATCCAGGCTTTCCCGACGCCGCCGTGATCGACGATCAGCCCTCCGACAAGAGCGCCGATCGCCACGGAAGACTGAAAAACCGTATTGGTGAGCGCGGAGCTTGCCTCGAAACTTAGTGGTGCCGCGCGAAGCGTCCAGACCTGCAGGCAGAGCGGCAGCGCGCCGAAAGCCGCTCCCCAAGCGAGAATGGTGGCAGCCGCCATGGCAGGGTGTGATCCCGCCAAAAGGGTGGTGCCGATCGCCAGACCGATGACCAGCATGGCGCCTGCAAGCGCCCAGCGCGGGCTGAGGCTGCTCGCCCATGACCCCAGCCAGACGCCGATCAATCCGGCCAGCCCATAGCCAGCCCATAGCCAGCCAATAGCCACGCCATGACGGCGCCGGAGACCCCGCGTGCCGCCAGAAACGGCTCCAGATAGGCATAGGCACTGAAGTGCCCGGCAACGACGAGTGCCGTTGCAACAAAGCCGATACGGATAGCCGGGACGCGCAGCACCGCCGTCATAGCCTTCACATTCAGGCGCTCGCTGGCTTCGAGCGGCGGGATGATCATTGCCTGCACCGCAAAGGCGATCAGGGCGAGAAGGGCCACGCCGTCGAAGGCAGCACGCCAGCCCGCGAGTCCGCCCGCCAGAGTGCCGAGCGGTACGCCGAGCACCGTGCCGATGGATATGCCGCCCATGATGATCGCGGCCGCGCGGTTGCCATCGTCCTCTGCCACCAGTCTGCGACCGATGGCGGCGGCGAAAGTCCAAACGCCGCCGAGGGCCAGACCCAGCAGCATGCGTCCGGCGAGAGCCATCCACAAGTGAACCGCATTGGCCACGACCAGATCGGAGAGCGCAATGCTGAGCGTCAGACCCGACAGTACCATTCGCCTGTCGAGGCGACCGGCAAAGATGGCGAAGGCAGGCGCGCTGATGGCGGCTACGAGGCCGGGTATGGATAGCAGAAGCCCGGTCCGGCCTTCCGAAGCGCCAAGGTCTCGCGCGATCGATCCGAGCAGGCCGACCGGCAGGAACTCGCTGGTCACCATGACGAAAGTGCCAAGGGCGATGGCGCAAACGGCGGTCCAGCGCCGGGAGGATTCTGCCGGGATGGCAGTGGAATTGGGCATGACGTTTCCGTGTCCCGGAGTTTCGGAGCGCGCCGGATCGTCGGCGCGGATGAAACCCTAAGAGCGAATGCGCGGCGACCTGTCGATCATGCCCGCGTATAACCGCCGGAACCGAATTCAGTCCGCGCGGGGCAGCGTGAACCGGAAGCTGGCGCCGCCTTGTGCCAAGGTGTTGACCCGGATCGTGCCGCCATGCGCCTCAACGATCGTGCGGGTAATCGAGAGGCCCATGCCCATGCCGTCGGGCCGGGTCGTGTAGAAGGCGTTGAAGATCTGCTCGCCCACGGTTTCGGGAATTCCGGGGCCGTGGTCATCGACGCGAACCGTCACGAATGGGCCGTCCGGGCGCGCGGAGAGCGCAATCCGGCGCGGTACGGGGATGGAGGCCATGGCCTGCGCGGCATTGGCGAGCAGGTTGATGAGCACCTGCTGGATCTGCACTCTGTCGACCTGCACTTTGCCGACATTGGCGGCGATGGCCACGTCGACGTCCGCGCCGAGGCTGGCCAGTTGCCAGCGCACTATCGCCAGCGCTTCCTCAACGATCGTCGCGAAGTCGTGACGCGCGCGCTCTCCGTCACCCTTTGTCGCCATGCGGCGGGTGCGGGCGAGCACTTCGCTGGCGCGGGTTCCGTCCTCGACGATGCGCGAAATGGCATCGATCGCTTCCTCCAGGTCGGGTGTCGGCCGCCTGAGCCAGCGCAGCGCCGCATTCCCGTTCGCGACCAGCGCGGTCAGGGGCTGGTTGACCTCATGGGCGATGGAAGCGGCCAGTTCGCCCAGAGTGGCGACGCGGGCGGCCCTGACAAGCTCGGTATTGAGCCTTGCCAGTGCTTCCTCGCGCTCGATGCGATCGCTGATGTCCATGACGGCGAAGGTGCCTGCCGGTGGTGATACCGGCTCCTGCGGAAATGCCGTGCTGACATGGACGGGGAACAGCGAGCCGTCCGCCCTCATCATCAGCGCCTCGCCCTCATACCCTGCTTCGCCGGTCAGATAGGCGACGAGATTGTCGAGGAGCATCGTTTCCGCCTGGGGCGGGCACCAGTGCCCGAAAGGCGTCCTCAGCGCGGTTTCGCGGTCAACGCCGAACAGCACTTGCGCGCGCGTATTGAGGTCGAGAACGCGGCAGGTGTCGATCGACTCGCGGATGAAGCCGGGATTGGCCCGGACGTAGTCGGCTGGTTCCAGTCCGGTCTCCCGGCACCTTTCGGCCAGCATCGCCTGCATGTCGGCCAGATCGATTTCCCAGAACGCGACGACCGTGGCTTCGAAGATGCGGTGATAGCGGTGAGCCTGGGTGTCGGGGTCGGATTCTGGAAACTCGGGTGCCGAATTCATTCGTCCGCCTTGGGCTGCGTTGCCGGAACTTCGGGATCGTCGGCGTGTGGGTATAGGTCGAAGTGCGGGACTTCGCCACCGCCTTGCGGAAGTTCTGGCTGGCTTGGCGGCGTTCCCACCGTCATGCTGCGCAGCACGCCGTCCTTGCGGACCAGACCGTGGAACAAGGCAGCGCACAGATGGGCGAGGATCAGGGCGAAGAACAGCACCGCGATCACCGTATGCGCCTGCCGCAGCATTGCATAGAGGCGCAAGTCGTGCGGCGCGATGGGCGGAAGGATCAGGCCGGAAAACAGCTCAACCGGATAGCCCCCTGCGGCGAGCATCGCCCACCCGATCAGCGGCATGGCCGCCATGCTGGCATAGAGCAGCACATGCGATCCCTTGGCCGCCAGCACCTGCATCGGCGGAAGGTCGCCGGGGAGGGGTGGTGAACCTGTGGCAAGGCGCAAGGGAAGGCGCAGCAACACCAGAATCAGGATGGCGATGCCGACCGGTCGGTGGAGTTCCAGCAGCTTCGTATAGGCGGGGCCAGTGGTGGAGACCATGCCGACACCGATGAACAGCATGGCGAGGACCATCGCCGCCATAAGCCAGTGGACCACGCGCAGCAGCGGATGGAAATCGCGGGGCGGGCGGTTCATCGTGCAGACTCCTTGTCAGCAGGGTCTTTGGCAAGATCGCCCCCGACAGCGCTCGGATGCGGCCCTTCCCCGGCGCGGCGCTGGAACGAGGAGGAATAGACCTTCGACCGTGCCGCCAGCAGCGGGTCGTCGGACAGGCCGATGCCGGTGGGCAGGATCGTGGGGTCGAAGTTGAGATCGCGGCAGGCGCCGACTTCCTCGGGCATGACCTTGTCCACGGTGAGCACACCGGCGTCGATGGTCCGGTGCGCGCCGGACCAGGCCACGGTGGCGCTGTCGGTCCGGTCGCCGGGATTGGCGATCGTCAGGATCAGGTGCCAGCGCGAAGGTCCCCTGGCCGTCCGCGCGATCATTTCAAGGAACAGGGCATCGCGGGGAAGGCTGTCCAGATGGGCCTTGTCCAGCCCGCTGAGCGGTGTCTCCGGGTTGAACTGCCAGCGCACGACGCGGGTCTGGCCCGTGTCGTCGGTCATGGTGAAGGCATTGATCGCGTAATAGGTCGCATTGGCGAAGCTGCTCGGCAGCACGGCCTTGGCGAGATAGTCCTGGAACGCCTTTACCGAGGGATACTCGGCGATCAGGGCCTTCATTCTGGCCGGATCGGGTTTGCCCGTCGCCGGATCGGGGCGCGAGGCGCGTTGCAGGGCGATGAAGCCCGCCGCATTCGAGACCGGGAAGATGGGCGTGTGATCCATCGCCATGCGCCACTCCTGCCCGTCGGGGGTGTTCAGGAGCAGGGCCATCGAATGGAACACATTGCGCCCGTCGGTGGCGAGCGGATTGCCGCCCGCGACCGAAAAGCGTCCGATCACGGGATATGTCCCGGGCTCGAATGCCTGGGCCGTGGAGACTTCGCTTCCGGCGCCGTTGGCGGTGAAACTGCCCGAGAGGCAGAGGCCCTTTGCATGGGCGCGGCGGAAGCCTGGTTGCGGCTTCCCGGTGTTGTATTCCAGCGCGCGGGTGACATCGCCGCCGCTGATGCGCCTGGGGCCGATCCACCCGGCCGCCCACAGGAAGGCAAGCACGAGGACGGCGGCGATACCGCCGATGACAAGGAGGGGGCCGGGAGGGGCCGGTTTTCTGGTGGACATGAAATCTCCGTGCCGCCGTGGCATTTGGCTTGGGCGTTGGGCGTGGGATCGGACGAGTTTATGCCATGGCTTCGGGGAAAGCTTTTATACGCAGGGATGATCGGGATCATCGGCGCATCAGGCGCGAGGAAGTTCCAGCTCGATCTCGATGCCGTTTCCGGCACCGCCGCCTGTCACCCGGATGGAACCGGCATGGAACTGCGCGATGGCGCGGCAGAGCGCCAGACCGCCTGCCGAGAGGTGGGCAGGGCGCCGATCCGTCGCCGTTGTTCTCACCGGCCCAGCGGCTGAATTGCAGGCGATCTTCAGCCGCAGATAGGAACCGTCGACGGATGTCGCGATGCCGATGGCGGTTTCTTCGTGAGGGCGGGGCGAGGCGTTCGACACGTTGCAGATCAGGCTGGAGACCAGACGCTCCAGCAAATGGACCTCGCCGAGGATACGCCCGCTTCCAGCCTCGGCCGTGACGGCGAAAGAAGCTGCCGGATGCCGCGACTGGATCGTCTCGGCCGCGCGCCGGACGAGAGGATCGAAAAGGACCAGCGACCGTTTGAGACGCCCCTGTTCCACGACATCATGGACTTGTGCGATCACCTGAGCGGCATCGTCGCCCGCGTGCTCCGCCTGCGCGATCACCCGGCGCGCTTCGGCGACATCGGGGGGGCGCCTGTCCAGCCAGCGCCGCGCGGCGGCGAGATAGGCATTGATTGAAGACAGCGGCTGGCTGACTTCGTGCGATATCGAGGTGGAGAGGCCGCCGATGATTGCTCTGTGCAGGGCTTCGTCACGCTCCTGACGGGCCGATTCAAGGCTCTTTTCCATGCGTTTGCGCTCGGTGAGATCGAGCACACTGCCGCAGACGCGATCATAGCCGCTGCCATCGGTCGGCAGGCGCATCGCGATGAAGATGGGTATGAGGTCGCCCCCGGCGGTACGGACCTGGCATTCGATCTCGAAAGTCGGGCTGCCCCGGTCGAGGGCAAGCAGGCCTGCCAGGAAACTCTGATCTTCTTCGGGCAGGAAATCCGACAGGCGCTCGAAGAATGCGGACCTACCCGTCATGCCCAGCAGGCGCATGGCCGCATCATTGGCATGGGTGATCCTGACCAAGCTGCACAAGTGCGCGACCTGAGCGGGATTGGCTCGCAGATGGGCTTCCAGATCGTCGATGCCGCTTGCCTTGAGCGCGTTCAACTCGGCCATGACCTCGGTGAAATCATGCTCCCAGATGGCAAGGGCGAGCGAGTTGAAGATCGTCTCGTAACGGACGTCACTGGCCCGGACCTGCTCGCGCAGCCGCCGGTTCCGGGCAAGCAGCAGGGCCGCGATGGTGATGGCGGCAAGACTGGCCACGAGACGCAGCATTTCGTCGGTATCGGCCCTGCCGCCGTGGCTGATGAGAAAGCTGATCACGGCAAGCGCGGCGCAGGGACAGGCCCAGTAAGAGGCCAAGTGCGAAGGATGAGACCGTGAAGTCCCGTCGTCGGCTATCAGCAGCACCAGCGCATAGAGCACGGCGACGGCGCTCTGCAGGCGGGTGAAGGTATCGATGACGAAGACGGCTGCCGCTGTTAGCGCGGCGAGAGAGACTCGCGTCCTGTCCGTGAAGGGCGTGACCATCGCTAGGCTTGTCCGGCCCCGCCCAGCAGACCTTCGATCATGGCGATGACGGCATCGGCATCGAGGGGTTTGGCAAGGAAACGGTACGCGCCCTTTTCCTGCGCGCGCTGGCGCCATTCGGCGTCTGGGTAAGCGGTCATCAGGGCGACCGGGAGATCGGGCGCCAGCGCGCGAATGCGCTCCAGCAGTTCGATACCCGAAAGCTCCGGCATCTGAATGTCGCTCAGGACAAGAATGAAGCGGCTGAGGTCCTGTTCGAGCAGGCCGATCCCACTTTCGAACAGAGCCGAAGGCACGTCGATCGACCGCAGCAGACCGGCAAGGGCCGTGCGGATACATTCCTCGTCGTCGACGATCGCCACGCATGGGGGTGAGGGGGATGTACGGTTCATTGAAAAGCCTTCCGATCTCATCTTTTCTAAGTCAGGCGGCTTGCTCCGAACAATTATACGCGGGTGTGAATGGGCCGCGCTCGGAGGGTCGGTCCCCCTTCCATTCATCTCATACGGGCGCATAAGTCCATCACCGCCCGCTCGGTGCTAAGGCGATCATGCCGTGCTGCGTCGCCACTCGGGGTTAAGGAGAAACGGGTGGTGTTGAACGCAGTGGTGCGGCGCGGCGGAGCAGGGTCGTTGCGGCAGCGGAGACGGCTGTCCCGGATTTCCCTGCTGAGTGCGCCCGGCTTGCTCTGCATGGCAAGCGGCAGCGCTGGAGCCGGGCCTCAATCGCTATCCTCTCTGGAAAGGTTGGGTTGGCAGCACAGCTTCACCGGGCCGCGGGAAGGCGCTCCGGCCGGGGTTCGGTCTCTGGCGCAGACGCCCGATGGGATCCTGTGGATCGGTGCCAGCGATGGGCTCTACAGGTACGATGGCCGGAGTTTCACGCGGCTGGCGCCTTCCAGCGCGAAACCGATCCAGGCCGATACGATCGGGCCACTGTTGGCGACTGCCGATGGCGATCTGTGGGTGGGGCATGACTACGGGGGGCTCTCGCTCGTGCGCGGGGGGCGCCACGTCGCTCTGAGCGGCCTTCGCATGAGTACCGTCTTCGCCTTGCCGACCAACCGCGCCGGAGTGGCCTGGGCCGTGGGCAGCGATAGCAAGCGGGTCTATGTGGCCCGACTGGTCGACCGCAAATGGGTGTCGTGGACCGAGTTCAGAGCCGACCTGTTCTATGGCAGCGCGGTCGGCGGCGATGGGACGCTGTGGCTGCTGGTGGGAGACCGGCTCCTTGCCATCTCGGCAAGAGATCAGGGGTTGCGCGTCGCCGCGAGCGGAATCCATTCTTCCGGCCTTGCCGATAGTCCCGACGGCCGCGTCTGGCTGGTCGGAAAAAGCCGCCTCACCGAGTTGGGGGGCACCAGGGGCACGGGCGGCAAGGCCTTTGCGATGATAGGCTTTAACCGCAAGGGCGACGCGCCGGTTCGGTTCGAGGATGCCCGCCACTTCTGGATCGTTCAGGGCGACAACGTGCTGGAGCGCTACGCCATCGGAGAATCCGGGCGTGCGGAGCGCATTGCCGGATGGCCCGGCGGCTACGCATTGACGCCGTCCTTCCTGCCACTGAGCGCGCTGCCCTCGCTGGTCGATCGCGAAGGGGCTCTATGGATCGGGACAAGCCAGGGGCTGGAACGTTTCAGTCAGGGTTCCTTCGTTTCGGTTCTGGAGGGCGCCAACAATACGGTCGAAAATCGCTCTCCCGCATATGCCGCCGCAGACGGGCGCGGCACGGTCTGGGCCTGGCGGCACGAGCGCCTGTTTCGGTCCGGCCTCGGTCAAGGCCTTGCCCCCTGGCCGGGAACACGCCCCGGCGGGGTCGCGCCGTGCGCTGCCCGGGCCGGAGGCGTCTGGGTGTTCAGTGGGACGGACCGCTTCACGCGCATCGGCGGACCTTCGCCGGTATCGCTCCCGCTCGGCCGCGACGGGGCAAGGCTTGCGAATGAGCTGGGCCTCAACGGATGCCTTGAAGACGAGCGGGGCCGTTTGTGGGGCGCCGGTGACCGTGGCCTTGCTCTGCTGGGGGCAAAGCGCTCCGCCGCCGTCACTCTCGGCGAGGACACGGGCTACTCGATCGGCACCTATTCCGCATGGCGCGACGGCTGGGTGCTGGCTTATATCGGCAACGGCAATCTGTGGCTGACCGATGGCGAGCATTCTCGGATCGTATGGCGCCAGGCTGAAAATAGGCTGGGCTTCATCGAGGCGCAGTACCGCAGCGGAAATGCGATACTGCTGGGCGGCGATCGCGGCCTTGGCCGGTTCGACGGCCGGTCGGTGAAAGTGGTATCGAGCGCTCGCTTCCCCTGGCTCAATTTCGTCGCCGGGATCGTGCAGACCCCGCGCGGCGAGACGTGGCTTCAGACCAGCAGTGGGATCGTCCGGCTGCGGACGACGGATCTCGATCGTATGTTTGTCGATCCGCATTTCCAGCCCGATCTGCGTATTTTCCGAGCCGCCGATGGCGTGCCCGGTCCGCCGACTTATGCGAACATGTCAGGCGTGGCCGCCGACGGCAGTGGGCGCATCTGGGTTTCGACAAGCAATGGGATCGCCGTATTCGATCCCGCCACCGCCCCTGCGGACGGCCCCCCGCCGCCGGTGCTCGTCACCGCCATCGAGGCGGATGACCGGGTCATGCCGGTGGCATCGAGAGTGGAGCTGCCGCCCGGTACTGGGCGATTGCGGCTCCAGCTTGCCGTCGTCGATTTCGACAACCCCATGGCGACGCGCCTGCGCTATCGGCTGAAGGGCATGGATACGGCGTGGGTCGACGCCAGCGACCAGCGCGCGGCGATGTTCACGCAGTTGCCGCCTGGACATTATCGGCTCGAAGTCATGGGCGCCAATTCTCACGGCGTCTGGAATTACCAAGGACAGAGCATCGAGATCGATGTGGCGCCGCATTTCTGGCAGACCTGGTGGTTCGCGGCCTCCGCAGCGCTCGTCCTGTTGCTCGGCCTCTGGCTGGCCATGCGCTGGCGCGTCGCACAAGTCGCGCGGCGGCTTCGCAGCCAGGCAGCCGAACGCGCGAACGAGCGGGAGCGTATCGCCCGCGATATTCACGATACCCTGCTGCAAGGCATGCAGGGGCTGGTCATGCGCATTCAGGCGATTGCCTCCAGAATGCAGGTTCCCGACCCCAATCGAAAGGAACTGGAGCAAAGCCTCGACCGGGCCGATGCCCTCATTACCGAGGGCAAGCTGCGGGTTCACAACCTGCATCTGGAGGACAGCCCCGCCGACCTCCATGCCATGCTGCAGCAGGTCATGATGGAGATGCCGTTTGCGGCCGATGTCGAGCGGTCCGTCTCGGTGAACGGGCAGGCTCGCCCGGTCGATGTCGTGGTCATCCGCGAAGTTCGCGAGATCGTGGCGGAAGCGCTGTTCAACGCGGCGCGCCATGCGCGGGCACAGACCGTCACGGTCGAGGTGGCGTTCGGTGCGCGCTCTCTGGAGGTTGCCGTGGCCGACAATGGTTCGGGTTTCGAGAGCCGCAGGGCTGCGGAATCCGGCTATGGCCTCTTGGGGATGCAGAAGCGTGCGGAGAGTATCGGGGCCAGTCTGACGGTCGAATCCCAGCCGGGAGCGGGCACTTCGATCCGGATGCGCGTTCCGGGGCGCAAGGCCTATCCGGTCCGCGTTGGCTTTCCCACTTGGTTGGCGAGATGGTTGTCGGGCCGATCAGATCGTCAGCATGCCGCGCCTTAGCGCCTCGGTGACGGCATGGGTGCGGTCGGAGACGTTGAGCTTCGTGAAGGCACTCCTGAAGTAGTCCTTTACGGTTTCCTCGGAAATGCCCAGAATGAGCGCAATCTCGCGGTTGCCGTTGCCTCTCGCGGCTTGTGCCAGCACTTGCGTCTCGCGCGCCGTCAACGGCCGTTCGCCGACATGGATGGCGATTTGCGACGCCACTTCCGCATCGATGTGGCGCTTGCCTGCGTGAACATCGCGGATCGCCTGCGCTATGACCTTGCGGGCATTGCTCTTGAGCATGTAACCGGCCGCGCCGATCTTGAGTGCGCGCACCGCCGAGGCATCTCCGGCATATGTCGACAGGACGATGATCCTTGCCGCAGGCGCGTCTGCCAGAATGGTCGCGATGGCCTCGGCGCCGCTCGCCTTGGGCATTTGCATGTCCATCAGGGTGACGTCGGGCCGAAGCGCGGAGAACTGCTGCACCGCCTCGATTCCGTCACCGGCTGTACCGACGATCGTCAGGTCTTCTTCGCTTTCGATGATGGCGCTCAGGCCTTCGCAAACGACGGGGTGATCGTCGACCACCAGTACACGGATCATCGCTGCATCTTTCCGGCTTCGAGGATGACTGACTGCATTCTCCTAAACATGCGCGGCGCGAGGGAACAACCGGATTCCTTTGCGCCGGCAAGCTTCGTTCAGGCGAGATGGAGAAAATGGATCAGTGCAAGGCTGATGCAGGTCAGCCCGGCGAGAGACAGGACGACCGCGCTGGTGACCCGGATACCGGCCCCGGCGACCGAGCGAACATCGACACCGAGGCCGAGCGCCGCCATGGAAACGACCGTCAATGTGCTTGCGAGAGTTCCGGCTGGACCCACCAGTCCATGCGGCACCAGGTCCAGCGAGCGCAACGTGGTCAGCGCAAGGAAGGCGAGAATGAACCACGGCACGAGGTGATGGATGGGCAGGTGGCCGAGGGCAGGGCGGTCGCCGGTGGTGATGCCCGGTTCGGCTTCTTCCGCCTCTTCTCGCAGGCGGGGTGTGAGAAGGGAAAGCAGCAGGCATACCGGCCCCAGCATCAGCACGCGCACCAGCTTGACCAGCGTACCGACTTGCACTGCGACATGTCCCATCGGTGCCGCGGCGGCCAGGACTTGCGGCACCGCGTAGACCGTCAATCCAACGAGGGCACCCGACTGGAGCGGCGTGAGTTGGAGCATCGCGGCGAGCAGCGGCAGGCCGAGTACGACGGCAACACCCAGCACGGCGGTAAATCCGATCGAGGCCGCGACATCGTCTCCATCTGCGCCGATCACGGGTGCTACGGCCGCGATTGCGGAGTTGCCGCAAATGGAATTGCCGCAGGCGATCAGCAGCGCCATCCGCTGGGAGAGCCTCAGACTGCGACCGATGCCGTAGCTGATTGCAATGGCCAGGATCACGACGCAGGCAATGCCGAGCAGCATCCACGGACCCGCCGCCCAAATAGTCGCTGCGCTGACCGAAGCGCCGAGCAGGACGACGGCCACCTCAAGCAGGAATTTGGCGCAGAAGCTGATACCCGAATGCCAGCGGTGGGAAGGCGTCCAGACCGATCGCACAAAGGTGCCCGTCAGAATTGCCAGTACCAGCGCTTCGAGCCAGGCGCGGCCGAAAAAGTGCAGTTCGATGGCTTGCAGCGCGTAAGCAGCCGCAGTCACCGCGAGACACAGGCCCAGTCCCGGCGCTACGCGTGCCAAGGCGGTTGAAATAGAGGGCTGAGGCAGGGGAAGTGTCAGGGGCAACATCGCGCGTCTCCTTTATGGGGAGGCAGATGAGCCCTCGGCGCATTTGGTTCTAACGGTGAATTCGTATGATTCCAATCTCGGTGAGAGATTGATCCTCAGGCGCCGGGTTCGGCCGCCAGCTTGACCGTTTCCAGAAACGCATCTGCGGCCCGGCTTTGGTAGCGTTCGATTTGCCGAATGGCGTAGAACGGGCGTTCCGGTAGCGAAATCGGCAGAATTTGCACCATTCGGGCCGCCACTGCGGCTTCGACGACACGTCTGGATAACGCTGCATAGCCCACGCCTTCGCGGACTGCGGCCAGGACGGCTTCGTTGGAAGGCAAGGTAAGGGCGATGTCGAGCAGGTCGGGATCGATTCCCATCCCGCGCATCGCCTGCTCGAAAGTGGATCGCGTGCCCGACCCTCTTTCGCGCATGATCCAGCGTGCTTCCCGCAGTTTTGCCGGTGTTACCGGGTGGGCTTCGTGATCCCGGCTGACCAGTACCATGGCGTCCTTTGCGATCTGCCAGTGCGCGAGTGCAGGATCATCGATCTCCCCTTCGATGAAGCCCAGTTCGGCCGCTCCTGAAAGGACCGTGTCAGCAGCGCTTTCCGTGTTGGCGAGCGCGATGGAGACCTCGACCTTCGGGTATCTGGTGTGGAAGCGGGCGAGAATGGGCGGCAGCCAATAGCTGGCAATCGTCTGGCTGGCGACGAGGCTTAGTGAGCCACGCTGGAGGCCCTGAAATTCCGCCAGGGTCCGTTCGGCATCGGCTGCCCGTGCCAATACGGCGCGCGCTTCCGTCAGGAACATGCGGCCGGCCTCGGTCAATTCGATCCGGCGTCCGACGCGGTTGAACAGCTTGATGTCGTGACGCGCCTCGATCATGGCGATAGCGCCGCTGGCGGCAGATTGCGTGACGTGAAGAGCTTCCGCGGCCTTTGTCACGTGCTCACGTTCGGCGACAGCAACGAAAATGCGCAGGTGTTCCAGCGTCGTCAGCGTAGGCATCGTATCATTCATACAGGGACTGTAGCGGGCAGCGACGACGCCGACGAGAGCATCCCGGCATCGGCAGGCCTGATCCAAGTTTAGGAATGGGCGCCGGGGCAATGAGGCCAGAGGCCCCGGCGCTCTTAGCTCAACCCTGCACGAAGGCGAGCAGGTCGGGATTGATGGTATCGGCGTTGACGGTGAGCATGCCGTGCGAGAAGCCCTCGTAGATCTTGAGCGTGGCGTTCGGCAGAATCTCGGCCTGGAGGACCCCGGCGTTCCTGTAGGGCACGACCTGATCGTCATCGCCGTGGAGCACGAGGGTGGGGACGGTGATCGCCTTCAGATCGTCGGTCTGGTCGGTTTCCGAGAAGGCCTTGATGCCGTCGTAGTGGGCCTTGGCGCTGCCGGTCATGCCCTGACGCCACCAGTTGTCGATCACGGCGGGTTTCACATCGGCGCCTTCGCGGTTGAAGCCGTAGAAAGGCCCCGCGGCGACATCGCGGAAGAACTGCGAGC
>Ga0209050_1001715_pt1 | contig 21877 bp, 16 predicted proteins | sample Araplavi_mTSA_r2_FD_184276 | JGI IMG/M metagenome (GOLD analysis project Ga0209050, IMG submission 184276) | Arabidopsis root microbial communities from North Carolina, USA - plate scrape MF_Cvi_mTSA_r2 (SPAdes) (version 2) | ecosystem: Host-associated > Plants > Roots > Endosphere | place: USA... | reverse complement strand
CGAGAACGGCACCAGCAGGCGATGGCCGCCTGACGTCGTCAGCGTCGCGGTGCCGGTCTGCAGTTCGGCGACCTCTCCTGCCAGGAAATTCATGTGCGGCGCGCCGATGAAGCCGGCGACGAAGCGGTTGGCGGGCGTGTTGTAAAGGTCGAGCGGCGTGCCGACCTGCTCGATCTTGCCGGCGCGCATGACGACGATGCGGTGCGCGAGCGTCATCGCTTCCACCTGGTCGTGGGTGACGTAGATCATCGTCGAGCCGAGGCGGGCATGGAGTGCGGCAAGCTCGGCGCGGGTCGAGACGCGCAGTTCGGCATCGAGGTTCGACAGCGGCTCGTCGAGCAGGAAGGCGGTCGGGCGGCGCACGATGGCGCGGCCGATCGCGACGCGCTGGCGCTGGCCGCCGGAAAGCTGGCCGGGGCGACGCTCCAGATAGGGTTCGATCTCCAGCATGCGGGCGGCTTCCGCGATGCGCTCGGCGACCTCGTTCTTCGGCATGTTGGAGTTTTCCAGGCCGAAGGCGAGGTTCTGGCGCACGCTCATATGCGGATAGAGCGCATAGGACTGGAAGACCATGGCAAGGCCGCGATCGGCGGCCGAAACCTCGTTGACGCGCTTGCCGTCGATCTCGATGACGCCGCCGGTGATCTTTTCGAGGCCTGCGATGGTGCGCAGGAGGGTCGACTTGCCGCAGCCCGACGGGCCGACAAAGACGACGAATTCGCCGTCCTTGATGTGCAGGTCGATATCCTTCAGGACATGGACCGAGCCGAAGGACTTGTTGACATCGCTGAGTTTGATTTCGCCCATCGGTGATCCTTACTTCAGGCCGGTGCCGGCAATGCCGGTGGTGATGAAACGCTGCAGGAAGATGAAAACCAGCACGACCGGGATCATGGTGACGACGGTCATCGCCAGGATGAAGTGCCATTGCACGTTCAGTTCGCCGGAATAGATGCTGAGGCCCACCTGCAGGGTGTAAAGTTCGCGGCGCGACAGCACGATCAGCGGCCACAGGAAGTCGTTCCAGCGCCAGACCACCGAGAAGATGGCGAGCACGGCCAGCGCCGGCGCCGTCAGCGGCAGCACGATGCGCCAGTAGATCTGCCATTCGGAGGCCTTGTCCATGCGCGCCGCGTCGATCAGCTCGTCCGGTATGGTCAGCATGTACTGGCGCAGGATGAACACGCCGGTCGGCGTGGCGACCGTCGGCAGGATGACGCCCCAGAGATTGTTGAACAGGCCGAGCGACGAGATGATCGAATAGAGCGGCACCATGATGACCGACAGCGGCACCATCAGCGTCGCGAGGATGATCAGCATGGCGAGACTGCGGCCCCTGAACTCGTATTTCGACAGCGCGAAGGCGGCCATGGAATTGACGATCAGGGTGATCAGCGTCGCCGTCACCGTCACGAAGACCGAGTTCCACAGGTAGCGCAGGAAATCGAACTGGGTGAAGGGCGTCGTGTAGTTTTCCGTCGCGAACGAGACGGAGCGCACCGGGGTGCGGTCGTTGATGTTGACGCGCACGATCTCGCCCGGGGTCTTCGGATCGACCATCTGGGACATGGTCCCGATCCGGCGCACTTCGGCCAGTACCTTGGTCGAGCCGTCCGGCATCTTCGCGTCGAAGAGCTGCAGCGGCTTGTCATAACCCTGCACGGTCGCCTGGCTGGTGACATATGGCAGGATCGACGGCGGGAACTCGGCGAGTGCTGCCGGCGTCTTGAAGGACGAGAATGCGAGCCAGACGGCGGGGCCGAACATGATGATCAGCCCGCCGACAAGCCAGACCCAGGTGACGATGTCCGTCCAGTGCCAGCCGTTGCCGCCGCGGCGGCGCAGAATGAAGCGGGAAGCCACACCCATTAGCGTTTCCCCTTCTTTTCGCCGCGCTGGCCGATGCCGAGCTGGACCAGTGTCAGGACAACGAGCACGAGGCCCATCAGGATCGAAGCGGCTGCAGCAAGGCCCGGGTTGCGGAGCGCCGAGGCAAAGCCGGTCTCGTAGATATATTGCGTGAGGTAGAGCGTGCTGGTGCCCGGACCGCCGCCGGTGAGCACATAGACCTCGTCGAAGATCTGCACGGCGCGGATCAGCGCCAGCACCACGACGACCAGAAGATTGGGCATGAGCAGCGGCAGGGTGATGCGCCAGAAGACGCGCGCCGGCTTCGTGCCGTCCATTTCGGCGGCTTCATAAAGATCCTTAGGGATCGCCTGCAGGCCGGCGAGCAGGATCAGCGCGTAAAAGCCCATATGCGCCCAGAGCGAGACGCCGATCGTGGCGACGAAGGTCCAGTTGCGGTCCGTCAGCCAGGTATAGGGCTCGACGCCGAACTGGTAGAGGCCGAAATTCAGGAGGCCCTGGCGCTGCAGGATCCACTTCCAGATCAGGCCGACGACGACGGGCGAAAGCAGAACCGGGAAGAAGAACACGGCGCGCCAGAAGGAGCGGGCGGCGAGATCGCGGTTGAGGATCAGCGCGGTGATCAGCGCCGTCAGGATCATCAGGCTGACCTGCAGGACGACGAACCAGAACGTGTTGCCGACGGCGGTCCAGAAGGCATCCTCCTGGCAGGACATCGGATCGAGATAGTTGGCGCACTGGAACAGGCGCTCATACTGGGCGGCGCCGACGAACTCGCGCTCGGACAGGAAGAAGGCCGTGCCGCCGGTCATCGAATAGACGAAGTTGATGACGAGGGGCAGGAGCACGAAAATGCCGAAGATCAGCATGTTCGGGGCAAGGAAAACCGCCGCCATGCCGCCGATGCCCGCCGCCTTCTGGACGGCGCGCAACGGTATGTCGAGGACGCGCATCAGGAGATTCACGGGCGCCATCAGGAGGCCGCCGAGGCGAGAGGTGAGTGTTGCAGTGCTCATGTTGGTATTCATCCCTCCCTGTCTTCTTGTCGCAATGGTGCGGCTTGCCCCTCATCCGCCTGCCGGCACCTTCTCCCCGCGGGCGGGGAGAAGGGATATGCCGTGCCGGCGCCGTTTCCCCTCGCCCCGCTTGCGGGGAGAGGGTGCGCCGAGCGGAGCGGAGGCGGGGTGAGGGGCTCACCCCAATGCCGTCACTTCGCGTCCTTGACCTTCTGGGCAATGTCGGCGTCGATGCGGGCAAACGCGTCGTCAAGCTTCAGCTCGCCGGCGAGCGTCTGGCCGACGCGGGTGACGATCGCGGCATAGACCGTGTCGGACCAGCGCCAGCCGGGCAGCTTCAGCGCGGTGTCGGAGGTGGTCTTGGATGCCTCGACATATTTGGTCAGGGCAGCCTTGGCGAAGGCGTTGTCGGTCTTGAAGTCGAGACCGCCCTTGTCGACGACGCCCTTGTGGCCGGGCAGGAAGAGGGTGCGCTCGGAGAATTCCTTGACGATCTTCTCCTGGGCGAACCAGTCCATCACGGCTGCGACGTCCTTCGGGTTCTTGGTGTACTTCACGGCAACAAGCGCCGCGCCGCCGGGCATGCCGGTGCAGGCTGCCGCGCCGCAGGGGCTGCCGACGGCCACCCAGTCGAAGCTGTTGCCGATCTTGGTCGCGAGGTTCGCCACCTGCCAGGAGCCGGAATAATAGAAGGCGAGCTGGCCGTTGATGAAGTCGTCGGCGGCGGCGCGGTAGGTCGAGCCGGCGGCGGAGACCCAGACGTCCTTGGAGAAGGAGCCTTCCTGGTTCCAGCCGACGAACTTGGTCAGGAAGTCCTTGGCGCCCTTGTCGAGCGGGGCCGGCTTGCCGTCCTGGCCGACATAGTTGGCGCCGTAGGACAGGAGCGGAGCGGTCAGGCGGTGGCCGGAACGGTCGATCGCCATGGCGAACGGGATCTTCTGGCTTTCCTTGACCTTCTTGGCGGCGGCCGCCCATTCTTCCCAGGTGGCCTTCGGGCCCGGAAGCGGAACGCCTGCCTGGTCGAACAGGGTCTTGTTGGCGTAACCGCCGGTCAGCGTGATCTGCGTCATGAAGCCGGAGATCTGCTTGGAACCGTCCGGACGCATCCAGTCTGCCTGGGCGCCGAAATTATCGTCCCAGTACTTGGCGTCCTTGACCAGCGGGCGCAGGTCGAGCCAGTGCTTGGAAAGATCCTTGATCGCCGTGACGCGGGCGATGTCCGGGCCATTGCCGGCTTCGAGCTGGACGGGCAGCTGGTCCTTGATGACGCTGTAGGCAACGTTGTCGAGCGTCACGTTGATGCCCGGGTTTTCCTTCATGAAGCGGCCGACGAGATCCTTCATGACGTCGCCTTCGACGCCGTCCGAATACCACATGATCCGCACGTCGCCGGCATGTGCTGCCGTCGACATGAGAAGGGCGAACGCCGCGCCCGCCAGAAGCGATTTGGTTTTCATGCTCATTTCCTCCTCTGAATGGACGGGGCCTCCTCCCGTCCGGTTTCTTAAAGCGCACGCTTGTGCGCCTTAACTTGAATTCTTCTTGTCAGGCGCGGCTCAGCATCGCTGCTTCGCCCTTGACGGTGTAGTCCGCCCGCGCAATGACGCGGCCTTCGGCTTCCACGGAGCCGTCCTTCCTGAAACGGACGGTACCATATTCCGGGTCGTCGATGACAACGGTGCCGTCGGATTCCTGCCTCGGTGCCAGCGCGCTGAAACGGTATTCGACGGTCGCGAGATTGTCGGCTTCGCAGACGCGGACGATCCAGCGGGTCTTCTGCCCGTACTGCCGCAATTCGGCCCCTGCCGACGGACCCTCGGTGACAACCTCGAGCTTCGAGGGGGCCCGCAGCATGACGGCGCCCCGGCCGGAACGGGCGAGCGCAACGCCGCCGGAAATGCTGGTTTCGTCGAATTCGGCCTTCGGGAACCAGGCATGGGTGAAATCCGGCTGCTCCTCGTAGGTGGTGAATTCGAGGATCGCCAGGCCGCGATACTGCTGGGCGCGCGGGATGGTGCCGCAGCCGCCCCAATAGGACGGGCGGCCGTAGCCGAACTGGATGGTCTCGCCCGGATGGTTGATCCAGATCGCCGCTTCCGGCTTCTCGCCGAGACGCAAGTGAAGGACGGTTTCCTGGTAACCCCATTCATCCCAGCGATAGTGAACCGTCGAGCCCATGGCGAAGTGCTCGCCCTTGTAGTGATAGAGCGCGGCGAAGGAGTTTTCGCCCTGGGCGAAACGCCATTCCTGGTGCTGGGCACCGCGATGATCGGCGATCGCTGCGGTCTCGGCCGGGATTTCAAGGCCGTGGTCGCGCAGGCAGACGGCCATCTGCGGCAGGCAGTGGACGCGGCGGCCATACCAGCCTTTGCCCCAGAGCAGGCGGGCGACGCCGGAAAGTTCCAGCGAGCGGCCGGCGCAGAGCGTGTGCTCATAGGAGCGTCCCTGTGCCGCGGTGACCATGCCGTGATGGGCGGAGCGGGCGATGATCTCGCAAAGCCGCACGATGCCGGCCTTGGCGCGGTCGGCGATATCCTTGTCCGGGGACAGGGCGGCAAGCGCGGTCAGGCCCTTGAGGTCGATCGGGAAATAGGGGGCCGAGTTGAATTCGGCCATTTCCCAATGCTCGAAATGGTCGAGCCAAGCGCGGACGCGGGCGGCACCAACCTTCGCCTGCTCCGAACCTTTGCGGCCGGAACGGACGAAGGTGGCGTCTGGGAGGAGGCTGCCGGCGAGGTAGGCGGAGGTGTGGAAGAGCAGGGCGTGGTTTTCCGAGAAATACCACTGCACGTCATTGCCCGGCTCGTCCATCCAGTAGCGATAGTTGAGGATGGCGCCGTCGATGCGGCTCCTGGTCTTTTCGTTGATGTCCTTGCCCCAGACGGTACGCGACCAGATGAGCGGCACGAGCGAGAAATCGGCGCAATCGTGGCAATCCTCGATCGAGGGCAGGATTTCCTCGATCATCGCATCCGTATCGGCGCCCGAGCGGCCGCTTGCGAGACGGGCGAAGGCGCGCACGGTGTCGCGCTCGGAGTTTTCCGAGACCTCGGTCAGCGTTTCGACGATGCGCTCGGCAAGCGACGCCGGGGCCTCGCCCTGGCGGGCCGCATGGCAGATCTCGACGCCGAGCGAGCGGGAGACGACGAAGCCGCCGGCATTCAGCGTGATGCGGAAATGGCGGAAATCGGCGGGTGCCTTTTCCGAGGGGCCGACATTGAGGCGGGTGGCGCCGGCAGGAAGCGTGAAGTCGTAATCGAAGCGTTCACGCGACATGAAATCGCCTTCGACCGCGACATTGACCTTGACCTCGACCGGCAGCGGCTCGGAGAGGAGCAGGGTGATATCGCCGCCGAAATAATGCTGGCGGTCGAAATACATGGTGTCGAGCGCCTGTTCGAGGCTGGCTGCGACCGCGCTTGCGACCGGGACGGGCAGGGCAACGCTGGCCGCCGGGCCGGAGAGATAGTCGAACTGGTAGAAGTAGCGGGCGTCGCGCTCGGCGAGATCATCGAAGAACAGGGTGATTTCGTTGAGGCCGGCGACGAGCGGCAGTTCGAATTCCTGCTTGGCTTCCAGATTGCGGCTATAGGGCGCCATCCAGCCGGCTTCCTTGCCGTTGACCCAGATGACGGCGCCGCCGCAGGTGCCGAGGCGGATCTTTGCGGTGCCGGCGGTTTCCGCCTCGATATAGGTGCGGGTCCAGGTGGCGAGCCGGGTGGGGCGGAACCAGAAGCCGGAGAGATCGAGCCGTGGCGAGCCGAAAGGCAGCCACCAGCGGGTCGCATCGAAGGAGCCGCGGACATCGGGGCGTTTGCCGCGATAGGTTTCGGCAAAGATGGTGCGGCAGGGATATTCGTGCGGAATGAAGTTCTTGACCTTGGTGAGGAAGAAGAACGGATCCATCTCGCCCTTCATCGGGGCGTCCGGCACGTCGAAGCGCTCCTGCGCGATGGCGCCGAGCTGCCAGTACCGGACAGCTTCGCCCGGCTTCAAGGTTTTCCGCATCCAGTTTGCTTCGGGATTCATGGTCGTCTTCACTTCAGTTCGCTGAGGGCCACGGGGGCCACGTCGTTATATTCCTGGTTTTCGCCGGTCATGCCCCAGACGAAGGCGTATTGTGCCGTGCCGGCGCCCATATGGATCGACCAGGCGGGAGACAGAACGGCGTCGAGGTTCTTGACCACGAGATGGCGCGTTTCTTCCGGGCGGCCCATCAGGTGGATAACGCGTTCTTCCTCCGGCAGGTCGAAATAGCAATAGGCTTCCATGCGCCGCTCATGCAGATGCGGAGGCATGGTGTTCCAGATGCTGCCGTCGGCCAGATCGGTGATGCCGAGCAGAAGCAGGCAGGACGGCGTGACCTCCGGATGGATGTACATGCGCAGATTGCGCAGGTTGGCACGCTTGGCATCACCGAAGGTCAGCATCTTGGATTCGGCGCGCTTGATGAGGCGGTGCGGGATATCGGCGCCGGCGGGAACCGAGTTCATGTAGAACCGGGCCGGCTTGTCCGCGGAGGCGCTGGCGACAGAGATTTCCCGGGCGCCGCGGCCGATATAAAGCACGTCACGGTTTTCCAGTGTGAAACTCTTGCCGTCGACCGAGACGACGCCGGTGCCGCCGAGATTGGCGATGCCCATTTCGCGGGCCGAGAGCAGGAAGGGCGTGCCGATGTCCTCGCCCGAACCGAAGGTCAGCGTTGACGATACCGGAACCGCGCCGCCGACGATCAGACGGTCGACATGGGTATAGGTGAAGGAGACCTTATCGGCCTGGAACAGGTCTTCCATCAGGAATTCGGCGCGCAGGCGCGCGGTGTCATAGGTCTTGATGTCGTTGGGGCCGGCCCCGTAGAGAACTTTCATCGTCATGCCGTCTCGCCTCCCGGTTCCACATGCCGGATGGCTTCGGAGAGGCAGAGGATCGAAAGCGCCTGTCCGTAGCCGGTCGGCTGGATGGGGATATCCCGATAGAATTGCAGGTCATGGCCCATGCGCGTGCCGTAGGAGACGTTGAGCACGGTGCCGGTTTCATCGATATTGGCGAGCACCGCCTCGACGGCCTTTAGGCCCGCGGTGCGCCATTCATGGGTGCCGAGGCCGAGGCGATAGCCCTTCAGAAGGCCATAACCGAAGCCGGCGGTCGCCGAAATTTCCTCGTAGGAGGACGGATCGTCCAGCAGGGTGCGCCAGGCGCCGGACGCGGTCTGCAGCGGCAGCAGCGCATTGACCTGCGCGGTCAGCACGCCGAGGAGATAGTCCTTCACCGGCTTGCCCATTTCGGCGAGATCGAAAAGATCGAGCATGCCGGCGGTGATCCAGGCATTGCCGCGCGCCCAGCGGGCCTCGGCGAAATTGTGATGGCCCTGGAAGGTCCAGCCGTGGAACCACAGGCCGGTCTTCTTGTCGGCGAGATAGCGGGTGTGGACGAGGAACTGCTTTGCCGCCTCGTCGACCAGCTCGCGGCGGCCGCTTGCTTCGCCGTAGGAAGCAAGGAAGAGGGCGACCATATAAAGCGTGTCGTCCCAGAGCTCGTCGTCGTTGACCTTGTCGGAGACGTGATGCTCGAAGGCGCCTTCCTCGGTGCGGCCCATCTCGCTCATGACGCGGGTCGCCCAGGCATCGAGCACCGGCTGCCAGCGCGGGTCGCGGGTTTCACGCCAGAGGACGGAGAGGCCGAGCATCGGTGCCGTGGTATTGACGTTGAGCGTCGGGAGGCCGGCTTCGATGCGGGACGCGTACCAGTTCTCGATCAGCGTCTTCAAATCTTCGCGACCAGTGAACAGCCACAGCCGGATCAGGCCGTAGAGGCCGACGCCCTGCGGCCATTCCCAGCTGTTGAAAGAGATATAGTCGCCGGCGGTTCCGTCGAGATTGGGTTCGTGGAAACGGCCGTCGTCGCGAAGCCCGGTTATGCCGGCTACGAGGCGGTCAAGCTTTTCACGGATGTCCCGGGCTGAAAGGCCCATGTCTCAATTCCTCCCTTTGCTGCAGCATCTGCCACGCAGCCTGTCGATCCGCTTCTCCCGAGCGATGATCTTATGAAAACATCTGAAAATTGATTGCGCAATCTGAAAATTTTTTGCAGTGTGCGCATCGGTGGATGGGAGGATGTCATGGCGGCCACGATCGTGCCGGGTAAACGCGGCAAGAAAAGCCGGCGGGTGCGGCTGGAGGATATTGCGGAAAAGGTCGGCGTATCGCTGAGCACGGTTTCGCGAGCGCTGGCCGGCGAAAAGGGCGTGCGCGCCGACATCCGCCAGCGGATCCTCGAAGCCGCCAAGGACGCCAATTACGCCATGCCCGCCCCCGTGGCGGGAAAGAAGGTGATCCTTGCCGCCTCGAGCGCGGCGATGATCGATTACGTGCGCAACCAGTTCACGCTCTATGTCCTTGAGGGTCTGCGGGACCGTGCCCAGGCGCTGGGGCTCGACATCGTCACCCGCGCGGTCGCCGACCAGTCGGAGGAAAAGGCGGTGCTGGAGGAGGCGCGGGTCGATCCCGACGTCGCGGGCCTGCTGTTCCTGACCGTCGATGACGAGGGCATGCTCGAAGCCACCCGCGGTTTCGGCAAGCCTGTGGTGATGATCAACGGCGACGATCCGATGATGCGGCTTTCCAGCGTGACGCCCTGCAATCGCTCGGCCGCGCACCTGGCGACGGATTATCTGATCCGGCTCGGGCACAAGCGCATCCTGTTCCTGATGCGCCCGGGCCGCCGGACGATCGACCGGCGCCGCGAAGGCTGGCAGGACGCCTTCCAGCATCACGGATTGCCTTGCCCGCCGGACCTCGTCGTGCCGGTCGACGACTGGCTGCCGGAGCTTGCCGCCCAGGCGATCAGCGACCGGATACGCAAGAACGGGCTCGATTTCTCGGCGGTGCTGACTGCCGGCGACAGCCTGGCCGTCGGCGCGATGATGGGCGTGCAGCAGATGGGCTGCACGGTGCCTGGCGACGTTTCGGTGATGGGCATGGACGACCTGCCGCAGGCTGCCTTCCTCAATCCGCCGCTGACGACCGTGCATATTCCGATGCGCGAACTCGGCGCCGTGGCACTCGATCTTCTGAGGGACGGGATGACGGGATTTGCAAACCCGGCGCGGCGGGTGGAACTCGCCTGCCACATCGCCGAACGGCAATCGACCGGGCCTGCCAAAGGTTAACGCCTGCCAACGGCTTATTCATGCGTCATTCAGAGGCACCCTGGAACAATGGGGATGTCTCGAACATTGATATCCGACGAAATCCGTTCGGAGGACGCTCAGCGCGGCTCGAACGCCATTCGGTTTCTCAGGAGGAAGCCCGTGAAGAAAATTCTGATGTCCGTTGCGGCACTTTGCGCCCTGTTCGTGGCGCCGTCGATTGCGGATGCGGCCGTGCGCGGGGTCGCCACGGCCAATGTCAACATGCGGTCCGGTCCGAGCACCGGCTATCCGGCCGTCGACGTCATTCCGGTCGGTGCGCCGGTGACGATCTATGGCTGCATGAGCAGCGTCAACTGGTGCGACGTGGCCTTTGTCGGCGGCCGCGGCTGGGTTTCGGGCAATTATGTCCAGGCCACCTACCGCTCCAACCGCGTCTATGTGGCGCCCGACTATTATGAGGGCCTCGGCATTCCGATGGTGACCTTCGATGTCGGCAGCTATTGGGGCCGCTACTATCGCGACCGCGACTTCTATCGGGATCGCGACCGGTGGAACCGCTACGACTGGAGACGTGATGCACGCATCGCGCCGCCCCCGCCCCCGCCGCCGCGCTGGGACCGTGATGGAGCTCCGCGCTGGGACCGCGACCGCAGCTGGAGCCCCGGCGACCGGCAGCCGCCGCGCCCGCCTGTCTGGCAGGGAGATCGCGATCGGTTCGACCGGGATCGTTTTGACCGGGATCGGGACCGGGTTGATCGGAGCCCGCCACCTCCGCCGCGTTTCGATCGCAGCGGCGATGACCGGCGCGCGATCCAGCGGGCTGAACGCAGCAACAACCTCCAACCGCCGCCGGACGCGAATGGCGTGGTGCCGCCGGACGAGGGCGGGCGCCCCTGCCGTCTCGGTCCGGGATGCAACCCGAACCGCTGATCCGCCGACGATCTCGAAAGGCCGCCTCCGGGCGGCCTTTTTCGTGCCCGGCATGTGCTTCCTTTATACGGAGCGTACCGTTCGCCTATGTTCTGACCATTGCGCCTTTTCAGCCTTTTCGATAAGAGACCCCGCAACTTGGATTTCCTGTCACAAATGGCGGGATTTCGAGGCGGTTTGAAAGCAGACGCCCCAGGCTCCGTGAGCCGTGCGGGCGAAACAGTGGTTTTGGTCGGTATGGCACGCATCGTCATGAAGTTCGGCGGCACTTCGGTCGCCAATCTCGAACGCATTCACAATGTCGCGCGCCATGTGAAACGCGAGGTCGAGGCCGGACACGAGGTCGCGGTGGTCGTCTCGGCGATGTCCGGCAAAACCAACGAGCTGGTCGGCTGGGTTCAGGACATGCCGAAAGCCTCCGGCGCCAATTCTCCTTTCTACGATGCACGCGAATATGATGCGGTCGTCGCATCCGGCGAGCAGGTGACATCCGGCATTCTGGCGATCGCCCTGCAGTCGATGGGCATCAACGCGCGGTCCTGGCAGGGCTGGCAGATCCCGATCCGTACCGACAGCGCCCATGGCGCGGCGCGTATCCTGGAGATCGACGGTGCCGAGATCGTCAAGCGGATGGGCGAGGGCCAGGTCGCCGTCGTCGCCGGCTTCCAGGGGCTTGGCCCCGACAACCGGATCGCGACGCTCGGCCGCGGCGGTTCCGATACGTCGGCTGTCGCGATCGCGGCCGCGGTCAAGGCCGACCGCTGCGACATCTATACGGACGTCGACGGCGTCTACACGACCGACCCGCGCATCGTGCCGCAGGCGCGGCGCATGAAGAAAGTCTCCTTCGAGGAAATGCTGGAAATGGCATCGCTCGGCTCGAAGGTTCTGCAGGTGCGCTCGGTCGAGCTCGCCATGGTCCACAAGGTTCGCACCTTCGTGCGCTCCAGTTTCGAGGATCCCGATGCACCGGGCATGGGCGACCTTTTGAACCCGCCCGGTACTTTGATTTGCGACGAGGAAGAAATCGTGGAACAGGAAGTCGTCACCGGCATCGCCTATGCCAAGGATGAAGCGCAGATCTCGCTCCGGCGTCTGGCCGACCGGCCGGGCGTGTCGGCGGCGATCTTCGGCCCGCTCGCCGAAGCGCATATCAATGTCGACATGATCGTGCAGAACACGTCGGAAGACGGCTCGCGCACCGACATGACCTTCACGGTCCCGTCCGGAGACGTGCAGAAGGCCATGAAGGTGCTCGAAGACAACAAGGAAAAGATCGGCTTCGACGTGGTGCAGACCGAATCAGGTCTCGCGAAAGTGTCGGTTATCGGCATCGGCATGCGCAGCCATGCGGGCGTTGCCGCGCATGCTTTCAAGGCACTTGCCGAAAAAAGCATCAACATCAAGGCGATCACCACCTCGGAAATCAAGATTTCGATCCTGATCGACGGTGCCTATTCGGAACTCGCTGTTCGGACTTTGCATTCCGCTTACGGTCTCGATAAGAGTTGATGATGAGCCGGTTCGTCGCGCACCAGTTGGGGCGCGACGTCTTCCGGTTGGGGTGACCTCGTTTCGGGAGAGCATATGCCGATGAGAGACCTGTCGGCAGGTCCGCGCGTTCTGTTGAAGCGGCTACGCGAGTTGATGGCGGAGCCGCTCGAGCCGCAGGAGCGCCTTGACCGGATCGTCCGCCAGATCGCGAGCAACATGGTGGCCGAGGTGTGCTCGGTCTACGTGCTCCGCTCCGACGGCGTCCTCGAACTTTATGCGACCGAAGGCCTCAAGAAGGAAGCGGTCCACACCTCGCAGCTGAAGATGGGACAGGGCCTCGTCGGCACGATCGCCGCCTCCGCCCAGCCGCTCAACCTTTCCGACGCGCAGGCGCATCCGGCTTTCCGTTATCTCCCGGAAACCGGCGAAGAGATCTACCATTCCTTCCTCGGCGTGCCGATCCTCCGGGCCGGCCGCACGCTTGGCGTTCTCGTCGTCCAGAACAAGGCGAGCCGCAACTATCGCGAGGACGAGGTCGAGGCGCTGGAAACCACGGCGATGGTGATCGCCGAGATGATCGCCACCGGCGAACTCAAGAAGATCACGAGGCCTGGCCTCGAACTCGACCTCACTCGCGCCGTGACGATCGATGCGGACGCCTACAACGAGGGCATCGGTCTCGGCCATGTGGTGCTGCACGAGCCGCGCATCGTCGTTACCAACCTGCTCAACGAAGACGCCGAGAAGGAAGTCAAGCGGCTCGCGGAAGCGCTCGGCTCCTTGCGCATTTCCATTGACGACATGCTGTCGCGCCGCGAGGTCTCCCAGGAAGGCGAGCATCGCGAGGTGCTCGAAACCTACCGGATGTTCGCCCACGACCAGGGCTGGGTTCGCCGCATGGAAGAGGCGATCCATAACGGTCTGACGGCGGAAGCGGCGGTCGAGAAGGTCCAGAGCGACACCAAGGCGCGGATGATGCGCCTGACCGATCCCTATCTGCGCGAGCGGATGCACGATTTCGACGATCTCGCCAACCGGCTCCTGCGCCAGCTGACGGGGTTTTCCGGCCGCGCCTTCGATGAAGGTTTTCCGGCCGACGCGATCATTCTGGCGCGTGCCATGGGGGCGGCGGAACTGCTCGATTATCCGCGCGCCAGCCTGCGCGGCCTGGTGCTGGAAGACGGAGCCGTGACCAGCCATGTGGTGATCGTCGCGCGCGCCATGGGCATTCCGGTGGTTGGCCAGGCGGCGGGCGTGGTGGCGCTTGCCGAAAACGGCGACCCGATCATCATCGACGGCGACGACGGCCAGATTCATCTGCGGCCGGTTCTCGACCTGCAGAAGGCTTACGAGGAAAAGGTCCGCCTGCGGGCCCGCCGGCAGGAACAGTTCCGGGCGCTCAGGGATGTCGAGCCGCTGACCAAGGACGGCAAGCGCATCAGCCTGCAGATGAATGCCGGCCTGCTGGTGGATCTGCCGCAGCTTTCGGAATCCGGCGCCGACGGCATCGGCCTGTTCCGCACCGAGCTGCAGTTCATGATCGCCTCCACCATGCCGAAACTCGAGGAGCAGGAAAGCTTCTACCGCAACGTCATCAAGCAGGCGGCCGGCCGGCCGGTGACGTTCCGCACGCTCGATATCGGCGGCGACAAGGTCGTCTCCTATTTCCGCGCCCAGGAAGAGGAAAACCCGGCGCTCGGCTGGCGGGCGATCCGCCTGTCGCTGGACCGGCCCGGCCTTCTGCGCACCCAGCTTCGCGCGCTGCTGCGGGCTTCCGCCGGTGCCGAGCTCAAGATGATGTTGCCGATGGTGACCGAGGTTTCGGAAATCCATGCGGTGCGCGACCTGATGCAGAAGGAAGTGCAGCATCTTTCGAAATTCGGCCACAGCCTGCCGCGCAAGCTGCAGTTCGGGGCGATGCTGGAAGTGCCGGCCTTGATGTGGCAGCTCGACGAGCTGATGGCCGAAGTGGATTTCGTCTCGGTCGGTTCCAACGACCTGTTCCAGTTCACCATGGCGGCCGACCGCGGCAATGCCCGGGTTTCCGACCGTTTCGACAATCTCGGCAAGCCGTTCCTGCGCATCCTGCGCGACATTGCGCGGGCCGGGGAGCGCAACAAGACGGTGGTGACGCTGTGCGGCGAGATGGCGGGCAAGCCGCTCTCGGCCATGGCTCTGCTCGGCGTCGGTTTCCGCTCGGTTTCCATGTCCCCGACCTCGATCGGGCCGGTCAAGGCAATGCTGCTCGGGCTCGACATCGACCAGTTGTCGGCGGAATTGAACGCGGCGCTCGACGATATCAGGTCGTCGGAGCCGATCCGCGCGCTGCTCGTACGGTTCGCCGCGGCCAATAATATTCCGGTTTGACGATTGAATGACAGCTATTGGTCGAGCTATGTGCTCTCACCTCATCTGAGGCCGTCATCCTCGGGACAAGTCCGAGGATGACGAATGGCATAGTTGGAGTTTTATAATTGGCGAAGCTTCCTGTCGAAAAGATGCGCGAGCTGGAACGCCGGTTCGGCGAGATCGAAGCGCGCATGTCGGAGGGACCTGCCGCCGACGTCTATGTGAAACTGGCGTCCGAATATTCCGAACTGCAGCCGCTGGTGCGCAAGATCCGCGAATACGAGAAGTCGATCGCCGAGGTGGCCGATCTCCGGTCGATGCTGACCGACAAGGGTACCGATCGCGAGATGCGCGAGCTTGCCGAACTGGAGCTGCCGGACGCCGAGGAACGGCTCGAGGCGCTGGAAAAGGACATGCAGGTGCTGTTGCTGCCGAAGGATGCGGCGGACGAGAGGAGTGCGATCCTCGAAATCCGCGCCGGCACCGGCGGTAACGAGGCGGCGCTTTTCGCGGGCGACCTGTTCCGCATGTACGAGCGCTATGCGTCGACCAAGGGCTGGAAGGTCGAGGTCCTGTCGGCGAGCGAAGGCGAAGCCGGCGGCTACAAGGAAATCATCGCGACGGTGACCGGGCGCGGCGTGTTCTCGAAACTGAAGTTCGAATCCGGCGTGCACCGGGTGCAGCGCGTGCCGGACACGGAAGCGAGCGGCCGCATCCACACCTCGGCCGCCACGGTGGCGGTGATGCCGGAGGCCGAGGAGATCGACATCGAAATCCGGCCGGAAGATATCCGCATCGATACGATGCGTTCGTCGGGAGCCGGGGGCCAGCACGTCAACACCACCGATTCCGCGGTGCGCATCACCCACTTGCCGAGCGGCATCGTGGTGACCAGTTCGGAAAAGTCGCAGCACCAGAACCGCGCCAAGGCGATGCAGGTTCTGCGCACCCGTCTTTATGACATGGAGCGGCAGAAGGCCGACAGCGAACGTTCCGCCGACCGCAAGAGCCAGGTCGGTTCCGGCGACCGGTCCGAGCGTATCCGCACCTATAATTTCCCGCAGGGGCGGGTGACCGACCACCGCATCAACCTGACGCTCTACAAGCTCGACCGGATGATGGAGGGCGATATCGACGAAGTCGTCGATGCGCTGATTTCCGACTACCAGGCCGGCCAGCTGGCGCAGCTCGGCGAGCAGCAGGGATGACGGTTCTGTCCGCAGCCGTCGCTGATGCCAGGTCGCGGTTGTCGGCGGCGGGACTGCCGGATGCGGCGATCGAGGCGCGGCTGCTGATCGGCGGGCTGCTCGGGCTTTCCTCGACCGAAGTCTTCGTCGGCGGCGAGCGGGTGTTGACGGAGGAGGAGATCGCCCGGATCGAGAATGCGGTCGGGCGGCGCTTGAAACGGGAGCCGGTGCACCGCATATTAGGATCACGTGAATTCCATGGCATGGAGCTCCTGATTTCCAGAGAAACGCTGGAGCCGCGCCCGGACACCGAAATCCTGGTGGATTCGATGCTTGCCCATGTGGGGCAGATTGTCGCAGGCAAGGGTTCTGCGCGCATTCTCGATCTCGGTACCGGAACCGGCGCGATCATCCTGGCGCTCCTGAAGGAAAGCCCGAAGGCTCAGGGGATCGGCAGCGATATTTCCCCGGATGCCCTGCAGACGGCGACGCAGAATGCGGCCCGGCTGGGGTTGGCAGAGAGATTTCAGGCGATCCGCAGCCACTGGTTCGACGCAATTTCAGGGTGTTTCGACATAATCGTGTCAAATCCGCCCTATATACGAAGCGATGTTATCCCCGCACTGGAACCGGAAGTCCGGGATTTTGATCCGCTGGCAGCGCTAGATGGAGGTCCGGATGGGCTGGAAGCCTATCGCGCGATTGCAGCGGGTGCGGGAGATTTCCTCGAAAAGGACGGCGTTATCGGCGTCGAGATCGGGTTCGATCAGAAGGAAACCGTGACCGCGATTTTCCGCGCCGCCGGCTTTGCGCTGGTCGAGGCGGTTCGCGACTACGGCGACAATGATCGGGTTCTCGTATTTACCGTGAATCATCCCTGATTTTTCAGGCTAAAGAAAAGGCTTGGATTCCCGAAGGAAGCGAGATAGCTTGCAACTACGCACTGGGACGGCTGGGAATGAACAGCGATTCGTTCGGGTTACAGGGCAACCCTTTGATCCTTCTCTTTTCGAAGAGTTGCGAAGGTTGAACAATTCCCGGTGCGTGAATCAGTTAATTTGACTTTCACAAGCGGCAGGACGCTTTGGTCGGCCTGTGCGCGGCACGCGAAGTCTTGTTCGGCTCTGTCCGGCAGGCCGCGTGGCCCCTTATCAGCGAAGACAGAGAATTGGTGAACGATAGATGAGGCCAGGACAGCAGAACAAACGCGGTCGAGGGCGCGGCAATAACAATAACAACAATGGCGGCGGCGGTGGAAACAACAACTTCAACCGCAAGGGCGGCAATCCTCTCAGCCGCACCTATGACAGCTCCGGCCCGGACGTGAAGATCCGCGGAACCGCCCAGCATATCGCAGAAAAATACAGCCAGCTCGCGCGCGACGCCCAAAGCTCCGGCGACCGCGTGATGGCGGAGAACTATCTCCAGCACGCCGAACACTACAACCGCATCATTGCCGCCGCACAGGCGCAGATGCAGGACAGGTTCCAGCACGACAATCGTGGCGACTACCAGGACCGGGACGGCAACGTTCAGGATCAGGACGACATGGACAATGGCGACAGCGAGGACAACGGTTTCTCGCAGCAGCCGTCCGTGGACGAGGCGCCGCAGCCGCAGGTCCAGCAACAGCAGCCCCGCCGGGAGCAGCGCGAACCTCGCGAGCAGCGAGAACCCCGCGAACAGCGGGAGCCCCGCGAGCAGCGTGACCAGCAGCGCGAACGTCCCCGCCGGGAAAACCAGAACCGTCAGGAACAGCCGGCCGCTGCAGCGGTCCCGGCCCAGGTCGCGGCACCTCAGCCGGTCGCTCCCGTCATCGACGGTTCCGGCCCGCAGCCGGTGATCGAAGGCACGCCTGCCGAAGTGGCCGTCGAGGAAGAAGCGCAGGCGGAAGCGGCTCCGCGCCGCCGCCGCACGGCCAGCAGCCGTCCGCGTCGTCCGCGCCGCGGCGAAGGCGCCGGTGAAGAGGGCGCTTCCGAAGGCGACGGCTCGCAGCCGGCCCTGGCGGATGCCGCCTCGGAATAAGCAGCGGTCTTCCAGAAGGACCCGCATCATGAAAACTCCGGCCGCAAGCCGGAGTTTTTGCGTTTTGGGAAAGATAGTGAGAAGCCGGCCCACCTCATTTCGCGGTTTCCGGACGAAGGGATCCGGCCATCACGACTGCTCGGCGCGGAAACACAGGCCCGGCCGCCGAGGTGAATGACCTTACCGGCTTGCGAAGTCCTCGACGAATTCGCGCACCGTCGAGAGGATTTCCGCCGAAAGGGCTTCGTCGTTGGATATCCGCGACAGGCCGACGGCTCCGGTCATCATGCTCGATACGATGATCGCCTTGCGGCGGGCCTTTTCTTCGTCGGCGGCGGTCATGCGTGCGGTCATCTTGCCGAGATTGGACTTGAGGCGGCCCGTCGCCTGGGACCGGCACTTTTCACCGCTGCGCGCCAGATCGGCGGTCAAGGCGGCGAAAGGGCAGCCGCCTTCGACGTCATCGCGGTGGCCGAGGCTCAGATACTCCGTGGCATAGTCCTCAAACGACACATCCGAGGGCGCTTTGCCTTGGGCCAGCATCTTTGCGTCCCAGGAACCGAAGGCCAGTTCCATCGCCTCGGCGACCATGTCGTCGCGGGAGGCGAAGTGTTTGTAGAAACCGCCGACGGTCAGGCCCGCTTCCTTCATCAGGTCGGCGACGCCGATACCATCCAGCCCCTTTTCGCGCAGCCGCCGTGAGGCGATCTCGACGATCCGGTCATGCGTCTTCTGTTTTTCGAGTTGGGAATGGCCCATGAAAATTCTCCTGCCTGCGTGGCTTGACGGTTTAGGATTATAGGCATAATCCATATGGATGTCGATCATAATCCAGATTGACGTCGCCCAGATCGAGTTTTAGCCCCAAGGAGTCATCCCATGCGTCTCAACAACAAGGTTGCCCTCATCACCGGCGGCAATAGCGGTATCGGTCTCGCGACCGCCAAGGTGTTTCTATCGGAGGGGGCGAAGGTGGTAATCACCGGCCGCAATCCGGAAACGCTGGCCGCGGCCGGAAAGGCGCTCGGCGGAAATGTTCTGGCAGTGAAGGTCGACGTCACGGACATTGCGGCCACCGAAGAGGCGTTTGCGGAAGCGGCGGAGAAAGTCGGCAAGTTCGATATCGTCTTCGCCAATGCCGGTATCGGCGGCGTAACGCCGCTTGGCCAGACCACGTTCGAACAGTTTAACCGGATCATCAGCACCAATCTCACGGCGGTGTTCTTCACGGTTCAATCGGCGCTGCCGCACCTGAACGAGGGCGCCTCGGTGATCCTGAACGGGTCCGTGCATGCGGTTCTGGGTGCGCCGGGCTGGTCCGCCTACGCGGCGACCAAGGCCGGGGTGCGCGCTATGACGCGCAATCTCGCCTCCGAGCTTGCGCCGCGCGGCATTCGCGTCAACCAGGTGACGCCGGGCGGAACGAAAACGCCGATCTGGTCGCCCTTCGCGCAGACCGACGATGCCATGTCGGCTCTCGAAGAGAAACTCGGCAGCATGAGCGCGCTCGGACGGATGAGCGAGGCGGAAGAGATCGGCAAGGCCGCGCTTTATCTTGCTTCGGACGATGCCGCCAATATTACCGGCATCGAGATCACCGTCGACGGCGGCATGACCAGCGCACCTTCCGGAGCGAAGATTTTCCGCACGGCCGCGGCCTGACCGTTTCGGCGACCAGAATGGAAAAAGGCCGCTTCTCGGAGCGGCCTTCCTGTTTGAGCAATCGCTGATCAGATCAACCGCGGGCCGCGCGACGGTCACGGGCGGCGCGGGCCAGATCTTCGAGCACCGAGACCGATGTCTCCCAGTCGATGCAGCCGTCGGTAATGCTCTGGCCGTAGGTGAGCGGCTTGCCGGGCACGAGGTCCTGGCGGCCGGCGACGATGTTGCTTTCGATCATCATGCCCTTGATGCCCATGTTTCCGGCGGCAATCTGCGCGGCGACGTTTTTCACCACAAGCGGCTGGTTCATGGGATCCTTGCCGCTGTTGGCATGGCTGGCATCGATGACGATGCGGGGGTCGACACCGCGTTTTGCCGCGTCACCGGATACCGCCGCGACATCGGCCGCCTCATAGTTCGGCTTCTTCCCGCCGCGAAGGATGACGTGGCAATCCTCATTGCCGGTCGTCGATGCGATCGCCGCCCGGCCGTCCTTGGTGACTGCCGGAAAATGATGCGGCTGCGAGGCGGCCAACATGGCGTCGAGCGCAACGCCGACGCTGCCATCGGTGCCGTTCTTGAAGCCGATCGGGCAGGAAAGGCCCGAGGCGAGCTGGCGGTGCACCTGGCTTTCGGTCGTGCGCGCGCCGATCGCGCCCCAGCTGACGAGGTCGGCGATATATTGCGGCGTGATCGTGTCGAGGTATTCGCAGCCGGCCGGCAGGCCCACGGCATTGATGTCGAGCAGGAGGCGCCGGGCGATCCGCAGGCCTTCTTCTATGCGGTAGCTGCCGTCGAGATGCGGATCGTTCATCAGGCCTTTCCAGCCGACGGTGGTGCGGGGCTTTTCGAAATAGACGCGCATGATGATTTCGAGATCGCCGCTCAGGCGTCGTCGCTGTTCTTCCAGCCTTGCGGCATAATCCCTTGCGGCCACGGGGTCGTGGATGGAGCAGGGGCCGATGATGACGATCAGCCGGTCGTCCTCGCCATGGAGGATGCGATGGACGGCGTCGCGCGTCCGGGTCACGGTTTCGGTCACGGCATCATTGCGCGGGATTTCGGCGATGATGCCGGCGGGCATGGTCAGCGGGGTGAGTTCGACGATGCGGCGATCGTCGACAGCATTTGCGGGATTGGTATTCGGCACGGGCATGGCTCCTGTTTGGTCATACCGTGCGGAAACAAAAAAGCCGCCAGGTAGACTAGCGGCTTGAGGGACTGTCGTTGCGTCGAAATCAGCTACGCACGGACCCGCATCCGCTTGGGAAAGCGGTAGCTATAAAATCGCGAGGCGTAGGCGGATGTGAACGACATGGGGTTTCTGTATTCGCTCGATTGCGGATTGTCACGCGGAAAATTTGCGGCGTTCCTGCCAACGGATTTTGAGCGTCTGAACTCTTTAAACACCCGAATCCGCTTACCATATCTCCATCAACGCCGAGGCTTCGGCAGGGCTCGCCTTTGAGGGAGCTCAATCTCAATCATCGCTCCGTGCCTTATCAAGGGCGGGTCGATCACTGGAGGTAGCATATGAACATCGAAAAATACTCCGAGCGCGTCCGCGGTTTCCTGCAGTCGGCTCAGACCCAGGCTTTGGCCTCCGGTCACCAGCAGTTCACGCCCGAACATGTGCTGAAGGTACTGCTCGACGATGACCAGGGCATGGCGTCCTCGCTCATCGAGCGTGCCGGCGGCAATGCCAAGGAAGCCCGCATCGCCAATGACGCGGCGCTCGCCAAACTCCCCAAGGTCTCCGGCGGCAATGGCGAGATCTATCTTTCGCCGCCGCTCGCCAAGGTTTTCGCGACCGCGGAAGAAGCAGCCAAGAAGGCCGGCGACAGTTTCGTCACCGTCGAACGCCTGCTTCTGGCGCTTGTCATCGAGACCTCCGCCTCGACTTCGGCGACGCTCAAGAAGGCCGGCGTGACCGCGCAGGGTCTCAACCAGGTCATCAACGATATCCGCAAGGGCCGCACCGCCGATGGCGCCAATGCCGAGGCTGGTTTCGAGGCCCTGAAGAAATATGCGCGGGACCTGACGGCCGAAGCCCGTGACGGCAAGCTTGATCCGGTGATCGGCCGCGACGACGAAATCCGCCGCACGATCCAGGTTCTGTCCCGCCGCACCAAGAACAACCCGGTCCTGATCGGCGAACCCGGCGTCGGCAAGACGGCGATCGCCGAAGGGCTCGC
>Ga0209050_1001712_pt1 | contig 21896 bp, 15 predicted proteins | sample Araplavi_mTSA_r2_FD_184276 | JGI IMG/M metagenome (GOLD analysis project Ga0209050, IMG submission 184276) | Arabidopsis root microbial communities from North Carolina, USA - plate scrape MF_Cvi_mTSA_r2 (SPAdes) (version 2) | ecosystem: Host-associated > Plants > Roots > Endosphere | place: USA... | reverse complement strand
GCGCCAGCTGCACAAACTCATAACGTTGTTCGATTACTTTTTTGGTCATCCAGGGCATCGCTGACTGTCAGCGATGTCCCCGAACAAGTGTCCGCGATCTCCCCGGGCCATACACGGAGATCGCGTTCCACCGTGCTGTGCAAAAATTTGGTTCGCTTCGCTCAAATTTTGTTTTCGTCGGCGGATTTGAATCCGCCGCTCCCAGTAAGCGCCCCACCAAAAAAGAACCGTCCGGGATCTTTCGACCCCGGACGGCTTTCTCAAAACAACAACAACGGTTAATCCCGCTGCGGCCTATTCCTCGGGCTTGCTCAGGTTCGGGTCGTCTTTCTCGACGCCGTTGTTCCAGTAAGCCTGCATCTCTTCCTTCGACGGCACCTTCAGCGGGCGCACGATGCGGAAGCCGAGCCATTGGGCGTCGGTATGATACCAGATACTCTTCGGCAGCTGCGGATCCTGAATCTTCCATTCCGGGCCGCTGGCCTTGCGGGCGGAAACGCGGAGCGCAGCCGGGTCTTCATTGTCCCACGAACCACCGCGGACGGTGTGCGGATACGGCTTGGTCGCCTTGTTCCACGGCTCTTTCGCCGGGCTGTTCGCGTAGTACTTGGCGTCGTACTGGTCGATGCACCATTCCCACACGTTGCCGATCATGTCGTAGAGGCCCCAGGCGTTCGGCTTCTTTTTGCCGACCTTCTGGTACTTGAAGTCCGCATTTTTGCCCCACCAGGCGTAGTCGCCGATGGTCGATGCATCATCACCCCACGGATACGCGGTGGTGGTGCCGGCGCGCGCGGCATATTCCCACTCGGCTTCGGTGGGCAGGCGGTAGAAGTGGCCGGTCTTGGCGCTCAGCCATTCGCAATACTTGTTCGCCGAGTGCTGGGTCATCGAGATAGCCGGGAAGCCGTCCTTGCCCATGCCGAAGCTCATTTCCACGTATGGCTGCGTCGGGCGGGCCGTCGCGTCGGTCACCGCATTCAGCGCGGGATCGAGCTTCTTCGCTTCGCGGAGCTTCTTCTCCTCGTTCGGGTACATGAAGAGCTCGAACTCGTTCCAGGTCACCTCGGTCTTGCCCATCCAGAAGGGCTCGATCTCGACCTCATGCACCGGACCTTCGTCATCCTTGCGGCCTTTTTCGCTGTCGGGGCTGCCCATCTTGAACTTGCCCCCCGGGATCGCCACCATGTCGAAGCTCACTTCGCTGCCGGCGATTGTGGTGCCGTAGGCCTTCATGTCGGCTGCGGCCTTTTCCTTGGAACCGTCGACGATGCGACCGTGCAACTGCTCCACGAGGGCCTGCTCGGCGCCGGCTTTGCCGCCACCGGTCTCCTTCTTGCGCGCCTGGAGCGTGATGCCGTCCGGCCAGTTCGCGCCTTCGGCGATCCACGTCTTCAGGGTTTCGGTCTCGGCCTTGGCCAGGCGTTCGATCGCTCCGCTCACCTTGTTTTTCGGCGGCATGAGCTTCTTGGCGTCGTCGGCCAGCACCGTGGTGGTGTAGAGCTTGGACTTCTCCGGCTTGCCGGCGATGATGGTCGAGGCCACTTCGAACGCCGCCTCCTTGGTCGCGAGGTTCACATCGGTCGAACCATTTTCAAAGTCGGTCCCTTTCGGGTTGTGGCAGCGGACACAGTTATTTTCGAGGATTGGCTTAACGTCTTTAACAAAATCGACAGCGGCTTCGGCACTCATAACGGCGCCGAGTGCGAGCGTGGGGAAGAGGAGGCGTTGGAATTGCATCGGAGGTTCGGGATTTAGGAGGTCTACAGAGGCGAGTCAACCCCGGAAGCCATCTTGCCGAAGACCCGAAATCACCGTACCAGACCCCCGTGCCCTACGAAATCGAGTACCAATGCCAACGCTGCACGGCCTGCTGCCGCTGGCCGGGGCAGGTGAAGGTCTCGGCCGAGGAAATCGCCGCCATTGCCGCGTACCTAGAGCTGGAAGAGGACGATTTCATCCAGCGGTTCACCCGCCTGCGGGCCCAACGGGATGGGCTCGCCTTGATCGATAAACCCAACGGAGAGTGCGGCTTTCTCGAAGGAAACGACTGCACCCTGCAGGCGGTCAAGCCCGCCCAATGCCGGGCTTTCCCCAATCGCTGGAACTTTCCCGGCTGGCGGGAGGTCTGCGAAGCGGTCCCGCACCTGGTTCGTCGTTGATTCTTCAAGGCCGTCCTTTCCAGCGGCTCACCCCATGCTCTCTTATCCTCCGGGCCTTGCATGACTCCAGAACGCACCATTAATCTCCTTCGTATTCTTTTTGTGGTGTTTGCCGGGTGCATCGGGCTGATGATCGGGAGCGATCTGCTGGGGCTCCCGGGAACGGGCATCGCCGCCGGTATCTGCTTTGGCCTCCTGGTGGTCCTGGCGGACCGGCTGCTGAAAGGCATTTCCCTGCGGGTTTTCTCCTCCGCCACCTTCGGCCTGCTGGTCGGCTTCATTTTCGCCCGCCTCCTCCTCGCTTCGAATGTCCTCCGGGGCATGTCGCTCGATGGGGAATGGACGGTCAGCCTCGCCGTGTACGCGACCTTTGCTTATCTCGGGATGATGCTCGCCATCCGGAGCAACCGGGATGAATTCGCCTTTATCATCCCCTACGTGCGGTTCCGCCGGGCCACGGTGCAGGATGACCCGGTCATCGTGGACTCGAACGTAATCATCGATGGCCGCCTGCCGGAACTGTGTGCGACCGGCTTTGTCAGCAGTGCGCTGGTCGTTCCCCGGATCGTGCTCGATGAATTGCAGCGACTGGCCGATTCCGCCGATCCGCAAAAGCGCGAGCGCGGGCAGGCCGCCCTCAAGCGCCTCGAGCAAATGCAGGCTACGCCGAGCCTCACGGTCACCATCCACGACAGCACCGATGACTCCGATGTGCCCGTGGACACGAAGCTCATCCACGTCGCCCAGCTCCTCAATGCGCGCCTGCTGACCAACGACGCCAATCTCAGCGCGATCGCCCGCCTGCAAGGCATCCAGGTGCTGAACCTCCACGACCTCGCCCGCGCGATGAAACCCTCGGTCGAGCCAGGCCGGCCGATCGACCTCGCGCTGGTCAAGGAAGGCCGCGACCCGCATCAAGCGGTCGGCTACCTCAGCGATGGTACGATGATCATCGTCAATCACGGCCGCAAACTCATCGGCCAGACCGTATCGGTCGTCATCACCACCACGCTGCAAACCAGCGCTGGGCGCCTCTTTTTCGCCGAGCTCCGGCAGCCCGACGCTACGGAGTGAGCCGCTCGGCTCCCGCGTAGATATTCATCGAACGCGGCCGCACGAAGCCGCACAGCGTCAGCCCCGCTTCACGGGCAAACTCCACGGCGAGCGAACTCGGCGCTCCGATGGCCGCGACGATGGGAATCCCTCCCGAGTGCGCCTTCTGCATCATCTCAAACGAAGCGCGCCCACTGAGCAGCACGATGCGTCCCGCCAGCGGCGTCTCGTGCTCGAGCAAGGCCTGTCCAATCAGCTTATCCAGCGCATTGTGCCGGCCGACGTCTTCGCGCAGTTCGCCCAGCTTGCCGGCGGTATCGAAAAGCGCGCACGCATGCAGACCGCCGGTGGCCTTGAACGCAGCCTGTTTGCGCGTGAGCCGCGCGGGCAGCTGACCGATGAGTTTCGCAGGCACCCGCGTGTCGTCGTGCAATTTCGGCCGGCGTTTCATCACCGCATCCACCGACGTCTTCCCGCAAATCCCGCAGCTCGATGACGTGAAGACGTGACGCGAAAACTTCGCCGGATCGTACAGACGCGGATTGGCCAGGGCCACATCGATCACATTGCCCGAGCTTCCCCCCGTCACGCAGCTGGTGATGTCGAAAATGTCTTTCGCCGTTTTGATGATCCCTTCCGTGAGAAGAAAACCCGCGGCGAGTTCTCGATCGTGCCCCGGCGTACGCATCACCACCGCGACCGCGCGCCCCTCCACGCGGATTTCCAGCGGCTCCTCCACGGCGACCACATCCTCCACCACACGCGAACCGGTTCCGACCGAAAGTCGGGAAATGGCAAAGGGTTGGGCAGCATCCATGCGGGTCCCTTATACTCAGGCGCGTCTCCCATCGGCGACAACCCTTTCCATTTCGTTACGATAAAGACTATAGCACGAAACGGAATCCGGGGTCATCGGAACAATCCTCGCTAGCAACTCAGCCCGGCAGGCGAGGACGTTCGTCTTCGCTTAACTTTGTGTCATTGATTCGCAGATTGTTTCAGGTTGGCCATCTCCCAAGATTGGCATTCGCCTTCGCGGGCGCTTTCGGACTGGCCCTCCTGCTGCCCTTCGCTCTCGGAGGCTGCTTGAAGGAGCCAGAGGAGCCACTGCGCGTGGGCACGTTTCTCCGGCCCGGCTTCGAGCCCTTTTTCCTCGCCCGCAGCCTGGGCTATTACTCCGCCTCGCGGGTGAAGCTGGTGGAGTTTCCCTCGTCTTCCGATCTCGTGCTCGCCTGGCGCAATCGGGCCATCGATGCCGCTGCGATCACGAGCGACGATATCCTGCGTCTGGCCGTCGACGGGCAGGCGTTCAAGGTGGTCATGTTGCTCGATCAATCGACCGGCGCCGATGCGGTGCTGCTGCGCAAAGAACTTTCCGGGATCGCCGCACTCAAGGGCCACAAGGTCGCGGTCGAATCCAACGCGCTCGGTGGATACCTGCTTGCCCGGGCGCTCGAATCGGAAAACCTCAAGTTGTCCGACGTGCAGATGATTTCCGCCCGCATCGACCGGGTGGAGCGCGACCTCACCCTGAACAACGTCGACGCCGTCGTCGCTTATGAACCGTACGTCGCTCGCATCCTCACTCGCGGCGCGGTGAAATCGGCCTTCGATTCCAGTCAGCTGCCGGGGCAAATTTTCGGCGCGCTGATCGTGGCCCCGGCGCAGGCGGAACGCCCCTCCTCCACCCTGCGCGAATTGTGCACGGGCTGGTTTCGCGCGCTGGAATATTTCGGCCAGCAACCCGCCGACACCGCCCGCCGGCTGGCTTCAAGGGAGGGGTTGACTCCCGCCCAATTCACTCAAACGCTATCGGCCGTGAAATTCACCTCCCGGGAGGAAAATGGAAAGTGGCTCCACCCGAACGACGCGACCATGGCAGTTCCCTGGAAGGAACTCGCCGACGGCCTCGCCGAATGTGGCATGTTGCCGCAATCCATCGACCCCGCCGGCCTGCGTAGCGACATCCTTTTCCGGGAGAAACAGCCATGAAGTGGCCCCCCGCGCTTCGCTTTTTGCTGCCAATGGTGCTGCTGCTTTTTGCGGCGACCACCAGCCTCATCTCGACTTACTACGGACGCGCGCAGGAAGCCCGCAACCTGGACCTGCGCTTTCGCGAACGGGCGGAAATTCTCGGCACCCGCATGGCCGGAATGTCGGCTTGGTTTCTCGAAAACAACACGCTCTCCGGTGGCCAGCGGGAAGTGGCGCTCACCGCGCTCGATCGCGATCTCCGGCTCGCGCTGGTCTTCGATGCCAGCGAACGCGCGGTTTTCAGCACGCAGTACGAACTGCAAAACCGGCCCATCGCGGAAACGCCCGCGATCGCCCAGGCCAAAATCCTGCGCCGGGCCCGGGAGACCCGGACGGGGCAAATCGACATGGCGCCGGACGGCCGCGCGATCTATGGCGCCTTCCCCTTCCCCATCACGCCACGGCAGGGTGGAGCGGTCCGCGATACTGAGTTTGGCGTCGTCTACATCGACTTCGATCTCGGCCCGGCCAAAGCCCGCGCCGAGGTGCGCAACGCCTGGCGGCTTTATATCAGCGGCGCAGTGCTCCTCGCGCTCTGTGGCATTTTCACGCTGATCTTCGGGCCGCTGTTCACCTCGCGCATCCGCCGGCTGGCCGATGCGGCCCGGCGGCTCGCGGGCGGCGATCTCGCCACGCGGAGCGGCCTGCACGGGAGCGATGAATTGGGCGAACTCGGTAAGGCTTTCGATCAGATGGCCTCCGACCTGCAATCGCGCGCCGTGGCGTTGCGGGAAAGCGAGGCCCGATTCCGCTCGCTCGTGGAAGGAATTCCGCAGGCCTTCTGGCTCTCGGAAACTGAGCCGGTGAAAGTGCTCTACGTCGCGCCGGCGTTCGAGCGCATCTGGGGGCGGCCGGTGGAATCCTTCGAACGCGATGTCTTCGCCTGGACCGAATCGATCCCCGCCGAAGATCGCCCGAAGATCGTCGAAAAATTCCGCGCCTGGCTGGAAGGCAAGACCGATGCTTTCGATGAAATTTTCCGTATCACGGCGCCCGATGGCACCAAACGCTGGGTCCGCCATCGTGGGATTCGGTTTGCCGCTTCGCCCGAAGGCCGCCGTCGCGTCGCCGGCGTGGCGGAAGACGTCAGCGCTCAGCGCAAGCTGGAAGAGGAGCAGGCCGCGATCGAACTCAAGCTCCAGGAAACCCAGAAACTGGAAAGCCTCGGCGTGCTCGCCGGCGGCATCGCTCACGATTTTAACAACCTGCTGACCGGCATCCTCGGCAATTCCAGCCTCGCCCGGCAGGAACTCTCTTCCACCAGTCCCGTCCAGTCCCACCTCGCGCAGATCGAGGCCGTCGCCGTCCGCGCGGCGGATCTGTGCAAACAGATGCTCGCCTATTCGGGCAAAGGCCGTTTCCAGGTTCAGCATCTCGACCTGAACGAACTCATCCACGAGACCGGGCAGCTGCTCCAGCTCTCTATCAGCAAGACCGCGAACCTGCGCTACCACCTCACCGATTCGCTGCCTTCGATCGAGGCCGACGTTTCGCAGATCCGGCAGGTGCTCATGAATTTGGTGATCAATGCCAGCGAAGCAATCATCGGCCAGGGCACGATCAGCCTGAACACCGGTGTCATCCTTGCCGATCGCGAATACCTCGAAAAGACGGTCCTTTCGCCTGAGCTGCCCGAAGGCCACTACGTCTACCTGGAAGTCAGCGATACCGGCAGCGGCATGCCGCCGGAAACACAGGCCCGGATTTTCGAGCCCTTCTTCACGACCAAATTTGCCGGTCGGGGCCTCGGTCTTAGCGCTGTGCTGGGCATCGTGCGCGGGCACAAGGGCGCCCTGCGCGTCTACAGCGAGCCGGGCAAAGGGACTACGTTCAAACTCATCTTCCCCGTAGCCCCGGGCGAAGCCGCTCCGCTGACGCAGGAAGAAGGCGACTCCTCGTGGACCGGCACGGGCACGATCTTGATCGTCGATGACGACGAAACCGTCCGCATCGTCACCTCACGCATGGTCGAGCGCTTTGGCTTTACTTCACTGCTGGCCACCAACGGCCTGGAAGGCGTGGATACCTTCCGCGCCCGGCACGCGGAAATTACGGCGGTCCTGATGGATCTCACCATGCCGCACATGGACGGAGAGGAGGCTTTTCGCGCCATCCGTGGCATCGATCCCAAGGTCCGCGTGCTCCTCATGAGCGGCTTCAACGAGCAGGACGCCATCAATCGATTCACCGGCAAAGGCCTCGCCGGATTCGTCCAGAAACCCTTCAAGCCGGATCAACTCCGCAAAAAACTGCGCGCCATCCTCCAGGCGGAGTGATTTTCGCCGCTGGGCTGGTGACGCAGGATGACTGCATTGCCCCCTTCCCCCGATGCGTCTCTCGTGCGTATCGTGGGGAGTATGCCTATCGCCGCTCCGCAATTCGACACCATCCCGGATGTGCTCAAGGACATCCGGGCCGGAAAGATGGTCATCGTCACTGATGACGCCGACCGGGAAAACGAGGGGGATTTGGTGATGGCCGCCCAGAAATGCACCGCCGCGGATGTAAACTTCATGGCCACCCACGGCCGGGGCCTCATTTGCGCACCGCTCACCGAGGAACGCGCCGAACAACTCGGCCTCCAGCGCATGGTGCTCGAAAACCGCGAAAGTTATCGCACCGATTTCACCGTCTCGGTCGATGCCGCCAAAGGCATTTCCACCGGCATCAGCGCCCAGGATCGGGCGAAGACCATCGAAGTATTGGTCGATCCGCAGGCCAAGCCTTCCGACCTCGTTCAGCCCGGCCACGTCTTTCCGCTCCGCGCCAAACCCGGCGGCGTGCTACGCCGCGCCGGCCACACGGAAGCCAGCGTCGACCTCGTGCGCCTCGCCGGGTTGCAACCCGCCGGCGTGATCTGCGAGATCCTCACCACCAATGGTGAGTCGATGCGCCTGCCGGAGCTGATGAAATTCAAGCAGCGCCACAAGCTGCGCATCTGCACCATTCAGGACCTGATCGCCTACCGGCGCAAAGAAGAGCGCCTCGTCGAACGCGAGCAGGTCATCAAAATGCCCACCGACTACGGCGACTTCGATCTGCACCTCTATCGCAGCACCGTGGATGGGGAGCATCACGTGGCCCTGGTCAAAGGCGAGATTTCCCCGCGCAAAACCACGCTCGTCCGCGTGCACAGCGAATGTCTCACCGGCGATATCTTCGGCAGCCAGCGCTGCGACTGCGGCCACCAGCTGCATCGCGCCATGGAGATGATCCACGAAAAAGGCGGCGTGCTGCTCTACATGCGGCATCACGAAGGCCGCGGGATCGGCCTGCCGGCCAAAATCCACGCCTACAAACTCCAGGAAGAAGGCCTCGATACGGTGGAAGCGAACCTCAAGCTCGGCTTCGCGCCCGAGCTCCGCGACTACGGCATCGGCGCACAGATCCTCTCCGATCTCGGGGTTCGCAAAATGCGCTTCCTGACCAACAACCCGAAGAAGGTTGTCGGTCTTGAAGCGTACGGGCTCAAGATCATCGAACTTGTCCCGATCAAGGCCAACCCCAATCCGCACAACGCCCGTTATCTCGAGACGAAGCGGATCAAGATGGGCCACCTGCTTTAGGCCCGCCCCTCATCGCGCCAAGGCGGGATGAGGGTTGAGCCTTCTGCCGGTCGTCCGATTAACGCCGCGGCATGAACTGCCGGCGCGGGCCGCCTCCCGGACCAGACGGGCGCTCTTCACGGGGGCGAGCAATCGTCACCGACAGAGCCCGGCCATTGACATCGGTCCCATTGAATCGGCGAATCGCTTCCGTCGCGTCTGCCTCGGTGCCCATGGTCACAAAAGCGAAGCCGCGGGATTGACCGGTCGTCCGGTCCTGCATGAGGGAGACTTCCGTCGTGGGAGCCACCTGGTTGAAGAGATCTTCCAGTTCGATCTCCGAAGTTTCGAACGCAAGGTTTCCGACGTGGAGTTTGTTATTCATAGCTAGTCGCGCATCTGCGGAGCTTTTTGTCGCCGTTTCCGGTTTTCGGATTTCGAATCACCATTGGCACTCCCGCGGCCGAAGCTGCGCGATAAAGTCAACTAGCAATCTACCAACGCCCAAAGGGGCTGCGTGTTTGCCCCTCTAATAAACCACTTCCCGCCAAAGATGCAATGAAGCGTTCGAGGGAACCCTCACCATGCCAGAAAACGCGGCAGCCAGATCAAAGCGTTTCCCACTGCAGCGCACAAAGCCAGCAACACGACGATTGGAAAAGGGGAATCGGCCAGATCAGGAACCCGCGAAATCTCCGCCCCGCGCCGGGCCAGAAACTCCATCAGCCCGATTCCGGCGAATCCAGCAGTCACGACCAGCGAGAGGATGAGTTCAATCATCGCGCGCCAGCCCCCGAGGTGAGGTTGGCCACCGGCAAAGGCAAAGGGCCCGGAAGAGCGACTGCGACTGGTCGAAGCAACAACTCGTGCAACTCGTGGGGAGGGACGATGATTTTGGCGGGGGTGGGGACTTCCATGAAAGCAACGATTCGGAGTTCGAACGCCTCGCGGTGGCAGCGGCACGTGACTCACCTTCTGGTGATGAGAAGCCCTGAACGAAGGACTAACGGTCGTGCGGGAATGCCGTTTGGTCAACCGGCATCGCGCCTTCCGACTTTCGCCGGCCCAGCAATTTAGCTCGTCGCGCGCGCCGCCCTTTTGCGCAGCCGCCGAACGTGCCTGAAACCCACGAGACGGCGGGCCTGTTCATCCCAGAGATGAAAGCCGACGGCCTTGAGACTCGTCAGCAAGGTTACCGGTTTTACTTCCTGGAAAAGCACGTGGGATCGATGGCAGCGCTCCAGATTATAATTAGGAATCCGCGGACTGAGGTGATGAATATGGTGGAACCCAATATTCCCGGAGAACCACTGCAAAATCCGGGGCAGCCGGTAGAATGAACTGCCTCGAAGAGCCGCGTCCGTATAATCCCAAGCGTCGCCGCGCTCCCAATAGGCGCCCTCGAACTGATGCTGCACGTAAAACATCCAGACGCCCGCCGCTCCCGCGACGAACATAATCAGAAGCTGGATCAGCAAATAAGCTTTCCAACCAAAGCAGGCGCTCAAAGCGAAAGCCAGGATCAGGATGGCCAGATTCATCATCCACACGGACTGCCGCTGAGCCGCGTTGGCTTTGGGTGAAGGAAATCGCTCGCGAACGACAAACAAAAAGACGGGAGCGATACCGAACAACACCACGGGGTTTCGGGCGAGGCGGTAGGCAAAACGTTTCCACCGCGAGGACTCGAGGTATTCCTGCACCGTCATCGTCCACACATCCCCAGTTCCACGCCGGTCGAGATCACCGGAACTGGCGTGATGCAGGGAGTGCTCCCAGCGCCAGTGATAGTAGGGCGTGAAAGTGAGCAGTCCGCAAATGGAGCCGACGATATTGTTAGCCCGCCGCGAGCGAAAAAACGACCCGTGGCCGCAATCGTGAAAGATGATAAAGACCCGGACCAATACCCCACCGGCCAGAACCGCAAGCGGCGCGGTGAGCCACCAGGAAAAGGTAAGGCTCCAATACATCAAAACCCAGAGTCCGAAGTAGAGACCGAGCGTATTGATCAACTGCCAGACCGCGCGTCCCGTGGAAGGCTCCTGAAATTGCGCGACGATTTCCTTCCATTCTGCGGGGCCCGGCCGATTCGGCTCAGGATCGGTGTTGGGGACATTCATATCTTTCAAAGGATGGCTCCCTTGGACCCGCGGATGAGCCCTTTCAGGAGCGTCTCACCGCCTGCATCAATTTGCCACAGTGGTTAGCGGCGATGTGGTCGTTGAGGCTTGCGAGGCGGTTCACGATTCCGCGGTACTGTTTGCCATTCTTTTCCACGAATCCGTGCCCGACCAAATTTTGGAGCTTTTCGTAAGTCCGAAGCCGGAGCATTTCCTCGCCACCGCCCACGGCATTACGTTCCCGCAGACCGGCATACACCTGCAAAAACAGCGGTTTAAATTCGTACCAAACATCCATCGACAGCGCGGCGCTCAAGACCTCGATGAGGTGATCGGAGCCGACTCTCACCAAGCGAAATGGACTGTTCATACCTCCGCAATCGCACCAATTACCATATTAGCGAGGAACGTTTTCGAAAACCTTGCCATTGCGCAGGCAGCGAAATGGCCGCACCTTCGGCCTGTTGATGTTTCTGAAGAGGGACCGCGACGAATCGCAGCTCACATGCCCGCGCCTCGCTCCTCGGCGACGGACGGATTGTTAACTCGCCTGCCGGACCTGTGCCATGATTGCCAAACACTGGAAACTTACCCTTCAGAAACAACAGCAGCGCATCACCCTGTATGTGACGACGACCGATGCATTGATCGAAATCGATCTTTCCGGTCCCGAGTCCTGCTCCCTGATCGCGACCGCCCGCCAGTATCATCGCCGCGCGCAGAATGCGGCTCAGAACCATCGTGATCTCGCGATCGGAGCCTTGATGGTGTTTGCGGCCGCGCCCCCTTACGATCTCTCGTTCGAGCACATTGAGACTGCGCCGGAGGTGCCGCATGGCCCACCTCAGCGGCACGTCTGCGCCGATCGGGGGGAAGCGCTGGTCCCCATCTGGGAGAGCTGCGAAAGCGAGGACGACGAATTTCAGTAAGTGTTCAGCGCCGAAGCGACTGAAACGCTCAAATCCTTCGCCACGATCACCGCCACCCGATAGCCGCTCGCCGGCCGCACATAACCTTGCTCGGAGGTGTGAATGTGGCGCCCCTCTGCATCGAAGGAAAGCGCGACCCCGGACTCACCGCCCGGCCGGGATTTGAACCGAAACTGGGCCCCGGCCGCGAGCGAGCCGATCCGCTGCGAGAAACCCGCGCCCGAGACGATCACATTGGTGAGTTCCACATTCGATCGATTCGAGATCGTAAAGCGCGGAGCATTCGAACATCCCACCAGCCCAAGGGCCACCGCGACCGCGAGGCCGCCATAAAGTTTCATAAGGGCCGACTATCGTCCGGGGTGGCCGCGGCGAAAGGGAGGATTTGTACCGTTTCGGTACCCGCTTAACGCCCAGCAAGCCCTCCCAACACTTCCGCGAGCTGGCTCCACTGCTCGCGCAAATCGGCCGCCAGCTTGGGGCAGTCGGGCGACCGGCCTTCACGCGCTGCCGTCTCCAGCGCCGCGGCCGCTTGCCGGCAGGGCTCGGCTTTGAGTTCGCCCACCATGCCTTTGAGCGCGTGCGCAGCGTGCTCCAAACCATGCAAATCGCCGCTCGCTGCGGCCGTTTCGAGATCCTTCACCAATCGTGGCGCATCTTCGTCCAGGGCGAGATGCAACACCTCGCGCAGGATCGATTGATCGCCCCCCACACTGGCCAGCAAGGCTTCGGTGTCGCAGGGCTGCGATTTCGTGGGAACGCTGGCGGCCGGGGCGGGTGCCACCGGCGCTGGCGCGGCCGGCACCGCACCGAGTAGATTCGGAATCACCCGCGCCATTTCCCGCAAAAGATCCTCCCGCCGGATCGGCTTACTCACATAGCCGTCCATTCCCGCCGCGAGACATTCTTCGCGGAAGCCTTTCACCACATTCGCAGTCATCGCGATGATCGGCACCCGCGTACCGGTCGGTTCGCGCCGCCGGATCGCCGCCGTCGCTTCGAGCCCGTTCATTTGCGGCATCTGCGAATCCATCAGCACGAGATCAAAGAGCCCGCCGGTGCCGAATTGATCCACCGCTTCCACGCCATCGGCCGCGGTGGTCACCGCGTGGCCCCAGCTTTCGAGATTCAGCCGCGCGACGCGCTGATTGGTCGCATTGTCCTCCGCGAGCAAAATCCGCAGCGGACGCTGTGAGGGCAGATTCTGCGGATCGATCCGCAGCGTGTGTTTGGAGCGGCGCTCGCGACCGAAGGCTTCAGCCACCGTATCGAGGAGCATCGCCTGGCGGATCGGTTTGGAGAGCATGCCCGCGAAATTCAGCCGCTGCGCCCGCTCGGCGTCTTCGGAACGCGGCGCGGAAGTGATCATGATCAGCCGCGTATCGTGCAGCGCCGGTTCCGCGCGGATTTGCTCGGCCATGCCGAAGCCATCCATGTCCGGCATCATCATATCGGTAATCACGAGATCAAAAGCCTGCCCCGCCAGATGCGCCGCGCGCAGCCGCGCCAGCGCGGTATCCGCCCGATCGGCTTCCTCGACTTTGAGGCCCCACGATTCGAGCAGATCGCGCACGATGAGCCGATTGGTCGCATTGTCGTCCACGGCCAGCACGCGGGCCCGCGGCAGATCGTTCCAGTGCGTGACATCGAAATCTGCGGCCTTCACCGGGAAGCGCGCCGTGAAAATAAACATGCTCCCTTTGTTCACTTCACTCTCGACCCGAATGTTTCCGCCCATCGCTTCGATCAGCCGTTTGCTAATCGCCAGCCCCAGCCCCGTTCCCCCATAGCGCCGGCTCGTCGATTGATCCGCCTGCGAAAACGCGGTGAACAGCCGGGCGATCGATTCTGGTGAAATGCCGATGCCCGTATCGCGCACGCGGAATTCCACGATCGCTTCTTCGTCGGTTTCCTCGATCAGCGCCACGAGCAGACTCACCTCGCCCTCGTGCGTGAATTTCAGCGAATTCCCCACGAGATTCATGATCACCTGACGCAGCCGCACCGCATCGCCTATGAGATGATCCGGCACGTCCGGCTTCACGTGAAAGTTCAGCTCCAGCCCGCGCTCGGCGGCGCGCACCGCCAGCGCCTGGATCGTCTCGCCGAGCAACTCCCGCAGCTCGAAGGTCGTGTGTTCGAGCTCCAGCCGGCCGGCTTCGATCTTGGAAAAATCGAGCACGTCGCTTACCAAGGTGAGCAAATGCTCGGCGCTTCCGCGGATGGTGCGCAGATGGTCGCGCTGGGTCTGGTCAAGCTTCGTGTCGGCGAGCAATTCCGCGATCGGCAGGATGCCATTCAGCGGCGTGCGCATCTCGTGCGACATCACCGCGAGGAAATCGCGCTTGGCCCGGTCGGCCTCCTCCGCACGTTCCTTCGCGTGCAACATCTCCAGGTTGCCTGCGACGAGTTCTTCCCGCTGGCGGCGCTGCTCGCGGATCATACGGATGAACGCTCCGGCCAGTTCGCCGATTTCGTCCAGCCGCGGCGGCAGCGACACCTTCGCATCCGACGCCCCGGACGCGATTTGCCGGGCGGTCTCCGCCAGCGCGCCGATCGAGTGCGTCATATCGCGCATAAGCAAGACCCCGAGGCCGATCACGGCCAGCGCGCCAACTCCCGTGAGAGTGAGCGCGAGGGTCAACTCGCGCTGGCGCGCCGCCAGCCGCGCGCGCAAGAGATCGGACAGCACCCCGCGAATCTGTGCTTTGAGTTCGTACGCCTGCGTAAGCCCTGCCTGCGCGCGCTCGACAAAAACCTGGCTCAATTCCTTCGACACCGCCCCGGAGGGCGCCGGTGCTTTGAGCATGAGCGTGAGATCGCGCCGGGCCCGATCGCTCACTGAGATCAATTGCGCGCGCAGCTGGGTCAGCGCCGCTTGCGCACCGGTCGATTGCCGCCGGGCCCGGTCGATGGATTCCTCCGTGCGCACCTGTTGCCGCTGGCTCCGCGCCATCAGCGTCTCGATCTCGCGCAAAGCAGCCACCCGCTGTTCCGCCGGGGCCGGCCAGAGCACCGCCGGGCTCAGTGCCCGCGCCCGGGCCAGCGTCTCGATAGACTGCGGCCCCTCAAAAATCAGGATATTCTGCAGATAGTAGCTATCCGGAAAGGCATCGAGGGTGAGCTTCGAGCGATCCCCGATGTCGCGGAGGAAGACCAGCAGGTTGTCGATCAAGCCCGACAACGCTTCGGTGTCAGCAAGAGGATCCGGGCCCGGCGGCGCGAGCACCAGGCCGTCGGCTTTCGCGCGCAAATCGTCCCACGCCCACGCTTTCAATTCCGGCACCGCATTTTCCCGCGGAACGATCAACGCCGAGCTGTGCGCTTTCGCCGCGATTTCCGGCAGGGCGGCAAAGCCCCGCTGCACTTTTTGCTGCGCCTCCGTCGCCGCCGCCTGGACCTCAGCACCCCGAGCCAGGGCATGTTTCAGCGCGCGCAGGTGCTGGAGATCGTGAATGAGATCGAGCACCGGATCGGCCACCTCCACCCCCGCGACCTCCGAGCGCAAAAACGAAATCTCCAGCCGCGCCTGGCGCACCAAAATCCACACCGCCGGCACCAACGGCGCGAGGAAGACCAGGCCGATGAGAGCGAGTTTTTGCCAGACTTTGAGGTTTTTCATCGCGGATGTAAGCCGACGAGTAGAGCAAACCTCGCCGCGCGAGGGAAGGCACACCCTTTAGCCCCCTTGCGGCATGCGGGCGGGCCGGTTATGCTGACGGTTGCCAAAAGGATGTCCGATCTTCACGTTTCCGCCCCTCCCGAGACCCGCGCTTTGCTCGTGGGCGCCTACCTGGAAGCCAGCGAGCGGGAGGAAGCGACCAGCCTCCTCGCCGAGCTGGAAGAACTGGTCAACACCCTCGGCGTACCCGTGGGCCATCGTTTGCTCGTGCATCACCGCGAGACCCACGCGCGTCTCCTGATCGGCTCGGGCAAGGCCGAACAAATCGTCGAGGAAGCCAAAGCCGCCGGGCTGAATCTCATCGTCTTCGACAACGAACTCACCCCCTCACAACAACGCAACTGGGAGAAGCTCGCCGGCTTCCCCGTGATTGATCGGCAGGAAGTGATTCTCGATATTTTCGCCCGGCGGGCGCAGACGCGGGAAGCGCGGCTGCAAATCGAACTCGCCCGCTCGGAGTATTCCCTGCCCCGCCTCACCCGGGCTTGGGGTCACCTGGCACGTCAGGGTGGCGGCATCGGCGGGCGTGGTGAAGGCGAAAGCCAGCTCGAGCAGGACAAACGCCGCCTCCGTAACCAGATCGACCGGCTCAAGCGCGAACTCGCCGAAGTCCGTTCCGCCCGCGCGACGCAACGCAAGGATCGCCAGCGCACCCCGGTGCCGAATGCCGCCATCGTCGGCTACACCAATGCCGGCAAATCTTCGCTCCTGCGCCGCCTGACCGGGGCCGACGTGCTGGTCGAAGACAAACTCTTCGCCACGCTCGATACCACGACCCGGCGCATCGACCTGCGCAACAAACAGCCGCTGCTGCTCACCGATACCGTCGGATTCGTCCGCCGCCTGCCGCACCGCCTGGTCGAAGCCTTCAACGCCACGCTCGAAGAATCGGTCGTCGCCGATTTCCTCGTTCACGTCGTCGACGCCTCCCAACCGCGGGCACTGGATTTTTACAATACGACCGAAAAAGTCCTCAACGAGCTCGGCGCGACGGACAAAGCGAAGATCATCGTTTTCAACAAGATCGACCGGGTGTCTTCTCCCGAGACACTCGCCGCCCTCCGCCACCATTTCCCGGAAGCCATTTTCATTTCCGTCCACTCAGGTGAAGGGATGGAAACGCTCATCGACCGCCTCAGCGAATGGGCGGCCAAAGCCAATGTCACCCGCGAACTGCGCCTGCCCGTAAATGCCGGCGCCCTGCTGGCCCGCCTGCACCGCGAGTCGCAAGTGCATGAAATCGAGTATCTTGACGACGAGATTCGCATCGTCGCCACCCTCCCGCCGCGGCTCTGGTCGGTAGTCGAGGAATTCGCCGTGGACGAATCCGGCGACAAACCACGCGAGGAGTCGCATTCTAGTAGAGACAAAATCGTGGCCACCCCCTAGCTTCCTACAGTGTCGCGGTCTGCTTCTTGCAGTGACTGCGGGTACTCTCGTTCAATGAAATCATTTCTGGACCGTTTCAGACGCAAAGGCTCGGACGATGAAGCGGCCGATCGGAAGACCGAATCGGCGCGTGATCTCGCCGCTGAGGCGCTTCAGAAACGTGCTGCCAAAGCGGAAGTTGCAGCAGAAGCCAAGCCTGCGGCACCAGCGCCAGTCGCCCCCCCGGCGGAAGGCGGGGCGGTCACCCCAAACCGGGATGAAACGATCACTTTTACGCTGGGCGACTTTCTGCCCCGCATTCCCACACAATTGCTAGTCGCGGGTGAGCATGATGCGACATCGACTCTCACTTTCGATGTAGCGGAACTCTCAGCTCGCATAGCTAAGGGTCAAACGACGATCCCTCTCTGCGAGGTTTACCGCCGGGTACCAAAAATTTTCCGCGGCGAAATCCGGGAGTCGGACAACATCGAGATCCGTTTTCCATGGCAGAAGTTGCTGGAACTGGTCAAAGCGGCCAATTCCCCCAACCCGCAGCCCGGCCTGACTGAAGCCGCGGCCGAAGCGCTGGCGCAGAAACTTCGGGGCCGCAAACGTCCGGGCGGAGCGACCGCTCCAGCTCCAGCTGCTCTCGCAGGTGCCGCCGCAGGTGGGGCCAATGCTGGTCGCCAGCCGAACTGGTTCAGCCGCCCCACCCCCGTCGGCACACTTCCGGCCGAAACCAAGCCTGGCGTTCCGGAAGCTCCCGCACCCGCACCGGTAGAAGCTCCGGCGCCGGTGGCTTCACCCGCCGCGGCAGTCGCGGCCACAGCGGCAGCGCCCGCTCCCCCTTTGACCCTCGCTCCCGCGCCTCAGGCACCAGCGGGCGCCATGACGGAAACCCAGGTTGCCAACGAAATCGAACGCATCTGCCAGTCGGCCGACGAAGAAATCGCCCGCCTCCGCAACGGCTTCCAGGAAACGGTTTCCTTCCTCGAACAGGACAAAACCAAGCTCGTCGCCGAACGCGACCAGGCCGTGGCCGAACTTGCCACCGCCCGGCGAAAGGAAGCCGCCCAAGCCGTGGCTTCCGCCACCTTTGCCGACCAGGACACCCTTCGTCGCGAGATCGACGCCCTGCGCGCCAACGTCGAGGCCAAGAATCAGGAGATTCATTCCCTCCAGGCCCAGCTCAGCGACGCCCATCTTCTTTCCGGCACCGAAGCCGCCGCAGCTACGCAGGAACAGGAGCAGGAAATCAGTGCCCTGCGCGCTGAGGCCGATGCTCGCGACCGCGAACTCAGCGCACTCCGCCAGCGGCTCGAACAGATCGAAAACACCGCCCAAGGCGCCGTGCAGCAGCGCACCACGGCAGATGAGCAGGTACGTACGTTGACCAAGGAACTCGAAGACCTGCGCGCCGAAACGAAGACGCAGGGATCGAAGCTTTCCCAGGAACAAGCAAACTTCGCCCAGCTCCAAAAGACCGCGGAAGCCGGCCTCGCCGCCATCACCGCGGAGCGCGATCAACTCAAAACCCGTGCGGATGCGCAGCAGGCTGAAGTCGGCGCCCTCCAGCAGCGCCTCGAGCAATTTTCCCAAGCCGCCAAGGCCGAAATCAGCGAGGCCGATACCGAGCGGGAACGCCTGCGCGACGAGGCCGAAGTCCTCTTCAAAAATCTCGCCGCCGCCCAAGGCGAGCTGGACGAGCTGAAAAAGACTCACGAGACCCGCGAGGCCGCACTCGCCCAGGAACGCGAAGCTTTCAACCAGCAGAAGCAGCAACTCGCGGAGCAGGTCACCCTCCTGCAAAAGGCCGAGTCCTCCCGCTCCGAAAACCACCGCCAGGACGGCGACGCTTCCCGCCGCGAAACCCAGCGCCAGGTCGAGGAATTGCAGCGCCGGATTCTCGGACTCGAAACCACGCAGAAGGAAGTCGCGCAGGAACTCAGCAAGGAGCGCGAACTGCGCATCAAAGCCGAGCGCAACGCTTCTGCAGCCGATCGCGCTCGCACCGAAACCACCGCGCTGCTCGAATCCACTCGCAACGAAGCCCGCCGCGACACCGAAAACCGCAATCGCAAGCAGGACGGCGAACTTTCCCGGGTGCAGAAAGAGCTGCAGGAAAAGATCGACTCGCTCAGCGAAAGCCAGAGCAAGATCAAGGCAGAGCGCGACCAACTGCAAAACGAGGTCAACCGCCTCAAAGCCGCCGAGGCGACGGCAGGGGATTGGCAGAGCCAGACCGTGGCCAGCCTGGAAGCCGATGTCAGTAGCTACCGCGACCGGATCAAGGCCCTGCTGAAAGAACGCGACGAGTGGCAGAAACAGCACGAGCAGACTTCGACCGCGCACACCGCCGAAGCTGCAGCGCTCACGGCCCTCCAGCTCGTCCACGACAAGCTCAGCGGCGAAGCCACCACCCTGCGCGACGAACGCCAGGGTTTCACGACGCGGGTCACCGATCTCGAAGGCCAGCTTGCCAGGAGTCAGGGCGAAATCGAAAATCTCCGGCAGCAGCTTTCGACCGCCAGCCAGGAAGCCGGCGAAGGGACGACGACCATCACCAAACTCCGCGAGGAGCTTGCGTCGTTGGAAAAGACCCGTGCGGAGCTCGACCAGAACTTCACCGCGGTCGCGAAGGAAAGCGACGCCGCCCGGCAACAACACGCCAAGCTCCAGGCGGAGCTCGATGAGCTGAAAAAAGGTCACGCCGATCTCGCTGCCGCCAAGGCCGCGCACGAGCAGGAACTGCAAAAGGTCCGCAACGACGCCGGGGCCGCCGAAAAGGCGCTCAGCGAAAAACTCGCCGCCGCCGAAAGCCAGCTCACCGAGTTCGAAAAACTCAAAGCGGATTTCGCCAGTGCCCAGAAGGGCCACGCTGAAGGCCTCGAAAAAGTTCGCAGCGAATCCACCGCGACGGTTGCAGCCCTCACCGAGAAACTCGCCGAGGCCGATAAAGCCAAAGCCGACTTCGAACGTCAGCTCGCCGAATCTACCCAACAGCGCGACGCCGCCCGCAAGCGCGTCGAGAAGCTCCAGGCCGAAGTCGACGAACTCGCCCAGCGCCCGGCCATCGACCCCACCATCGCTGCGGAACTCGAAAAACTCAAAACCGACTTCGCCAGTGCCCAAAAGAGCCACGCTGAAGGTTTGGAAAAGGTCCGCAACGAATCCACCGCGACCGTTGCAGCTCTCTCCCAGAAACTCGCCGAGGCCGATAAAGCCAAAGCCGACTTCGAGCGTCAGCTCGCCGAATCCACTCAGCAGCGTGACGCCGCTCGCAAGCGTGTCGAGAAGCTGCAAGCCGAAGTGGATGAGCTCGTCCAGCGCCCGGCCGTTGATCCCGCCGCCGTGGCCGAGTTCGAGAAACTCAAAGCCGATTTCGCCAGCGCGCAGAAGAGTCACGCTGAAGGGCTGGAAAAAGTCCGCGTCGAATCCACTGCGACGGTCGCTGCTCTCACCGAAAAGCTCGCCGAGGCGGACAAAGCCAAAGCCGAATTCGAACGCCAGCTCGCCGAATCCACCCAGCAGCGCGACGCCGCCCGCAAGCGCGTCGAGAAGCTGCAAGCCGAAGTCGACGAACTCCTGCAGCGTCCGGCCGGCGATCCCGCGGTCGCGGCAGAACTCGAGAAGGTGAAGGCCGATCTCGCCGCCAGCCGGCAGACGCACACTGAGAGCGTCCAGAAGGCGCGCGGGGAATCGACCGCCGCCATCAAGGCCCTCAGCGACAAGGTCGACTCCCTCGAAAAAGCCAAGGTCACGCTGGAACAAGGTCTCACCGAAGCCGGCGAACAACGCGATGCCGCCCGCAAGCGCGTCGAGAAGCTCCAGGCCGAGGTCGAAGAATTTGCGAAACAGCCCGCGGTCGATCCGTCCGTGGCCGCCGAACTGGAAAAAGTAAAAGGCGATCTCGCGGCCGCCCAGCAAAGCCTGACCGCCGCCGTGGCGGAAGGCACCCAGCAACTCGCCACCGCCCGCGAAAGCCACGACCAGGAATTGAAGAAACTACGCTCCGAATCCGCGGCCGCAGCCGCGGCGCTCAACGAGAAAGTCGCCGCCTTGGAAAAAGCCAAAGGAGCCGTCGAAGTCGATCTTTTTGGCGTCGTCGAACAGCGCGACACTGCCCGCAAGCGGGTCGAGAAGCTGCAAACCGAGGTGGATGAATTCGCCAAACGGCCTGCGATCGACCCCGCCGTCACGGCCGAACTGGAAAAACTCAAAGCCGATCTGGCCGCCGCACAACAAAAGGCAGCCGACGATCAGCAGAAAGCAGCCGCCGAACTGACCGCTGCCCAGCAAAAAGCGGCTGCCGACCTCGCCGCGGCGCAACAGAAAGCGGGGGCAGATTTCGCCTCGCTCAATGAAAAGCTGAGCGCTCGGGATCAGGCCCGCGTCGCGCACGAACGCGAACTCGTCAACCTCCGCGAGCAGGTCGCCGCCGGGGCCGCTGAACTGCAAAAGATCAAAGCCGCGAGCGAAGCCGAACTCTCCAGCGCCCGCGAACAGCACGTCGCTCAGCTCCAGGCCGCTCAGGCCGAAGCCAGCACCGCCGCGGCCTCCCTGGTGCAACTCCGCCAGCAGATGGGCGGTTTCGAAATCACCCGAACCGCCCTCGAGCAGAGTGTCGCCACCATCGCCCGCGACCGAGACGAGGTCGTTTCCAAAGTCCGCGATCTCGAAGCCCGGGTGCAAGCCGCCGAGGTGGCCGCTTCCGCCAAAGCCGCCGAACTCGACCGAGCCAAAGCCGAATCCGAACAGGGTCGCGCAGCAGTCCAGGCCGAGGTCGAAAAGGCGGCCGAAGCCCTGCGCAAGGAGCGCGACGATATCGCCTCGGAACTCGCCGCGACCCGCGAACGCACCCGCAGCTTGCTCAGTAGCAACGAAAAGGAAAATCGTGCCGCTCTGGTGTCGCTCACCGAAGAGCGCGATGCCAGCCGCCGCGATAGCGCCACACTCGCCCAGCGCCTCGCCGAAGCCCGTCTTGAAGCGGAGAAAAATAC
>Ga0209050_1001711_pt1 | contig 21901 bp, 22 predicted proteins | sample Araplavi_mTSA_r2_FD_184276 | JGI IMG/M metagenome (GOLD analysis project Ga0209050, IMG submission 184276) | Arabidopsis root microbial communities from North Carolina, USA - plate scrape MF_Cvi_mTSA_r2 (SPAdes) (version 2) | ecosystem: Host-associated > Plants > Roots > Endosphere | place: USA... | reverse complement strand
GGCCCCGGCCAGCCTGCCGATGACGCTGTCCTCGCTGCAGGCGTTTTGAGGTTCAGGTCTCGTCGTCGGGACGGGCCACCACCATGTGCAGGTCGGGCGACTCGCGCTCGGCCGACAGCGTCCAGCCGTGGGCGTCCGCGATCTCCTGACAGATCGCCAGCCCCAGCCCCGCGCCATGGTCGCGCCGGTGGGCGCCGCGCCAGAACCGCCCGAACATCCGCGACAACTGCTCCGGCGTCACGCCCGGACCGCGATCGCGCACGGAGACCGCGCGCTCGCCCACCTCGACGCTCAGCCGGCTGCCCGCCGGCGCATGCTGCAGCGCGTTCTCCAGCAGGTTCTTCAGCAGCGTGAACACCGCGCCGCGATCCGCATGCCAGATCATGTCCTCGCCGCTCGCGTGGAGTTCGACCTCGACGCCCAGCGTGTCGGCCATCCGGCGCAGGTAGCCGATGGCCTCCCGCGCGGCGGCGGCCATGTCGGTCGGCTGGAACTGGTAGTTGCGCACCTCGCAGGCCTCGGCCAGCAACAGCAGTTGCTGCACCTGCCGCGTCATGTGCTCGACGTCCTGCAGCAGCGAGTCGTCCACCAGCCCCTTCTCCATGAACTCCACCTGGGCCCGGATCAGCGCCAGCGGCGTCTTCAATTCATGCGCGGCCATCGCCAGGAACTCCTGCTGCACGCGATAGCCGCGCTCGAGCCGTTCCAGCACCCGGTTGAAGCTTTCCACCAGCGGCACGATCTCCGACGGGACGCGATCGACCTGGAGCCGCGCGTGCAGCCAGCGCGGCGAGATCGCCGCCGCGGTCGCCGAGACCTCGCGCAGCGGCTTGAGCACCCGCTTGAGCATCACGAACACGCACACGCCGAACAGCAGCAGCATCACCGAGCTGAACAGCACCATGCCCATGCCCATGAATGGCAGCGCGAAGTCCAGGCGGAAGAGTTCGAACAGCCGCGCGCTGCCGGCCAGCTGCAGATACCAGGTGCGGCCCTGGTGCCGCACCACCTCGGTCGCGCCGTGCATGCGCTGGCCGGCGTGGGCGAACTCGAACTGACCCGGGCGCAGCGCGCGAGCGCCCTCGCCCGCCGCCAGCCAGATCGGATTGGCCGGAGTGGGCTCGATCACGACCCGGCCCGAGGCGTCGAGCACCCGGTAGGCCAGGTCGTCCTTGAGCGCGCGGTAGAGCCATTCGCGGCCCCGCTCGTCATCGGCGAGGCCGACCGGCGTGCCCGAAGCATCGAAGTGCAGGTTCTCGCCGAGCTCCTCGGCGAACTCGGTGATGTCCTCGTCGAAGAACAGCGGCCCGCGCAGCGTGGTCACGCCGTTGAAGACCAGCGCCAGGGTGGCGACGGTCAACAGCACGCCGGCCACGTAGGCCAGCATCACCTTCAGGGTCAGGCTACTCAGCCACGCGGGCGTCGCGAAGGGCATATCCGGGGTTTCTCACAGTGACGATGCGCAGGGGCGCCCTGAGCGCGAAGATCTTGCCGGCATCGTGCCGTGGATCGACTTTCCGGATCCTTACCGCCGTTCTCACGCCAAACACGGATGGCGTATTTTGCGGAGGAATGAAAAAAGCCCCTGGCAAATTGCCAGGGGCTTGTTTCTTTGGAGGAGAGGGGGGGATTCGAACCCCCGAGACGTTTCCGTCCGCCTGATTTCGAGTCAGGTACATTCAACCACTCTGCCACCTCTCCGAATTCGGTGCCCGCTGTGGTTGTTAGCGAGTAAGCCTAAGAGTATAGCGAGCTTTTTGGCTTCGGCACAAGAAATTCCTGCGCCAATGCCAGATGCGTGCGTCAGGCGCGCAAAACATCCTGGCCGCCCAGGTATGGACGCAGCGCCTGCGGCACCGCGATGCTGCCGTCGGCCTGCTGGTAGTTCTCCAGCACCGCCACCAGCGTGCGCCCCACCGCCAGCCCCGAGCCGTTGAGCGTATGCACGAGCTCGTTCTTGCCCTCCGCGTTCTTGAAGCGCGCGAGCATGCGTCGCGCCTGGAAGGCACCCATGTTGGAGCACGAGCTGATCTCGCGGTAGGTGTTCTGCGCCGGCAGCCAGACCTCCAGGTCATAGGTCTTGGTCGAGCCGAAGCCCATGTCGCCTGCGCACAGCAGCATCGTGCGGTACGGCAGGTCCAGCTTCTGCAGCACGGCCTCGGCGTGAGCGGTCATCTCCTCCAGCGCGGCCATGCTGTGCTCGGGCTGCTCGATGCGGACCATCTCGACCTTGTCGAACTGGTGCTGGCGGATCAGGCCGCGGGTGTCGCGGCCGGCCGATCCGGCCTCCGAGCGGAAGCACGGGCTGTGCGCCGTCAGCTTGATGGGCAGATCCTCGGCCTTGAGCACGCTCTCGCGCACGGTGTTGGTCAGCGAGATTTCGGAGGTGGAGATCAGGTATTGCTCTTGCGCCTCGTCGTCACCGCCGCGCAGCACCCAGAACATGTCTTCCTTGAACTTGGGCAACTGTCCGGTGCCCTCCAGGATCTCGCGGTTGACGATGTAGGGCGTGTAGCACTCCGTGTAGCCGTGCTGCTGCGTCTGCATGTCCAGCATGAATTGCGCGAGCGCCCGGTGCAGCCGCGCGGCCGGTCCCTTCAGGAAGGCGAAGCGCGAGCCCGACAGCTTGGCGCCCATCTCGAAGTCCAGGCCCAGCGGGGCGCCCAGGTCGACGTGATCCTTGATCGCGAAATCGAAGGCGCGCGGCTGACCCCAGCGGCGCACCTCGACGTTGCCGGTCTCATCCGTGCCGGCCGGGACGCTGGCGTCCGGCAGGTTGGGCACGCCCATCAGCATCGCGTTGAGCTCGACCTGGATGGCGTCCAGCCGCTCGGCGCCCGCCTTCAGTTCGTCGCCGATGCCGGCCACCTCCGTCATCACGGCGCTGGCGTCCTCGCCCTTGCCCTTGAGCACGCCAATCTGCTTGGAGAGCTGGTTGCGCCGGGCCTGCAGCTCCTCAGTGCGGGTCTGCAGGCGCTTGCGATCGGCCTCCAGCGCCTTGAAGCGCTCGACGTCCAGGAACGGTTGCGGGTTCTTGCGCAGTTGCAGGCGCTCGATGACGGCGTCCAGGTCCTTGCGCAGCAGGGTGATGTCCAGCATGGGGGTGTGTCTTTCGTGTTCTGCGCCAGCGGCCTCCCCTTTCCAGGGGGCGTTGGCGATCGCATGGGGGGATGTGTCAGCCGGAGGTCAGCGGCCGGCCCGGACGGGGCCGGACCGCGCGGCGATCAAGATCGATCGCTGGTGACCTCGGCCATCGACTTGTCGCCCAGGCCCATCGGCAGCGGGAAGCGCACATGCTCCTCGACGCCCGGCAGCGTGCGCACCGTCGTGGCGCCCAGCTCGCGCAGCCGGGCGATGACCGCCTGCACCAGCACGTCGGGCGCCGAGGCCCCCGCCGTCAGGCCCACCCGGGAGCGGCCGTCCAGCCACTCGGCCTTCACGTCCTCGGCGGCATCCACCATGTAGGCCGGCGTGCCCAGCCGCTCGGCCAGTTCGCGCAGGCGGTTGCTGTTGGAACTGGTCGGGCTGCCGACCACGATCACCACCTCGACCTGCGGTGCCAGCACCTTCACCGCGTCCTGGCGGTTCTGCGTGGCATAGCAGATGTCCTGCTTCTTGGGCTCGCGGATCTGGGGGAAGTGCCGCTTCACCGCCGCCAGGATCTCTGCCGCGTCGTCCACGCTCAGCGTGGTCTGCGTCACCACCGCCAGCTTGGACGGGTTGTTGACCCGCACATGCGGCACGTCGGCGGCTTCCTCGACCAGGTAGATCCCGTCGCTGAGCTGGCCCATCGTGCCCTCGACCTCGGGGTGGCCCTTGTGGCCGATCATGATGAACTCGTAGCCCTCGCGATGCAGCTTGGCGACCTCGACGTGGACCTTGGTCACCAGCGGACAGGTCGCGTCGAAGATCTGGAAGCCGCGCGCCTGCGCCTCCTTGCGCACCGCCTGGCTGACGCCGTGCGCCGAGAACACCAGCGTCGCGCCGGCCGGGACCTCGGCCAGGTCCTCGATGAAGATCGCGCCCTTGGCCTTCAGGTCGTTGACGACATAGGTGTTGTGCACGATCTCGTGCCGCACGTAGATCGGCGCGCCGAACTTCTTCAACGCGCGCTCGACGATCTCGATCGCGCGGTCCACGCCGGCGCAGAAGCCGCGCGGCTCCGCCAGCACGATGTCCTTGTCCATGGTCATGTCCGTCATCACAGCACCCCGATCAGCTGCACCTCGAAACTGACGGGCTGTCCCGCCAACGGGTGATTGAAGTCGAACAGCAGCCAGTCCTCGCCCAGCTCGCGGACCACGCCGGCGTACTGCCCCTGGCCGTCCGGCGTCGGGAACTGCACCACGTCGCCGACGTGGTAGTCCTCGTCCGGATCGCCCAGCTCCCGCATCAGGCTGCGCTTGACGCGCTGCAGCAGCTCGGGGTTGCGCTCGCCGAAGGCCTCGCCCGGCGCCAGCTCGATGCGGGTGTGGGTGCCTTCGTCCAGGCCGATCAGGCGCGCCTCGATCGCGGGCGCCAGTTCGCCGGCGCCCAGCGTCAGCGTGGCCGGCAGCTTGTCGGCGAAGGTGTTGATCAGATCCTGGCCGTCCGGCCCGCTGAGCCGGTAATGCAGGGTCAGGAAGGATCCTGGTTGAACGAGGTTCACTAGTCAGGGGGATTTTGGGAATCGAGGCGCGATTTTAGGCTGGAGCGCCGTGGTCCTTCCGCCGAAAGCCGACATGACCGTCCTGACCGCCGACTTCCCGCCCTCCGCCTCCCTCCATGCCCTTGCGCCGGCGCTGCGTCCGCGCGAGAAGCTGCGCGACCTCGGCCCCGCCGCCCTCGCCGACGCCGAGCTCCTGGCCATCCTGCTGCGCACCGGCCTGCCAGGCCAGCCGGTGCTGCACCTGGCCTGCGAGCTGCTCGACGAATTCGGCGGCCTGGACGGCCTGATGCGCGCCGGCCAGGACGAGCTGGCCAGGATCAAGGGCCTGGGGCCGGCCAAGCGCACCACGGTCCAGGCGGTGCTGGAGATCTCGCGCCGCGTGTTCCGCCGCCCGCTCTCCCGGGCGCCGGTCTTCGAGTCCGCCGGGCAGGTGCGCGATTACCTCAGGATCACGTATGGCGGCCTTGAATCCGAGTGTTTCGCCGTGATGTTCCTGGACATCCGCCATCGGCTGATCGCCCTGGAGACCCTGTTCCAGGGCACCGTATCCCATACCATTGCCTACCCCCGCGAGGTGGTGAAGCGCGCGCTGGCCCTGAACGCCGCGGCGGCCGTGCTGGTCCACAACCATCCTTCCGGCCATGCCGAACCGTCGCCCCAGGACCTCACGCTGACCCGCGCGATGGCCCAGGCGCTGGCCCTGGTGGACGTGAAGGTGCTGGACCACTTCATCGTCGGCGCGGGCGATCCCGTATCGATGACCGACCTGGGCCTGCTGTGACCGACCGACTGCGCAGCCTGCAAGACCTGCAGACGCTGCATCGAGAACTGAAGCTCCGCCAGCGCGCGGAGGAGGAACGCCGCGAGCGCGAAGCCGCGCTGGCGCGGCTGCGCGAGCATGAGGCGCGCATCTTCGAGCGCAGCGTCGGCGACGTGATCCCGCTGCCCGACGCCAACCGCGTCCTCCTGCATCCCGGCCGCCCCGAGCCGGAGCCGCGCCAGCGCGAGCTCGATGAACAGCGGGCCTGGCGGCAGGCGCTGTCGGATGATTTCGACGTCGACTCGCTGCTGGAGACCGACGAGACGCTATCCTTCCGCCGCCCGGAGATCTCGGCGGAGTCGGTGCGCAAGCTCAGACGGGGGCACTGGTCGCTGCAGGCGCAGATCGACCTGCACGGGCTGCGCCGCGACCAGGCGCGCGAGGCGCTCGGCCAGTTCATCCACGACAGCGCGCGGCGCGGGCTGCGCTGCGTGCGCGTGGTCCACGGCAAGGGCAATGGCTCGCCCGGCAAGGAGCCGGTGCTCAAGGCGCGCGTGCGGCGCTGGCTGGTGCAGAAGCAGGAGGTCCTGGCCTTCGTCCAGGCCCGCGCCAGCGATGGCGGCAGCGGCGCGCTGATGGTGCTGTTGAACGCGGCCTGACGGCCGCCCCGCTCAGTGCAGCATCAGGCTGCCGTAGGGGGACACCGGCGTCGTGAACGCCATCAGCAGGCGCTCCGGGCGGAACTCGCCGACCGTGTCGGCGCCCTGCCAGTGGGTCTCGATCGCATGCTCGAGTCCCTTGAGCACGCAGAACGACATGAAGGCGTGTTCGGCCTCGTCGCCGTCCATGTCCACATGCTGCAGCCGCACGCAGGCCGCGCGCAGGAAATTCAGCATCTGGATCGGGCTGTCCGTGTCGGGGCAGTAGCCAGCGCAGACCTCGATGTCCTCGCGGGCATCCTCGGACAGCCAGAGACGGCCATCGTCGATCCTCACGTGCAGCAGGTCGGGATTGGCATCGATGCCGACCACATCGTCGTCGAGCAGGGTTTCCATCATGGACCAGACAGTAGACGAAGGCCCCCGCCACGTGATCACCGGGCCGGGCACGCGGTCCGGGCCGGTGTCAGATATGCACGCTGCCCGCGCCGTTTACATCATTTCGGCGCCGCCGCCCTGCGAACCGATGTCTCGCCAGCCGCCACGCGGCCGGGCCGTCGGGACTCAGACGTTGCGCATCCAGTCCGCCGTATGGGCGAAGGACGCGGCCAGGCGCCGCTGCAGCTCGACGTCGAGTTCGCACTCCGCCATCGCCTGCGTCATCGCCGACATCCACTGGTCGCGCTCGGCGATGCCGATGCGGTACGGCAGGTGACGCGCGCGCAGACGCGGATGGCCGAAACGCTCGACGAAGTGGTCCGGACCGCCCAGCCAGCCGCACAGGAACCAGAACAGCTTGTCGCGCGAGCCGTCCAGCGTCGTCGGGTGGATCGCCCGCAGCTGCGCGTAGCGCGGCTCCAGGTCCATCAGGTCGTAGAAGCGGTCGACGAGGCGGCGCACCGCCTCCTCGCCGCCGACCCACTCGAAGGGGGTGGCGGGCGCGGCACCCGCCGGGGTGCCGGCGCCACGAGGGGCGCCGGTTTCAGGGGAATCGGACATCGGCAGGGGAATGCGGCCGCTGCGGCCGCGGATCAGGGATGACCGGCGGATTGTTCCAGCACCTTGGCGGCCAGGCCGCGGATGCCCTGGGCGGCGTCGCAGCCCGGGTAGTGCTCCAGCAGCAACTGGCGCTTGAGCACCGCCTGCCGGACCATCGCGTCGTTCTTGACCTCGCCCAGCAGCTCGAGCTTGAAGCTCTGGCCCGGCGACGGTCCGACGAAGCGCTGCAGCACCTGCTGCAGCTGGCCGCAGATCAGCTTGCCCTCGCCCGGCCGGTTGGCCTGGTTGATGATCAGGTGCACCTGGCGGCGCTCCTGCTGGGTCGCCAGCACCTTGATCGTCGCGTACGCGTCCGTCAGCGAGGTCGGCTCCGGCGTCGCCACGACCAGCACGTCATGTGCCATCGAGACGGCGAACAGCACCACGTCCGAGATGCCCGCCCCCGTGTCCAGCAGCACGTAATCGAAGCGTGGCCGCACCACCTCCAGGATGTGCAGCAGCTTGTCGCGCACGTCAGGCGTCAGGCGCGAGTACTCCACCATGCCCGAGCCCGCCAGCAGCACGTGGAAGCCACCCGGGGCCGGCAGGATCGCCTGCTCCAGCGTGCAGCGCTCGGTGAAGACGTCGTGCAGCGTCAGCTTGGGGTGCAGGTTCAGCACCACGTCCAGGTTGGCCAGGCCGAGGTCGGCATCCAGCACCAGCACGCGCTCGCCGCGCGCGGCCAGGGCCGCCGCCAGGTTGGCGGTGACGAAGGTCTTGCCCACGCCGCCCTTGCCGCTCGTGACGGCCAAGGTGCGAGCGCCTGCGCGGGCTTTCGGTGCAGCAGGAGCTGTTGTCATGCTCATTCACTATCCTGTTGCGTTACGGCGAACAACATGCCTTTTTCCTCGGCGCTGACCAGCGAGTCGACATGGCTCTCCAGACAGGCGCGATTGCGGCCCTCGGCCTTCGCGCGGTAGAGCTGGCGGTCGGCCCGCTCGGTCCAGATCAGCGTCGACGACCGCACCCACTGCGGCGCGAACGCCCCGCCGATGCTGATCGTGCAGGTCAGCGGCGGCTGGCCGCTGCCCATGCTGACGGCCAGCGCCTGCACCCGCTGCCGGATGCGCTCGGCCACCGTCACGCCGTACGAGGTCGGGCAGTTGGGCAGGATGATGGCGAATTCCTCGCCCCCGATCCGGGCCACCGTGTCCATCGGCCGCACCGTCTGGCCGATCGCCTGCGAGACCGCGCGGATCACCAGGTCGCCGGCGGCATGCCCGTAGGTGTCGTTGACCGCCTTGAAGTGGTCGATGTCCAGCACCAGCAGCAGCGCCGGCTCTCCGGACCGCGCCACCCGGTCCACCTCGCGTCCCAGCGCCATCTCGAAGCTGCGGCGGTTGACCAGCCCGGTCAACGCGTCCTTGCTCGAGAGGTCGCAGAGCGCGTCGAGGATGCCTTGCAGCCAGGCCTCGGAGTAGGGCTCCGCGTCGGGCAGCATCGCCCCGGCCTGCTGCAGGAGCTGCAAGGCCAGGTCCAGGCGCAACTTGTGCGCGGCAATGAGACTGTGGGGAGCGTCCAAGATCGGATGGGGCAATTTCGGGCGGAGTCTAGCGGCTTCCCCCCCAAATGAGCGCGCAGAAAAGAGGGCTTCCCCCCACCTCTTTCACACATCATTCCGACCGAACACAATCAAACTAACGATTGCCGACAATGGCGGCCATCCGGTGCTACGGCATCCCACCTTCGAAGAAGTCCAATACAGCCCCATGCGCCAAGGTCAACCGGTCTCGCTCGCGACGCCGTCGCCCGTCGAGGCGATCGATCACGAGTTCAGCTTCAGCCGCGCCGACTTCGAACGGGTCCGCCAGCTGATCTATCAACACGCTGGCATCTCGCTGCACGACGGCAAGCATGCGATGGTCTACAGCCGGCTGTCGCGCCGGCTGCGCGACACCGGCCACAAGAGCTTCGCCGACTACCTGAACTGGCTGGAGAGCGTCAGCGGCGCGCAAGGCGACCAGGAGTGGCAGGAGTTCGTGAACTGCCTGACCACCAACCTGACCTCCTTCTTCCGCGAGGACCATCACTTCCTCTCGCTCAACGACGACCTCAAGGCGCTGACCGGCAAACCGATCCGGATCTGGTGCTGCGCGGCCTCGACCGGCGAGGAGCCCTACTCCATCGCGATGACCTGCCAGGAGTCGCTGGGCAGCGGCGCGGGCGTGCAGATCGTCTCCAGCGACATCGACACCAACGTGCTGAACACGGCCCGGCGCGGCGTCTACGCGGCCGAGTCGCGCGGGCTGTCGCCGCAGCGGCTCAAGCAGTTCTTCCTGCGCGGCACCGGCGCCAACGAGGGCCGCATCCGCGTCAAGCCCGAGCTGGCCAAGATGATCGAGTTCAGGACGCTGAACCTGATGCACACCTCGTGGCCGCTGGGCGACCCCTTCCACATCGTGTTCTGCCGCAACGTGATGATCTATTTCGACGCGCCGACGCAGCGCAAGGTCCTGGAGCGCATCCACAAGGTGATGCGTCCGGGCGGGCTGCTGTTCGTCGGGCATTCCGAGAACTTCACCGATTCCCGCGATCTCTTCCGCCTGCGCGGCAAGACGATCTACGAGCGCGTTTAACGGAACCATCCCATGACCCTGCCTTCCGCCTCCTCGGCCCTGCAGCAAAGCGCGGCGATGGCCAGCGCCGGCGCGCAGCGCGTGGCCCAGTTGAAGTTGGTGTCCCGCAAGAACGGCGAAGCCTCGTTCTTCTTCTACGACGCCCACTTCAAGAACGCCGCGGTCAAGGTGCTGCCGGGCGAGTACTTCGTCGACAACGACGACCTGCTCGTCATGACGACGCTGGGCTCGTGCATCGCGGCCTGCCTGTGGGACCGTCACGCGCAGATCGGCGGCATGAACCACTTCATGCTGCCCGAGGGCCATGGCGACTCGGGCCGCTACGGCTCCTTCGCGATGGAGCTGCTGATCAACGAGATGATGAAGCGCGGCGCCGCCAAGAGCCGCATGGAGGCGAAGATCTTCGGCGGCGGCGCGGTCATCTCCGGCATGAACACGATCAACGTGGGCGAGCGCAACACCAACTTCGTCATCGACTTCCTGAAGCTGGAGCGCATCCCCATCGTGTCCAAGGACGTGATGGACGTGTACCCGCGCAAGGTGTGCTTCCTGCCCAAGAGCGGCAAGGCCATGGTCAAGCGCCTGGCGCCCACCAACGCCGACGCGCTGGTCCAGCAGGACAAGGCGGCCGCGCAGCGCGCGCAGCCGGTGGCCAGCAGCGGCGGCTCGATCGATCTGTTCTGAGACGGCCAGACGTCCCGAAGTTCCGAGGAGTAAGAAGCCATGGCCAAGACCACCGTCGTCGTCGTCGACGATTCCGCGCTGGTGCGCAGCATCCTGACCGAGATCATCAACCGGCAGCCCGACATGCAGTGCGTCGGCGCGGCCAGCGACCCGCTCGCGGCGCGCGAGATGATCCGCAACCTCAACCCGGACGTGATCACGCTGGACGTCGAGATGCCGAAGATGGACGGCCTGGATTTCCTGCAGCGGCTGATGCGGCTGCGGCCGATGCCGGTCGTGATGGTGTCCACGCTGACCGAGCGCGGCGCCGAGGTCACGCTCAAGGCGCTGGAGCTGGGCGCGGTGGACTTCGTCGCCAAGCCCAAGATCGGCGTGGCCGACGGCATCCGGGCGCTGGCGCAGGACATCACGGACAAGATCCGCATCGCGTCGAAGGCGCACATCCGCCGCCTGCAGGCGCCGGGTCCGGCCGCGGCGGCCGGCGCCCCGGCCCCGGCCGGCGGCGCGACGCCGCCCCTGAAGCCGGCCGCGCCGATCGCGAGCCTGGGCCGGCTCTCCACCGAGAAGCTGATTTTCATCGGCGCCTCCACCGGCGGCACGGAGGCGACCAAGGACGTGCTGATCAACCTGCCGGCCGACTGCCCCGCGGTCTGCATCACGCAGCACATGCCGCCGGGCTTCACGCGCAGCTACGCCGCGCGGCTGGACAGCCTGTGCAAGATCCGCGTCAAGGAGGCGCAGGACGGCGAGCGCATCCTGCCCGGCCACGGCTACATCGCGCCGGGCGGCATGCATTTCAGCGTCGAGCGCTCGGGCGCCAACTACATCGCGCGCGTGCAGGACGGCGAGCCGGTGAACCGCCACAAGCCGTCGGTCGAGGTGCTGTTCAACTCCGCCGCGCGCGTGGTCGGCCCCAATGCGCTGGGCATCATGCTGACCGGCATGGGCGCCGACGGCGCCAAGGCGATGAAGGCGATGAAGGACGCGGGCGCCTACAACCTCGTGCAGGACGAGGCCACCTGCGTCGTCTTCGGCATGCCGCGCGAGGCGATCAATGCCGGCGCGGCCGACGAGGTCCTGCCGCTGCACCAGATCGCCACGCGGCTGATCGAGCGCCTGCGCAGCACGGTGGGCGCGTCGCTGAACCGCGTCTGACAACCACTCGATTCCGAACCCGCCAGCCACTCCCCCTCCACGCAGAAGCGCTCCAGGCAGCCCCCGCTGCCCCGGAGCGTCTTCATCAACCTGGAGGAGCGCCATGCGCCTGGCTGGATTCCACATCGAGAATTTCAAGAGCATCGGCCCGACGGGCTGCCTGATCCGCATCGACGAGATCGTCGTGCTGATCGGCCGCAACAACGTCGGCAAGTCCACGATCCTGGACGCCTACGAGGCCCTGGCCTCCAGCGGCGCGCCGCTGGATCCGGGCCATTTCCACAACCAGGACCCGAGCGTCCCGATCGTCATCACCGGCTTCTTCGACGAGGTCTCGGACGAGGACGAAGCGCGCATCGGCCGGGGCTGGCGCTTTCCGCACGCGGACTTCGGCGACTGCGTCGCCTTCCGCTACGTGTGGCGGGCGCCGCACGAGCGCGCCCGCAAGCAGTCCTACGACCCCGACACGGCCGCCTTCGAGGATGGCGGACTGGGCGGCTTCGATGCGCTGATCATGAGCCGCATCCCGCAGCCCGTGCGCATCCGGCCGACGGACCCGATGGACACGACGCAGGCCCGGCTGCTGGCCATGCTCAAGGAGCACGTCAAGCAGAGCCTGAAGGCCGACGCCAGCCAGACGCAGGCCGCCTTCGAGCAGATCGAGCAGTTGGCGCAGCAGATCTTCGCCGGCGCGAGGCAGGCCTTCGACGAGGTGTCCGAGCGCATCACGCGCCACGTCGGGCAGGTGTTTCCGGGCACGTCGATCGAGCTGGTCCCGCGTTCCAAGGACGCCCTCGACGAGAAACTGATCGCCGCCGATTCCTATCTGCGGGTGACGAATGGCTCGAGCGCGCCGCTCGAGCTGCAGGGCACCGGCTTGCAGCGCGCGCTGCTGTGGTCGACGCTGTCGGTGATGTCATCGGGCCCGCGCCGCCGCGCCGCCGACCCGTCCCAGCCGCGCATCCTGCTGATCGACGAGCCCGAGGCCTTCCTGCATCCCCCCACCATCCGCGGCGCCCGCGAGGCGCTGTACGCCTTCGCGCTGGGCAATCCGGACTGGCAGGTGATCGCAACGACGCACTCGCCGATCTTCATCGACCTGTCCAAGGACCACACGACCATCATCCGCGTGGACAACTCGCCGGGCGCGGCGCCGCACTTCATCTCGACGGACCAGGTCTCCTTCAACGCCGAGGAACGCGAGCGCCTGAAGATGATCCGTGCCTGCAACCCGGTGGTGAACGAGTTCTTCTTCTACGACGACATCGTGCTGGTCGAGGGCGCGACGGAGCAGATCGCATTGCTGAGCGTCGCGCAGGACCTGGGGCGGGACGTGCACGTCATCAACGCGCTGGGCAAGGCCAACCTGCCGATGTTCGCGCGCATCCTCAACCACTTCGAGGTGCCCTACACCGTGATCCATGACGCCGACACGCGCTTCGCGCGGACCGCGCGCGGCTATCAGCGCAACGCGATGTGGACGATGAACGCGAGCATCCGCGCCGCCGTCGGCGCGGCCGGCCTGGGGCGCATCCACACGCAGTTCCCGCACTTCGAGGGCGAGTACTTCGGCGAGGCAATCAAATCGGGCAAGGTCGACCGCGTGCTGCGCGCACTGGAGGACCGCGAGTCGGAGGACTTCCGGCGCGTCGCCGCCGCCTACCTCCGGATCATCGAAGGCGATCCGGAAGGTGAGACGACGACGCAGCCGGCCTTCGACCGCAAGCTCGACGCCTACCTGACGAGCCACGTCGCGCCGGGCGATCCGCTGTGGCTTCAGCCCGATCTGCCGGTGCCTGAAACCGGCCACTGAGGGAACGCGTCACTGGGGACGCGGCTCCTTCTTGGCGGGCGCGGGCGCGGGCGTGGCCGCGGGTGGCTCGGGCGCAGCGCCCGCGGCCTTGGCCGGCGTGGCGCTCGCCAGCAACGCGGCCCGGCGCGCGGCCTGGGCGCGGGCGACGCGCTCGGCCTCCGCCTTCGCCAGGCGCTGCTCGCGCGCCGCGATCTGCAGCTCGGCGTTGACGTCGTTGAAGGCGTTGGCGTTCGAGACCAGCGCCAGCGCCCCGAGGATCGCGATCAGCACGGTCAGCGCCGGGCCGATCACGGGGAAGCGTTCCCAGGGCGAATAGGCGTAGCAGGCCGTCGCGGGCAAGCGGCCGGCGTCCGGGCGGCAGGTGATGACGGGCTCGTTCATGGTCGTTCCTTCTGGCATCGGGGGTGGTGGATCGATTCAGCGACACAGGCCGTTTGAATCAGTGCTGGTAATGCTAGATGCCCAAGAAGGCGCTTCCAAACGCTATATCCTTGCCTCCTTGTGCAGACTGGCTTTCCAGAATGCCCCCTACCGCCCAGACAAGGACGCCCCGCCGATGCGCAGCCCCCGCCTTCCGCTCCAGTACCTGGCCGCCTTCCGTGCCGCCGCGTTGCACCAGAACCTGCGCGCCGCGTCCGAGGAACTGAATCTCACGCACAGCGCGGTCAGCCAGCAGATCCGCGCGCTGGAGGTGCAGCTTGGCTTTCCGGTCTTCGATCGCCAAGGGCGGCGCGTGGTGCTGAACGCGGCCGGCTCCGCGCTGCTGCGTGGCGTGGAGCGCGCCTACCAGGAGCTCGACCAGGCGCTGCGCGCCGCGGCCTCCGCCCATGGCGTCGAGCAACGCAGCCTGCGCGTCACGATGCTGCCTTCGTTCGCACAGCGCTGGCTGCTGCCGCGGCTGGGCCGCTGGCACGCGCTGCATCCGGAGGTCACCATCGAGATCGAGGCCTCGCCGCGCGTCGTCGACCTGGAGCGCGAGGGCTTCGACATCGGCCTGCGCCAGGGGCTGGGTCCCTGGCCTGGGCTCGAGAGCGAGCCGCTGTTCGACCTGTCCATGCTGCCGGTGGCCTCACCGGCGCTGGCGCACCAGCTCATCGGACAGCCGCTGGAGGCGCTCGCGCAGGCGCCGCTGCTGGGCGACGCCGGGCAATGGGAAGACTGGTTCGCGCAGGCCGGCCTGCGGCGCCAGGTCGTGCCGGTGGCGATCTTCAATGACTTCGGCATCCTGCTGCAGGCCGCCGAGCAAGGCATGGGCGTGGGCCTGACGCGCGAGCTGCTGGCCGCCGACGCGCTGCTGGACGGCCGGCTGGTGCGCGTCGCGCCGCGCCAGGCGATGCTCAAGGAGCCGCAGCGCTATCACGTGGTGTATCCGCCCAAGGTCCGCGACGAGCCCGCCGTGCGCGCCTTCATCGCGTGGCTGCACGCGGAGATCGCGGAGTCGCGCGCGGCGCTCGACGGCGCGCGGACCTGCCTGTCCACGGGGATGGTGACGCCCGTGGCGCGCGGCGATGCGCTCACGGCGCCAGGAACAGTTCCTGCAGATCGCTGAGGAAATCGAAGCCGCGCGGCGTCGCACGGATCAGCGCCGGATCGGGATCGAGCAGGCCTTTGGCGCGCCCCTTCTCCATGGCCTTGGCGATCGCCGACGGCGGCAGGCCGGTGCGCTCCAGGAAGCTCTGCATCGTCACGCCTTCGCGCAGGCGCAGCGCATTCAGCATGAACTCGAAGGGCAGCTCGCTGCGCGTGACCTCGTGCTCGTTGGACACCGCCTGGTCCTCGGCCGCCTTCTGCATGAAGGTGGCCGGATCGCGCCAGCGCACCTGCCGCAGGATCCGGTGCGCGAAGCTCAGCTTCGTGTGCGCGCCCGCGCCAATGCCCAGGTAGTCGCCGAACTGCCAGTAGTTGGTGTTGTGCGTGCAGCGATGGCCATCGCGTGCATAGGCCGAGACCTCGTAGCGCGACATGCCGCGCTCGCCGGTCCGCGCGGTGATCAGGTCCAGCATCTCGCTGGCCAGGTCCGGATCCGGCAGATGCTCCGGCGGCGCGTTCGCGAAGCGCGTGTTGGGCTCGATCGTCAGGTGATAGACCGAGAGATGCGGCGGCTCGAAGGACAGCGCCAGGCGCAGGTCCTCGTCCAGCTCCGCCAGCATCTGCCCGGGCAGCGCATACATCAGGTCGATGTTGAAAGTCGCGAAGGCGCGGGCCGCCTCCTCGATCGCCGCGCGCGCCTGCATGCCGCTGTGGACGCGCCCCAGCGCCTGCAGCTTGCGGTCGTCGAAGCTCTGAACACCGATGGACAGCCGCGTCACGCCCGCCTGCGCGAAGCCGGCGAAGCGCTCCTTCTCGAAGGTGCCCGGGTTGGCTTCCATCGTGATCTCGCAGCCCGGCTCCAGCGGCAGCCGCGCGCGCAGGTCGGAGATCAGCTCGGCGATCTGATCCGGCGCGAACAGGCTGGGCGTGCCGCCGCCGATGAAGACCGACACGACGGGCCGGCCCCAGACCAGCGGCAGCGCCGCCTCCAGGTCCGCGCGCAGCGCGGCCAGGTATTCGCGCGCGGTCTCGGCGCCGAGCTCGCGGCCATCGCGGTACTCGTGCGAGTTGAAGTCGCAGTATGGGCATTTGCGCAGGCACCACGGCAGGTGCACGTACAGCGACAGCGGCGGCAGCGACGGCAGCGTCAGCGTGCCGGGCCGCATCATGCGGATGATGTCGGCCACGGGATCAGCCCAGGTGCCAGCTCTGGCGCATCTGGCGCAGCAGGTCCTGCGACGCGAGCGCGCGATGGCTCAGCCGGTTCTTGAGCTCCGCGCCGAGCGCCGCGACGCTCTTGCCCAGCTCGGGAATGAACAGCAGCGGGTCGTAGCCGAAGCCGCCCTCGCCTTCCCCGGCGCGCAGGATCTCGCCCTGCCAGCGGCCCATCGCGATCAGCGGCTCGGGATCATCGGCCGAGCGCACCGCGACCAGCGCGCAGACGAAGCGGGCGCGCCGATCCTCGATGCCATCGAGCTTCTCGAGCAGCACGCGGTTGTTCTCGGCATCGCTCTTCTCGCGGCCGAACAGCGTCGCATAGCGCGCCGACAGCACGCCGGGCATGCCGCCCAGCGCCTCGACCGCCAGGCCCGAATCGTCGGCCAGCGCCGGCAGGCCGCTGGCCTGGGCGGCGTGGCGCGCCTTGGTCAGCGCGTTCTCGACGAAGGTGTGGAAGGGCTCTTCCGCCTCCGGGATGCCGAGGCTGCCCTGCGTGACCAGCTCGATGCCCAGCGGCTCGAACAGCGCCTGCAATTCCTTCAGCTTCTTCGCATTGTTGGAGGCCAGGACCAACTTCATCGCTTGCTCCACTCCAGACCGCAATTACTTCAGGCCGAGCGCCTCGCGCTGCGCGGCGAGCAGTTCGCGGATGCCCTTCTCGGCCAGGTTCAGCAGCACGTCGACCTCGGCGCGCGTGAACGCGACGCCCTCGGCCGTGCCCTGCAGTTCGACGAAGTGTCCCGCGCCGGTCATGACCACATTCATGTCGGTGTCGCAGGCGGAGTCCTCGACGTACTCGAGGTCCAGCAGCGCGTGGCCTTCATGAATGCCCACCGAGATCGCGGCCACCGCGTCCTTCAGCGGCGACGCGGCGATCTTGCCCTGCGACATCAGCCAGCTGACCGCGTCATGCGCGGCGACGTAGGCGCCGGTGATGGCCGCGGTGCGGGTGCCGCCGTCGGCCTGGATCACGTCGCAGTCGAGCTGAATGGTGCGCTCGCCCAGTTTGGACAGGTCGAAGACGGCGCGCAGCGCGCGGCCGATCAAGCGCTGGATCTCCTGCGTGCGGCCGGTCTGCTTGCCGCGCGCGGCCTCGCGGTCGCTGCGCGTGTGGGTGGCGCGCGGGAGCATGCCGTACTCGGCGGTGACCCAGCCCTCGCCGCTGCCCTTCTTGTGCGGCGGCACCTTCTCCTCGACGGAGGCGGTGCACAGCACCTTGGTCTCGCCGAACTCGATCAGCACGGCGCCTTCGGCATGCCGGGTGTACTGGCGGGTGATGCGCACCGGACGCAGGGCGTCGGCCGCGCGCCCGTTCGGGCGGCTGGCATGGCTCATGAGAAATTCCTTCAGTGGGGCTTCTTGCCGGCCTTGCGGATCGCGTCCTGGATCTCGCGCACGGCGGAATCGATCTCGGCTTCGTCGAGCTGCACGTCCTGGGCCGCGCCCTGGATCGTGGAGGCGAAGCCCTGGTCATCGAGGTCCTGCGTGGAGATGGAGTCGGGCGCATCGCCCTCGCCTTCCCATTCCACCGCCAGGGCCGTCACGTTGTCGCTGCGCGCGCCGGCCTGGCGCAGCGCCAGCTCGACCAGCTCCGGCACCGCGTCGCCGACCGAGCGGCTGTCCGACAGGTGGCGCAGGATGTCGGCGTCGCTGACCGAGCTCCACAGCCCGTCCGAGCACAGCAGCATGCGGTCGCCGTTCTGCAGCAGCACCGGGCCGTTGACGTCGATCATCGGCTTGCCGGGGCTGCCCAGGCAGGTGAACAGCACATGGCGGTTGAAGCGCTCGGCGCCGGTCGCATGGCGGCCCAGCGCCTCCTGCAGCTCGCTGTAGGAGTGGTCGCGGGTGCGGGCGATCAGCTCGGCCTCGCGCAGCAGGTACATGCGCGAGTCGCCGCAATGGGCCCACCAGATCTGGCCCTGCTGCATCACGCCGACGACGATGGTCGTGCGCGGCGTGTCGTTCATGTTGCGCTCGGCCGCGTAGGCCAGCAGCTGCTGGTGCGCGAGCAGGACCGCGGTCTCGAGGAAGCGCGCCGGCTCCTTCAGCACGGGCTGCGCGTCGCGCTGGAACAGCGCCGCGACGTTCTGCAGCGCGAGGTGCGCGGCGACCTCCCCGTCGGGGTGACCGCCCATGCCGTCGGCGAGCGCGAAGAGGCCGGCCTCGCGGGTATAGCAATACCCCATGCGGTCCTCGTTCTTCTCCCGGCCGCCACGGCGGCTCACCTGGTAGACGGAGAACTTCACGCCTTCGCCCCGGTCTTCAGGTTCTCCAGTTGCAGCTTCAGGCGCTCGCTGAAGCTGAGCTTCGTGTAGCGGCGCTCGGTCTCGCGCGAGAGTTCCTTCTGCAGCGCGAAGACGCTCTGCGGCCGGGTCAGCGGGTCCAGCGACATGCACCACTCGGTGACCTCGAGCAGGTTGTCGGAGTAGACGTTGCGCAGCCGCGAGAGCGACAGCCCGAGGCGGTCCTTCTCCAGACGCTGCGGCGCGTCGTTGGGCGGGTAGCCCTGCATGCAGGCGTAGATGCAGGCGCCGATGGCGTAGATGTCGGTCCACGGGCCCAGCGAGCCGTCGCGGCGGTACATCTCGGGCGCGGCGAAGCCGGGCGTGTACATCGGCCGGATGAAGTTGCCTTCCTTGGACAGCACTTCGCGCGCCGCGCCGAAATCGAGCAGCACCGCCTTGTTGTCGTTGGTGATGAAGATATTGGCCGGCTTGATGTCCAGGTGCAGCATCTTGTGCTGATGCACGATGCGCAGGCCTTTGAGAATCTCGTCGAACAGCGACCGGATGGTCGATTCGCGGAAGACCTTGTCGCGTTTCAAATCACGCGCGGTCACGATGAAATCCTGCAAGGTATCGCCTTGCAGGTAATTCATGACCATATAGACGGTCTCGTTCTCGCGCAGGAAATTCAGCACCGAGACGACGCTCGGATGCGAAATTTGCGCGAGGGAGCGTCCCTCCTCGAAAAAGCTCCGCAGCCCCAGGCGGTACAGGGGCTGCTTTTCTGGCTTCACTCGAGGCGTGAGTTCGCCTGGGGATCGTTCTGCAAGGGACGAGGGGAGGTATTCTTTCAGAGCCACCAAATGATGGTCGGGGTCTTCGGCGAGATAAACGACGCCGAATCCACCCGCAGCCAGCTTCTTGATGATCTGATAGCCCCCCACCACCGTGCCTGCGGGCAAGGGCGCCGGTTTCGGCTTTGACATAATCGCGGTTCGATTGTTCTACCGATAGCTGATGCCAGTTTACAGCATGACCGGTTATGCCAGCGCCACGGCACAACCCGCGCACCCCGGCGAAACCCCTAGCCCGGCGTCCGCGCCGTCCGTCACGGTGGAGGCGCGCTCGGTGAACGGACGCTTCCTGGACCTGAGTTTCCGCATGCCCGACGAGCTGCGCGCGCTGGAGCCGGCGCTGCGCGAACTGGTGGCGGGGAGCGTCAAGCGCGGCAAGATCGAACTGCGCATCAGCGCGCAGCGTGATGCCGACAGTTCGTGGCCGAACCCGCAGCCAGAGCAGTTGAACCGGCTCGCGCGGCTGGAATCGCAGGTGCAGACGTGGCTGCCGAAGGCGCAGGGATTGAGCGTCCAGGAGGCGCTGAACTGGTGCAAGACCGGCGCGACGGGCAGCGGCGCGAACGACGAGACGGTGCTCGAGGCGGCGCGCCAGTGCATCAAGGGATTCTTGGAGGCGCGCGAGCGCGAAGGCGGCAAATTGGTGACGATGCTCAAGCAGCGCGTCGCCACTTTGCGGGACCTCGCCACACAGGCCGAGCCGCTGATCCCCGCGGCGGTGCAGCGGCAGCGGGAGCGCTTCCTGGAGCGCTGGCAGGAGGCGCTGAGCGCCACGGGCGCGACGCAGACGATCTCCGAGCAGACGCTGCAGGAACGCGCCATCAACGAGGCGGCCGCCTATGCGCTGCGCATCGACGTGGCCGAGGAGCTGACGCGGTTGCGCGCGCACCTGGACGAAGTGGAGCGGCTGCTGAAGAAGGGCGGCGAGATCGGCAAGCGGCTGGACTTCCTGATGCAGGAGCTGCACCGCGAGGCCAACACGCTGGGCTCGAAGGCAGTGGCCATCGAGCTGACCAACATCTCGGTGGAGATGAAGGTGGCGATCGAGCAGCTGCGGGAGCAGGTGCAGAACATTGAGTAAGTTCTCATGAGAGCTGGCGGCGCGGCGGGTGCGCCGGCAGCTTCTCGCGCCGGGGCCATTGACGTTCGCCGGCAGGCCGGCCCGGTTGCAGCGCTTCAGTCTCGGCGGCCACGGCCGCCAGATCGCTGTCCAGCGAGTCGGCCCAGGAGCTCAGAGCGGCGCAAAAATCGGCATGCGCTCCACCGGACCGACGCGCTCCCCTGCCCCATGACCTCATGGCCGCGCCAGTGCGTCGACCGGGTCGAGCCGGGCCGCGTTGCGCGCTGGCAGGAAACCGAAGATCACGCCGATCATCGAGGACACGGCAACGGCCCCCGCAATGGCGCTCGTCGAGACCATCATCCTGAAGCCCGCCGCCTCGGCGAAATGGTTGAAGACCTGGCTTGCGCCGATCGCCAGCACCACGCCCAGCCCGCCACCGATCAGGCAGACCAGCACCGCCTCGATGAGGAACTGCCGCAGGATGTCCGTCTGCCGCGCACCGACGGCCATGCGAACGCCGATTTCACCGGTGCGCTCGGTGACCGACACCAGCATGATGTTCATCACCCCAATCCCGCCCACCAGCAGCGAGATGAACGCGATCGAAGAGATCAGCAGCGTGATCACGCCGGTGGTCTTCTCGACCGTCTTGCGGATGCTGTCGCTGTTGAACAGGAAGAAGTCGGTAGACCCGTGTCGCTGCGTCAGCAGCGCGCGGATGCCTTGCTCGGCCGCGGCGCTGGACACCGCGCCGTTGACGCGCAGGGTGATGCTGTTCACGTGGTCCTGACCATTGATGCGATTCATCGCCGTCGTGTAAGGGATCCAGACGTTGAGCGAGTTGTCGTTGCCGAAAGCGCTGCTCTTCTTCGCCGTCACGCCGACGATGCGAACCGGGACGCTGCCCAGCAGGATGACCTCGCCGAGCGCCGGCTCGCCGTTGCGGAACAGGCGTTTGCGGGTGCTTGCGTCGATCACCGCGTCCTGCGCCAGCGTGCGCTCCCCCTGGGCATCGAAGGCGCGGCCTTCGGCAAGTGAGTAGCCTCGCGCGCGGAAGAACTGCGCGCCCACGCCGGTCACGCTTGCCGACACATCGACGTTGCGATAACGCAGCCCGCTGTTGACGATGACGGAGGGCGTCACGCTGTCGACGTAGTTCAGGTGCGCCAGCGCATCCGCGTCCGCGGCGCTCAGCGTCCGGATCGTGGCGGCGCGCCGGTCGCCGAAGCCCTCGCCCGCCATCACCTCGATCGTGTTGGTCCCCATCGAGTTGATGTCCGCCAGCACCTTCTCCCGCATGCCCTGCCCCAGCCCGACGACCGCCACCACCGCGGCGATGCCGATGATGATCCCGAGCATCGTCAGCAGCGCGCGCAGCCGGTGGGTCAGCATCGCCTTGAGCGCCATGCGCGTGGCCTCGGCCACGCGCGCCAGCACCGCGGCCCAGGCCGGCCCCGCCGGCGCGGGGTCCGGCTTGGCCATCTCCGCTGGTGGCGCCGCATCCGGGCGGCGGCGGTCCGCGACGATGACGCCGTCGCTGATCTCGATCACACGCTGCGCATGCGCGGCCACCTGTGCGTCGTGGGTCACCAGGATCACGGTGTGACCGTCGGCATGCAGCTCCTCGAGGATCTTCATCACCTCGCGGCCGCTGGCCTGATCGAGCGCGCCCGTGGGC
>Ga0209050_1001706_pt1 | contig 21960 bp, 13 predicted proteins | sample Araplavi_mTSA_r2_FD_184276 | JGI IMG/M metagenome (GOLD analysis project Ga0209050, IMG submission 184276) | Arabidopsis root microbial communities from North Carolina, USA - plate scrape MF_Cvi_mTSA_r2 (SPAdes) (version 2) | ecosystem: Host-associated > Plants > Roots > Endosphere | place: USA... | reverse complement strand
TCTGCTGCAGCACCTCGGCAATGGTGATGAGGTTGAAGTCTTCGATGCGCTGGCGGGTGAACACCGTGAGCGACTGCGGGGTTTCGCGCAGGGTCAACGGCAGTTTGGTGGCGGTATTGGTGCCGTACACCTGGTAGCCCTCGGTACGCTGGGTGACCATCACCTTGTCCAACTCAGTGGTACGCGGGGTGTCTCCCTCCGGCGCGGCAGGAGCCTGTGCGAATGCCTGCGGTGAGGCAACGGCGGCCAGCGCCAGGCACAACGCGAGCGTGTTCCGGCGCGGAGCGCCAGCGGCGGGGGAACGGGACATGGGAAACCTCGGTAGGGGCGGATATCAGGACTTGGAAGGGGCGCGTGGCGTGGGTCGCGCCTTGGGCGCGGTCCGGTAGCTGAGCCAGAGAAGGGGCAGGGCGGCGCCGACCGCGAAAATGCCGCAACCGGCAATCACGCCGTAGGCCACGCCCCACCCGACGATGCAGCAGCCGACAGCAGCCATCAGCGCGGCCCAGCCGCCCAGGCGGAACAACCGGCGCAGCCGCGGGACGGGCAGGGCGCCGAACACATCGCGATGGTGGCGGTCCATCGCCAGCGACAGGCAGGCGAAACCCACCAGTGCCAGCAGCAGGGCGAGCATGGTCATGCGTGGGGCTCCGCTGCCACGGCCGTAGTGGCGCGCGGAACCCGTACGCGGCGCTGCGCCGGTACGTGGCGGTGTACGCGGCGCGCGGTCCAGAGCAGGCTCGTACCGATCAGCAGCAGGCCCGCGTCGAGCCCACCCTTGGCCAGGTCGCCTGCGGCGAATGCACCGAACAGGCCGCCGTTCCAGACCGCAATGTTGAACACCGGCAACAGCATGGCCAGTACACCGGCAGCGGCCAGCTGCTCGATCCAGGCGCGGCGTGGCTGGCGCAGCGTGGCATGCACCAGGCACAGCGCCCAGGTGGCGAAAAACACACTGATTTCAGCTTTGGAGCGCTGCTCCAGGTCCACCGGCAGTAGCCGGTTGCCCCACAGGAAGGCCAGCATCGCCACCGGCAGGCCGGCCACGAACGCGATGTTCATGCGTTCGACGAAGCGGAACGCGCGCGGGGGGCGGCTCGGGTCGGCCAGCTGCTCGCGGCGCTTCACCGTCCACAGCACCAGCCCGCTGGCCACCATCAGGGTGCCGGCCACGCCGGACAGGAAGAACAGCCAGCGCATCGCGGTAGGTGCGAAGCGTCCGGCATGCAGCCCGATCATCCCGTCGCGGGTGTACACCGTTGCCGAGCGCTGCGCTGCATCGCCCACCAGCATGCCCTGCGCATCGAAGCGCAGCGGCTCGCCGTTGTCGGCGATGCGGTCGCCGCTGTCGCGGCGCAGGGTGATGCGCATGGCCGCATCGGCGGGCTGTTCGACCACTACCGAGGTTGCATGGCCGTTGCCCCACTGGCGTGCGGCCACCGGAAGCAGCCCGGCCAGCGCCGGCGGAACCACGGCCTGTCCGCTGGGTTCGACCTTGGCATCGCGTGGGAACAACTCGGCGAAGAACGCATCGCGCCCGCCGAAGTTGGCGTCCACGGCCCATGGCATGTACACCGTCATCAGGGTGATCAGGCCGGTATAGGTGATCATCAGGTGGAACGGAAGCGACAGCACCGCCAGCGCGTTGTGCCCATCCAGCCAGCTGCGCTGGCCCTTCTGCCGGCGCAGGGTGAAGAAGTCGGCGAAGATCTTCTTGTGCGTGATCACCCCACTGACGATCGCCACCAGCATGAACATCGTGCAGAAGCATACGAACCAGCGCGCCCAGATCACCGGCACGTAGTGCAGATCGAAGTGCAGGCGGTAGAAGAAGTCGCCGCCGCGGGTCTCGCGCGCCTGCACCGGCTGTCCGGTGGCATCCAGCGTGGCCTGCCACGGATTGGGCTGGCCACGCTTCGGCTCCGGTGCGTCCTTGGGCTGCCAGCGCACGGTGGTGGCATTGCTGCGGCTGCCGGGCAGTTCGATCGACCAGCGGCTCGCGTCCGGTGCGGTGCGCGCGAGGAACGCCTGGGCCTGGTCGAGCGCGACGTCGGCGCTGGCCGGCAGGGTCAGTTCCGGCTGCATCCAGCGGGTCAATTCCACCCGCCAGTAGCTGGCAGTACCGGCGATGAAGATCAGGTACAGCACCCAGCCCACGACCAGCCCGGACCATGTATGCAGCACCGCCTGCGACTGCCGGAACCCTTGGCTCATGCCACGCCCCCGGCCTGCAGCAGCGACAGCCCGCCACCGATGGCGGCCGCCACGGCCAGCCCCAAGGCGGCTCGCATGCTGCTGCGTGCGGCGTAGGCCCAGATCGCGGCCAGGGTGTAGATCACGAACGAGGCCATGGTCGCGGCCAGCGCGGCGTCGGCCAGGGTGCCGGGTAGCAGCCGGGCCAGTGCAGACGCCCAGGTCGCGGCAACGGCGTAGCCGCCAAGCAGGGCCAGCAGTCCGCGCGCCCAGAGCACACCGTTGCCGCCGCCCTTGCGGGTGGCGCTGCTACGGGGAGGGAATGCGGCGCGCGCGGTGTGCGGCGGGGCAGGCGGGTGGGACATCGCGGGAATCGGCAGAACAGCAGGTAATTGAGAATCAATATTATTTGATCGGGGCGGCACTGTCGAATCACCCGATGGAGGGATGTGCGCGGCAAGCCCTTGTGCTGCGGTGGTTCCGGGGGCGCATCGGGGTGCCGGCTGCAATGTTATAAACACCGTAATAGTCTCCTTCGCGCTGCACGCAGTAGGCTCTGCCCATTGCACAGGAGCTGTTCCGATGGGTCACGACCACGATCACCTGCCCAGCGAGATCCGCCACGAGAAACCGTTGTGGTGGGCGCTGGGACTGACCACCACCTTCCTGCTGGTGGAGGTCGCCGGCGCGTTCTGGACCAACAGCCTGGCGTTGCTGTCCGATGCCGCGCACATGGCCACCGATACGCTGGCGCTGATGATCGCGCTGGTGGCGGTACGGCTCAGCCGGCGCCCGCCGGATGCGCGCCGCACCTACGGGTATGCGCGCCTGGAGGCGCTGGGCGCGATGATCAATGGCGGCCTGCTGTTCGTGGTGGCCGCCTACATCCTGTGGGAAGCGGTGGCGCGCTTTCGCCAACCGCAGGAGATCGCCTCGACCGGCATGCTGGTGATCGCCGCGTTCGGGCTGTTGATCAATCTGGTTTCCATGCGCCTGCTGCGCGCCGGCAGCGGCGAGAGCCTCAACGTCAAAGGCGCGTACCTGGAAGTGTGGGCGGACATGCTGGGGTCGGTGGCGGTGATCATCGGCGCGCTGCTGATCCGCTGGACCGGCTGGAAACCGATCGATCCGATCCTGGCGGTGCTGATCGGCCTGTGGGTGCTGCCGCGTACCTGGGTGTTGATGCGAGAGGCGATCAACGTGCTGCTGGAAGGCGTGCCCAAGGGGATCCAGGTCGATACGGTGCGCGCGCGGCTGTGTGCGGAGGAAGGCGTTGTCGACGTGCACGACCTGCACGTGTGGGCGCTGGCCTCGAGCACCCCGGCGCTGACCGCGCATGTGGTGGTCGCCGAGGGCATCGCGGCGGACAGCCTGCGCCGCCGGCTCGGCAGCATGCTGCATGAAGCCTTCGGCATCGACCACGTGACCCTGCAGATCGAAGCCGATCATTGCGGCGATGACTGCGGCGACGGCAAGGCACCCACGTCGCACGCTGACCAAGCGCATGACCCTCACCATGACCACGCAGCACACGCCGGGCACGCCCACGCCCGCGTGCACGAGCCGCGCAGAAGCGGCCCGGACGCGCAGGGCCACCACGGCCATCCGCATCCCTGAACCGGCGGGGGCAGGGCAGGGTCGACGGGGTTGCCGCTACAATGGCCGCCTGCCTTGCCATTCCTCGGAGAAACCGCAGTGACCCGGAAACTCGTACTGTTGCGCCACGGCCAGAGCCAGTGGAACCTGGACAACCGCTTCACCGGTTGGGTGGACGTGGAGTTGACCGAGCAGGGCCGCAGCGAAGCGGCCGCCGCCGGTCGCCTGATGCGCGAGGAAGGGCTGCAGTTCGACGTGGCGCACACCTCGGTGCTCAAGCGCGCCATCCATACCCTGCAGGGGGCGCTGGCCGAGCTGGACCAGGACTGGCTGCCGGTGAGCAAGAGCTGGCGCCTGAACGAGCGTCACTACGGCGGCCTGCAGGGCCTGGACAAGGCTGAAACCGCCGCGAAGCATGGCGAGGACCAGGTCAAGATCTGGCGCCGTTCCTACGACATCCCGCCGCCGGCCATGGACCGCGAAGACCCGGGCCACCCGATCCACGACCGCCGTTATGCCGGTCTGGACCGCAACGCGCTGCCGGGCACCGAGTCGCTGGCGACCACGCTGGAACGCGTACTGCCCTACTGGTTCGACGCCATCGCGCCGCAGTTGAAGGACGGCAAGACCGTGCTGGTCACCGCCCACGGCAACTCGCTGCGCGCGCTGTACAAGTACCTCAACAACGTTTCGCAGGAAGCAATCCTCGAGCTCAACATTCCGACCGGCATCCCGCTGCTGTTCGAGTTGAACGAAGACCTGACCGTCCAGTCGTTCCGCTACCTCGGCGACCCGGAAGCCGCGCGCAAGGCCGCCGAAGCCGTGGCCAACCAGGGCAAGGCACGCTGACCCGCGTAGAGCCGGGCTCTGCCCGGCTGTTGGGTGCACTTGGGGCGACCTGAGTCGCCGCGCGTTGTGCGCACACAACGCCTGCGCCTGTGACCTTTGGCCGGTCCACTCCACCCGCCCCCGCGCTACCCTCGACGATTGCCTGCATGCCAGGCGATGCATTCCTGTAGCCGGAGAGTCGAATGAAGTTGTCCAAGCTGGCCCCGCTGGGCCTGACCGTCGCCATCGCCGCCACGCTGGCGGCCTGCGGCAAGACCGAAACCGCCCCCGCCACCCCTGCCGCCGACGCCAAGCCTGCGTTCGACCTGTCGCAGATCAAGACGCCGCTGATCTCGCTCAACAGCGCTGACCTCGACCCGGCCGTGGCCGCCTGTACCGACCTCAACGGGTTCGTCAACAGCAAGTGGCTCAAGGCCAACCCGGTGCCGAACGACCAGACCACCTGGGGCAGCTTCGAAATCCTGCGCGAGCGCTCGCTGGAAGTGCAGCACGCACTGGTCCAGCAGGCGGCCGCCAGCCAGGCCAAGGCCGGCTCGGTGGAAGCCAAGATCGGCGACATCTGGAAGACCGGTTCGGACGAAGCGAAGATCGAAGCGGCCGGCATCGCCCCGCTGCAGCCGCAGCTGGACAGGATTGCCGCGCTCAACGACACCACGGCGATCACCCAGTACCTGCGCGAGACCCAGGCGCAAGGTCAGGGCGTGCTGTTCTCGCTGTTCGCCAATGCCGATTACAAGGACTCGGCCAACGTCATCGCCTACGTCGGCCAGGGCGGCCTGGGCCTGCCGGAAAAGGGGTATTACGTCGACGAATCGCAGGCGAAGATCCGCGAGGCCTACGTGGCCTACATCGCCCAGGCACTGACCCTGTCCGGCGTCGACGCCGCGCAGGCAAAGACCCAGGCGCAGGCGGTGATGGACTTCGAAACCCGTCTGGCCAAGGCCTCGCTGTCGCGCATTGAACTGCGCGATCCGGCCAAGCGCTACAACCCGGTCAGTGCCGCCGAAGCGGACAAGCTCACTCCGAACTTCAGCTGGACCGCCCTGTTCGACACGCTGAAGGTGCCGGCCGCGCAGAAGTTCTCGCTGGCCCAGCCGGGCTTCTTCAGCGAAATGGACAAGATGCTGGTCGACGTTCCGGCATCCACCTGGCAGGCCTATCTGCGCTTCCACACCATCGATGATGCGGCCCCCTACCTGAGCAGCGCCTTCGAGAAGGCCAACTTCGACTTCTACGGCACCACCCTGCGCGGCCAGAAGGAAATGCAGCCGCGCTGGAAGCGCGTGCTCGAGTCGGTCAACAGCTCGATCGGCGAGGGGCTGGGCCAGCTTTATGTGGACGCCGTGTTCCCGGCCGAATCCAAGGTGCAGATGCAGCACCTGGTGGAGAACCTCTCGGTGGCATTGAAGGCGCGCCTGGAGAAGCTGGAGTGGATGAGCGAGGACACCCGCAGGAAGGCGCTGGAGAAGTGGGCCAGTTTCACCCCGAAGATCGGCTATCCGGACAAGTGGCGCGACTGGTCGGGCCTTGAAACCAACGCCGACAGCTACCTGGGCAACGTGCAGGCCGCGCGTGCGTTCAACTACCGCTACATGCTGGACAAGGTCGGCAAGCCGGTGGACAAGACCGAGTGGGGCATGACCCCGCAGACGGTCAATGCGTACTACAACGCGACCAAGAACGAGATCGTGTTCCCGGCAGCGATCCTGCAGCCGCCGTTCTTCGACGCCAAGGCCGATCCGGCGCTGAACTACGGCGGCATCGGTGCGGTGATCGGCCACGAAATGATGCACGGTTACGACGACTCGGGCAGCCAGTTCGCCGCCAACGGCAACTTCGACAACTGGTGGACCGACAGCGACCGCAAGGCCTTCACCGGCCGCACCGACCAGCTGGTCGCGCAGTTCGACGGCTATGAATCGCTGCCGGGTGTGAACGTCAAGGGCAAGCTGACCCTGGGCGAGAACATCGGCGACCTGGGCGGCCTGACCGTGGCCTACGACGCGCTGCAGATGGCGCTTAAGGAAAACCCGAAGGCCAACGTGGCCGTTGACGGGCACAGCCAGGACCAGCGCTTCTTCATGAACTGGGCCACGGTGTGGCGCCGCAACTTTACCGACGGCGAACTGCGTGTCCGCCTCAACACCGATCCGCATGCGCCGGCCAACTTCCGCGCCAACGGCGCCCCGTCGAACATGCCGGCGTTCGCGCAGGCGTTCGAGTGCAAGCCGGGTGACGCGATGGTGCGCGCCGACGACAAGCGTGTGGTGATCTGGTAATCGAAAGGGCCCGGCAACGCCGGGCCCTTTTCATCTGCGTGCTGCCCTGTTGGGTAGAGCGGACTGTCAGTCCGCTGCTCTTCGCGGCATGGTCGGCACCCCGCCAATGGCGCAGCCGACTGACAGTCGGCTCTACCGAAGGTGTTCGGCACCTTGCCAACGGCGCAGCCGACTGACAGTCGGCTCTACCAGGGGGTGTTCGGCACCTTGCCAACGGCGTAGCCGACTGACAGTCGGCTCTACCTGGGCGGAATCAGCTGGGGCTTAGCGTGGCCAACAACGCCTTTGCTGCGTTGAAACGGTCTTCGGGCAATGGCAGCGGAACCTTGATGCGCAGTTTGTCCGGGCCGTCCATCGTGTACAGCTTGGGCTGCTTCTGGATCATCTGGATCACCGACATCGGATCGATGCGCGGCTTGGCCTCGAATACGATCCGCCCCCCGTTCTCGCCCAGTTCCAGCTTGCGGATGCCCAGCTCATTGGCCTGCAGCTTGAGCTCGGCCACCGCGAACAGATGCTTGGCCGGGTCGGGGAGCAGGCCGAAGCGGTCGATCATCTCCACCTGCAGCTCGCGCAGCTGGCCGCTGTCGCGCGCGCTGCTGATGCGCTTGTACAGGGTCAGGCGGGTGTGCACATCGGGCAGGTAGTCGTCTGGAATCAGGGCGGGCACATGCAGTTCCACCTCCGCGCCGCGGGCTTCTTCGCCGGCGTCCAGGTCGGGCAGGTTGCCCAGCCGGATGCTGCGCACCGCACGTTCCAGCAGTTCGGTGTACAGGCTGAAGCCCACTTCGGCCATCTGCCCGCTCTGGTCCTCGCCCAGCAGTTCGCCGGCACCGCGGATTTCCAGGTCGTGCGTGGCCAGGGTGAACCCGGCGCCGAGCTCGTCCATGGAGGCGATCGCTTCCAGACGCTTTTCGGCGTCGGGCGTCATCGAACGCTTGTCCGGCACCACCAGGTAGGCATACGCGCGATGGTGCGAACGGCCCACGCGACCGCGCAGCTGGTGCAGCTGGGCCAGGCCGAAACGGTCGGCGCGGTTGATGATGATGGTGTTGGCGTTGGGGATGTCGATACCCGATTCGATGATCGTGGTCGACAGCAGCACGTTGTAGCGCTGCTTCTGGAAGTCCAGCATCACCCGCTCCAGCTCGCGTTCGGGCATCTGCCCGTGGGCGATGCCGATGCGCGCTTCGGGTACCAGCTCGGCCAGGTCGCGCTGCATGCGGCCGATGCTTTCCACGTCGTTGTGCAGGAAATACAGCTGGCCGCCGCGCGCCAGTTCGCGCTGGAAGGCCTCGCGCAGCAGCGCGTTGTCCCAGGCCGTAATGAAAGTCTGCACGGCCAGCCGGTTCGGCGGCGGGGTGGCAATGATCGACAGATCGCGCAGGCCGGCCATGGCCATGTTGAGCGTGCGCGGGATCGGCGTGGCGGTCAGGGTCAGCAGGTGCACATTGGCGCGCATCGCCTTCAGCGCCTCCTTCTGGCGCACGCCGAAGCGCTGCTCTTCGTCCACCACCACCAGACCCAGGTCCTTGAACTTCACGTCCGGCTGCAGCAGGCGGTGGGTGCCGATGATCACGTCGATGGTGCCGGCGGCCACCTTTTCCAGCTCGGCCTTGATCTCCTTGGTGGACTTGAAGCGCGACAGCACTTCCACCCGCAGCGGCCAGTCGGCGAAGCGGTCGCGGAAGTTGCGGTAATGCTGTTCGGCCAGCAGGGTGGTGGGAACCAATACCGCCACCTGTTTGCCGGCACTGGCTGCGGCGAATGCAGCACGCACGGCCACTTCGGTCTTGCCGAAGCCCACGTCACCGCAGACCACGCGGTCCATCGGCTGGCTGCTGGCCAGGTCGCGCAGGGTGGCTTCGATCGCCGCAATCTGGTCCGGCGTTTCCTCGAACGGGAAACCGGCCGCGAACGGTTCGTACATCGCCCGGTCCACGTGCAGCGCCAGACCTGCGCGCGCGCGGCGGCGTGCCTGGATTTCCAGCAGCTCGGCCGCCACGTCCCGTACCTTTTCGGCGGCCCGGCGCTTGGCCTTGGTCCACTGTTCGCCGCCCAGCGAATGCAGCGGGGCGGTTTCCGGCGACGCGCCGGAATAGCGGCTGATCAGGTGCAGCTGGGCCACCGGCACGTACAGCCGGTCGCCCTTGGCGTATTCGATTTCCAGGAACTCGCCGGGCATGCCGCCGGCATCCAGCACGATCAGTCCGCGGTAACGGCCGACACCGTGGTCTTCGTGGACAATCGGCGCGCCTTCGGTCAGCTCGCCCAGATCGCGGATGATCGCTTCGGGCTCGCGCCCGGCACGTCGTGTGCGGCGGGTGTGGCCGGCACGCTCGGGGAACAGCTGGCGTTCGGTGAGGACGGCGAGCGCCGGCGCATCCAGCGCGAAGCCGTCTTCCAGCGGCGCCACGGTGATCGCGAAGCGCTGGGCGTCATCGGCCAGGAACGCGGGCAGGTCGGCGATCACCGGCGGCTTCAACGCGGCGGCCTGCAGCACCTCCAGCAGCGCTTCGCGCCGGCCCGGCGAATCGGCCGCGATCAGCACCCGGCCCGGGTAGTGGCCGATGAACGATTTCAGCGCTTCGCCTGCGGGCGCGTCGCGTGCAGCGACCGGCAAGGGCGGCAATGGCTGGTCGCCCAGCGGCGCGGCGTCGTCGATACGAGGGTGATCGGCGCTCCACACCTCGACGCGTGGCACGGTGTTGAGATGGGCATTCAACGCTTCCGGGCTGAGGTACAGCTCGGTGGGGGCCAGCAGCGGGCGCTCCACATCGTGGCGGCGCTGCTCGTAGCGGTTCTGGGTCTGCGCCCAGAACGAGGCCGCCGCTTCGCCCACGCCCGGGGCCACCACCGGCAGCGCGTTCGGCTGCAGGTAATCGAACAGCGTGGCGGTCTGGTCGAAGAACAGCGGCAGGTAATACTCCACGCCGGCCGGCGCGAGGCCGGCCTTCAGATCCTGGTAGAGCGCGCTGCGCCGGGTGTCCACATCGAAGCGCTCGCGCAGGGTGGCCAGCACCCGCGACACGCTGAGCTCGTCCAGCGGCACTTCGCGGCCAGGCAGCATGCGCACCGCATCGACCTTGTCCAGCGAACGCTGGCTCTCCGGATCGAACGCGCGGATCGAATCGATGTCCTCGTCCAGCAGCTCGATCCGCAACGGTGCGTCGGCACCCATCGGGAACACGTCGAGCAGGCCGCCACGCACGGCGAAATCGCCGGGGTCCATCACCTGCGGCACATTGCGGTAGGCGGCTGCTTCCAGGCGGCGCTTTTCCGCATCCAGGTCCAGGCGCTGCCCGACCTTCAGGTCGAAGCTGCCGCCGATGATGTACTTCAGCGGCGCCAGCTGCTGCAGAAGCGTCTGTACCGGCACCACCACGATTCCACGGCGCAGCGTGGGCAACTGGTGCAGGGCGGCCAGGCGCTGGGAAATGATGTCCGGGTGCGGGCTGAACGCGTCGTATGGCAGCGTTTCCCAGTCAGGGAATGCCACCACCGGCAGGTCCGACGCCGTGCCCAGCAGGGTGCGCAGGTCGGACTCGATCTGGTTGGCGCCGTGATTGTCGCGGGCGATGACCAGCAAGGGTCCGTCGTGCACGTCGGCGGCGCGCGCGATGTACCACGCCAGCGCCGTGGGCGATGCAGGGGCGCGCCACCAGGCGCGGAGCTGCCCGGAACGGGGCAGCGGCGGAGCGGGATAGGAGGTGCGTGACATGAGCCGCCGATTTTAGCAGACGGCCACGTGATGGCTTCCTATTGACCCGGATCGAGCTCCAGGACCATGCGCACCAGCCCGGGCGTGCCCTGCGGATGCGGCACCTGCTTGAAGCCGAGCGAGGCCGCCAGCTGCTTCATCGGGACGTTCTCTTCGAGCACGTCACCGTACAGACGATCCAGGTACTTGCCGCGGCCCCACTTGACCAGCTTGCGCATCAACTGCCTGCCCAGGCCCTGGCCGATCAGGAAGCGGCTGATCAGGATCGCGTACTCCGCATCGCGTGTGCCCGGGACGATGGACGCGCGCGCCAATGCACCCACCAGCGCTTCGCCTGCGGGCAGGGTCTCCGCAGCCACCAGGGTGATCTCCGCTTTCGCGTTGGGGTGGGTGAGGCGCTGCAGCGATTCGCCGGACAACTCGGTGACCGAGTGCAGCAGACGGTCGCGGATTTCCTCCGGGCCGAACAGGCTGAAGGCGCCCCTCAGCGGTTCGCCGTCTTCAGGCCGGATGGGGCGGATCAACAGCTCATGGCCGCTGGGTGCCTTGAAGATTTCGTGCCAGGGCGGCATGCGGTTACGGGTAGCCATACCGGTGATTCCTTGGTGGTCTTCGGATTCTCGCATCCCCGGGGGCGTGTTCCGTGAACGAAACACTCACGCCCGTCATTCGGCCTGCTTGAGCCATTGCAGGCGGGTGCTGGCGCCGGTTTCACCCAGGTGCTGCTTGAGCGCGGGCATGGCCGGGGCCAGGACCTGGTCGAACTGCCAGGGCGGGTTGAGCAACAGCATGCCACTGCCGTTGAGCCGAAGGGGAGAGTCATCGGGCCGAACCAGTAGTTCTACTGTAAGCACCGACTTCACCGGCAGGGCGCAGGCCTTGCGCAGGAAGTGCAGGATGGTGCGGCGCTGCTTGATCGGGAACCAGATGGCGAAGCTGGCCTGCGGCCACCGGCCCAGGATTTCGCTGACCGAGGCGAGGATGCGCTGGTACTCGGCATCCTGGCCCTCATAGGGCGGGTCGATCAGAACCAGGCCCCGGCCGATCTTCACTCCGTTGGCCTTGGGTGGCAGCAGCGCCTTGTTCTGTGCGTAGCCGTCGGCATGCAGCACCGTGACCCGGCTGTCGTGGGCGAACAGCGCTTTCAGCGAGGCGGCTTCGGCCTCCTGCAGTTCGCACACGGCCATGCGGTCCTGCTCGCGCAGGGTCTGGGCGCTGAGCAGCGGCGAGCCGGGGTAGCTGATCATCGCGCCGACCGGGTTGTCGGCCTGCACCGCCTTGAGGTAGCGCTCCACCACTGCCGGCAGGGTAGGCTGGGCCATCAGCCGCATCACCCCGTCTTCGGCCTCCAGTGTCTTGCGGCTCTCTTCACTGGCCAGCAGGTAACGGCCGGCGCCCCCATGGGTGTCCAGCACGAAGAACGGGCTGTCCTTGCGCTTGAAGGCGTCGAGCAGGGCAAGCTGCACGATGTGCTTGAGCACGTCGGCGTGGTTGCCGGCATGGAAGGCGTGGTGGTAATTCATCGGCGCAGTGTACGGGGCGGCGGCCCCAGCGGCTATGCTGCGCGCATGAACCGCCCCCTGCACACCGTCCTGGTCGTCGAAGACGAAGCCGCCATCGCCGATACCGTGCTGTACGCCCTGCGCAGCGAGGGCTACGGCGCCCAGCACTGCCTGCTGGGCGCGCATGCGCTGCAGGTGCTGCGCCAACAGCCGGTGGACGTGGTGGTGCTGGATGTGGGCCTGCCGGACATGAGCGGCCTGGAGGTATGTCGCACGCTGCGCACCTTCAGCCAGGTGCCGGTGATCTTCCTGACCGCCCGCAACGACGAGTTCGACCGGGTGCTGGGCCTGGAGCTGGGGGCCGACGATTACATGGCCAAGCCCTTCTCGCCGCGTGAACTGGTGGCGCGGGTCCGCGCCCGGCTGCGTCGGGCGGGACCGGCGGTGGCGGCGGAGACCGGCTGGCAGCAGCACGGCCGCTTCGCCATCGACCGGGAGGGGCGCCGGGTTCGCTTCGATGACAAGGCGCTGGAGCTCACCCGTTACGAATACGCGCTGATGGAAGCGCTGCTGCAGCGCCCGGGGGCGATCCTCAGCCGCGCCCAGCTGATGGACCGGGGCTGGGACAGCGCCGCCGACAGCGCCGACCGCACGGTGGATACCCACGTCAAAACCCTGCGTGCCAAGCTGCGCGCCGCCGGTGCCGACCCGGACCCGATCCGCACCCACCGCGGCGTGGGTTACGCGCTGGAGGTGTAGGGTGCGGCTCGGGCTGAAGCTGTTCCTGGGGTTCTTCCTGATCGTGGGCATCGCCGCGTTCTTCGTGATGCGCATCTTCGTCAACGAGGTCAAACCCGGCGTTCGCCAGGCGATGGAGGCCACGCTGGTGGACGCGGCCAACGTGCTGGCCGAAATGGCCGCAGCCGACCTGAAAGCCGGCACGCTGCAGCACGGGCAGTTCGTCGACAACCTGGCCCGCGCGCAGCGGCGCGATCCGAAAGCGATGGTGTGGCGCTTTCCCAAACGCACGCTGGATTACCGGGTGACCATCACCGATGTGCGCGGCACCGTGGTTTACGACTCGAAGGGGCGTGACGTGGGCCGCGACCATTCGCGCTGGAACGACGTCTACCGGACCCTGCGCGGCGAATACGGCGCGCGCTCCAGTCCCGAAACGCCAGGCGATACCACCCACACCGTGATGCACGTGGCGGCCCCGATCTACGATCCCACCGACCCGACCCGGATGATCGGCGTGCTCAGCCTGGCCCAGCCGAACCGCAGCATCGATCCGTTCATCGCCGCCAGCCAGCGCGCCATCATCGAACGCGGTGCCTGGCTGATCGGACTGTCCGCACTGATCGGGGTGTTGATGACCGCCTGGCTGATGCACGGGGTGGGGCGGCTGAACCGCTACGCGCAGGCGGTCAGCCGCGGCGAGCCGGTACCGCCGCCGCCGGCGCGCGGCGACGAAATCGGCGACCTGGGCAGGGCGCTCGAAACCATGCGCCGCAAACTCGAGGGCAAGGCCTACGTCGAGCAGTACGTGCAGTCATTGACCCATGAAATGAAAAGCCCGCTGGCTGCCATCCGCGGCGCCGCCGAGCTGTTGCAGGAACCCCTGCCGGAGGCCGACCGGCTGCACTTCGCGCGCAGCATCCAGGGCCAGGAGCAGCGGTTGACCGAAACCATCGACAAGCTGCTGGCGCTGGCCGAGGTGGAGCAGCATGGCTGGCTGCAGAAGCGAGAGTCCCTCGCGGTGGCCCCGCTGCTGCAGGCCGCTGCCGAGGCGGTGGCGCTGCGCGCGCAGGCCGCCGGGGTGGCGGTGCGGGTGCAGGCGGCGCCCGGCCTGCAGGTGTCCGGCGACGGCTGGCTGCTGGGCCAGGCACTGAACAACCTGCTGGAGAACGCTCTGGCCTTCTCCGCCGCCGACACGGAGGTCGCCCTGAGCGGGACCCGCGACAGCGGCGGTATCCGCCTGGAGGTAGCCGACCGCGGTGCGGGGGTGCCGGACTTCGCACTGGAGCGGGTATTTGAACGGTTCTATTCGCTGGCGCGCCCGGCCAGCGGACAGCGCAGCTCGGGATTGGGGCTGTCGTTCGTGCAGGAAGTCATGCGCCTGCATGGCGGCCGCGTCACCCTGGTCAACCGGGACGGCGGCGGCGCGCTGGCCACGCTCTGGTTGCCGTAGCGCCGGGCTCTGCCCGGCCAGACACGCGGGGCGCGCCAGGCAGCGGCTACAGGTTTCAACCGCCACTTCACATTCGCTTCGTGTTCGGCACAAACCCCGCTCACCCGTGGCAGTCACGCTGGCCTCCTCCCAGACCGAGGACCGGTGATGAAATCATTGAAGATGCTGCTGCGGTTCGCCATTGTCGGCGGACTGATCCTGCTGCTGTTGATTCCGCTGATGATGATCAGAGGGGTGATCAGCGAACGCGAGGCGTACCGCGACCAGGCCTACCTGCGCGTGGCGCAGGGCCGGGCGGGGGCGCAGACCCTGACCGGACCGATCCGGGTGGTGCCGTGGCGCGAAGCCCGGCAGGTGGAAACCGTGGACGCGGCCGGGGTGAAGAAGACCGAAACGCAGGTAGAAAGCAGTTACTGGCTGCAGATGCCCTCCTCGCTGGTGGTGGAAGGCGGCCTGCAACCTGACGAGCGCAAGGTGGGCCTGTTCCGCGTGCCGGTGTACACATGGAAAGCCAAGGTGCGTGCCGACTTCGCCAAGGACGACTATCCCGTCAAGGCCGGGCGCGTCTACGGCCAGCCCTTCCTGGTGGTGGGGATCGCCGACGTGCGCGGACTGGTGGGCTCGCCGGCACTGAAGGTCGATGGCGCGGCGCTTGCCCTGCAGCCGGGCGTCGGCGAGGCAACCGGGCTGGGCAAGGGCCTGCACGTGGCGCTGCGTGGCTTCGACGACAGCGCAGGTGGCATGCTGGCGGCCAGCAAGGTCGAACTGGACATGGTACTGGACGGCACCCGTTCGCTGTCGGTGGTGCCGGTGGGCGATGACAACCGCATCGCGCTGCACTCGCCGTGGCCGCACCCGCTGTTCGGCGGCAGCTTCCTGCCCAACCAGCGCAACGTCGACGCAAACGGCTTCAAGGCCGAGTGGGCGGTATCCTCGCTGGCGTCCGATGCGCAGCGCCAGTTGCGTGAGCGCGCCGACATCGATCCCGAATCGGTGAGCGTGGAGCTGGTCAACCCGGTGGACATCTACACCCAGGCCGATCGCGCCAGCAAGTACGGCATTCTCTTCATTGTTCTCACCTTCGTCGGTTTCATCCTGTTCGAACTGATCAAGGACCTGCGCATCCATCCGCTGCAGTACCTGATGGTGGGCCTGGCGCTGGCGATCTTCTTCCTGCTGCTGCTCAGTCTGTCCGAACACATTCCGTTCTGGATCGCGTATGTCGTGTCGGCTGCGGCGTGCATCGGGTTGCAGGCGGTATACCTGTCCGGCGTGCTGCGCAGCCGGCTGCGCGGGCTTGGATTCGCGGCGATGCTCACAGTGCTGTACGGCGCGCTGTACGGGCTGCTGGTGTCGGAGAACAACGCATTGCTGATGGGCTCGCTGCTGCTGTTCGCGGTGCTGGCCACGGCGATGTGGGTAACGCGCCGCATCGACTGGTACGAACTTGGCGCGCGATTGAAGTAGGCATCGCGGTGACGGTCGCACCGGGCTGGCGAAGTCGCTTTCGACCAGCCCGGCTGCGCATCGGTGCCATTGCGACAAGGCGGCGTTGGCGCAGTGACGACGACGGGCTAGGTTGGGGTCACGTTCCCCATCGGTCGTGCGCATGACGAAACTTTCCGCAGTGTCGCCTGGCAGTTCTCGTTCGAACGTGGCGCCTTTTCAACGAAGGGTGCCGTGCTCTCCCACGTTTGTTGGCGTGCGCAACGCGGAGGTGGCGACGTCGGTGCGGCTTCCGGGGAGTGCGGAACTCACTGGCCCGGAACGGGCGCTGTATCGCGAAATTCTGGACAGCGGTGCACCCGAAGCGCACACGCTGGCTGCGCTGCTGTGCCGGAAGCTCCGCGCGGCAAAAAGCCCCGCAGCGCGGGCCGAGATCCATGCGGTGTTCGCCGACGCCCTGGCCGCGCGCGGGCAGCACGCCAGCGTGATCTCCGCATTGGGACTGAACGCATTGCACGCGGCGCTGGACCGCGCCGGGTGGGCCACCCTGACCCACGCGCTGCCCTCGGTGGCGGTGCTGGCCGCGTGCTCGCAGCTCATCCGTGGTGGCAGCTGGAACCAGATCGTTGCGGCGTTGCCGTCGCTGGCCGCGTTGCTGCCCTCGCTGCGTCATTTTGCGCAGTTCGACCAGCTGGTAGCGTCCTTGCCCGACGCGCTGCGCGACAGCCTTGCCGCCCTGCATGCCTGGGTGGAGCAGACCGACGCCGCACTGGTACCGCGCCTGCAGGTGGCACCGGCCACCGCGCTGGTCGTAACGGCGCTGCTGTGGCACCTGCAGGGCACGCTGCCGCGTCCGCAGGCGCCGCTGCAGGGTATAGCCGCCTTCATTGCCGGGTTGCCCCGGCACTGGCAACGGCTTGCCAGCGCGAACGCCGCGGGTGGCGCGCTGCTGGCGCCGGTCACGCTGCCACCGGTGCCGCGTCAGCTGACGTTCGTGCGCTCGGGTGCGGCTGAGATCGCGCCAGGCCCCTTGTTGCCGCTGGATGCCGCAGTGCCGCAGGTCGTCGGTGATGCTGGCATGACATCGGGAGCCGGGCGGCCGGGCGACACAAGCCTGATGGCGGGGGCCGCAGGCATCGTGGTGAGCGGGCTGGCGCTGGTCTGGCAAGGACTGCGGATGATGAGCGCTGGCAGCGCCGAGCCGGCGGTGGAGGCCGCTGCCGGGCCGTTGCTGCCGCGCGTGGAGCCGCCCCCCGTCCCGCCGCATGTCAAGGCGATGATCCGGATGCTGGACGACATCGTCGAGGTCGACGCCATGCGCGCCGGGGACGAAAGCTCTGTGTGGCATGCCTTGCGTGCTGCCGTTCGGGGCAACCGGACCGGGAGCATGGCGCCGGCGGACTGGGTGGCGTTGCAGCTGTGGGCAAACGGCGTGGACGAGGAGGTGGTCGCGCATGAGCCGCCTCAAGCCCCGACGTCGGTTCGCTCGCCCGAGCTGTTGCGACGTCGGCGCTCAGCGGGCGCCTCGCCGTCGGGCCAGGGGCTGCCGCGAGCAGCCGCGCCGCTGGACGTCACGGAGCAGCGGTTGCTGCAGATCGCCAGCCAGGAGCTGGTCGATGCCGCGCTCGCCTTGCCGCCGGGACCCACGGACCCGGAGGACCTGATCGCCGGCAACCACGACCAGGTCGCGCTGAACCAGGCACGGGTCAACCTGCGCCGGTGGATGGAGGGTCTGCACAACGCCGGGCACGCCCCGGCCACCACGCTGATGACCGCGCTGCGCTGGGTGGGAACGTCGGACGTACGGTTGCAGCTCGTGGCGGACTGGTTGCCACGCCTCGATAAGCGCATTGCGGCGGCGTTGACGCAGAACATCAAGGGCATCACCGGGAACACGGTGGACCCCACCAGAATTTTCCGTAACACCTTCGCAGCGTCCTCGCCCTGGCCGGAATGGGCGAGGCGCCAGCGCAGATTCAATCCCGAGAAGTTCCGTGGTGTTCCGCCTACCGCCCGCGTCTATTCAACCCTTCTGAGCTCGAACACGCTGGTGGAAGCGGCAGTGCTTGCCCCGGAGACCGATCCGACGCGGACCGTCCTTCAGTTCAACGGTACCGCGCAGCTCTGTCTGCCCGCCGACCTATGCAGCTCGGTATCTCTGGAGGAGTTCAACCGCGCCAACGACGGGTTGGACCATATGGGCGGCTTCCTCGACCAACTGAATGATTTCATCAACGGTTGCCGGCGACCCGGTCCCCAACCGGAGCGCGATGCGTACGTCGATGCCATGCGCAAGCGCCTGGCTGGCGCCGGCACGCTGCTGGTGGCGATGGGGCAGATGGGCGGCGCCGGAAAATGGCTGCTCGACAGCCTGCTGAAGCATCCCACCCGGTTTGGCGTGGGCCCGGGCCCGCTGGGTCGCGCGCTGGCGATGCCGGGGCAGGATATCCAGGTCACCACGTTGGTGGCGCGGCCGCCCGGGCAGGGCGATGTCCCCCTGCAGGGCCTGCTGCTGGCCACCTCCGCGCCGTCCGTCGAACGACCCAGCGGCGCCGTGCTGCTGATCGCCCCGTTGCGCCAGCCCGTGGTGGAGGAATTCGCCAGCACCGGGGAGGCGCTGCGGCAGGTGGGCCGGGAGCTGCCGCAGCGTCTGCACGCCTGGGTGGCGGTCGACCACCACGCACAATGGGGCGGGGGCAACGGGCCACTGCACCGGGGCGCGTCCGTGGATGCCGACCTGCTGCAGGAACTGTTCTTCCACCAGCTGTCGCTGCGCCGCAGCCAGCTGCAGCACGCAGGAACCGGCTCCCATGCTGCAGCGCAGGCCCGCAAGGACTATCTTGCGCTGGACCAGCGCCTGCTGACCTTGCCGGCCGCCGTGCCCCTGCCGATGCTGGTGGCGGCGCGCGAGCGCCTGGACCCGACGCTGGTGGATCTTTACAGCCCAGAAGGCGAGCAGTGGCTGGCGCAGGCGGGCATGCTGCCGGCAATCGTCCTGCGCCATGTCGACGTGGAAGGCGCGCGCTGGCTGGCCAATCTCGGCAGCCGCCACAGTCTGGTGAAAGGCACCTATCCGCTGGCGTCGCGCTATGTGGCCGCGCAGCTGGAGGCGGCGCTGCTCACCGCGCACGGCGTTGCGATCGATGCCGAGGAATGGTCCCTGGTGCTGTTCTCCGGCGGCACGCCGAGCACGGCATCCTTCAGCGGTTTCGTGCACGACGCGGCGCAGAAGCTGGCCGACTGCCCGCTGGTGGAATGCGCCCTGACCCGGGCCAAGGGTTTCCCGGACGGCGCGCCCGGCAGCGCCACGCTCGGCATCTACTCCGATCCTGCGGCCACCGCGTTCGACGCGGATACCGAGCTGGCCGACCTGCTGCCCGGCCAGTTGATTGCCACGCTGCGCGGGCTTGACCTGCGCAGCGGCTATCTGGACGCGCTCAACGACTTCTGGCGGCAGCGCCGGAGCGATGTGGTTGCCTGCGTGCGCAGCGTGTACATGTCCTCGGCCTGGCAGCAGTTCGGCGAAGGCTCGCTGACCCCGGAGGGGCTGGACGTGGCGGTGGCGGCCACCGGCTACCTGCTGCCGCGCCAGGCCGAGGACCCCAGCTTCACGGTCCGCATGAGCGACGGCGCGCAGGTCAGCTGGGTCAGCCTGTACGGCGCACGCTCCACGCTGATGCGCATCAGCAACGCAGCGCATCCGGAAGTGCTGCTGTATTCGCCGGGCGACCCGGTTGCGTTCCGCGAATTTGCCGACGGTGCGCAGCTCGACGCCTGGCTGACACGGGTGGTGGGCGACGAACAGGGTCGCAGCTGGCTCAATGCTTCCTTCGACCTGGCCGACCTGCAGGACGGCTGGTTCTCCAATGGTGTGGGCAGCGCGCTGGAAACCGCGCAGGCCGAGCTGTTCCAGGGCGATGCCGCATCGCTGGCGATCCAGGGCAAGGACCTGTTCGACGCGATGGTCTCGCGGCTGCAGATACACACCCTGCGCGATGCCGAAACGCTGTTCGTCTCCAACTGGGAGATCTGGCGCGACCAGCTGCAACGCGTGCTGCAGGACGTCGACCTGGCGCTGGGGATCGCCAGCCTGGTCTTCCCCGGTCTGCTGCCGGTGGTCGCGGTGGTCGCGGTGGTGGGCGGCGCCGAGGCCGCGCTGGGCGTGGAGCAGGCCATTGACGGCAGGACCCAGGCAGTACGCCGCCAAGGCGCGGTCAACGCGGGATTCGGCCTGTTCGGCGTCGCATTGTCGGCGCCGTTCGCCGTGGCAGGCACTGCCGCGCGCGACGCAGCCGACGGGCTGCGCGCGACCGGGCCGGTGCAGGCAGTGGCCGAGGCCGGGGCGGCCGATCCCCTGCACGCCTTGAGCGCGCGCTATGCGCAACCGGCGTCGCTGGTGGTGGAGGGCGCACGCCCAGCGGACAACGGTGTCTACCATTACCTGGGCCGGCACTATATCCGGCAGGCGGGTACCACCTACGAGGTGGTGTTGGACAAGGCCAACAGGACCTGGCGGCTGAAGAACCCCAGCCCGGCCAACCTGTACCAGGACCCCGTGCGGCTCAATCCCGACGGCCTGTGGGAGCCGCACTCCGACGTGGGTCTGCGCGGCGGCGCGCCCAACAGTGGCGCCGACATGCGAAACCTGGAAGTGAACTATCGCCGCGCGCTGCAGGCGGAACAGTCGCCGCAGGGAGCTTCGCTGTTGAGCAGTGCCCGCGCGGATTTCGACTGGGGCAGGATGCACCCGGGGCGCGTGATCGTGCCGGACACCGCGCGCGCGTCGGTCACCCTGCAGGAAATGAAGGAACTGTTTGTCTCCGGCCGGCTGGAGCAGGTTCAGCGCGGCGCGCTGTCGACCGTCATCGCCTGGGCCGAACGCAGCGAGCGGCTGGAATCGGTGGTGCGCATGGAAGAAGAGGTGCGCGAAGCCGTGCACTTCAATGGTGGCCACCTGTACACCGTATCGCAGAGCCTGCTCGATTCGCGAAGCGGCCGCAGCATGGGCTGGTGCACCGGCTTGTCGCGGATCATGGCCGTGGCCATCGCCCAGCACGAGGAGCTGGCGCTGGTGGCCAACCTGCGCGAGGCCATGCGCCTGCCCGAGCAGGGCATGGGCGCGGAGTTCCTGTCGCACGTGCGCGACGCCCAGGGCGTTGCCCTGTTGCCTGGCGCGGTGTCGGCGCAGACCCGGATCGGGTTCGACGAACTGGGCCGGTTCCTGTCCGGGCTGAAGCAGGAGGGCGTTTTCATCCTGACCGGATCGCAGCACAGCATGGTGCTGGCCAAGCAGAGCGCAGGCGATGGGAAATGGCTGCATCTTCTCTACGATCCCAACCTGGGCTTGATGCAGTTCCGCAACGTGAACAAGTTCGGCCGCTGGATGCGACAGTTGTTCAGCTCCCGCTATTTCAGCAACCTGCAGCGCGCATCCAGCGGCCAGAGCGGCGAAACGCTGGCAGAGATGTACGGCGCCACGCGCCCCGGTGCCCTGGGCGAACCCACGTTGTTCATGATCCGCCAGGTGGATACCGCCAAGTTCCTTCAGCAGGCCCGGCAGCGCGGCTGGACCCGGCTGCTTGAACAGGTGCCGGCATGACCGGCCCCGTTCGCCGGCAGGGACGGGTTAAAATCAGCGCTGATTTCCCATGCCCGCCGCCGAGCCCGCCATGACCTGCCGTACCCGTTTCGCCCCCAGTCCCACCGGCTACCTGCACATCGGCGGGGCGCGTACCGCGCTGTACTGCTGGCTGGAGGCCCGTCACCGTGGTGGCGAGTTCGTGCTGCGCATCGAGGATACCGACCGCGAGCGCAGCACCCAGGGCGCGATCGACGCGATCCTGGAGGCGATGGAGTGGCTGGGGCTGGACTATGACGAAGGCCCGATCTACCAGACCCAGCGTGTGGCCCGCTACAAGGAAGTGGCCGAGCAGTTGATCGCCGACGGCAAGGCGTACTACGCCTACGAAACCCGCGAGGAGCTTGATGCCATGCGTGAAGCGGCGATGGCCCGCCAGGAAAAGCCGCGCTACAACGGCGCAGCCCGCGAGCTGGCGCTGCCGTACCGCGACGATCCGAACCGGGTGATCCGCTTCAAGAACCCGCTGGAAGGCACGGTGGTGTTCGACGACCTGATCAAGGGCCGCATCGAGATCGCCAACAGCGAGCTGGATGACATGGTGA
>Ga0209050_1001705_pt1 | contig 21965 bp, 21 predicted proteins | sample Araplavi_mTSA_r2_FD_184276 | JGI IMG/M metagenome (GOLD analysis project Ga0209050, IMG submission 184276) | Arabidopsis root microbial communities from North Carolina, USA - plate scrape MF_Cvi_mTSA_r2 (SPAdes) (version 2) | ecosystem: Host-associated > Plants > Roots > Endosphere | place: USA... | reverse complement strand
CACCACCGCCGGCGTGACCCAGGCGCTGGACATGGTGGCGCGCGAATTCACCCGCCCCGGCGACACGGTGTTCGTCGACGATCCGGCCTGGTTCCTGATGTTCGGCTCCTTCGCCGCGCTGGGCGCGCGCGTGGTTGGCATCCCGCGCCTGGCCGACGGTCCCGACATCGCGCAACTTGCCGAACTGGCGGCGCTGCACAAGCCCAAGCTGTACGTGATCAACTCCGTGCTGCACAACCCCAGTTCAACCTCGCTGTCAGCAGCCAAGGCCTTCCAGATCCTGCGCATCGCCGAAGAACACGGCATCACCATCGTGGAAGACGATATCTATTGCGACCTGCATCCTGGCAGCAGCGTGCAGCCGGCCACGCGCATGGCGGCGCTCGACCAGTTGAAGCGCGTGATCTACCTGGGCGGTTTTTCCAAGACCATGGCCGCCAACCTGCGCGTCGGCTTCATCGCCACGTCGGAGGAAATGGCGCAGCGCCTGGCCGACCGCAAGATGCTGCAAACCCTCACCACCAGCGACATTGGCGAAAGGGTGGTGCACAAGGTGCTGTCGGAAGGCAGCTACCGCAAGCACACGGAGCGCATCCGCACGCGCCTGGACGGCCTGCGGACGCGCACCGTGCGCCAGCTCGAGAAAACGGGAATGCGCATCGCCAGCGCGCCGCCGGCGGGCATGTTCGTTTGGGTGGATGCGGGGCGCGACACCAATGTGCTGACCGAAAAGGCCATGGGACAGGGATTGTTGCTGGCACCGGGCAGCCTGTTCTCGCCCAGCCAGCTGCCGTCGCAGTTCATGCGGCTGAACATCGCCGCGCTGCAGGCGCCGGAGATCTGGCGATTCCTGCAGCGCGAACTGGCACCCTAGTTTTCGCCGTGCAAGGCGACCTGCGACGCGGAGATCACCTCGCTGACGGCAGCCATGCTGACCTGGGCGTCCTTGCCCAGCACCAGCCGCACGTCGCTGGCCACCAGCTGCTTGCTGGCGAGCTGCGCTTTGCCTTGCAGGGCTTTCTGCAGGCTGGCTGCCTGCTTCTCGAACCCCGGGCTGTACTGGATTGTGGTCGTCGCCTGGTTGTAAGGCTTGCTGTTGCTCAGGCGCTCGACCGGGATTCCCATCTGGCCCAGCAGGCCACGGAAGCGGCGCGCCATGCCGGTAACACCGTTTCCGTTGGAGACTTCCAGGCGCGCCATGCGAACCTTGTCCGCCTGCGGCACGGCTTGCACGGCGGGCTTCGGTTCGATGGCGGCGGCGATGTTTGGTGCCGCGGAGATGACCGGCGCGGCTGCCGGCTCGGCGGCAACGCGGGCTTTCAGCTCGTAGACATTGCCAGCGATTTTGATCAGTTCCATGCGGCCCGCAATTTCACGTGCGGACGGCGCAGGCAGGGCGCTCAGTTGCTGCGGTTCCCGGCGCGCGGCGCTTGCGGCGGCAGGTGCATGGTCGGCGTCGGACAGCAGGGCCATGTTTGGCTTGGCCACCTCTGGAGCCACAACGGAAGGAGCAACGACGGACGGTGCAACGGCGGGCGCTGTAACGAGGGGCTCTGGTGCGCCGGCTGCCGCGGCAAGCTGTGGAGCGTCTGCGGCAGGCGTCTTGCCCAAAGCCGCTTCGGCCAGCTGCAGGTTCTGGAAGGCCTTGGGCCCGGCGCCCAGCGCCATGGCGCGGCGCAGGGTCTGCGCGGAGCCGGCGTAGTCGCCCATCAGGTACTGCACGTAACCCAGGTTGGTATGCGGCTGCGCTTCACCCGGATAATCATTGACCAGCGCCACCAGCGCCTTGCGCGCCGGCTCCAGGTCGCCGCGCTGCGCCTCGATCACCGCCACCGCATTGCGCGCCTCGAGCTGGTTGGCGTCAAGTGCCAGCGATTGGGCGTAAGCGCCAAGCGCCAGGCTCAGTTGCCCGCGCTCGTGATGGAAGCGTCCGAGCCGGTTCCAGCTTGCCGCCTGGTTGCCGGGCATCTCCCCGCGCACGACGGGTTGCACCGCGAGCGGATGCGAAGCAGGCGGCGCACTGCATCCCTGGAACAGGCCGCAACCCATTACGGCCAGTACGATTGGCTTGAGCTTGATCATGGCGAATCCTTTCTTAGCCGTGTCCGGCCATCGACGGCAACAGCACGCGATAAATGGAAATGAAAGCAGGCCCCATCAACACCACCAGCAGCGATGGGAAGATGAAGAAGATCAGAGGGAACAGCAACTTCAAGGCGATTTTGGCGGCAGCTTCCTCGGCGCGCTGGCGGCGCCGGGTGCGCAACTGGTCGGATTGCACGCGCAGCGAATCGGCGATGCTGGTGCCGAAACGCTCCGCCTGGATCAGCATGGCCACCAGCGCATCGACGTCCTCCACGCCGGTGCGCAGCGCCAGGTTGCGCAGCGCGCGGTCCTTGGCCAGGCCGGCGCGCAGTTCGAGCGTAACCAGGTGCAGTTCGTCCGCCAGGATCGGGCTCTTGATGCCGATTTCATCGGCCACCCGCAGCAGCGCGGCATCCATCGCCAGGCCGGCTTCGACGCACACCGTCATCAGGTCCAGCGCGTCCGGGAAGGACTCGAAGATTTCCAGCTGGCGGCGGTCGATCGCGCAGCGCAGCAGGAAGTTCGGCAGGTAGTAGCCCAGCGCGGCCGCCAGCAGCAGCCAGAACATCAGGCCATTGCCGGTCAGCTTTGAGTTGGCCAGCACCAGGCCGGCATACACGACCAGCGGCAGCATGACGGCCAGCGCGGTCTTGGCGGAGAAGTACAGCACCCCCATCGACGAGTGGCGCAGGCCGGCGTTCATGAAGCGCAGGCGCAGCGGGGAGTGCTCGTACTCCTCCGTTTCGCCGGACAGCTTGGCAAGGGGGGCCAGCCACTGCGCAATGCGCGACAGCAGGGTGGAGTTGATGCGCTGGCGGCGCTTGCCGGCAGAGGGGCGCTCGGTCACCTGTTGCAGGCGGCCTTGCACCGGGTCTGCGGCAAAGCGCACCATGACGGCATAGGCGCTGCCAAAGACCAGCAGGAAGACCAGGGCCAGGAAGGCAAGTTGTAGGACGCTCATGTCGGGCTCCCGCTAAACGCGAATCTTGATGATGCGGCGCATGGCGAACGCGCCAATGATCATCATTACAATGGCGGTGGCCACCATCTTGCGGCCGGCCGGGTCGGTGTACAGGATCTTCAGGAAGCTGGGGTTGGTCAGCTGGATCATCAGCGCCGCTGCGAAAGGCAGCAGCCCCAGCACCCAGGCCGACATCTTGCCCTCGGCCGACAGCACGCGGATCTGCCCCAGCAGCTTGATGCGGTCGCGCACGATCTTGCTGATGTTGTCCAGCAGCTCGGCAAGGTTGCCACCGGTTTCGCGCTGGATCAGCACCGCGATCACGAAGTAGCGCAGGTCGGTGCTGGGCACGCGGGTGGCCAGGTTCATCAGCGCGTCGTTCATCGAGATGCCGAAGTTCACCTCGTCGAAGGTGGTGCGGAATTCATCGGCGATCGGTTCGCGCATTTCGTCGCCCACCATTTTCATGGCGGTCGGGAAGGCGTGGCCGGCGCGCAGGGCGCGGCCGATCAGGTCCAGCGCATCGGGCAATTGCAGGTCGACCTTTTGCAGGCGCTTGCTCTTGGCATTCTGCACCAGCAGCAGCGGCAGCCCGGCGGCCAGCAGCATCAGCGGCAGCAGGACCAGCAGCGGCACGCGCAGCCACAGGCCGAGGCCGCCGGCCACCACCGGCGCCAGCAGCGACAGCACGATCAGGTCCGAAACCGTCCAGCTCAAGCCCGATTGCTCCAGCAGGCGGTCCAGTTGCGTGACGCGCGGCATTTGCAGCAGCAGGCGCTGGAACAGCGGCGTTTCGCTCAGCAGCCTTTGCTTGATCATCGACTGGCTTTCGCCGCCCGCGTGGGCGCCGGCCGACATCATGCGCAGGCGGCGCGCTACCCGTTCCGCTTCCGGCCCCTTGGCCGAATTCCAGGTCAGGTACATGCCTTCGATCAGCAGCACCACGGCCAGGAAGACCAGGATGCCGGTTGCGTAGTAGAGGTAGTCCATGGCTTACATCCTCTTTTGCACGGTTGGGTCGAAAATGTCGTCGGCCAGGCTGACGCCGAAGGTGCGCAGGCGTTCGCCGAAGCGCGGCCGTACCCCGGTGGCGCTGAAGTAGCCCTGCACCGAGCCGTCGGTGCCGACACCGGTCTGCTTGAAGCAGAAGATCTCCTGCATGGTGATCATTTCGCCTTCCATGCCGGTGATTTCCTGGATCGACATCAGCTTGCGCTTGCCGTCGGTCAGGCGTGCCACCTGCACCACCACGCCGATGGCGGAAGCGATCTGCTGGCGCATGGCTTTCACCGGCAGGCCTGCGGCGCCCATGCTGATCATGTTTTCCAGCCTGGTCAGCGCGTCGCGCGGGGTGTTGGCGTGGATGGTGGCCATCGAGCCTTCGTGGCCGGTGTTCATGGCCTGCAGCATGTCCAGCGCTTCGGCACCGCGCACCTCGCCCAGGATGATGCGGTCGGGACGCATGCGCAGGGCATTGCGCACCAGGGAGCGCTGCGTCACCTCGCCCTTGCCCTCGATATTCGGCGGGCGGGTCTCGAGGCGCACGATGTGGGGCTGTTGCAGCTGCAGTTCGGCCGCGTCTTCAATGGTGACGATGCGTTCGCTGTGGCTGATGTAGCCGGAAATCGCGTTCAGCATGGTGGTCTTGCCGGAACCGGTGCCGCCCGAGATCAGGATATTCACCTTGCTCTTGCCCAGCGCCTGCAGGATGGTGCCCATGGCCTCGGTCATCGAGTTGAAGCTGATCAGCTCCGCCAGGCCCAGCGGATCGGCCGAGAAGCGGCGGATCGAGAGCACCGGGCCGTCGATGGCCAGCGGCGGGATGATGGCGTTGACGCGCGAGCCGTCCGGCAGGCGGGCGTCGACCATCGGGCTCGACTCGTCGACGCGGCGGCCCACGCGCGAGACGATCTTGTCGATGATCTTCATCAGGTGCGCGTCGTCGTTGAAGGTGACCTGCGTCAGCTCCAGGCAGCCCTTGCGCTCCACGTACACCTGCTGCGCGCCGTTGACCAGGATGTCCGACACGTTAGGGTCGGCCAGCAGCGGCTCGAGCGGGCCGAAACCCAGCACTTCGTACTGGATGTCGCGCGTCAGGTTGCGCCGCTCGCTGTCGTTGATCACCACCATGTTTTCTTCGAGCAGGCGCTCGACCAGCACCTTCAGCTCGTCGCGGATCTGGTCCTGGGTCAGGCGCTGCATGCCTTCCAGGTCGACCCGGTCGAGCAGCGTCTGGTGGATGCGGTGCTTCAGCTGCTGGTAGGCGCGGTTGTCGATGGCGTCCGCGCTGCGCAGGCTGGAGATATTGCCGTTCAGGGGCGCGGCGGCCCCGAGGCGGTTGCGAAGGGTCTGGGCTGGGATCTGCATGGTCGGCTCCATGGGCTAGGCTTGGGCGCGGCTAGGCGCGCTGAAGGATTCGGGACAGCCAGCCGCGCGATTCGGTATTGCTCTCGCCGGCCAGGGTACGCGCCAGGTCCTGCAATGCCTTGGAAATCGGGCTGGCGCGCTGCAGTTGCAGGATCGGCACGCCCTGGTTGACCGAGGCTGCCGCTGCTTCATAGTGGTTCGGGATGGTGCGGTACATTTCCATGCCGTAGGCTTGTTCGCAGTCGCGCAGGCGGATGTCGCCGCTGTTCGAATGGCGGTTGACGATCAGGTGGATTTTGTCCTTCCGATAGTCGAGCGAACGGAATACCTGCAGCAGGCGCTTGCCGTCGCGGATATACGGCAACGTGGCCTGCAGGATCGGGAAGATCATGTCGGCCTGGTCAAGGGCGCGCACCGAAACGGCGTCCAGGCTGCGGCCGATATCGAGCAGCACGAAATCGTAGTGCTGGCGTGCCAGCCGAAGCAGGGCGTCGATGTGCTCGGGATGCACGTCGTTGGACTGGGTCGGGTCGTCCGGCGCTGCCAGCACGTGGAAGTTGGGCGTCACCTGCACCATGCTGGAGAACAGCAGGGAAGCGTCGAGCCGGTGCATCTGCTGCGCCACGCTGGCGACGCTCGCGCCCGGGCGCTGGTCGGAGACGAACAGCGAGGCATCGCCGAACTGCAGGTTGAGGTCGATCAGCGCGACCTTCTTGCCCTCGGCCGCGGCCAGCGCATAGCCCAGGTTGGCGGCCAGGAAGGTGGCGCCGCTGCCGCCCTTGCAGGAGATGAAGGCCAGCACCTTGCCTTGCGAACGGGTGTTGAAGTTGCGCTTTTCCTCGATGCGGCGCACTGCCGCCTGCAGGGCCGCGCCGTCGATCGGCATCGGCATCACTTCGCGCACGCCGGCGCGCATGGCCTGCAGCAGGAAGTCGGGAGTCTGCTGCTGGCAGGCCACGATGATGGCCATGTCCTGGTGCTGCGATCCCAGCGTTTCCAGGCGGTCCAGGTCCTCGCCATTCAGCAGCGGCTGGGCCACCAGCAGCAGGTCGGGCGCGCCGCCGTCGAAGCGGGGCAGCTTGTCGAGCATTCCGGGCAGCACGTCGACCTGGTCGGTCTGGCTGCGTTCGCGCAGGATGCGGGCGATCTCGAACAGTTGCTTGTCGTTGGTGGAGATGGCGGTGATCTTCATGATAGGTAGTCCCTAGTCGTTAAAACCCAGGCTTTCGGCGTGCATCACTACGGTGTGGCTGCCCATATTGATCGAGCTGAAACCGGCAAAGCGCAGGAACATGGGCTCGTAGGTGACATCGACCAGCGAGACCCGCACGGCGTAGATGCATTCGGTGGTGCGGGCCGAATCGGCGCAGGCGGACAGGTTGTCGCCCGGATTGTCGGGGCTCTTGGTCACCGGGTTGTAGCTGGCGTCGAGATATTCGATCAGCACGTTGTCCTTGGTGACTTCGGCGCCGGCCGGTAGCGAATCGCCGCCGAACAGGGCGTCCTGGATGATGGTGTCGGTCTTGTCGACCCAGTTGACGGTGGCGTTGCGCGCGGCGCGCCGCGTCACTTCCTCCAGCGTGTTGTACAGGTACATGATGCGCCCGATCTCGATCGTGAAGGCCATGACCGGTCCCAGGACGAACAGCATCACCAGGGCGAATTCGACAGCGGCCACGCCGCGCTGGCAGCGGCGGGTGATCGGGCGGAGGAGGTGGCTTGGTCGCATGATCTGCCTCACTTCACGTCCATAAAGCGCATCGAGGTGCGCGGCGCAAGGGTGGTGCTGCCGGTACCGTTCGACACGAAAGGAATGAACTCGCCAATCATCATGTCGTAGCCGACCTGCACCCTTACCCCTGCCGGCGCGGTGCCGTTGGTGCAGGTGCCGTCGGTGTAGTCGGTGCCGCTCCAGTCCAGGCAGGTCACCGTGACGTCGGCGCTGGTGAAGCCCGGGATGCCGGAAGCGATGGCGGCCTGGTACACCACGTCCTTGGCCTTGTCGACGCCGGAGCTGGCGATATTGGCCTTGGGCGTCACCGAGAACGTACGGGCGGCGTCGCGCGTGGCCTTGGCCAGCGTCTCGTAGAACCAGAAGGCACGGCCGTACTCGAAGATGCCGGCCATCAGCACCATCAGGACCGAAATCACCAGGCCCAGCTCGATCAGCGCGTTGCCGCGCTGGCGGTGGAGGGCAAAGCAGGTACGTGGAGTGGCCATGGCGCTCACCTGTACAGTTTCACGTCCGCATCGGGAACCGGATCGACCAAGCCGACGAATTCGACGAACAGCTTCTTGGTCCCACCGCTGAAGTCGGCACGCGACAGCATGAAGAACTTGCCGATGCCGACCGCGTTCATCTTGCCGCAGGAAGCGCCGGGCGATGGGACCGGGGCACTGCGGCAGTCGACCAGCACCAGGTTCAGCACGCGGCGGCCATACACACCAGGAACGGAAGCGGACGGCGTCTGCCAATAATTGGAGTCGGTCTTCTGGTAGTAAGGCGTGTCGTTGGCATCGGTACTGGTCGGGTTGGGATACTTGCTGGCCGAACTGGTATCGAAATAGCTGGTGGCAGAAGTGCCATACATTTTTCCAGGATCGGCTGTCGTGCGCGTTGCCTCTGCTTCGGTCACCGAGAAGGTACCGGAAGCTGCCGGTGTCGCCGCGGCGCTGGCGTGGGCTGGACGAACGTAGGTCCAGAGCGGGCCGTAGTTGGCGAAATTGGCGTAGGTGCCGCCGGATGGCCCGCCCGAGCTGCTCGACGGGAAGGGATAGTTCGGCACGCTGGCCGAGCCGACGATGCGGGTCGATACCGCCATGCTGTTGGGGTAGGTGTCGCCGCCCGGCTCCATCCAGTTGGTGGGTGGCATGGTGCTGGCGTTGACCGCGCCGTTGATGCAGCCGGTGCCGGTGCCGCGGCACTTGAATTCCTTGATGTTGGCGTCCGGCGGCGCCTGGGCAGCCACGCATGAGGAGCCGGTGTAGTCGCCAAAGCGCGAATTGAGGGCCTTCTCGATGCTGGCGCTCATCCCGGTATTGGTGTAGACCGTGCCGATCCCGGTACTCAGCACGGCGCTGTTGCCATTGCAGACAAACGGGGCGGTCTTGCTGGCGGACGACATGGAGTTGTCGCAGGCGCCGCTGCCCTGGCTGACCGGATTGATCAGGTAAGGGTCGTAAGTGGCGCCGCCGAGCGATCCGAGCGAGAAGGTGTTGTACGCCACGCCGCGGCGGAAGCCGAATTCCACCAGCTCAGTCACGCCGGTCGAGTAGCTGTACTTGGCGGTACGATGGTCGGGGTCGGCGGCGCATACGCCGATCGGCGTGATCAGGGTGACGAAGCGGCCGGCGACGGCGGTGCCGAAGGTGCTGGTATTGGCTTCGCCCGCCACCCGCATCAGGTAGGTCGACAGGGTCTTGCTGCCGGTTTCCACCTTGACGAAGGACATGCCGGAAGGCGCCAGGCGCGCCTCGGCGGCAGTCTTCCACGGGCCATCCGGCGAACCGCTGAAACCGAAGGCTGATTCGGCGAGCGTGAGCTGGGTGTCGAAATTGTAGTGGTGGGTACGTGCCAGAGCCTGGCCATTTGTGATCGCCTTGTTGACGCCGGCTGTCGTATCATCCAGGTCCTTGGCGGCCGCCAAGGCGGCCGCATCGGCGCCGTTTTGCAGTTCGGCCTTGGCGATGTACAGGTGGCCCAGGTCGAGCACCAGGCCGCCGAGTGGAACGAGCACCAGGAGCAGCAACAAGCCCGTCATCACCGCGACGGCGCCGCGCTGCTGGTGGCGGAAATTGACAGGCTTGCGCATGGCAGTCTCCTATTGGCTGACGCCGATGGTGAACGAGTTGGTGGTCTTTTCCGGCGCCTTGAAGGACTTCTGGTAGCGGTCATAGCCGGCCTTGGCCGCTGCCCCGTCCAAGCCCGAAGGCACCGCCATATTGCGGCTGGCGCCGGGATTCATGATCTGGGCGTTGCGCATGTCCGTGGTCGCTTCGCCGAGATGGGCGTCGATATTGGGCGTGGTGGCCATGCAGCCGGCCAGGGCCAATGGCAGCAGGACGGCGCCGGCAGTATGCAGGAAAGCAGGTTTCATGATGGCCTCCTATTTCAGGTCGAAGCCGCCGGCATTCGTGGCGGGGGCTGGTTGCGGGGCAGGTTTGGCTGGCGGCTCGCCTTCCATTTTTCCGAGGAACACGCGCTCGGCGCGGCCGGCTTCCGTCACCTGGGCGGTGGGCAGGCGCTCGGCAAAGTCAGGCGGCAGCGGCTTGACCAGGCGCGGCGTGATCACGAACACCAGTTCGGTGCGGTCGTTCTGGAAGTCGTTGGAGCGGAACAGCGCGCCCAGCACCGGCACTTCACCCAGCACCGGCACCGCCTTGATATTGGTGGTGCTGCTGTTCTTGATCAGGCCGCCGATCGCGAAGCTCTGGCCGTCGAACAGTTGCACCGTGGTGGCGGCACGGCGGCTGGTGAACGAGGGCAGGATCGCCACGCCGTTGACGCCGTTGGCGGTGATGCCGATGCCTTCCTTGTTCAGTTCCGACACTTCCGGCGCCACTTTCAGGTTGATGCGGCCGTCGGCCAGCACGGTCGGGGTGAACTTCACGGCGACGCCGAATTCCTTCTCTTCCAGCGTGATGGTGGTGCTGCCGTTGTTGGCGTTCTGCGCCACCGGAATGAAGATCTTGCCGCCCGCCAGGAAGCTGGCTTCCTGGCCGCTGATGGCCATCAGGTTCGGCTCGGCCAGCATTTTCACCAGGCCGTCGCGCTTCTGGGCGTCGATGGCGACCGAATTGCCGTTGCGGTTATTGACCGCGCTCAGCAGGCTGGGATTGTTGGTGAGCAGGTTGGACAGCAGCGAGTAAGTCCAGTTGCCGATGGTGTGGCCCAGCCCGATGTTGGCGCCCAGCTGGTCGACCAGGGACTTCGACACCTCGGCGACCTTCACTTCAAGCATGACTTGCTGCGGCGCCGCGATGGTCATCATATTGATCACCTTGGCCGATACGCCGTCTTCCATGCGCTGCGACTGGTTGCCGCCGGAACTGGCGCCGGCCGGCGCCGCCGAACCCGGCCCGTTGCCGCGCACGCGCGGCTTGGTGACGAAGGCGTTGGCCATCGAGACGATATGGTCGGCCATCACCACGTCCGGCACCGTGCCGGTCAGCATGATGGAGTCGGCTGCCGCGGTGACCTTGACCATGCCTTTCTGGCCGGTCAGCTTGTCGATGCCGTCCTGCAGCGCATTGGTGTCGGCGCCCACGGTGAGGTCGGCCACGATGGTGTCGCCGCTCTTGTTCCACAGGATCAGGTTGGTGCTGCCGATTTCGCGGCCCAGCATATACAGCTCGCGTGGATTGAGCAGGATTACGTCGGCCACGCGCGCATCGCCCACGGCCACCCGTGCCGCCGGCTGCTGCAGGCGCACGATGCTTGACTTGCCTTCGGACAGTTGCATGGCCGGCGCCATTTCGGTGCGGCCCTCGCTGGCCGGGACGGTGCCGGCGGCAGCGACGACGGTGCTGGCCGGCGCGCGGTTCTTGGCTTTGGCCTTGGGCTGTTGCGCCACCACGGCTGCTTCGGCGGCGACCTGGGCGTGGACCGGCGCCAGCAGGGCCGGCACGACCAGGGAGGCGCCCAGCAGGGGCAGGACAGCGGTGCGTATGCTTTTCATGGGTAGGCTCCGTTTGCGGTCAGAATTGGTAGCTGCTGCGATCCAGCCCTTTGATCATTTCCACCTTGTCGCGCGATGGGGGCGGCACGGTGGCCACCTTGCGCACCGGTGCCGGACGCGGCGCCGGGGTGTCGGCCTTGGCTGCGGGCGGTGGAGGCGGCGGCGTCTGGGCGCCCAGCAGGGTGGTCTTGGTGGCGCCGCGGGTCAGTGCCGGGTCCGGATCGATCTGGTTGCGCAGCACCAGCGACAGGCTGCCCACGCTCCTGGCCAGGTCCAGTTTCTCCACCTGGTCCGGCGTCAGTTCCAGGGTGACGGCGTTGACCACCTTCGGCTTGGTTTCATCGCGCGAGGATTCCTGCGCCACGGCCAGCACCAGGATGCGTTCCAGCACGATCTTGGAGATGCTGCCATCCTTGCCGGCCGAACGCTGGCCTTCTTCCTGGGTGTTGACCAGGATGTCGACATAGTTGCCGGGGAGGGCGAAGCCGGCCACCCCGACCACGTCATTGACCCGCACGGTCATGGCGCGCTTGCCTTCGGCTACCACCGCCGACAGGCCGCCCTTGGTGCCCGGTGGCGCCAGCTTGTTTTCCAGGATCGGCTCGCCGCGCGTGATGCTGGTGCGTGCCACGCGGCCGTCGAGCTGCTTGTCGTCCTTGATGGCGCCCGGCGGCTGCACCGAGGCCGGCCAGTCCACCAGGCGCACCATGTCGGGCGTCAGTCGCGAGCCCAGGTTGATGTCCACTTGCGCCACCGCCACCTTCGAAGTGGAGGTGGTGGCCTGGGCGTTGATCCAGCGCGCCGCCGCCACTACCGCCACGAAGGCCAGGCCGATTGCCACCACCATCATGATCATTGCACGTGTGTTCCGCATGATATTCCCCTTGCCATCCAGGCTTTAAGCTCCAGCAAAATAATTGTTCCAGGCCCACTCCAGAGAAGCGATATCGAGGGTGGGCAGGCGTCCTTCGTAGGCGGCCAGGTCGCGCAGCTGCGAAACCAGGTCGCGTGGATAGCAGGCCAGCAGCGGCCGCTCGTGCAGCTGGTGGTGGCGCATCAGCCAGGCATAGGCTTCGGCATCGAACGGCACCGAGAAGCGCTGGCACACCTGGCGGAACACCGTTTCGTACTGTTCCGGGCTGAGCGGGCCAACGTGGATCTTGTAGCCCAAGCGGCGCAGGAAGGAACCATCGGCCAGCGATTCGGGCGGCATATTCGACGAGAAGATCACCACCACGTCGAACGGCACCGGGAACTTGTAGCCGTTCTGCAGCGACAGGTAATCGACCTGGCGGTCCATCGGCACGATCCAGCGGTTCATCAGTTCCACCGGCGAGCAGCGCTGGCGGCCCAGGTCGTCGATGATGAAGATGCCGCCATTGGCCTTCAGGTGCGGCGGCGCCTGGTACAGGCGGGTGGCCGGATCGAAGCGCAGGTCCAGCGCTTCCAGGGTCAGTTCGCCGCCGGTGATCACGGCAGGTCGCTGGCTGCGCACCCAGCGCTGGTCGCGCGGCGTGCGGCGGTCGAACAGCATGCCCGGTGGGGCAGTGTCTTCGATGGCGGTGTGCACCACCGGGTCGTAGACCGGGATGATGTCGCCGTCCACCAGCAGCGCATGCGGCACGGCGATCTGTCCTTGCAGCAGGCCGTTCACGCGTTCTGCCAGGTAGGTCTTGCCACTGCCCGCCGGACCATGGACAAAGATGGCGCGGCCACTGTTCATGGCCGCGCCCAACTGGTCAAGCACTGCAGGGCTGGCGACGATGCCATCGAACGTCTTGCGGATGTGTTCGCGCTTGACGTGCATCTGCGCCACGCTATGGGCGCGCACGCGTTCGGCATAGTCGCTAAAGGTCACCGGTGCCGCACCGGCGTAGGCGTCGCGGCGTACGAACTCCGCGGCGCGGGCGCGGCCCGTATCGGTCAGGTTGTAGACGATGTCGGCATCGGTGTTGCTGGTGCCGCGGCGCATCACCTCCATCAGTTTTTCGGTGCGCATGAAGCCCAGCACCGGGTCCAGCACGGACGGCGGCAGCTTCATGTGGCCGGCCAGTTCATTCAGCTTGATCTGGCCGCGCTGGTACAGGATCTTGCTGGCCAGTTCCACCAGCAGCAGGAAGGGCAGCCCGGTCTCCTCCACGGTGCGCGGAGCTGGGACCCGCAGCGGGTCGTCGGCCCAGGGGCGTTTGCTAGGTTCTTCAAAATCTGCAGGCATGGCAGGCCTCTCTTAGAAAACCAGGGGCAGGACGCGGTATTTCACGCGGCGCATATACAGCACGTAATTGCTGTCGTGCGACAGGAAGCGCTCTTCGCGCACCATGCGCCCGACCAGGAGCACAGCTGCCAGCGTGACCACCAGCAGGTTGTACAGGCTGCTGTTCACCAGCAGGTAGCCGATATAACCCAGCAGGTAGCTGGCATACAGCGGATGGCGCACGAAACGGTACATGCCGCCGGTCTTCACGCCGCGCCGCGCCGCCACCAGGCCGAAGCTGCTGTTCAGCGAGAGCAGGCCGGCGATCTGGGTCAGCATGCCGAGCAGGATCAGGTAGCGGCCCTCGGCCAGCAGCCCGTCGCCGCTGGGCATGAACACGAAAGGCGCGAAGGTGCCTGCAATGGCGAGCGCCCAGTCCACCGGCGCGTGCGACAGCGCCTGTGGCGTGTTGCGCAGTACGAACAGCACGGCAATCAGGGTTTCCGACAGCATGAACAGCAGGTAGGACCAGTCGCCGCTGGCCAGGAACTTGTTGATGTGGATGACCGCGAACAGCAGCCAGCCGGCAGCCAGCACGGCACCGGCGGCGTGGTTCAGCAGGCGGGATTGGCGCAGGGCGTGCATGTTCAGGGTCCTTTCCATTCGCTCAGATGGTCCAGCCGGCGACGCGGGTCAGCAACAGGTAAGCCACGGTGCCGGCGGCAATCGCAATCGCATATGGCAGCTTGCCGGTGGCCGCCGCCGGGTGCTCCAGCTGCGCCGTGCCGCCGGACAGGCCGCGCAGCAGGCTGCCCAGCAGCATGGTGCGCACATTGCCCAGCACCTTGCGCAGGCTGCCGTCCGCCAGGGCAAACAGCAGGGCCAGGGCGCCGCCGGCTACCAGGCTGAACAGTGTGACGCCCAGCATTTCTTGCGGCCCCAGGAAAGCGCCGATCATGGCCATCAGCTTGACGTCGCCGGCGCCGAGGGCGCCCAGCGCATACATCGGCAGCAGCAGCAGCAGTCCCAGCGCCAGGCCGCCCAGGGCCAGCAGCAGGCCGAGGCCGCCGAACGGCATATTGAACAGGCCGGCGCCCGGGGTCACCGTGGCATGCAGCGTCAGCCCCGCCGCCATGCCCAGTCCGACCAGGCGGTTCGGGATGCGCCGGCTGCGGATGTCGCAGGCCACCGCAGCGGCCAGCAGGACGGCCAGCAGCAGGGCAGGCATCAGGCTGCGCAGGTCGAAGTTCATTGCTGGCCTCCACGTGCCGCTTGCGCCGCCAGGAAACGTTCCACCAGCTTCCACACCAGGTAGCCGCTGATGGCGCCGATGTAGCCGTCCACCGCATAGTGCCAGCCCAGGTGGACCGAGCCGAGCATGATCAGGACGGCAAACACGGTCATGGCGATGCCGGCCGCGCGGTGCAGGCGCCAGCCCAGCATGGCCATCTGGACCGAGGTGGCGACGTGCAGGCTGGGCATGGCGGAGATGCCGAGCGAGACGCCTTCCAGCTTGCCCTGGTAGGAATTCCACAGCAGGTCCTGCACGTTCAGGGCCCATACCGGCATCACTTCATTGGCGCTGTGCAAATACTGCATCAGCGGCGCATACGGGTCCGGCGCGCCGGTGACGCGGCCGAAGTAGCAGGGGCCGGCCGAAGACAGGAAGAGGGCGGCCAGGTTGCCCATCACGATCCAGACCAGCACAAAACTGAGCAGGTACTGCAGGCGCAACTGGGCGCGTTCGACGGAGAAGGCCAGCCAGTACACCACGCCGAACATGAAGAAGAACCACATGTGGTAGTTGAAATTGATGATGGACGTGACCACCGGATGGCCGAGCAGCGGATGCAGCCAGACCCAGGGCTGGGTGCCGCCGTGCAGCTGGGCGTCCAGCACCGACAGGCGCACATCCCAGTCGAAGGGATGGAACAGCGGGATCGCGGCTTTGACGATGGTGAAGCTGTAGGCAAACATCGGCAGCATGACCAGCACCGGCAGGGCGTACAGCAGGCGCTGCAGCGTGATGTAGGCGCGCAGGTTGGTCCACAGGTAATGCACCAGGCGCTCGGGCCGGCGCACCACCATGACGAAAACGGTGTAGCCGCACAGGGCGAATACCAGCCCGGTGGCCAGGGAACCGAAGAAAGCCAGGAATTCCGGCGACTGCTGCAGGTGGCCCGGGAACAGCGTGCGCAGGTAGAGCGCCAGGCAGTAGTGGGTCGCGACAATCAGCAGCAGCAGGCGGTGGTGGCGCAGGATCTGCGCGTTGCCAGACGCCGGTGCCGCGGAAATTGCTGGATTCAGGGTATTCATGATGAGGCCGCTACGAGTTGGTCTTTGACATAGTTGAATAGATCGCTGACTTTGCTGCCGACTGCAGTGACGGCCAATACGATGACGACGGAGATCAGGCCGGCCAGCAGGGCATATTCGATGGCGGTGACCCCGTGTTCGGATTGCAGGAAGCGTTGGATGGAAGTCTTCACGGTTGTCTCCCGGAGTCAAGAAAACGCCTGGAAAGCCGGGGGATGGGCTTTCCAGGTCGCGACACCAGGATCAGGTCGAGGTGTTGGCAGTGCTCAGCGCGGTGCCGATCTTGCCGAAGGTGGTGTTCAACTGGGTGCCGATCACTTTGACGGCGGCGATGATCACGACAGCGATCAGGGCAGCGATCAGGCCGTATTCAATTGCGGTCACGCCTTGTTCGTCGCGGATGAATTTTTGGATGGCTTTCATGATGATTCCTTTCAGGACGTTTAATTAACTGCACCAAAGTGTTTGCAGCTTCACGGAACAAGCCCGCTTCACCTGCCTTTTCCAAGCGCTAGAAGCACAATGATGCCGACGACAACTGTCAGTGAGGCTACAAGCACATATTCGTAAAAGGCCCGGCCGTCTTCGTCGGCGATGAAGCTTGCGATGGGGGACGGCATGAATCTGTTACGCATTCTGTACTCCGGACATGGTTGTGTTGGCCTTGCCTGGTTCTAGTCTCAGCCGACATGTCTGCCGTGCTGATGAGTTCACTTTAGGCTTGCGCGGTTTGATTTCCATCAAACATCTGTCCTTTTCTGGCCATGACAGAACTCCTTTTTTTCCAGCAGGAATCGGGACATTTGTCCCGGTTCAATAAACATGTGTAGGAAGTAATATTTTCGGCACCCCTGCCGGTAGTAGGCAGGGGGCGAGTGGGACGCTACAGGTCGGCCTGGTCGAGCCTGTGCTTGGTGGCGAACACGTAAAGGTCCAGGCGGTTTGACACGCCCAGCTTGTGGTAGATGGCGGTCAGGTGGTTGCGCAAAGTGTGCTCGGAAATAAACAACTGTTGCGCCAAAGCCTTGTTCACCGCACCCCCGCCTGTTGCAATCAGGCTGCAGATACGGCGTTCCTTGGCGGTCAGCTGGGCAATCTTGTCCAGCTCCGGGTCTTGCCGGCGCGTTCCTTGCGGGTTGCGCATGGCTTCGAACACGCGGCTCAGCATGATGCCATCGAGCCACAACTCGCCGCCATGGACTTTCTCGATCGCTTTCAGCACGATTTCAGCCGGTTCGTCCTTGCTGACCACGCCGCGCGCGCCCAGCATCACCGCGCGGTCCAGCAGCTCGCGGTCGCGCGTGCCCGACAGCACCAGCACGCGCGCGCCGTTGCAGCCGGCCAGCAGGCGCGGCATGATGTCGAGCGAACAGGTGCCGCCCAGGTCGATGTCCAGCAGGATCACGTCGGGCAGTACTTCCGGCGCCATGGCCAGCGCGCTGTCGCAGTCGCGCGCGGTGCCGACCACCAGCATATTCAATGCTTCGCTTTCAATCAGCTTGCCAAGGCCCCATAGCAGGGTCTTGTGGTCGTCGACCAGCATGATGCGGATACGTTTGTCAGCCTGCCCCATACTCACCTCACACCGGAATCACGATCTGTACTGCAGTGTTGTTCTGGCGGCCGCGCTGCACGCGCGCTTCGCCGCCCAGCGCGGCGGCGCGTTCAGCGATTGAGCTCGGTGTAAAGTCTAGCACCGGCTGGCCCGAACATTCATTTTCGATCCGCACGGTGAGCTGGCCGGCGGTGCACGCCAGTTCGATGTAACCGTTGCGCGCTGTTGTATGTTTGCAGATATTGCTCATGCCTTCGTTGACGATCTGGAATACTTCGGCGGCCAGGCGGTCGCTCATATGCAATTCACCCTTGGTGTCGACATTGATGTGCACGTCATAGAACTGGCGCAGCTGCGCCGCCTGCCGGCGCAGGGCGATCAGCAATTCCGGTTCCTTCATTTCCAGCCCGCCGCGCAGGCTCTTGGCGTAGTTGCGCAAGTCGCGCACCACCTGCGAGGTGACGTCGAGCAGGTTGTCCAGGTCCGGCACCAGGGGATTGCCGGGATCGGCCTTCAGGCGGATGCCCGACACGCCGTGGCGCAGGCCGATATAGGGCTGGATCGTGGTGTCATGCAAGTCGCGGGCGATACGCTCGCGCTCTCGCAACACCGCTTCCGATGCCATGCGGTCCAGCAATTCGATGTTCTCGATCACCGGGAAAGCCTGGGCCGCGATCTGCAGCAGGAACAGGGCGTCCGACTTGTGGAAATGGTGGCGCTGCGAGACCACGATCAGGCGCCCCGAGCCGCGCCGCAGCGGCAGCGGCACGGCGATCAGCGACAGCGCATCGAGCAGTTCGGCCAGGGTTTCGCCGGCCTCGGCATCCTGCCCGATCCAGCGCTGGTGTTCGCTGTCGTAGCTCTTGATGTGCATTTCGCGCCGCAGCCAGGCGCCGCGCGGCTGGCGCAGCAGCAGGATCGCGTCTTCCCCGCACACCAGCAGCGGCGCGGCGGCGTCTTGCGCCAGGTTGCTGGCGTGGATCGGGCGCCCGGCATTGGCGGCACTGGCCGCGCGCAGGGTCCAGCTGGCGGCACTGTTATCGTGCATCAGCAGGATGCAGCTGTGGGCGCCGTAGAACTGGCGGGTCTGCTCGAGCACCGAGCTGATGGTGCGGTCGACCCCGAAGCGCGGGTTGGACATCTGGCTCACCGCATGCAGCAGGGCCATGCGCTGGCGCTGGATCATGGCCATGCCGCCCCAGTGGGCGATCATGTAGCCCAGGGCCAGCAGGAAGGTGGCGCGCAGCATCACCACCGCCATTTCGGCCTTGCTGTGGGTGTACAGCGAGGTCAGGGCGAAGGCCAGCGAGGCTGCCATCGTGATGCGGGCGCCTTCCTCGAAGCCGTGGCTGAAGGCCGAAGTCAGGATGGCAAAGAAAAACAGCAGGAAATAAAAGCTCGAATCGCCGCCGGTGACGTAGACCATCAGGGCGAACCAGCCGACGTCAAGCCAATGCACCAGCTTGCTGCGCACCAGCAGGGCGCGGTTGGCCAGCAGGAGCAGGGTGACGCTTTGCAGCAGGTAGGCCAGGAACACGCCCAGCGACAGGACGTCGGCGCGGCCGGCCGGTTCCACCACCAGGGTAAACAGGCAGGCCACGGCCAGTACCAGGCGCATCCAGCGCACCATGGAAGCATCCGAAGTATCTTTCGGCAGGGTCGCGTGCAGCAGGCCTTCGTTGATCACATTCTCTCCGGCGCGTTGTTGTTACCATGCTAAGAGAACCATTAGTCCTTGTCCACAACAAGGTTGTATTTTTGAAACGTTGCCGGGTCTTGAATTTGGCCCGGCCGGCCCCATGTGGGCGATTCCGACGTCCCGTATAAGACTATTGAGGTAAAAATGGCAGAAAACAAGCAAACCATGGGGTTCCAGGCAGAAGTCAAACAACTGCTGCAACTGATGATCCACTCGCTGTACTCGAACAAGGAGATTTTCCTGCGCGAGCTGGTGTCGAACGCTTCCGATGCGGCCGACAAGCTGCGTTTTGAAGCGATCAACAACGATGCCCTGTATGGCAACGACCACGAACTGAAGATCCGCGTCAGCTTCGACAAGGACGCGCGCACTATCACCATTTCCGACAACGGCATCGGCATGAGCCGCGACGAGGCGATTTCCCACCTCGGCACCATCGCCAAGTCGGGCACCAAGGAGTTCTTCGGCAAGCTGTCCGGCGACCAGCAGAAGGATGCGGCCCTGATCGGCCAGTTCGGCGTCGGCTTCTACTCCGGCTTCATCGTGGCCGACAAAATCACCGTCGAAACGCGCCGCGCCGGCCTGGCAGCGGCTGACGGCGTGCGCTGGGAATCGGCCGGCGAGGGCGATTATTCGATCGAGCAGATCGACAAGACCGGCCGCGGCACCGACATCATCCTGCACCTGCGCGAAGGCGAGGAAGAGCTGCTCAGCGACTGGAAGCTCAAATCCATCATCCGCAAGTACTCCGACCATATTTCGCTGCCGATCCAGATGCAGAAGGAAGGCTCGGACGAGCTGGAAACCATCAACCAGGCCAGCGCCCTGTGGGCCCGCAACAAGAACGAGGTCACCCAGGAACAGTACGAGGAGTTCTACAAGCACGTGTCGCACGATTTCGGTGCGCCGCTGACCCACACCCACAACCGGGTGGAAGGGCGCAGCGAATACACCCAGCTGCTGTACATTCCAGCCAAGGCCCCGTTCGACCTGTGGGACCGCAACAAGCGCGGCGGCATCAAGCTGTACGTCAAGCGCGTGTTCATCATGGACGACGCCGAGCAGCTGATGCCGACCTACCTGCGCTTCGTCAAGGGCGTGATCGATTCGGCCGACCTGCCGCTGAACGTGTCGCGCGAAATCCTGCAGGAATCGCGCGACGTGAAGGCGATCCGCGAAGGCTCCACCAAGCGCGTGCTGGGCATGCTGGAAGAACTGGCCAACGCCGAGGAGCAGGAAAAGAAGGACAAGTACGCCAGCTTCTGGACCGAATTCGGCCAGGTGCTGAAAGAGGGCATCGGCGAGGACTTCGCCAACAAGGAACGCCTGGCCAAGCTGCTGCGCTTTGCCTCGACCCATAACGACAGCGAGGTGCAGGACGTGTCGCTGGAAGCCTATGTGGGCCGCATGAAGGAAGGCCAGGACAAGATCTTCTACGTCACCGCCGACAGCTACGCCGCCGCCAAGAACTCGCCGCACCTGGAAATCTTCCGCAAGAAGGGCGTCGAAGTGCTGCTGCTGACCGACCGCGTCGACGAATGGATGCTGTCCTTCATGCACGACTTCGAGGGCAAGGAACTGCATTCGGTGGCCAAGGGCGGCCTGGACCTGGGCGCGATGGAAGACGAGGCGGAGAAGAAGGAGCACGCCGAGACCGAAACCCAGTACCAGGAACTGGTTGGCAAGATGAAGGAAGCGCTGGCCGACAAGGCCAAGGAAGTGCGCGTCACCTTCCGCTTGACCGATTCGCCAGCCTGCCTGGTGGCCGACGAGCACGAACTGTCGGGCAACCTGCTGCGCATGCTGAAGGCAGCCGGCCAGGCTGCGCCGGAGTCCATGCCGATCCTGGAAATCAACCCGCAGCACCCGCTGGTGACGCGCCTGAAGTACGAAGACGCGGCCGGCGAGAAGTTCAAGGACTGGGCCCACATCCTGTTCGACCAGGCCTTGCTGGCCGAAGGTGGCACCCTGGCCGACCCGGCTTCTTTCGTCAAGCGCATGAACGAAATGCTGCTGTCGAAATAAAAGACGGCAGGGGGACGCCCTGGTTAGATTTGGTGAGACTTTAGCTCCTTGTCAAGCGGCATAATCAAAGCAAGCCCGCCTTCGCGAGGATTGCATGACGGAAGTTCGCAAGCAGCGCATTCTCATCGTTGACGACCAGAGCGTCCATACCGTGGCGTTGTGCGATGTGCTGCGCCAGTACCAGTTTGATGCCGAAGGCTGTTCCAGCGCCGAGTCTGCGCTGGAGCTGCTGCGCAGCCAGTCGTTTGACCTGATGCTGTCCGACCTCAACATGCCGGGGATGGACGGCATCGGCCTGGTCAAGGAAGCCCTGCAGCACGATCCCGACCTGGCCTGCATCATCATGACCGGCGAGGGCAGCATCGCCACCGCCGTGCGCGCCATGCAGGGCGGCGCCCTCGACTACATCGTCAAGCCCTTCAAAGCGTCTTCCCTGTTGCCGGTGCTGGCGCGGGCCCAGGCCACGCGCGCCCTGCGCCTGGCAAACGCCGAGCTGGAGCGCCAGCTGCGCCAGAACGTGATGGAGCTGGCTGAAGCCAACCATCGCCTGGAACAGGCGCGCACCGCGGCCGAGCACGCGAATGCGGAGAAATCGCGCTTCCTGTCGAACATGAGCCATGAGCTGCGCACGCCGCTCAACGGCATACTGGGTTTCGCGCAAATCCTGGCGGCTGACAAGCTGCCGGCCACCCAGCTGGAAAAGCAGCGCTTTGCGCGCAATATCGTGCAATCCGGCCAGCATCTGCTCAAGCTGGTCAATGAAATCCTCGACCTGGCGCGCATCGAAGCGGGCAAGGTGCCGCTGGCGATGGAAGCGGTGGACTTGCCGACCGTGTTGCAGGAGTGCCGCATGATGGTGACGCCGCTGGCGGCCAAGCGCGACATCAGCCTCGGTTTCGGCGAGGTGCCGGAACGGCGCCTGTGCGCCGACCGCACGCGCCTGGTGCAGGTGCTGATCAACCTGCTGTCCAACGCCATCAAGTACAACCATGACCAGGGCCGTGTCGCCGTGGCCTGCGACGAACTCGATGGCAGCCGCCTGCGCATTTCCGTCAGCGACACCGGGCCGGGGCTGGAACCGGACC
>Ga0209050_1001703_pt1 | contig 21969 bp, 17 predicted proteins | sample Araplavi_mTSA_r2_FD_184276 | JGI IMG/M metagenome (GOLD analysis project Ga0209050, IMG submission 184276) | Arabidopsis root microbial communities from North Carolina, USA - plate scrape MF_Cvi_mTSA_r2 (SPAdes) (version 2) | ecosystem: Host-associated > Plants > Roots > Endosphere | place: USA... | reverse complement strand
CGTAAGTAATTCGTCATGCGAACGTGCCGTCGTGCTGTAACTGTTCTGGCTCTCAGCCTCGCGCCGCTTGCGGCGTGGGCTGCGGTTCCTGTGGTCGATAATGACTCCGGCTATAACAATAGCGGGAGCAGTTATCCGCCTGCAGGTTACGGTACGAACGGCGCCTATGCCGGGGGAGGGGTTTCGACCCCTGTCTCGGCACAGGGTCAGCTGTTCAACCAACTGCAACAAATGCAGGAACAGATCTCGCGCCAACAGGGTGTGATCGAAGAACTGCAAAATGATGTAGCGCGCATGAAGCAGGAAAACCTGGAGCGATACCAGGATCTTGATCGGCGCATAGGAACCGGCGTTGCACCAGCCGCGACTCCTGAAAATTCTTCAACCGGTGGTGAATCGAACGCCCCCGGTGCAGCCGCTGGCGCAGCCGCCGCTCAAGCACCTGCCGCGGGTAGCGAGCCGGCAGATCCGGCGAAGGAAAAGCTCTATTACGATGCTGCCTTCGACCTGATCAAGGCCAAGGATTTCGACAAGGCCAGCCAGGCTTTCGCCGCATTCCTGCGCAAATACCCGAACAGTCAGTACGCGGGCAATGCCCAGTACTGGCTGGGCGAAGTGAACCTGGCCAAAGGCGATCTGCAAGGTGCAGGTCAGGCATTTGCCAAGGTTTCGCAGCTGTATCCCAAGCACGCCAAGGTGCCTGATTCGCTGTACAAGCTCGCTGATGTAGAGCGCCGTCTCGGTCATACCGACCGGGTCAAGGGCATTCTGCAGCAGGTCGTGTCCCAGTATCCGGGCACTTCCGCTGCTCAGCTGGCGCAGCGTGATCTGCAGAAAATGTAAGGCGGCTTGAGCCGTTTCAAAGAAACCCGCGCTTGTCGCGGGTTTTTTCGTTAGAATTCACCCCCTTTTTCTGAAACACGCTTTTTGGGATCTGCGCATTGCCGGGGTTCCTTGAAGTGCCTGACGGAGGCGGACAGCCTGTTTAGCTGTTACGCCCGTGGCGACTATGCAAGACACATTGAGAATCACCGAAGTTTTCTACTCGTTGCAGGGTGAAACTCGGACTGCCGGCCTGCCCACGGTTTTTGTGCGCCTGACCGGTTGTCCGTTGCGTTGCCAATACTGCGACAGCGCCTACGCGTTCACCGGCGGAACCATTCGCACCCTCGACGACATCCTCGAGCAGGTCGCCGGTTTCCGCCCGCGTTATGTCTGTGTCACGGGGGGCGAGCCCCTGGCGCAACCCAACGCCATTCCCTTGCTCAAGCGCTTGTGCGACGCCGGTTACGAAGTGTCACTGGAAACCAGTGGCTCTATCGATATCTCGCCGGTAGATTCCCGGGTCAGTCGCGTTGTCGACCTGAAAACCCCGGGTTCGAAGGAAGCGCACCGCAATCGCTACGAAAACATCGAGCTGCTCACGCCCAACGATCAGGTGAAATTTGTCATCTGTTCGCGGGAGGACTATGACTGGTCCGTTTCCAAACTGATCCAGTACGGTCTGGACCAGCGCGCCGGCGAAGTCCTGTTCTCGCCAAGCCACCATGATCTCAATGCCCGGGACCTGGCGGACTGGGTGGTGGCGGATAACCTGCCAGTGCGTTTGCAATTGCAGCTGCATAAATATCTATGGAATGACGAGCCGGGGCGCTGAAATGACTGAACAACTCAACACTGCTGAAAAACGTGCGGTCATCCTGCTGTCCGGTGGCCTGGACTCGGCGACCGTGGTAGCCATGGCGCGCGCCGAAGGCTACAGCTGCTACACCATGAGCTTCGACTACGGTCAGCGCTCTCACGCCGAATTGCACGCCGCCGAGCGCGTGGCGCGGGATCTGGGTGTGGTCGAGCACAAGGTGATCGGCCTGAACCTGAACGGCATGGGCGGCTCGGCGCTGACCGACAGCAGCATCGATATTCCGGAAGAGCTGGGTGAGGGCATTCCTGTCACTTACGTGCCTGCGCGTAACACGGTGTTCCTGTCCCTGGCCCTGGGCTGGGCTGAAGTGCTCGGTGCGCGGGACATCTTCATCGGCGTCAATGCGGTGGATTACTCTGGTTACCCGGACTGCCGCCCCGAGTTCATCGAGTCGTTCGAGCGCATGGCCAACCTGGCAACCAAAGCCGGCGTGGAAGGCAATGGCTTCCGCATTCAGGCGCCGCTGCAAAACCTCAGCAAGGCGCAGATCGTCCAGGCGGGCGTGAAGCTTGGCGTGAACTACGGGCTGACCGTTTCCTGCTACCAGGCCGACGATGATGGTCGTGCGTGCGGCAAATGCGACAGCTGCCGACTGCGCGCAGAAGGCTTTGCGGCGGCCGGAATCAGCGATCCAACACCTTATTTTTGATTTTTTTCAAAATAGGTGTTGAATAGTCCTTAAAAATCAGTATTATACGCGCCACCACACAGCGGGTCGTTAGCTCAGTTGGTAGAGCAGTTGGCTTTTAACCAATTGGTCGTAGGTTCGAATCCCACACGACCCACCATTTTTAGCAGTTTTAAAAGTCTGGAAGGCCCACGCAAGTGAGGATTTCCGGATTTTTTTTTGCCTGCGATTCAAGTCCGCCCCGCTCCGGGCTGCTGCGCAAGGCGCAGATCAGAATCATCTTTTGCATCTGTCGGATATTCTGTAGCCTTGCGCAGCTTCAACGCTGTCCGTGCCTGATGAATACCCACTTTCCCGGCGGTACCCTGAAGGGTCCGGAGCCGGGTGTATACTCGACTTTCGCGCGAATGCGCCTGCAGGTCTTGCGAACATGACGCAGATATCCGAACGCCTTCTGGTTCAAGCCCACCTCGACGCCAAACAGCCCAAACCGCTGACCGCCGATGAAGAGGCTTACTACCGTGCCGCCATCGCTGCCGAGCTCAAGGCTCAGGACGCGGTGCTGGTGGCCCACTTCTATTGTGATCCGGTCATTCAGGCGCTGGCCGAAGAGACGGGTGGCTGTGTCTCCGACTCGCTGGAGATGGCCCGATTCGGCAATGCCCATCCGGCCAAGACCGTGGTCGTCGCCGGCGTGAAGTTCATGGGGGAGACTGCCAAGATCCTCAATCCGGAAAAACGCGTGCTGATGCCGACCCTCGAAGCGACCTGTTCGCTCGACCTGGGGTGCCCGGTGGACGAGTTTTCCGCGTTCTGCGATCAACACCCGGAGCGCACGGTCGTGGTGTATGCCAACACTTCCGCAGCGGTAAAGGCCCGCGCGGATTGGGTGGTGACTTCAAGCTGTGCGCTGGAAATCGTCGAAAGCCTGATGGACAACGGCGAGACCATCATCTGGGGGCCGGACAAGCACCTGGGGACCTACATCCAGCGTCAGACCGGTGCCGACATGCTGCTGTGGGACGGTGCCTGCATCGTTCACGAAGAGTTCAAGTCCAAGCAGCTTGAAGACATGAAGGCGCTGTACCCGGATGCGGCGATCCTGGTGCACCCGGAGTCGCCGACGTCGGTGATTGAACTGGCCGACGCCGTGGGCTCCACCAGCCAGTTGATTGCGGCGGCACAGAGCCTGCCGAACAAGACCCTGATTGTCGCTACCGACCGCGGCATCTTCTACAAAATGCAGCAGTTGTGCCCGGACAAGGTCTTTATCGAGGCGCCAACGGCCGGTAACGGCGCTGCATGCCGCAGTTGCGCGCACTGTCCGTGGATGGCGATGAATACCCTTGAGCGTACGCTGAAGAGCCTGCGAGAGGGTGCCAACGAGATCTTCGTCGACCCGGCATTGATTCCCCAGGCTATTCGGCCGCTCAAGCGGATGCTCGACTTTACTCAGGCTGCACGTATGAAGCTGGCGGGTAATGCCTGATCTGCTGGCAGGTCGTCTTAACAGGCGACCTGTCTCTTGCGGATGTACTGCGACCCACTGTAGGAGTGGCCGCCGCGTCTTCGGCGCTGCGCTGTCGCGCAGGGAGCCAGGGCGACGTCCACGAGATAGCCGGTTTCAATAGATGTTTTTTATCCTTAAAAATCAGCTAGTTGAAACTTATTGCATGAGAGATGCATAGGAAAGATCGGCTACACGGCATTAGCGACTCATTGCTGGTTTGCAATACAGTCCGCTGGTAGGGCTGCGTTGAACAGCTCGGCAGTGGCCCAATCCGGTTGGTCGATAAATGGGTTTCTGTTGCCCTGGAAGCTCTGTATAACATCGTTGCGTCGGCGTTCTGCAGCGTCGGGTGGGTCTTCGCGATGCCATTGAATAAGCGTCGACAGTAGTCCCATGTAGGCAGGTGATTTAGATGTGGCAACGATCTTGCTGCGATCATCTGTCAGTTGCAGGTCCGGCTCATCCTGGCCGGTATTGATATCTTGTCCGCCTTCGTAACGGATCGCCATATACATCACGGCGCGAGCCATGTCGCCTTGGCGCTTGGTCCAGACTTCGAAGGTACCGTTATTGCCTTCCGGACCTCGCAACCAGTTAGATTGTCCTGGGTACACGCCGCTGCCACCGCCGCTGCCGTTGTTGAACTCGGTCACTCGTTCGCTGCAGCCGCTGTCGCAGATGCCATAGGGTTTGTTACCCCGGTCGGCATTCCAGCGGGTGTCGCTCAGATACAGCATGTGACTGTCAGTGTGGGGCGCATTAGGTAGCCCCAGGTTGCCATAGGCGCTACTGAAACCATAGGTCTTGGGCCAAGTATGTTCACGATTGTAGGTAATGGGCTGGCCCTGGCCTTCGCGGTCGGTCAGCTTGCTGTAGCTGCGGTTTTTATAAACGTCGAGCACCCGTTGCGGATTGTTGGGATCTTCATCGGCCAATTCCAGCAGATCCCAGCTATTGGGCGAGACCCCGCTGTATGGATATACCCTGTGGCCTCGAATCTTCTTGTGCAGCGAGCAGCGCAGTTCGCCGGGGGAGCTGATGTCGATATTGACGTAGTAAGCGTCGATCTCGGCTTGGCCGAGGATCCGAATGTTTTCTTTGTTTATGGTGTCTTGATTATGGTCGCTTTCACGCAGCAACGCTGACCCGGTGCTGGGGATCAACAACAAGAGCACCATGACGAATGATGTTTCACGCATAAGGTTTGAGCCTGTTCAATCATTAGGGATTTGGACAGGGGGAAAATATTCATTTCTTCGCTCGCGCTCAAAGCAAAATGTGTGTGAGCTCTTATGAGTCGCCCGTGGATTTGATAGAACGCCACCGCTTCAGGCTGACGCGGGTCAGGCCCGCTGGCTGCCTCGCTTTGATCTTGATGCAGCGGCCTCACAAAGCAGGACCGGAGCGAGAGCGCCCTGAGTCTGGGCGAAGGGCCGAGGTATCCAAAAAACCGGACAGGATCAAAAGATCGCAGTCCGCGACAGCTACGGCTTTTGTGTACACCTGAAGCTACTTCGTCTTCTTCGGAATCCGCACCAACTGGCTGTTTGAGTAGATGTCGTGCCAGCTGCGTTTCTGTTTGTCGAACAACGACCAGATAAACCCCAAACCTACACAAAGCAGCGAAGCAATCGACACCACAAAGCGCAACAGCGCCTGCCACAGGCTGATGGACGAGCCGTCGGCGTTCTGTACGCGAATGCACCAGACCTGCATGCCCAGGGTCTGACCCGACCAGGTCCAGAATTTGGCGAAGAAGCCGAACAGTACGAACAGCAGGACGGTAGAGAGCAGGGGATCGCCGTCCAGCGCGCCGGCTTCGGTCAGTGTGCGCATCCTTTCTTCGCCGATGATCGCCATCTGGATCATCTTGTAGAGGCCGCTGGTGACGATCAGCAGGGCGGTGCACAGCAGGAAATCATAGAACATGGCTGCCAGACGACGACCCAGACCAGCGGCAGGAAAGTCGCCCTGGGGAGTAAGCAGGTGTTTCGACATGGCAGGCTCTCGGCGGAAAAAGAAGCCATTTTACGGATTTACGCGCACAAAAAAGCCCCTGATGTCAGCATCAGGGGCTTTTTCGTTACAGAAGATTAGGCTTCTGCTTGTACTTCGTCAGCCTGCATGCCTTTCTGGCCCTGCACGGCGATGAAAGTCACTTTCTGGCCTTCTTTCAGGCTCTTGAAGCCGTTGCCCTGGATGGCGCGGAAATGCACGAACAGATCCGGACCGCTTTCAGGAGTGATAAAACCAAAACCTTTCTCGTCGTTAAACCACTTGACGGTACCGCTCTGACGTTGGGACATTTCTTATTTCCTTTGACGCAAAAAATTAATGACAGTCTCCTTCTCATGAAAGAGTACTGGGGCTGGTTGCAGGAGAGTAAGAAGACGTCGAACGGGATGTAGCTAACTTGTAGGCTACTGCCCAGGTCACGATTCCAAGCGACCCATGCAAACACAGTGAACAAACTCTACGCCAACTACGGGAGAAAAAACAAGCCCTGTGAAGGCCCCGTATTTCCTCAGGTTGATGGCAAAGTCAGTCCACTAGTGGGGCCTTATACGCTTGCGCTGTTCAAATGTTTTCGATCGTTATAAGCAAAGTTCATAATCGAAGCTTAGAGCCAAACAATGCACTATTTTATGGCGGTTGCGTTACACATTAGTGCACAGTTAACGCAACCGCGTTACTTATAGGAACATTCAATCAGCCACGATAGTAGCGTTGTGGAACAAATGGCATTTTGCTTACAAGCAAAGGCACCTTTTTCCCACGCACAATCGCCCAGACGGGGGTGTCCAGTGCGATATAGGCGCTGTCGACATAACCCATGGCCAGCGGGCCGCCCAGGGTCGGCCCGAAACCGCCGCTGCAGACGCTACCGATAATGTCGCCGGCTTCGTTGACGATCTCGGCACCCTCGCGCACCGGTGTGCGTTCCTGCGGTAACAGGCCGACGCGTTTGCGGCTGACACCTGCCTGTTGCTGGGCGAACACGGTTTCGGCGCCTGGGAAGCCGCCGGCCCGAGCGCCATCGGCGCGACGCGGCTTGGAGATCGCCCACAGCAGGCTCGCTTCGATCGGGCTGGTCTCGGTGTTCATGTCATGCCCGTACAGGCACAAGCCCGCCTCAAGGCGCAGGGAGTCGCGGGCGCCAAGGCCGATGGCGGCCACTTCCGGTTCGGCCAGCAGGGCGCGAGCCAGGGCTTCGGCGTTGGCGGCGGGGACGGAAATTTCGAAACCGTCTTCGCCGGTGTAACCCGAGCGGCTGACAAAACAGTCCACGCCCAGCAGCTTCACGCGGGCGAACTGCATGAAGGTCATCTTCGCAACTTCCGGGGCCAGGCGTGCCAGCACGGTCACTGCAGCCGGGCCTTGCAGGGCAAGCAGTGCACGTTCTTCGAACAGCGGCTCGATCGTGCACTGCTCACCGATGTGCTTGCGCAGGTGGGCCAGGTCCTGATCCTTGCAAGCGGCGTTGACCACCAGGAACAGTTCGTCGTTGCCCAGGTTGGCGACCATCAGGTCATCGAGGATGCCGCCCGTCGCATTGGTGAACATCGCGTAACGCTGCATGCCCACCGGCAGGTCGATGATGTCCACCGGCACCAGGGTTTCCAGGGCCTTGGCGGCATCGACGCCGGTCAGGCGGATCTGGCCCATGTGCGAGACATCGAACAGCCCGGCCTGGTCGCGGGTGTGCTGGTGTTCTTTCATCACGCCCAGCGGGTATTGAACCGGCATGTCATAGCCGGCGAACGGCACCATGCGCGCGCCGAGTTCGATGTGCAGTGCGTGCAACGGGGTTTTCAACAGTTGTTCGGTGGACATATTCAGCTCCTGAAGAAGGGTGCAGATGAGCGCGCATCAGCACTCGATAATGTTGACCGCCAAACCGCCACGGGCGGTTTCCTTGTATTTGCTTTTCATGTCGGCGCCGGTCTGGCGCATGGTGCGGATGACCTTGTCGAGGGAGACGAAGTGTTGCCCGTCGCCGCGCATGGCCATGCGCACGGCATTGATGGCCTTGACCGAACCCATGGCGTTGCGCTCGATGCAAGGCACCTGTACCAGCCCGCCAATCGGGTCGCAGGTCAGCCCGAGGTTGTGTTCCATGCCGATTTCCGCGGCGTTTTCCACTTGCTGCACGCTGCCACCGAGTACTTCGCACAAGGCGCCGGCGGCCATCGAGCAAGCGACGCCGACTTCACCCTGGCAGCCAACTTCGGCGCCGGAAATCGAGGCGTTTTCCTTGTACAGAATGCCGATGGCGGCGGCAGTGAGCAGAAAGCGCACCACCCCGTCATCATTCGCGCCGGGGATAAAACGCATGTAGTAATGCAGCACAGCCGGAATGATCCCGGCCGCACCATTGGTGGGTGCCGTGACCACGCGTCCGCCGTTGGCGTTTTCTTCGTTGACGGCCAGGGCGTACAGGTTGACCCAGTCCAGCACCGACAGCGGATCGCGCAAGGACGATTCAGGGTTGCTGCACAATTGCCGATGCAGCGCTGCCGCCCGGCGTTTGACCTTCAAGCCACCGGGCAGGATGCCTTCATTACGGCAACCGGCGGCGACGCAGTCCTGCATGACCTGCCAGATCTTCAGCAGGCCGGCGCGGGTTTCCGCTTCCGGGCGCCAGGCGCTTTCGTTGGTCAGCATCACCTGGCTGATCGACAGGCCGTATTTGGCGCAATGAGCGAGCAGGTCCTTGGCGCTTTTGAAAGGAAAGGTCAGGGGCGTGGCGTCTTCGACGATGCGATCGGCGCCGGCGGCGTCCTCATCGACCACGAAACCGCCGCCGACCGAGTAGTACTCGCGGCTGCGGATCTGCAGACCCGCCGCATCGAAGGCGCGAAAAATCATGCCGTTGGGGTGATAGGGCAAGGGTTTGCGAATCATCGCCAGGTGTTCTTTCTCGTTGAACGCAATGCTGTGTTCGCCGAGCAGGTTCAAGCGTGCGTTGCTGCGAATCTCTTGCAGGCGCGCAGCGACGGTTTCGGTATCCACGGTGTCCGGGTGTTCGCCTTCCAGGCCCAGCAGCACAGCCTTGTCACTGCCGTGGCCTTTGCCGGTGGCGCCGAGCGAGCCGTACAGCTCGACCTTGACGCAGGTGGTGGCCGTCAGCAGCCCTTCACGGCGCAGGCCTTCGACGAAACGCGCAGCGGCGCGCATCGGGCCAACGGTGTGGGAGCTGGAGGGGCCGATGCCAATCTTGAACAGGTCGAACACGCTTAACGACATGGTGGTTCTCCGGTTTCTTGTTATAGGAATTCACGGAACATAAGACTTGGCACAGATCCCTGTGGGAGCGAGCTTGCTCGCGATAGCGGTCGTTCAGTCGACATTGATGGTGGCTGTCAGTCCGTCATCGCGAGCAAGCTCGCTCCCACAGGGTTGTGGGGTGTTCTGGAAATCGGGGGCGGGATCAACCGCCCCCTGATTGCTTTAAGCGTAGCTTTCGATCGACGGGCAGGCGCAGACCAGGTTGCGGTCGCCGAACACGTTGTCGACGCGACCGACCGGCGGCCAGTACTTGCCTTCGATCAGCGACGCAACCGGGTAAACCGCTTGTTCGCGGCTGTACGGGTGCGACCACTCGCCGACCAGTTCCTTGGCGGTGTGTGGAGCGTTTTTCAGCGGGTTGTCGTCCTTGTCCAGGGTGCCGTTTTCCACCGCGCGGATTTCTTCGCGGATGCGGATCATGGCGTCGCAGAAGCGGTCCAGTTCTTCCTTGGATTCGCTTTCGGTCGGCTCGATCATCAGCGTGCCGGCTACCGGGAACGACATGGTCGGCGCGTGGAAGCCGAAGTCGATCAGGCGCTTGGCCACGTCATCGACGCTGATGCCGCTGCTGTCTTTCAATGGACGCAGGTCGAGGATGCATTCGTGCGCCACCAGGCCGTTGCTGCCGGTGTACAGCACTGGATAGTGCTCTTCGAGGCGACGGGAGATGTAGTTGGCATTGAGGATCGCCAGCTGCGAAGCGCGCTTGAGGCCCGCGCCACCCATCATGCGAATGTACATCCAGGTGATCGGCAGGATGCTCGCGCTGCCGAACGGTGCCGCGCAAACGGCGCCTTCCTTGCGCTCCATCTGTGCGTGGCCCGGCAGGAACGGCGCCAGGTGCGATTTCACACCGATCGGGCCGACGCCCGGGCCGCCGCCACCGTGGGGGATGCAGAAGGTCTTGTGCAGGTTCAGGTGCGACACGTCGCCGCCGAACTTGCCCGGCGCGCAGAGGCCGACCATGGCGTTCATGTTGGCGCCGTCGATGTACACCTGGCCGCCGTTGTCATGAACGATGCCGCAGATTTCACGGATGCCTTCTTCGAACACGCCGTGGGTCGACGGGTAGGTGATCATCAGCGCGGCGAGGTGCTCGCGGTGCTCGATGGCCTTGGCGCGCAGGTCTTCGATGTCGACGTTGCCACGGGCATCGCACGCGGTCACGACCACACGCATACCGGCCATCTGAGCGGTGGCCGGGTTGGTGCCGTGGGCCGACGACGGGATCAGGCAGATGTCGCGGCGGTCTTCGCCACGGCTCTGGTGGTAGGCGCGGATCGCCAGCAGACCTGCGTATTCACCCTGGGAGCCGGCGTTCGGTTGCAGCGAAACCGAGTCGTAGCCGGTCGCAGCGCACAGCATGGCTTCCAGTTCGTCGGTCAATTGCTGATAACCGGCGCTTTGCTCGGCCGGGGCGAACGGGTGCAGGGCACCGAATTCGGCCCAGGTCACCGGGATCATTTCGCTGGCGGCGTTGAGCTTCATGGTGCACGAACCCAGCGGGATCATGGTGCGGTCCAGCGCCAGGTCCTTGTCCGCCAGTTTGCGCAGGTAGCGCATCAGCTCGGTTTCCGAGTGATAGCGGTTGAACACCGGGTGGCTGAGGATTGGCGACTGACGTACCAGCGCGGCCGGGATGGCGCTCTGCACCGAGGCGGCGAGGGCGGCGAAGTCCGGCAGGGCCTTGCCGTCGGACAGCAGGCTCCACAGGGTTTCAACGTCGGCCTGAGTGGTGGTTTCGTCCAGGGACAGGCCCAGGCGCTCACCATCGACCACGCGCAGGTTGATGCGCTGGGCGTGCGCCTTGTCGTGCAGGGCGGCGGTTTGAGCGCCGGTCTTCACGGTCAGGGTGTCGAAGAAGTTCGCTTGCTCGACGTTCAGACCCAATGCGCTCAAGCCTTTGGCCAGGATCGCAGTCAGGTGGTGCACGCGATTGGCGATCTGCGTCAGGCCTTTCGGACCGTGGTACACGGCGTACATGCTGGCGATGTTGGCCAGCAGCACTTGCGCGGTGCAGATGTTCGACGTGGCTTTCTCGCGACGGATGTGTTGTTCGCGGGTCTGCATGGCCAGGCGCAGGGCCGGGTTGCCGAAACGGTCTACGGAAACACCGACCAGGCGGCCCGGCATGTCACGCTTGAAGGCGTCCTTGGTGGAGAAATAAGCGGCGTGCGGGCCACCGAAGCCCAGCGGTACGCCGAAGCGCTGTGCGCTGCCGATGGCCACGTCGGCACCGAATTCGCCCGGTGCGGTCAGCACGGTCAGGGCCAGCAGGTCTGCCGCCACGGCGACGAGGGCGTTGGCGGCGTGGAAACGTTCGGTCAGCTCGCGGTAATCGAACACGTCACCGTTGCTTGCCGGGTATTGCAGCAGGGCGCCAAAGAACGGCGTCACGTCGGTCAGTTCACGCTCGTCGCCAACCACCACGTCGATGCCCAGAGGCTCGGCACGGGTGCGCAGTACGTCGAGGGTCTGCGGGTGGCAATGCACGGAGGCGAAGAATTGGTGGCTGCCCTTGTTCTTGCTCAGGCGTTTGCAGAAGGTCATGGCTTCGGCAGCGGCGGTGGCTTCGTCGAGCAGCGAGGCGTTGGCGATCGGCAGGCCGGTGAGGTCGCTGATCAGGGTCTGGAAGTTCAGCAGCGCTTCGAGACGGCCCTGGGAAATTTCTGGCTGGTACGGGGTGTAGGCGGTGTACCAGGCCGGGTTTTCCAGCAGGTTGCGCAGGATCGGCGACGGCGTGTGGGTGCCGTAGTAACCCTGGCCGATGAAGGTCTTGAACAGCTGGTTTTTGCTCGCGATGGACTTGATCAAGGCCAGGGCATCGGCTTCGCTCAGGCCGTCTTCCAGGCCGAGGACGCTGGTGCCCTTGATGCTCTCGGGAATCACGCTGGCGCTCAGGGCTTCCAGGGAGTCGAAACCGAGGCTGTTGAGCATGGCTTGCTCGTCGCCGGCACGCGGGCCGATGTGACGGGCGATGAATTCGTTGGCAGTGGTCAGATTGATCTGGGTCATGTCAGTGCTCCTCAGGCTTCGGCTTGGGCTTTGATCAGGCGGTCGTAGGCGTCCTGGTCCAGCAGTTGGCCGACAGCGGAGGCATCGGCAGGTTTGAAACGGAAGAACCAGCCTTCGCCCAGCGGATCTTCGTTGACCAGCTCAGGGCTGCTGTCCAGCGCCGGGTTCACTTCCAGCACTTCGCCGTCCAGCGGCATGTACACGCCGCTGGCAGCCTTTACCGATTCCACGGTGGCGGCTTCGGCGCCTTTGTCGTAGGACTGCAGCTCAGGCAGTTGAACGAAAACCACGTCGCCCAGGGCGTTCTGTGCGAAAGCGGTGATGCCGACCGTGACGCTGCCGTCAGCTTCGGTGCGCAGCCATTCGTGATCTTCAGTAAAACGCAACTCGCTCATGGAAACTCCTAAGGGGCCAGACTCGTCTGGTGGACGCGATTGAATGCTTGGGCGATGCCCTGTGATGGAGAACTACATAGCAAGAACGCGGCCAATGTTGTTTTTATTGTTATTGATCAATGATTTAGGTGGTTTCGATAAAGCTTGAAATTCATTCGCTGTAGCGAAATCGATACGGCGTATGTCGGTGATAAAAGCCGAGGTGGATCAAAGCCTTGCACAGCCGTGATCGGAGAGGGGTGTAGCGATATCGTTCCGCTGTAGCGCTTTCAGTACAGATGGAGGTCGTTTTTGGCGCGATTTCTTGTCGAACACAAAAAAACTGTGGGAGCGAGCTTGCTCGCGATGAGGGCGTGTCAGTCGACATTTTTGTTGAATGTGACTTCGCAATCGCGAGCAAGCTCGCTCCCACAGTTGTTCTGTGTCAGGCCTCAGGCCTTGCCTGGAATGCCGTACTTGCGTAACCGATGGGCAATCGCGGTGTGGGAGGTTTGCAGTCGGGTCGCCAGTTGCCGGGTCGAGGGATAGCTGACGTAGAGTTTTTCCAGCAGGGTCTTCTCGAATTCGTCCATGGCCTGCTCCAGGCTGTCGACGTCATGGTCGCCCTGGCGGGCCACTGAGGTGCCGGCGATGTCGAGGTCGCCAATGTCCACCAGGCTGCTTTCACAAATCGCCGCGGCGCGGAAGATCACGTTCTGCAATTGCCGTACGTTGCCCGGCCAGCGGTTGCCCAGCAGCGCCGGGTAAGTGCCCGGTGCCAGGCGACAGATCGGGCGCTGGATCTGCGCACAGGCCTGCTGCATGAAGTAGCGGGCCAGCAGCAGGATGTCCTGGCCGCGCTCGCGCAACGGCGGCACTTCAACATTCAGGACGTTGAGGCGATAGAACAGGTCTTCGCGGAACAGGCCTTCGCTGACCATTTTTTCCAGGTCGCGGTGGGTGGCGCTGAGGATCCGCACGTTGACCTTGACCTCACGGTCACCGCCGACCCGGCGAAAACTGCCGTCGTTGAGGAAACGCAACAGCTTGGCTTGCAAATACGGCGACATCTCGCCGATTTCATCGAGAAACACCGTGCCCTGGTTGGCCAGCTCCATCAGCCCTGGCTTGCCGCCGCGTTGCGCGCCGGTGAAAGCGCCGGGGGCATAGCCGAACAGTTCACTTTCGGCGAGGTTCTCGGGCAATGCCGCGCAGTTCAACGCCAGAAAGGGTGAACTGTGCCGGGCGCTGATGGCGTGACAGGCACGGGCCACCAGTTCCTTGCCGGTGCCGGTTTCGCCCTGGATCAGCAGCGGTGCATCGAGGGCTGCCACCCGCTGGGCGCGTGCCTTGAGGGTGCGGATCACCGGGGACTCGCCCAGCAGTGCATCGAAACCTTCGGCGTGGTCATGGTGCAGTGCGGACAGACGTTCGCCGATGCGGTTCGGCTGGTACAGGGTCAGCAGGGCACCGGCGTCGGTGATCGGTGTGGCGTCGAGCAGGAAGGTCTGGCCGTTGACGATGATTTCCCGCAGCGGCAGGCGAAAGCCGTGTTCGAGCAGGGCGTCGAGCAAGGCCGGGTCGGCAAACAGTTCGGCCACGCTTTCACCATTCGGTTCGCGGCCGTACAGGGCGATCAATGCCGGATTGGCCAGCAGCACCTTGCCGTCGCTGTCCAGTGCCAGCACCGGGTCGGTCATGGCGGCCAGCAATGCGTCGAGCTGCAAGTGCCGACGCTGGCCGGGCAGGATGTCGACCACTGTCACCGCTTGCACGCCACGCACGCTGAACAGGGCATCGCGAAGTTCTTCGAGGACTTGCGGGCTCAGGGTCGGGGCGTCGATGTAAACATTGGGCGGGACCATTTCCACCGCATCCAGGTTCAGATTGCGCCCGCCAAGCAGGGCCAGGACTTCCTGGGTGATACCGACGCGGTCGATGAAGCTGACGTGGATACGCATGGGGCGGTTTCGGGTTCTGCAGTGCGGAGGGTGGCAAGTATGCCTTGGAGCGGGCTAATGGTGAAATCCTGCGCGGACTTCGATAGGTCGATGATCTCCCCTGTGGGAGCGGGCTTGCTCGCGAAAGCGGTGTATCAGTCGCCAACGATGGTGCCTGACACGACGCTTTCGCGAGCAAGCCCGCTCCCACAGGAAATGTGGGCTACTCGAATTTCTCGAGATCTATCGGGTCGCCGGATTTCATATTCAGTTGCGTGCGGATGTCTTCGAACATCAGGTCGTAATGCTTGTGCACCGAGCCGATCTGGCTATGTGTTTTTGGGATACCGTACTTCTCTGCGATTTTCGTCACGTTGTTGGCAAAGTTGTAGGCCTCTTCCTTTGGCAGGAAAAAGGTCTCTGTCATCTCCTTTCCCTGCATGCTGCCATGCATGGTGAACTCGATCCCTTTGCCCTTCTTGGGATCCTGCGCGACCTTATAGTCGAGGTGCACGTTGTAGCTGACATCATCCTTGGTCAGCGCGTGACGCTCGATGTGCAAGTGGCCTGGCTCAAACATTGCCATAGACGTCTCTCCTTACAAGTAAATAATGCCCGGTGTCGCTGTACTGATGCGCGTACCGGCCTTGCCCTGGACGATCGCTTCGATGTCCGCGAGCGAGCCGATCACCGCCACTTTTCCAGTATGGCGCGCGAATTCGCAGGCTGCCTGCACCTTCGGTCCCATCGAGCCGGCGGCGAAGCCGAGTTTTTCCATTTCGTCGGGGTGTGCCTGGGCGATGGCTTTTTGCGTGGGTTTGCCAAAGTCGATGAAAGCGGCGTTGACGTCGGTGGCGATCACCAGCAGATCGGCTTCAAGCTGTTCGGCCAGCAGTGCCGAGCACAGGTCCTTGTCGATGACCGCTTCGACGCCCTCGAGTTTGCCGGGCGAGGTATACATGGTCGGAATGCCGCCGCCACCGGCGCAGATCACGATGCTGCTTTTTTCCAGCAGCCATTTGATCGGACGGATTTCGAAGATGCGCTTGGGTTTCGGGCTGGCGACCACGCGGCGGTACTTGTCGCCGTCCGGGGCAATGGCCCAGCCTTTTTCGGCGGCGAGTTGTTCCGCCTCGGCCTTGCTGTAGACCGGGCCGATGGGCTTGGTCGGGTTCTTGAAGGCCGGGTCATTGGCATCGACTTCGACCTGGGTCAGCAGGGTCGCGAAGGGCACTTCGAAGTCCAGCAGGTTGCCCAGTTCCTGTTCGATGATATAGCCGATCATGCCTTCGGTTTCGGCGCCGAGCACGTCCAGCGGGTAGGGCGAAACCGAGGTGTAGGCCGCTGCCTGCAATGACAGCAGGCCGACCTGGGGGCCATTGCCGTGGGCGATGACCAGTTGGTTGCCGGGATGGATCTTGGCGATCTGTTCGGTGGCGATCCGGATGTTGGCGCGCTGGTTGTCAGCGGTCATCGGTTCGCCGCGGCGGAGCAGGGCATTACCGCCCAGAGCAACGACGATACGCATGGTGTCAGTCCTTCTAAGCAAAGAGGTTGCAAGCAACGCGGTCTTTCTGTGGAACCCGGACCAGTGTGGGAGCGGGCTTGCTCGCGAAGACGGTGCATCAGTCAACATTGATGTCGACTGACACTCCGCTTTCGCGAGCAAGCCCGCTCCCACAGAGGGGTGTGTTCCGTCAGTGGGAGCCGAGTCAGCCGTTAAAGGTCCGCCAGCGTCGACACCAGAATCGCCTTGATGGTGTGCATGCGGTTTTCCGCTTGCTCGAAGGCGATGCAGGCCGGCGACTCGAACACGTCATCGGTCACTTCGATGCCGTTGCTCAGGTGCGGGTACTGCTCGGCAATCTGCTTGCCGACTTTGGTATCACAGTTGTGGAACGCCGGCAGGCAGTGCATGAACTTGGTGCGCGGGTTGCCGGTGGCTTTCATCAGTTCGGCGTTGACCTGATACGGCAGCAGTTGCTGGATACGTTCGGCCCAGGCTTCAACCGGTTCGCCCATCGAGACCCAGACGTCGGTGTGGATGAAATCCACGCCCTTGACGGCGGCTTTCGGATCTTCGGTGAGGGTAATGCGTGCGCCGCTTTCTTCACCGTACTGTTTGCAGCGAGCCACCAGGTCGTCCGCCGGCCACAGGGCTTTTGGCGCGCAGATGCGCACGTCCATGCCGAGCTTGGCGCCGATCAGCAACAGCGAGTTACCCATGTTGTTGCGCGCGTCGCCGAGGTAGGCGTAGCTGATTTCGTGGATCGGTTTGTCGGCGTGTTCACGCATGGTCAGCACGTCGGCGATCATTTGTGTCGGGTGATACTCGTCGGTCAGGCCATTGAACACCGGTACGCCGGCGAACTTGGCCAGTTCCTCGACGATTTCCTGTTTGAAGCCACGGTACTCGATGGCGTCGTACATGCGCCCGAGCACGCGGGCGGTGTCCTTCATGCTTTCCTTGTGACCGATCTGCGAGGAGTTCGGGTCGATGTAGGTGACGTTGGCGCCCTGGTCATAGGCTGCAACTTCGAACGCGCAGCGGGTGCGGGTCGAGGTTTTTTCGAAGATCAGCGCGATGTTGTTGCCCTTGAGATGCTGCTGTTCGGTGCCGGTGTACTTGGCACGCTTGAGATCGCGGGACAGGTCGAGCAGGTAGCGCAATTCGCGAGGGGTGTGGTGTTCCAGGCTCAGCAGATTGCGGTTATGGATGTTGAACGCCATTTTGGATCTCCTAAGGTGTCGGTTATCCCCTTGGTCCGAGCATGCCCTGGGGTAGAGGGCAGCGCGGGCCAAGGTAATAGGTTAGTAGTCAATCGGATCGCGGATGATCGGGCAGGTCATGCAATGGCCGCCGCCCCGTCCCCGGCCGAGTTCGCCGGCGCTGATGGTGATGACCTCCACCCCGGCCTTGCGCAGCAGGGTATTGGTGTAGGTATTGCGGTCGTAGCCGATGACCACGCCCGGCTCCACGGCCACCACGTTGTTGCCGTCGTCCCATTGCTCGCGTTCGGCGGCGAAGCTGTTGCCGCCGGTTTCCACCACGCGCAACGCTTTGAGGTTGAGGGCCTGGGCGACGGTGTCGAGGAAGTTGCTGTCTTCGCGACGGATGTCGATGCCGCCTGCCTTGCTTTCATCGGGACGCAGGGTGAAGGCAACAATCTGGTTCACCACTTCCGGGAAGATCGTGACGAGGTCGCGATCGCAGAAGCTGAACACGGTGTCCAGGTGCATCGCCGCGCGGGATTTCGGCAGGCCGGCGACTATCACTTTCTCGACGGCCTTGTTCTTGAACAGGTTCACCGCCAGTTGGGCAATGGCCTGGCGCGAGGAGCGTTCGCCCATGCCGATCAACACCACGCCGTTGCCGATCGGCATCACATCACCGCCCTCAAGGGTGGCGTTGCCGTGGTCCTTGTCCGGGTCGCCGTACCAGATCTGGAAGTCGGCGTTGGTGAACTCGGGGTGGAATTTGTAGATGGCGGTGGTCAGCAGGGTCTCCTGACGGCGCGCCGGCCAGTACATCGGGTTGAGGGTAACGCCACCGTAGATCCAGCAGGTGGTATCGCGGGTGAACTGGGTGTTGGGCAGCGGCGGCAGGATGAAGCTGGAGTGGCCGAGGAAGTCGCGGAACATCTCGATGGCCTTACCGCCAAAACTGGTCGGTAAGTCGTCGCCCGATACGCCGCCGATCAGGAACTCGGCGATGTGACGTGGCTCCAGGCTGCGCAGCCACGAAGCGGTTTCGTTGATCAGGCCCAGGCCCACCGAGTTGGCGGTGATCTTGCGTTCCAGAATCCAGTCCAGGGCTTCGGGAATGGCGACGATGTCGGTCAGCAGGTTGTGCATTTCCAGCACATCGACGTTACGTTCGCGCATCTTGGTGACGAAGTCGAAGTGGTCGCGCTTGGCCTGGGCCACCCACAGCACATCGTCGAACAGCAGTTCATCGCAGTTGTTCGGGGTCAGCCGCTGATGGGCCAGTCCTGGGGAGCAAACCATGACTTTGCGCAGTTTGCCGGCTTCGGAATGGACGCCGTACTTAACTTTTTCCGTGGTCATTACAGTGATCCTCCAGATGACAAAACAATTGCATTACAGGGTCAGGAAGCCGTCGTAGAGACCGTAGGCCGCCACCACGGCGCCGACGACCACCGCAGCGAAAATCAGCTTCTCGACGTTGGTGAAAACCGGTTTGTCGATTTCCAGCTTGGCCTTGGCGAACAGGATCACGCCGGGGGCGTAGAGCAGGGCGGACAGCAGCAGGTATTTGGTGCCGCCGGCGTACAGCAGCCAGATCGCGTAGACCAGGGCCACGGCGCCGATGATGAGATCTTTCTGCCGACCGCCCGACGCGCCCTCATAGTTTTCTCCCCGCACGGCCAACAGCAGTGCGTAGGCCGCCGACCACAGGTACGGCACCAGGATCATCGAGGTGGCGAGGTAGATCAGCGACAGGTAAGTGCTGGCCGAGAACAAGGTGATGACCAGGAAGATCTGCACCATGGCGTTGGTCAGCCACAGGGCATTGACCGGTACATGGTTGGCGTTCTCCTTGCGCAGGAACGCCGGCATGGTGTGGTCCTTGGCAGCGGCGAACATGATCTCCGCACACAGCAGCACCCACGACAGCAAAGCCCCCAGCAACGAGATGATCAGGCCGACGCTGATCAGCACTGCGCCCCAGTGGCCGACCACATGCTCCAGCACCGCCGCCATCGACGGGTTCTGCAATTTGGCCAGTTCCGGCTGGGTCATGATCCCCAGCGACAGCACGTTCACCAGCACCAGGAACAGCAGCACGGTGATAAAGCCGATCACGGTGGCTTTACCCACGTCGCTGCGTTTTTCCGCGCGGGCCGAAAAGATGCTCGCGCCTTCGATGCCGATGAACACCCACACGGTGACCAGCATCATCTTGCGCACCTGGTCCATCACGCTGCCCAGGTCCGGATTCTTGAGGCCCCAGATGTCAGCGGTGAAGATGTCCAGTTTGAAGGCGAACAACGCGATCAACACGAACAGCACCAGCGGCACGATCTTGGCGACGGTGGTCACCAGGTTGATGAACGCGGCTTCCTTGATGCCTCGCAGTACGAGGAAATGCACGGCCCAGAGCAGCACCGAGGCACCGATCACGGCAGCAGGGGTATTCCCCTCCCCGAATAGCGGAAAGAAGTAGCCGAGCGTGCTGAACAGCAAGACGAAGTAACCGACGTTGCCCAGCCAGGCACTGATCCAGTATCCCCAGGCGGACGAGAAGCCCATGTAGTCGCCGAAACCGGCCTTGGCGTAGGCGTAGACCCCGCCGTCCAGGTCGGGTTTGCGATTGGCCAGGGTCTGGAACACAAACGCCAGGGTGAGCATGCCGACGGCGGTGATTGCCCAACCGATCAGAATGGCGCCGACATCGGCACTGGCGGCCATGTTTTGCGGCAAGGAAAAGATCCCGCCACCAATCATCGAACCGACGACTAATGCAACCAGTGCGCCGAGTTTGAGTTTTCCGGGAGCTTCAGACATTGCATGACTCCAATGCAGGAGAAGAGAGGCCAGCAGATTAATTCCGTTGGTTATCCAATCAGCTGACTTGGATCACTAAATGAGAGCGTTCCCAGTTTGTTGGCGGAGTGCCATCATTTCAAGGCGGCTGCTTGTAATGCCTGATTTAGAGCCTTTGAGTGGATTATTTCAGTTATTTTGTATTCTGTTTCGAATTATGACGCTAGTTGGTTTTTCAGAATTCGCCAATCTTCCTCACGGGTTTTTTGTACAAAATTGATGTATTGGAAAAGCGTATACAACAAATGATTATATAGGCGCCTTTAATAGCCATTTTGTGCAAGTAAAAAGACATGGGTTGGCGTTATCCAATAAACGTTATTACGCTTCAACAGTTTAGTTGAAGCCCGATATGTGACGATCTCGCGCAGTTGTCGCCCCCCGAAAAAAATGGAGATGCAACGATGTCGCAATCACCGAGCAAGCTTCGCCTGAGCGCATTGATCGCCCTGGTGGTGGGTTCGATGATCGGTGGCGGGATCTTTTCCCTGCCGCAAAACATGGCGGCGAGGGCCGATGCCGGGGCGATCCTGATCGGTTGGGCGATCACCGCCGTTGGCATGCTGACCCTGGCGTTCGTGTTCCAGACCCTGGCCAATCGCAAGCCGGAGCTGGAGTCCGGGGTGTATGCCTATGCCAAGGCCGGGTTCGGCGACTACATGGGGTTCTCGTCCGCCTGGGGGTACTGGATCAGCGCCTGGCTGGGCAACGTCGGCTACTTCGTGCTGCTGTTCAGTACCCTGGGTTATTTCGTTCCGGTCTTTGGCGAAGGCAACACGCCGATCGCCATCGCCTGCGCTTCGGTGCTGCTCTGGACCGTGCATTTTGTGGTGATGCGCGGGATCAAGGAGGCGGCGTTCATCAACCAGGTGACCACCGTGGCCAAGATCGTGCCGTTGATCATGTTCATCGTGATTGCCGCCGTGGCGTTCAAGGCGGACATCTTTACCCTCGATATCTGGGGGCGTAACAACCCGGAATTCGGCAGTGTGATGAATCAGGTTCGGCACATGATGCTGGTCACCGTGTTCGTGTTCATCGGGATCGAGGGGGCCAGTGTCTATTCGGCCCGGGCGGAGAAACGTTCCGACGTGGGCCGGGCGACGGTGATCGGGTTCATTGGGGTCTTGGCACTGCTGGTGCTGGTGAACGTGCTATCGCTGGGGATCATGACCCAGCCGGAACTGGCGAAACTGCAGAACCCCTCGTTGGCGGCGGTGCTTGAGCATATCGTCGGCCACTGGGGGGCAGTGCTGATCAGCGTTGGCCTGGCGATCTCGCTGTTGGGGGCGTTGCTGTCCTGGGCGCTGCTGTGCGCCGAAATCCTGTTCGCCACGGCGAAAGACAAGACCATGCCGGCATTCCTGACCAGGGAAAACGCCAACCGTGTGCCGGTCAATGCCATGTGGCTGACCAACTCGATGATCCAGTTGTTCCTGCTGATCACGCTGTTTTCCGCGGGCACCTACACCAGTCTGATTTACCTGGCGTCATCGATGATTCTGGTGCCGTACCTGTGGTCGGCGGCCTATGCGGTGTTGTTGTGCGTGCGCGGGGAAACCTATCAGCAGGCAAGCGCCGAGCGCAGCAAGGATTTGCTGGTTGGCGTCATCGCCTTGAGTTACGCGGTGTGGTTGCTGTACGCCGGTGGCCTGAAGTATTTGCTGCTGTCGGCGTTGCTGTATGCGCCGGGTGTGATCCTGTTTGCCAAGGCCCGCCATGAACAGGGCATGCCATTGTTCACGACGCTCGAGAAAGGCGTTTTCACTGCGGTCATCGGCGGCGCCGGGCTGGCGGCTTATGGGTTGTATAGCGGGTTGCTGAGTCTGTGAAGCTGCTGCTGGCGTATCAGCCACCCTATGACTGGCCGGCGATGCTGGGATTTTTGTCGGCACGGGCGATTGCAGGACTGGAAACGGTGGCTGACGGCGTCTACTCGCAGC
>Ga0209050_1001702_pt1 | contig 21979 bp, 18 predicted proteins | sample Araplavi_mTSA_r2_FD_184276 | JGI IMG/M metagenome (GOLD analysis project Ga0209050, IMG submission 184276) | Arabidopsis root microbial communities from North Carolina, USA - plate scrape MF_Cvi_mTSA_r2 (SPAdes) (version 2) | ecosystem: Host-associated > Plants > Roots > Endosphere | place: USA... | reverse complement strand
CTGGCGCAAAATACAGGGTACCCGGAATGACGTCTTCCTTGTCGCCCGCTTCACGCACCGGCAGCTGCACCCTTTGCTGGAATACGTCCACCAGCTGGTTTTGCCGACCGCTTCTTACATGCAGCACGACGACTATCGGTAAGCGGTAGCCGCGCGGTAGCGCCGGCAGCACCTGCATCAATGCGTTAACGCCTCCGGCCGACGCGCCGATGACAACCGCCTCGATGTGGCGGCCTTGCAGGGCCATGTCAAGCGAAGGGTCGGTTTGCATTATTTTTTCCTGAACAGGCGATCGCGCCTGGCGATCACCTCAAACCTGGGGCCATAAGACGAGAAGTCGATGCTCTCCTTGCTCCCCAACCCGAGGAAGCCACGGTGGCACAGCGACTCGTGGAACAGCCCGAGCGCCCTTTCCTGCAACTTCTTGTTGAAGTAGATCATCACGTTGCGGCAGCTGATGAACTGGGTTTCGGCAAACACCGCATCGGTGGCCAGGCTATGGTCGGCGAAGGTGATGTTCTCGCACAGCGAGCGGTCGAACAGGGCGGCGTTGTAGGCTGCCGTGTAGTAGTCGGAGAAGGCGCGCTTGCCGCCGGCAGCCTGGTAGTTGGCAGTGAAGGTGCGCATGCTCTCCAGCGGAAACACGCCTTTCCTGGCTTTTTCCAGCGATTGCGGGTTGATGTCGGTGGCGTAGATGATGCTGCGCTCCAGCAGGCCTTCTTCCTTCAGCAGGATGGCGAGCGAATACACTTCTTCGCCGGTGCTGCAGCCGGCCACCCAGATCTTCAGCGAGGGATAGGTGCCCAGCACCGGCATCACGTGCTCGCGCAGGCCGATGTAATACGTCGGGTCGCGGAACATTTCCGTGACAGGTATGGTGAGGTATTGCAGCAGCTGGCTGAAGGCGCCGGGTTCGTGCAGCACGCGCGACTGCAGCTGCGAGACGGTGGCGCAGCCCATTTCGGCCATGGCGTGAAGGACGCGGCGCTTCTGCGAGGCGCCGGTGTAGTTGCGGAAGTCGTAGCTGTAGCGCAGGAAGATGGCTTCCATCAACATGCGCAGCTCGATTTCGACGCTGCTGATCTGGGCTCCGTCGCTCATCACACCGTATCCATTGCTGGCATCCACACCCTGAGCAGGGAGTACAGGCGGGACAGGTCGATCGGCTTGGCCAGGTAGTCGTTGGCGCCGGCGGCCAGGCATTGCTCCTGGTCGTCCTTCATGGCCTTGGCGGTGATGGCGATCACCGGCAGGCGGGCAAAGCGCGGGTCGGCGCGCAGGCGGCGCGTGGCTTCCAGGCCGTCCATGACGGGCATCATGACGTCCATCAGCACCAGGTCGATGTCGGGCACGGCATCGAGCTTGTCTAGGGCTTCCTGGCCGTTGCGGGCGATTTCCACCAGGGCCCCTTTCTGTTCAATGGCGCTGGTCAGGGCGAAGATGTTGCGCACGTCATCGTCCACCAGCAGGATGCGGCGGCCTTCGAAAACGCGGTCGCGGCTGCGCACCGCCTTCAGCATGGTCTGCCGTTCGCTGGAGAGCTGCGACTCGACCTTGTGCAGGAACAGGGTGACCTCGTCCAGCAGGCGTTCCGGCGAACGGGCGCCCTTGATGATGATGGAGCGCGAATACTTCGACAGCTCGGCTTCTTCGGCGCGCGTCATGCTACGTCCAGTATAGACAATCACCGGCGGGAAGCTGGCGATCTCCTGCTGCGACATCTGCTGCAGCAGCTCGCTGCCCTGCATGTCGGGCAGTTTCAGGTCCATGATCATGCAGTCGAAGATGGTGGAACGCAGCTGCTCCAGCGCTTCGGTGCCGCTGGCGACCGGCGTGATGGCGATGTCCTCGTCTTCGATCAGCTGGACCATGCTGTCGCGCTGGCGGGCGTCGTCCTCCACCAGCAGGATGTGCTTGATCTTTTGCGTGAAGCGGCGCTCCAGGCGGTCGAACACGGCCAGCAGCTGGCTGCGCTCGGCGGGCTTGCGCACGTAGCCGATGGCGCCCAGGTGCAGCGCCGCTTCACCGCTGTCGGTGGCGCTGATGACGTGCACGGGGATGTGGCGGGTTTGCGGATTGTCCTTCAACATCTGCAACACCGACAGGCCGGAACGGTCCGGCAGGCGGATGTCGAGCATCACGGCTTGCGGCTGGTGCTCTTCCGCCAGCTGCAGGCCTTCCTCGGCGGTGACGGCAACCAGGGCGCGGTAGCGGGCTTCATGCGCCAGGTCGTACAGGATGCGGGCGAAATCGGGGTCGTCTTCAACGATCAGGACTTTGCGTTCCGGCGGCGGAGCTGCGGCGCGGTCGTCTTCGAAGGAGCGCAGTGCAGTGGCGCTCTTTGCGCCTGGCGGGGGCGCCGAAGGCATGGCGGCCTCGCCGGCGGCCGGCGCTGCCTCGCTGCGGGAGCCGGCCTGCACATCCTGATGCGTGCCGGCCGGGGAGGAAGATGCCGCAATGGCCGGTAGCGCCGCCTGCGGCGCGGCGACTGCCCACTGCGTCGGCAGCAGCAGGGTGAACGTGCTGCCCTGCCCCTCCACGCTGGACAATTCGACCTCGCCCCCCAGCAGGCGCGCCAGGTCGCGCGAAATCGACAGCCCCAGGCCGGTGCCGCCAAAGCGCCGGCTTGGCGTACCGTCGCCCTGCTGGAAGGCATCGAAGATCGTGGCCTGCTGTTCCGCCCGTACGCCGACACCGGTATCGATCACCGCAAAGCGCAGCAAGCCTGCTTCGCCCGGCGACACGCGCAGGATTACCTTGCCGCGATCGGTAAACTTGATTGCATTGGACAGCAGGTTCTTGAGGATCTGCTCCAGCCGCTGCCGGTCCGTATAGACTTTCTCCGGCAAGCCGGGCAACAGGTCGATCACGAATTCGAGCTGCTTTTCCTGTGCCAGCGGCGCAAACGCTGCTTCCAGGCTGTCGATGACGGACTGCAATGCCACGTCATCCGGCACCAGTTCCAGCTTGCCCGCTTCCACTTTGGAGATATCGAGGATATCGTTGATCAGCGCCAGCAAATCGTTGCCTGCGTTGTAAATGGTCTGGGCGAACCGGACCTGCTCCTCGTTCAGGTTGCCCTGCGTGTTATCGGCCAGCAGCTTGGCCAGGATCAGGGAACTGTTCAAGGGCGTGCGCAGCTCGTGCGACATATTCGCCAGGAACTGCGACTTGTATTCGCTGGCCCGTTCCAGGTCGCTGGCCCGCGCCTCCACGTCGATCCGCGCGGCAGCCAGGGCGGCATTGCGCTGGTCCAGCATCTCGGCCTGCATGGCCAGCTTTTCATTGCTCTGTTCCAGCTCCAGCTTCTGCGTTTCCAGGCTGGCTTGCGAGCGCTCCAGCACGCGCGACTGCTCTTCCAGCTCCTCGTTGGCCGTGCGCAGCTCTTCCTGCTGCACCTGCAGCTCTTCGTTCAGCGACTGGGTTTCCGCCAGCACTTCGGACAGCCGCTGGCGCGCCACCGTCGCTTCGATTGCCATGCCGACGTTGCCGGCCACCAGCTCGAGGAAATCCAGCTCGCGCCGCCCCACTTCGCGCAGGAAGCCAAGTTCCACCACGCCGTTCACGCGGCCGTCGCTATGCACCGGCAACAGCACCAGTTGCTGCGGCATGCCGTCGCCCAGCGAGGACGAGACCTTGATATAGCCGGCCGGAAGCTGCGCCATGTGCACGATGCGCCTGCTGCGCGCAGCCTGGCCCACCAGGCCTTCACCGGGCATCAGCTGCTGCGCCCTGGCTTCGTCTTCGTGGCTGAAGCCATAGGCGGCCGTGCGCTCGAGGGAGCCGTCCAGCTTTACCACATAGAACGAGGCCACCGCCACGTCCAGGTAGCGGGCCATGAAGTCGAGCAGGGTCGACGACAGCAGCGGCAGGGCCATCTGCCCGATGCCCTGCTCCGCAAGCTGGGTCTGGCCTTCGCGCAGCCACGCCTGGTGCTGCAGCTGGTAGGCATGCGTGTGCTGTTCCTGCAGCGCGTCGCGGTAGACATTCGACAAGCGCAGCAGGTCGCGCCGTCCCAGCCATGCCAGCAGGGAGCTCACCGCCAGGCTGACGGCGAGGAAGATCGCCACCGTCCAGAAGCCCACCACGCGCACCGCTTCGCCGCGATTGGCGCGCTCCCGCTCCTCGTGCGCGATGAAGACGTTGAACTGTTCGCGCAGTTCGTCGAACGGCACCTTGCCGGCGCCAGCCTTCACCATGCCGAGGTAATCGGCTTGCTGGCGGCGGGCCGCAATCATCTGGTCGGCGGCACGCAGCCAGGCCTGGTGCTGGGCGCGGATCTGGCGCAGGCGTTCGACCTGGGTGGTATCGTCTTCCACCAGCTCGCGCAGCGTTTCGGTGGCAGTGTCGAAGCGCGGGCGCGCGGCAACATAGGTGGTGAGGAAAGCGTCGTCGCCCGTCAGCAGGAAGCCGCGCATGCCGCTTTCCATGTCGACCGCCAGCTTGCGCAATTCCTGTGCGTTGCCAATCGCGCGCTCGGTGGATTCCACTGCGCTCCAGGTGCTCATCAGGTAGGCGAACAGCACCACGAAAATGCCGGCAGCAACAATCCCGCCTAGCAGCGGGATCTTCACGTTGCGGTTGAGAATTCGGCGGAACCCCTGGTCGTCGATGGTCGAACTTCTTTGCATGAAATGGTCAGACAGTCATCGGGAAGTTTCCAGTGTACCCCTACGGCGGAGCTTGCGCGGCAATCGTGCGCGGGGGCTATAATTGCTTTCAAACCAATCACGCCCCATCGCCCATGCGCAAGATCCTGACTGTAGTGCCGCTGTTTTTGCTGGCTGGCTGCGTTAACGATTCCGCAACCTTCTACGCGGACGGCACGCGCGAACACACGCTGACCGTGCGGCGGCAGCAGGAGTTTTTCTGGAAAGAAGATGCGCAGTACACGCTGATGGCGGCACGCCTGCCGGAATGCCAGCGGGCGATCCCGTTGGGCGAGATGCCGCTGGAGGGGCTGGAGTTCGAACTGTTTGCCAGCGGCGATAACATCTGGAGCCTGCGTGCCGGGAAATACGTCTGGCAGGTGGAAACCCAGGGCTGCACCCTGATGGCGGAAGGCGGCGATACCACCGCCACCGGCACCAAGCTCGGAACCTATACGGCTGAGAGCAAGAAGTCGAAGATGCGCTTCGATGCGGAGGCTACGCCTGCGGCCACCGCGCCTGCGCAGCAATAACTTCCCGGCTCAGCCGATTTCCACAACCACCTTGCCGCCCCCACTGGCTGCATGCGCCTCATTGGCTTCCGCCAGCGTGAAACGTCCGGCATGCAGGTGCACCGACAGTTTGCCCGCATCCACCAGCCGCGCGGCCTCGCGCAGGATCGCCCCGTGCGCTGCCCGGCCTTTGCCGGACAACAATGGCAGCAGGGTGAATACGCCGGAATAGCTGGCAGCCCGGAATGAGAGCGGCGCCAGGGAATGCGTACCCCAGCCAAGGGCGCTGACCACGTGCCCGCCGTATTCGCGAACCGCGCGGAATGACGCATCCAGCACCTCGCCGCCGATAGTGTCGTAGACGATGTCGAATACCTCGCCTTCGGCCTGTTCGAGGAAACGCGCGCCCATGGCTTCAATCGCCTGGCGCTGGGCGGGGCGTCCGGTTGCTGTAACCTGCGCCCCGAAGGCCAGCGCAAGCTGCACCACCATGCGGCCAACACCGCCTGCCCCGCCTTGCACCAGCACCGACTGGCCAGCCTGTACGCGCGCCCGGTCCACCAGCCCTTCCCAAGCGGTGATGAAGGCCAGCGGCAGTGCCGCCGCCTCGCGCAGGCTGATGCTGCGGGGCGCATGCGCCAGCAGGTCGGCATCGACCGCGGCATATTCGGCCAGCGAGCCCTGTACCCCGCCCACGCCTCCCGTCATGCCGAAAACAGCATCGCCTGGGGCGAAAGCGGTAACGCCTTCGCCGACAGCTTCCACCACGCCCGCCATGTCGATGCCCAGCACCGCCGGCAGCGGCATGCGTGCATGGGCAGCCTTGCCTGCGGCGATCTTGAGGTCGAGCGGATTGACGGCGCTGGCATGGATGCGCACCAGCACCTGCCCCGCCAGCGGCGCCGGCTTGGTGATTTCGTCGGGGACCAGCGGCTGGCCGGCTGCTTTGAGAATCATGGCTTTCATGGCAAGAACTCCAGTTGGTTTCGATGACTGTCAGTGTAGGCAAGGGGCGGCAAGGGAAAAACAGGGGGCGGCTGCAAACAGAATCCACGAATTGTGGATAATGGCGTGATGGACAAACTTGATGCCTTGCGCGTGTTCTGCGCAGTCGTGGAAACCGGCGGCTTCTCGCGCGCAGCGGAAAAGCTGGGCATTTCAACGTCGTCCGTCACCGCGCAGGTCAATGCGCTGGAGGCCCATTTCCAGGTCAGGCTGATGAACCGCACGACGCGCAGCATGTCGCTTACCGGCGAAGGGCGCGAGTGCTACGAGCAGGCGCAGCGCCTGCTGTCCGGAATGGAAGAGCTGGAGGCGAACCTGCAGCATTCGGCGCGGGAGCCGCGCGGCACCCTGCGCGTCAACATGCCGGGCCTGGTGTCGCGCATTTACGTAGCGCCGGCCTTGCCGCGTTTCCTTGCCCGCCACCCCGGCATCGCGCTCCAGGCCAGCGCCAGCGACCGCCTGGTCGATATGGTGGAAGAAGGATACGACGTGGTCGTGCGGCTGGGTGAGATCGGCGATGAACGCCTCGTTGCGCGGCAACTGCTGCAAACACGCTTCATTTGCTGCGCATCGCCAGGCTTCGTCGCTCAGCATGGCGCACCTGCCACGCCGGGCGAACTGGCCGGTTTCGCGTGCCTGCATTTCGTGCTGCCACGTGCCGGCCGCCTGCGCGAGTGGCAGTTCGCGGATGGCCTGGCGTTCACGCCGCCGGCGCGCACCTCGTTCGACCACGTGGATTCCCTGGTCGAAGCATGCAAGGCCGGCGCCGGGATCGGCCAGTTCCTGTCCCTTTCGGTGGAACAGGAGCTGCGCAGCGGCGCCCTGGTTCCGCTGCTCGTGGAATACCAGGCACCCGGCCCCGCACTGACCGCGCTGTACCAGCAGCGGCACCAGCGCGCGGCCAAGGTGCAGGCCTTCATCGACTTCCTCGGCGAGGTCTTCGCTTAGGCTGCTTTTTCGCTGTCCAGGTGCGACAGCTGATAGTCGTTGTAGCGGCCACCGGCTGCGGCGCCTTGCGGCACGATCAGTTCCAGCGCTTCCAGGTCCGATTGCAGCAGCACCGCCTCAAGCGCGCCCAGCGCTTCCTGCAGGCGGCGACGGGTGCGGGCGCCGACCAGCGGCACGATGTCGGTGCCTTGCGCCATCACCCAGGCGATCGCCAGTTGCGCCACGCTGATGCCCCTCGCCTGCGCCACGGCGCGCATGCGCTCCACCAGTTCCAGATTGTGCTTCAGGTTCTCGCCCTGGAAGCGCGGGCTGTGCAATCCGCGGTAATCCTGTTCGCCTTCGCGCTGGGCCGTCCAGTGGCCGCTGATCAAGCCGCGCGACAGCACGCCGTACGCGGTGATGCCGACACCCAGCTCTCGCGCCGTCTGCAGCAGGCCGTTTTCGATGCCGCGCGAGATCATCGAGTATTCGATCTGCACGTCGGTGATCGGGTGCACTGCATGCGCGCGGCGCAGGGTTTCCGCATTCACTTCGGACAGGCCGATATGCCGCACATGGCCTTTGCGCACCTGTTCCGCGATGGCGCCGACGGTGTCTTCGATCGGCGTGGCGGGATCCAGGCGCGATGGACGGTAAATGTCGATGTAGTCGGTACCAAGGCGGCGCAGCGAGTAGGCGAGGAAATTGGCCACGGCCTGGGGGCGCGAATCGTAGCCGATAAAGCCGCCGTCCGGATCGCGCAGGGCGCCGAACTTCACGCTGACCTGCACCTGCTCGCGGTTGCGGCCCTGCAGCGCCTCGCCCAGCAGCATTTCATTGTGGCCCATGCCATAGAAGTCGCCGGTGTCGAGCAGGGTGACGCCGGCGTCCAGCGCGGCGTGGATGGTGGCCAGGCTCTCGGCGCGGTCGGCCGGGCCGTACAGGTCGGACATGCCCATCAGGCCCAGGCCAAGCTGGGAGGTTTGCGGGCCGGTGCTGCCAAGTTTGCGGGTTTCCATGTGTGATCTCCAGGTCGGGTTTCGATGGAGACCATTGTGCTATTATCGAATGCAACAATAAATGCGGCGTTTGATACATCTTTATTCGGCATAGCATAACAATGGACCAGTTGAAAGCCATGCAGGTCTTCCTGGCGGTCGCAGACAGCAAGAGCTTCACCCAGGCCGCCGAACAGCTCGACCTGCCCCGCCCCACCGTCACCAATGCGGTGCAATCCATTGAGCAGCAGCTCGGCGTGCGGCTGCTCCAGCGTACCACGCGCAAGGTCAGCCTGACCGTGGAAGGGCAGCTTTACGTGGAACGCTGCCGTGCCCTGCTCAATGAGCTGGAAGACATCAACGCCCTGTTCCTGACCGATGGCCGCAAACCTTCCGGCACGATCCGGGTCGACCTGCCGGAGCGCATTGCGCGCCTGAGCGTGATTCCCGCGCTGCCGGACTTTTTCCAGCGCTATCCCGAGATCAAGATCCGCGTCGGCGCCAACGACCGCATGGTGGACCTGGTGGGGGAAGGAATCGATTGCGCGGTGCGCGCGGGGGTGCTGCGGGATTCGACCCTGGTGGCCAAGCCGCTTGGCGCGATGGAGCAGGTGAATGTGGCGGCGCCTTCCTACCTGGCGGCGCATGGCACGCCGCAGTCGCTGGAGGACTTGCGGGAGCATTGGGCGGTGAACTACTTCTCGAGCCAGACGGGGCGCGATTTGCCCTGGGAGTATGTGGTGGATGGGGAACTGAGGACGCTGACTGTGCGCAGCAAGGTGTCGGTGGGGAGTTCGGAGGCTTACCTGGGGGCTTGCCTGGCAGGGATCGGGCTGGCGCAGATTCCGCGGCCGGGGATTGAGCACTTGCTCGCCAGCGGGGAGTTGGTGGAGGTGCTGGCTGGGTGGCGGCCGGCGCCGCTGCCGGTGTCGATTATTTATTCGCACAACCGGCATTTGTCGCCGAGGGTGCGGGTGTTTGTGGATTGGCTGGCGGAGGTGTTGCGGCTGGGCTGATTTAACCCCGGTAAACCAGGGTCTGACCCAAGGGTCAGACCCGATCGGTAACCGCCGCGTAGCGGGTCTGACCCTTGGGTCAGACCCAGGTTTACCGGGTTTCGACCCCGGCCCGCAAAGCGTCAGCCAACGCCAACCCTGCCGGCAGCTTCGGCACCAGCTTCTGCGCCTGCGTAAGATTACGCTGCCTGAACGCATCCGGCGCATTGCCAAAGTCCTGCGCCAGCCCCGCCGCCGCAGCCTCGATCCGCGCCCCATCCCCCGGCGTGGTATCGATCAGCGCCGACAGGTAAGTCACGCCCCACTGGATACGCGTCGCCGGTCCCACCGCCGAACGCCACGCCTTCTCATACCAATCCAGCATGCCCGGCAGGTCGCCACGGCGCTTGGCCGCCGACGCGAGGCTCAGCTTGAAGTAATACGGCGCATGCGATTCCACCAACACCGACTGCAACAGCGCCTCCGCCTCCGCATTCAGCCCGGCATCGTTCAGCGCACTGACAGCCGTGTTGACCAGCGTATGCCGGCCATACTTGTCGTCCACCAGCGCCAATGCCTGCTCGATACGCGTACGCACCAGCTGCGGCAAGCCTTCCGCCACATACCCCATGCGCGACATGCGCACCTGCAGGCGCACCGCAGTCAGGCGATCCGGCGCCGACAACCACATATCCTCGGCCCATGCATGCGCTGCGTTCGCCATGGCATTCGCCAATTCGGCGTGACGCGCCGGCGCGGCGCGCACCAACTGGTGGCCGCTATTGCCGAAGATGTCCATGTTGGCGCGCGCCACGCGCGCATCGCCCAGCACTTTCAACAGGAATTCTGGCGACGAAGCATCCACCACCCGGCCTGCCTGCGCCACCATCGCGTGCAGGTGCAGGCGCGTAGCCGCATCCTCCACCTGGCGCGCAGCGGCCGGCGCTTCGCCGGTGACGGCTGCGGCAGCCAGTTGCGACAAGGTGGCCAAGGTCACGCCCAGGTCGCGGCCGTGCAACAGCACGCCTTCATCGGTATCCCAGGAGTAGTTCGACAGCAGCGTCCATTCGGACGGCGACAGGGCACGCGTGCCGTCCAGCGCCGCGGCCATCGACTCGCCCGCCGTATGGCCGGCGAAGCGCGCCGCCATCAGGGCTTCGCCAAACAGTTCGCCATCGAGTTCGCACGGCAGGCGGGTGATCTCGCTGCCGTCCGGGCGGTACATCACCATGGTCGGATAGCTGCGCAGCTTCAGGCGTGCCGCCATCGCCTGCGCGTTCGGGCTGTCGCCATCGAGCTGGATCGCCACCATGCTTTGCAGCTTGGCGGGGAATTCTTCGCGGCCGAAGATTTCGTACTTGACCCGGTTGCACGGCGGGCACCACACGGCGCCCCAGTACAGGAACAGCGGACGGCCGGCAGTGCGGGCTGCCTCCAGTGCGGCGTCGAAACCGCCTTCGAACCACTCGATAGCGTCTGCCATGGATCAGGACTCGCGGGCCAGTGCCAGGAATTCGGTGCGCATCGCCAGGTTGGGCTGCAGTTCGCCCAGCATGGCGGAAGTCACGGTTTCTTCGCCGGCGGTGCGGATGCCGCGCGATTCCATGCACAGGTGGCGGCACTTGACCACCACGCCAACGGCCTTCGGCTCCAGCACTTGCATCAGCGCTTCGGCGATCTGCATGGTCATGCGCTCCTGCACCTGCAGGCGCTTGGAGAACACGTCCACCAGGCGGGTCAGCTTGGACAGACCGACAATCTTGCCATTTGGTACATAACCCACGGTCGCCTTGCCGAAGAACGGCGCCAGGTGATGCTCGCAATGGCTGTACACCGGGATGTTCTTCACGACGATCAGTTCGTTGTACTGTTCGGCGCCATCCTCAAAGGCCTTCAGCACTTCCGCCGGGTCCTGGCCATAGCCGGAAACCCAGTGCTTCCACGCCTTGTGGACGCGGTGCGGGGTTTCGATCAGGCCTGGACGGTCCGGGTCTTCGCCCAGGTGCTCCAGCAGGCGGCGCCAGTCGGCTTCGGTGAATACTTCTTTAGTCATGATTGCAGGAACCGTGAAATGTGGAATCTAATCCACCAGTATACAGCGTTCAGGGTCGGTTCGCTGCCAGCAGCTCGCTGGCGATGGATACCGTATGCGACAGTGCCGGCCACTCGTCATCGGGGCCAAACCAGCGCGCATCGCTGATCTCGTTGGGGTCGGTGACGATCTCGCCATCCAGGTATTCGGCGGTGAAGGCGATCATCAGCGAATGCGGGAAGGGCCAGGACTGGCTGCCGAAGTATTTCAGCTTATGCACTCGCAGGCCGACTTCTTCGAACACTTCGCGGTGCACCGCCTCTTCCACCGACTCGCCGGCTTCCAGGAATCCGGCCAGCGCCGTGTAGCGCTTGTAGGGCGAGTTGGCATGCGCGGCCAGCAGGCGCTGGTTGCCCTTCCTGATCAGAACCATCATGGCCGGTGAAATGCGCGGGTAGGCGAGGTGGCCGCAGGAGGTACAGCGCATGGCGCGCTCGCCGGGCGCCAGCAGCATCTGCGATCCGCAGGCTCCGCAGAAGCGGTGGGTGCGCGCCCATTCGGCGATCTGGAAGCCCCGCCCTGCCACGCCGAGCAAGCCGTCGTCGACTGCACCGAACAAGGCGCGCAGGCCAATGTAGGCATGGCCTTGCAGCGGCGGCGTGTCGTGCGGCGCCTGCGCGACCTGCCAGTAGCGCCCTTCCCAGGTCCCCAGCGGCAGGGCGCCGGACAACTCCAAGCCCGCCGCAATCAGTTCCGCATGGGGCGGCAGGGCCAGGCCTTCCTCCCGCAACAGCAGGCGGTCTCTGTGGAAAACCAGCGTCTGGATATCGGCCGCGGGAGCGGGTTGGATCAGGGGCAGGAAACCGGCAGGGGTCTGGAGCATGGCGTTCAATATAGTCTTGGCAACAGACCGATCATACTTGAACTTCCATGCCGGTGAGCGAGTGACCTCGATCACCTCGGGTGCCACAGCTTGCCGCCATCCAGGTGCGCGAAATACCGCCGGAGGCGTTCACTTCGGCGTAACTACTTCTTCTGTTGCATGTAGAGTACCCAGGGCAGGACGATCACGGCGGCCAGCCATGGGAAGCGGGCGATGATGTGGGCAATGGCGACGACCAGTACGCTGAGCACCACGCATGCGATAGCCATGCCGGCCCGCTTGCCCCATTTTCCGGTTGCGGGCGCCTGGCTGACTGGCTCTGCGGGGGCGCAGGCAGCCACTGTCGGCTGCTGCGGCGGCGCTTGCACCAGGCGAACCAATGACGCCTGCTCATGCCCCACGGCGTCTTCATTTGCGATGTTGGCTGCACGCAGCTGCACTTCCCTTATCCAGCTGTCGAGCCGCGCGCCCCAGTGATCGACGGCGGCCGCGCCCTCCTGATCCAGGTGCTGGTAGCTGCTGTTCTCGTTCTTGGGGTGGATGTCGTTTTCAAACTGTCCACGCGCGCGAACCAGCGTCGCCAGCACCCGGTGCGCCAGCGAATCGGCGCCAATGGCGATAAACGGCGGTTTCTTCGCGGCAGGCACGGAGCCCGACGGGACTGGCATTTCCAGGTCGGCAGCGATGGCGGCGGCCAAGGACTTCCAGTCGGTCCGCGGCACGTCGAGCTGGCCCGGCCGCTCGTCCACACACACGTAGCAATCGACGTCGGCGGCAGCCGCCGCATTGGCAAGGTTCTGGCCGCCGTCTTTCCACGCTGCCTGCTCGACGACGACAGCCCAAAGCTGGTAACGGTCGTGGTAATGGACTGCCACGACTTGCCTGCTTTGGTCCAGGGCCGGCGGCGCCTCGACGCCAAGCACCTCCACAGGATGCAGCGACAGCCGGGTCGCGCCGCCTTGCACCAGCCAGGCCAGCCACAGGGCAAAATCGCTTGCCAGCAAAGCGCTGCCTGCGCGGTCCCTGAACTGCTGCACAGCACCGAAGAAAATCCCGTGCTGGTACCAGTCCTTCAGCGCAAGCTTGTTGCGCAGGAAGCTGCTGCCGTAGCTCACCAGGGCCACCTGCCGCTGGAGCGACTCCCGATCGCGACTCATAGCATCCAGTTCAAAAAGAATTCTATCTTTTTAACTTTATCATATGGGCAATGGAGCGGTAAGCGCGCTTCAGCAACCACCCGCTGTCGTTTGCACCTGCACTTGCCGGGAGACCGGCATTCCGGGGCACTGCGGGCACCACTTGCTTGAAACCGGCGTGCTTAAGCTCCCCGGCGAGCGCAGCCAGGAACGCGTCAAGCGTTTCTGGTATCGCCGCATCGCCAGCATATATCCAGGACAGCGGCGGTTCCCAGCTAAAGTAGTCCGGATCATGCCGCCATCCCGGAAAGTCCGTGATGACCCGGGCACTCCAGCCCGGGTGCTGGCGAAGGGAACCGTCCAACAGCCAGTTGAACCGTTCCACCGGCGTACCGTCATGGCGACATTCATCCTCCAACGCCTTCCAGATGAGCGAACTGTCGACGCTGTTTTTACGCAAGAGCAATATGAGGTCGAAGATATCTTTGAAGCGTGGCCGGACCAGACACTGGTGCAGTTTCCATGCGAGCTGCAATTCCAGTGCACAAACCATCGGCACAGTGAAAGGATCGCCGAACTGGGCCCGGTATTCGAGGCTGCGCGGCGCAGGCATCAGCTTCAGGCCGAAGCTGACATCCATACAGCTGATCCGGCATTCTGTCTCGCCTACCCAAGCGAGGATGTCCGTATTCACGGTCGGAAAGTCATCGTCCATCGCATAGTCGATGCTGCGCCAGAACGCGTTTTCCTTGAAGCTGCGAAAGCGGATTCCATCGTGCAATTCGGTCTCCGTCACCGCCGTGATCCATTGGTTGAGCTCGGCCTCGTTGAGCTCGCCCGTCCCGATCCAATCGAGGTCGCCCGGAATGCGCCTCCAGCCGTCATCGATAAACTGGCGTGTGACATAGCTTCCCTTGAGCACGAACGGACCGTCAACCAGCGCGGCTCGCCTGAGGAAGCCTTCCTCGACCGCTATGCGCAGTAACTCTTCCTCGCGAATCCCGAACCGTTCCGCGTACGCGCCCAACTGTGCAACGTCTATCGTCATTTCGCCTGCTCCAGCCATCCCGAATCCAACGCGAGGTTGCTGTCATATACCACGCGTTCCCATTGTTGTTTGCCGACTTCCCATCCCTGCTCGCTCATTGCCGCGCGCAAGCCAGCAACGCGCAATGCCAGTTGCCGGAAATCGTCCGTTTCACGTACGGTCACATACCGCTTGTTGCTGCCCCGGATGGCGTTCTGCGACAGGTGACCGCCGTATTCCTGGCAGAATTCGGCCAAGCGCAAGCGGTCCGCTTCCAGCACTTCAAGCCGGCCATGCCACTCGAAATAGTGGTGGGCCGCCTCATCGTTGGCGTTGGCATCCTGTTCTATTTTGCAGCGCAGGACCTGGTAGCCGAACTGCGACAGTTCATGGGAAAGCGTTTGCGCAAGCCGGACCACTTCATCAAGCTTGCCAGCCTTCCCGAGAGTCAGCATCGGCTGCAATGGGGTGTCGCCGCGCGCAAGCTCGATCACCATCGCCTTTCCGCCCAAAGATGCGGCGCGCTGCTCGAATGCCTCCCAAGCCGAGATGGCAATGGCGGCGATAGTAAGGTGAACTTCGTACATAAGCCAGGACGGTGAACAAAATCCCTGTTTAACCCAGGGTCAATGTATGGACGGCACCGGTGTCCATATCGACGTCAATCAGTCGGCCGCAGAGATCCCATGCGAGCAAGTGACCGTCCAGCATACGGGCAGACGCCCGGTGCGCGCCGGGCAGCTTGATTTCGGCAAGCACGCGACCTTCCATCGTCAGTAGTTTCCCGCGCCAGCTTCCTGACTGCTGCTCGTGCCAAAACCACATGTCCTTATAAAGCATGACTTCAGGCATGGCTGGCGCCATATCCAGCACGAGGCCTGTGCGACGGCCGCGCGCGCCGGCTGGCAGCACCAGCGCCATGTGGCCATCGCCATTTGGCCGCAAAGCAAGCTGAAACGGCTCCTCACTGTCGCAATCCGGCAATGCAAAGCTGGGGGCCGCTTCCAGCTGGAACCGGTCACGCTGCAGCAGGCGGCGCTGCGGCAGGCTGTAGCGCCATTGCTCGACCGTTGTTTGGTCCACTCGAAGCAGCAGCGCCTGCTTACCGTCGCGCTCGCTGAAGCCGGCAATACGCCCGGGCAAATCGCCGACTTGCCACAACACCGACTGCCCGCTGGCCATGGCATCGAGCGCCAGCAGCCTGTCGCCAGCCACAACATTCCAGCTGCTGCCATCGTATCCCGGCGACCAATGCGTGAGCGGTGCGCTGAACCAGTCCGCCACCTTGTGCGTCAGCAGGTCAATACGACTGACACGGACTACCTTTTCCCGACGCGTCAGCGCCAACACGCGCTGACCATTGCTCGCGACGACCAGGCTGTCCGCCGGCACCGGGAACAAGGCAAGCTGGCAGCCGTCGCGCCGTACCTGCATGACGCCGGTGTCGCCCAGCGCCAGCAGGTAACCGCCATCCGGCAACCGCCGGACGTCCTGCACCGGGTGCAGGCCACGTTCAGCCAGCGTGACCTGCAAGGGCGTACTCTTTTGGCTCAGCGCTTGCACGCGGGCGGCCTCCGGCAAGCGCTCGGCAGGCTGGTCAGCATCCAGCACAGGGTCGGCCGCCAGCGCCAGCAATTTGTTCAGCTCTTCGCGCGTCATGCCGTTGGCGCCAGCGATACGTTCCACCATCAATACACGCCACAGCTCGCCTGCCAGCCGACGCGTCGCCGGGCTATGTCCATCCAGCGCGGACAGGCAAGCGCTCGCACGCAGCCGCAGTTGCGAAGCTTCGGGGCCGTCACTGGTGAGCAGCGCCTGTACGGCGTCGCCCTGTTCCGCCAGGGCGTGCGGGTCGAGCGCCAAGCGGTACACCAGTGCCTGGACACCGAGGCTGCCGCCCGCTTGCTCCGCCAGGTTGAGCCATGCCAGTGCGCGCTGACGCTCCTCCTGGAGACGCCACACGACGCGGGCAGCCTCTCCCGGCTCGCCACGCTCCGCCAGGTCGAGCGCCCATTGCAGGCGAAGCGACGGGGCTGACGCATGCCTGCGGCGCTCGAGCTCCGCCACCGCTTCGGCAAAACACCCCACCATGCGCGCCAGCAACACGGCGCGTTCGGTGTCGCCGGCCATGCAATACAAACGCACCTGCTGCGCCGGCGCCAGGTCCAGGGCTTCGGCCAATTGTGCTGCCTGGCGCACGCGATCTTTGCGCTCGAGGTAGTCGACGGCTTCGGCACGGCAATTCAACAACTCGGCCAGCACGAAGACGGCTTCGTCGATGCGCCCGGCCCGATCCAGCGCCTCGAAACTTCGGCGGTACACGGCACGCAAATGGTTGGTACTGTCATTGTCCAACCCAATCCCGGCGGCGCTGCCGGCCGCGCCCGTAACCTCCAGCGAATCGCGGCGGCCCGGCAGGCCGTACGCGCGCCGCTCCGGCGGGGTGGGATTATCCAGCGGGATGGCGTGGCGCAATGCTTCAGCCAGGTCGCCTTGTTCGAACTGAGCAAGCATCTTGCGTAAATAGCTGGCCTGGCGCCAGCCGAGCGCGTTCGACACCCTGCTCATCATCAGCAGGCCATCGAGCTGACTGGACAACCATCGGAGCAGCGGCGATGAGCCGGCTGGCGCTGCAGCCTTGCTGGGGGGCTTGCCGGCCCGGGCACCTTTCGCGGATGCGCCATTCCCCGCGCCACCGCGCGGGATCAAAGCGCCCAGCCAACCGAAGACGCCCGCTGCCGCCGCGCCCCCCAGCAAGGCGGCAGCGCCCAGCAACCGCAGTGCGCCGGCGCCCGCGGGAGCGGCGTTGCCGGTCCGCGCGTCGGCCGCGCGGCGCAGGAACTCCGCACGGCGCGCACTGGGCGGCGGTACGGCCTCTCCCAGCAACTCCCGCACGTTTGCCGGTGCTTCTTCCAGGGCAGCAACGAAGCCATCCTGGCGCTGCGCCGGCATGGTCAATGGCACACGCAAGACCAATGCTGACAAGTCTATCCAGCGCGCTGGATCAACACGCAGTTGCGGCCCCAGCTCGAAGCTATGCAGCGTAGCACCCTGCACCAGCACCACATGGCCCGGCACAATCTGCGCGCTTTCGCCTGCCAGCAGCGGTGCGCTGCTTAATCGCGCGCCGCACTCGCACAGCGGCAGGCCATCCAGTTGCTCGCATAGCAAACGGCGGGGCGCCCGCCATTCCAGCAAGTAGCCGTTGTGCAGCGCATAGGCGCGCGCCCCGGTTTCCCAATGCGCCAGCACGCGCCTGCGCGCCTCGTCCTCACCATGCAGTGCGCAATCAAACCACAGGGCGCGCACCGCTTGGCTACCGCTATACAGTGGGCGGCGGATTTCAGTTGCCATTGGTGGTCCCAGCGGAAATGGTTTGCAGGACAGGCCGCTCCTGGTCGAGGCCGCGCACCGTCAAGCTGCCGCTCTTAAAGCCCAGCCAGGCCAGGCGGTTGCGCACGGGGTCATAACTCGCTTTGGCGATCTTCTCAGTCGACTCGACGAGCGTGCAGCGTCGCCCCGCGCCGATCAACTCAATGCGGGTACGCTGAGGGCTCAGGACCACCAATCCGCACAAATCGGCAGGCTGGCTAAAGCCGACACCCAGCACTTCGACACCCTCGCCCGGCTTGACAAACTCGCCACCGCTGCGATCACCCACCAGCCAATTGCCGGCTTCGGTTTCCAGCGCATACATGCCACCGCCCCCGCGCCAATTGTCCACGTTGCCGAACAGGAACCGGATGCCCTTATGCATCAGCGGCATCAGGTGCTTCCTGGTGACGTCGCCGGGACCCAGCTCATACATGTCGGTCCGCTCGCCCTTGACCACCGCGAACAAGAGGCAGCGGCTGGTCTGGTACGCGCCGATGACCTGGCTTGCCACCAGGTTGACTGTTGCCGGTGGCGTTTTCCCTCCTTGCTTCCCGGTTCGCGTCCAGCTCACCAGGGCGCCCTGTTTATCGAGCACCAGCACCTGCTCCGATGCCGTCTGGGCGTCGCGGTGCTGCAGGTGAAAGGCGCGCAGTGGCTGGGCAACGCCCGGCATCAGTTGCACCAGGTCGGTGATTGGCTCGGGCCCTGCCGGATAGGCAGCATTGAAGAACGTTCCTGGGAAATTGGAAAAATAGAGTTCCTGTCCTACGCGGCTGACCGTCCCCATTGATTTACCCACCAGCCCCACTGCTACGCGGGTGGACGCTTGCTTCGAGCCGCTGACCTTGCGCGGCCGGCCCGCTTGCGCATTGGGCGAGTCCGGCACGTGATAGAGGGTGACGGAGCCGTCCACCATGGCGACGGCAAGCCATTGGCGCATGGTGCTGAAGTGCGGAGCTTGCTTGAGTGAATGGGGACCTGCGGCGGCGGTCTGCGTCACCGTTGGCGCGACCTGCGTTTCGAACGGTTTGCGCAACAGTCGCACGCAGTCCGCCGGGGCTGGCAACGTCAGCGCCACCTTGGTGCTGCCACGACGCTGCGCCAGCGTGACGTCCAGCAGGTCGGCATGCCAGGCGCGGCGTATCGTGACGAGCGAACGAATCTGGGCGGGACGCGGTGAACGTGCGTCTCCCACCAGCCAGCAGTCGGATACGCCTTGACCCAGCGCATGCTCCCATGCCGCCAATCCAGCGCTGTCCAGCGCGGCAAAGGTGCGCACATTCAGCAGATGCTTCAGGGCCTCCGTGCCCTGCACCGTGAACAGGACATCGGGCCGCTGCAGGATGCCCCACTTGAACTCGGCACCGGCCAGTTCGGCACGCCGCGACAGCAGGATGAACATCGCCAACTGCACCAGGCGCGGCTCGCCCAGCTGGAACGGTCCGGCGTCGAACAGTGCGACGCTGGTCAGCGGCTGGTCGCTGTTTGCTGGCTCAGGTCCGGCAAACAACAGCTCGCCATTCGCAGCGCGCCGCAGGAATTCGTCCGGCACCGCGTCGGCATAGGCCCACTCACTGATCAGCAAGCGGTCATAGGTACCGCGGCTAACGATATCGCCGACGCCCGCCGGGTCTATGGCCATCCGCGCCGCATGGCGCTGCAATGGCGTCAGCAGTGGGTTTAGCCGCAGAAGCAAATCGCCCATGGTCTTGGCGAGGTCGGGCGGGAACAGCGAGATCCAGTCGGCCCATGGCCGCAGCATTGCAGGGAGCTGCATCAATCCAGCTCCCGTTCCAGCCAGGCCAGCAACGCCGTATCGACGGGACGGGCGCCGTCCAGCGGCAACGCCAGCTCCGGCGCATGCCACAACAACAAACGCGCATGGGGTGCGCGGCGCTGCATGGCGCCTTGCACCAGGTCGGGCGGCACGACGGTCTGCAGGTGGGTCGGCATCCATAAGGCTGGCACGTCGGGATCGGGCGCGCAATAGCGCACGCCATCCAGCCATGGCAACCTGCCGGCATCCCCCAACAGAACCAGCATGTCGCGCGTTGCGACCAGCGCCAGGCCCTGCAAGGCGGCAGCGTCGCGCTGGCCCAGTTCGCGCAGGAGCGCGCGCGCCAAGGTGCCGATGGCCACCAGTCCGCCCGGCGGCAAGCCGGGCGTGCGTTCTTGCCAGTCCAGCATCGCGCTCATCAAGCCCAGCTGATACTGCCGATCAGTTGAGTCCGCCGTTCAGCGAGCTCGACTGGAAGACCACCGGCATCAAAGTTGGCATCGATTTCGCGCAGCAATGCTTCTGCCTGCTCGCGCGGCGGCTTGCCGGCAGCGCCCAACAACAAGCGATCGGTCGCTTCGACCAGGCGCGCCACACGTGCTTGCGGCGTTTGCGCGGTGAGTTCGGTGACCGCTTGCAGCAATGGATGGCTGGCCTGCGCCAGCATGTCGCGCAGTACTTCGCGTGCGCCCTGCTGGCCGGCGTGGGTCGGAATAGCGAACAGCAGGGGCCACAGGTCGGCCACCGAGGCCGCCTGCCGGCCTGCCAGCACAGCGGAGGCGGCGATCAATCGCTGGGCACGCACCAGACGGCGGTCCGACAAGGGAATATTGGCCTGGCGAAGTTGGCGGATCGCATGCGCCAGCGCAGGGCGCACGGCATCCATGTCCACTTCAGGCACGGCGGCATTCAAGATGTCGAGGCAGGCCAGGTCTGCGCGCGCGGCAATTGGTTGTCGGCCCACCTGCCAGCCACCGGCCAACAACTCCTCCAAGCGGTTATCGGCCACCGGCTCGACAAAAGTATGCAGCAGGAAGCGATCGGCGAACGCCGCCAGGCCTTCATCGTCCGGCAGGCCATTGGCGGCGCCCACGCACACGCGCAGTGGCACGCGCAGGCGCGTGTGGCCACGGCGGAACTGGCGTTCGTTCAGCAGTCCCAACAAGGTATTCAGGATCGCGGTTGAACCGAGGAAGACCTCATCAAGGAAGGCGATTTCCGCTTCGGGCAACATGCCGCCAGTGTCCGTCTCCACCAGCCCCTCACGCAGCTTGTTCAAGTTGACGGGACCGAACAGCTCGGACGGCTCGGTAAACCTGCCCAACAGGTATTCGAAGTATTTTCCGCCAAGGCTGGCCGCAACGCGGCGCACCACGGCACTTTTCCCGGTACCAGGCGGACCGATCACCAGCAAGTGTTCTTGCGCAACTGCGGCCAACACCATCAATTCCGCCAACTGGTCCCGCTCGACCAGACCTTGGGTCGCTTCGCGTATCGCTTCGCGCAACCGCAGCGAAGCCTCATGCACTGTCAGGCTCATTATTTACTGATTACAAAGGAGATTGTTGACGAATGGAGCGCCAGCCAGGATCGCCGTACGCGGCAATCTTTCAAGGAGAGCGATCAACCAGCTTCGTCGGCGTCACATTGACGCGTACTAAGATCGACCGACATTGACTTTTCCCAAGTGTAACAGGTGATGAATGCGAGAATTTACTCACATTGTCACGGGTCGTTTGGAGCGTGACTTGAGCATTGATTCATTCATGCCTTCAAGCAACAAAAAAGCGGAGCCTGGCTCCGCTTCATTGATTCAACCATTGCACGTGGCGTGGTTAGAACGGAATATCGTCATCCATGTCGGAGAAGTTCGGCGCTGGGCGCGGTGCCGGACGCGGTGCCGGAGCCGGTGCAGCCTGTGGACGTGGCGCCTGACGTGGCGCTGGCGCGTCGTAGCCCATGTCGTCGCCACCGCCCATGCCGCCACCCATGCCGCCGCCGGAATCGCCACGGCCGCCCAGCATCTGCATGTTCTCGGCGATGATGTCGGTAGCGTACTTCTCGATACCGTCTTTGTCGGTATATTTACGAGTCTGCAGGCGGCCTTCCACGTACACGGAAGAGCCCTTCTTCAGGTATTGGCCCACGATCTCGGCCAGGCGGCCGAAGAAGGAAATGCGGTGCCATTCGGTCAGTTCTTTTTGCTCGCCGGTATTGCGGTCCTTGCTGCGGTACGATGTCGCAACAGCAATATTGGCGATTGCATCACCGCTTGGCATGTAACGGATTTCCGGGTCACGGCCCAGATTGCCGACGATGATGACTTTGTTAACAGATGCCATGTGTAACTCCCACGGTGAAATTTTGCTAAACGGCGATTATATTTTCTTTTCGCGGCTGCGAGCAGACAATCTTGATCACTGGTATTATATACAGTATTTGCCCTCACTGAGACTGATCTAGCTCAAACATGGAAGAAATCCGCATCCGCGGTGCGCGCACGCACAACCTGAAAAACATCAACCTCGACCTGCCACGCAACAAGCTGATCGTGATCACCGGCTTGTCCGGCTCCGGCAAGTCGTCGCTGGCGTTCGACACCCTGTACGCTGAAGGCCAGCGCCGCTACGTCGAGTCGCTGTCGGCCTACGCGCGCCAGTTCC
>Ga0209050_1001696_pt1 | contig 22049 bp, 14 predicted proteins | sample Araplavi_mTSA_r2_FD_184276 | JGI IMG/M metagenome (GOLD analysis project Ga0209050, IMG submission 184276) | Arabidopsis root microbial communities from North Carolina, USA - plate scrape MF_Cvi_mTSA_r2 (SPAdes) (version 2) | ecosystem: Host-associated > Plants > Roots > Endosphere | place: USA... | reverse complement strand
AGAAGCAATCCAACGCCAACAAGCTGGTGCGCAACCTGGCCGAAGACGGCATCCAGGCCGAAGTAAAAAAAGTGAACGAGTACTTCTACGTCCACATCAGCAAGTACAAAACCAAGGTCATCACGTTAGACCGCGTGATGGAGATACGGCACGAGACACCGTATGCCGACGCCTGGTACAAGCGACTTGAATAAGACCCTTTTTAATCAGGCCAGGCGGTGCCTGGCCTGTATTTGATTTTCGATATGCTGCAACACGACCGGGAGAAAGATGAGCAGCGTGGGTACCAGATACAACCGGCTTTGGTAGGCCACCACCGAAATAAGGTGGACGGCAAACCATACGGGCACGATCACGATAAAAAATATCTTCAGGTGCCGGTTCATCTCCTTGAACAGGAAGAGACACCAGATGGGTAGAAATCCGAACACGCCATACATTTCCATATACGTTTTTACGCTCACCCCGCTTAACAAATTCATCTTCAGCATGGGCAACCCGGCGGGTACACGCCAATCCGTTTGCGGCCGGTAGCCAAAGTGCGCCCGTATCGCCACAAAAATGGCAATAAAAAATACCATGGAGAGCGCAGCGATCATCAGCGGCTTGAGATCGGTAAAGAACAATTTCTTGAAATTCGGCCAGGCTGACCAGTCTACCTTTGAACAAAAATAGATGGCGGGAATGAGCATCGACGTTTCGCGGTTCAGGGCTCCCAGGATGGTGATCGGCACGATCCACCAGTCGCTATAGCCTTTCACAATGACAAGCGCTGTCAACAGGTACAGCGTGATGTCCATATAGGTATTGAAGGAAAGGTCGCTGTCCACCACGGCATTGCCCATCATGATCGGGATGAACATGACGCTGAGCAACACCACCGCACGGGTTTTCACGAAGTATGAAAAATAAACAAAGGCCAGCCAGAAAATAAGAGCGTTCTGCAAAAAGCGAAAGCCGATAAACACGATGGAGTATTTGATGAACTGCGGCTGCTGGGCAAGCTGGAGCAACTTTTGCGTGACTTCATTTTTATCGCTGGTGTTGCCCGGCAAGTTCAGTTGCGGCTCGCGAAAGTGAATCAGGCTGAACACCGTGTGATCCAACACCTGGTAGGTTCCCTCCACGATCTCATAGCACAGGATGCGGTATTGCCAGGGGTTGTAGAACATCGAGTTGCCGGCTTTCCAATCGAGGAAGCGCTGGTATTGTTCGACGGCCTCACCACGATAAAAATTCTGGTAAATGGGATACGTCGCCATCCAGGCAAGAACAAGGACCAGCAGGACGTTGTAGGCTACCTTATTTCGTGAGGATGACGGTGTAGTGGGGATAAACATAGATTTGCTTTTTACTCGTGCTAAGGATCTTAAAACCGGCTTGCTGGGCCGTATCGATGAGGCGTTTCATAGACCATTCGTGGCCGATCTCGCGGGCGAAGATGAGGTCGTGCATCTTGTTGAACAGCACGAAAGGGCTGCCGCCGTTGATGTCTTTGACGATGAACCGCGCGCCGGGGCGCATATGGTCATATACTTTTTTGAGGAATGATTCCTGGAACGCTACGGGAATGTGATGGAGCACGTCGATCAAAAAGATCAAGTCGTATTCCTTCATGGCATCGGGCAGCGTGCTGCCATCGTAGGGCTGGAAGTCGGTGGTCACCTTGCTGCTGTAGGGCTGTAGCAGTTCGCGGGCGTTGGTGATGAGGCGTTTGTCGATCTCGATGCCACCGATCCTTTTGATGTTGGTGAATTCGGCCAGCAGCAGGGCGAACTGACCTGAACCGCAGCCGATGTCGAACGCGCTTTGGGCGTCTTTCACTTCATTCAGCAATTCATCGAAGGGGCAGATCAGGGGGCGGTAGCTGACTTTGATTTGATCTAAGAATCCCGAATGCACGGTCTTCAATTTCAAAAAAGAAACCAGCTCGTTGGTCTGAATCATGTCGCGATTTGGTTACGATGGAAAAACTTATTTTTAAAGGAAAGCAGCGGCTTCTCGATCAATATATAACTAAGATACGCCACGCCGATGCAAATAACACTGTAGCAGACAAACCCCAGTAAAGGAAAAGCGAAATAAGGTTTAAGAAATCTGCCAAACGCCATCCAGATGACCCAATGATAGACATATAGGCCATAGGAGATCTTGCCGAGGAACACCATGAAGGGGTTCCCAAACACGGTTCTCACCACAATGTTGTGGCCGTATTTTACACAGATCAAAATGAAGCCCATGCAAACCAGGCTGAGCAGCGAATAGGACCATACGTGCTGGTAGTTGTTCAGCACCCCCAACGGGAACCCGAAAGAGGTAAGCCCTACATTCTCGCCTTCCGCCAGCAGCATCCGGTAGTTGAATATTCCGAATCCGACAAACAACGTCATCCCCGCCACCAATAGCTTATAAGGGTTGAATGACGCGGCCTGAAGCCCGAATACGGGTATCGCCGCTCCAAAGGCAAACGCGTCCCATTGACTAAAGGTGAAGCGATAGACGATCTGCTCGGTAAAGTCTTTGGAAATGCCGTCGTCCAGCAAGTAATTGGCCAGCCAAAACCGGATCACCGGGGCCACAAGGATCATGACGACCAGCAGCACGCGCAGTTGCCGGGTGGAAAGGAAATACACGACGATGGGCCAGAAAAGATAGAACTGTTCCTCGATGGAAAGCGACCAGAAGTGCGTGAAAAAGATGTCGAAACTGAACTCATACACCAGGGGGAACAGGTTGTAGGTGTAGGTGAACAGGAAGGGTGCCGTCTGCTTGAAGTCCTCGGGCGTGTGAAACTTGGCATAGATCAACGCGACGATCAGCAGGTACAGATAGTAAATCGGGAATATGCGAAGTGTCCGCCGCCAGTAAAAGCCTTTGAGGTAGTAGCCCAACGGCTGCTCCTGTCTGTCCTGCAGCAGGATGGTGGTGATGAGGAAACCGGAAAGCACAAAGAACAACTGCACGCCTACCCAACCGGCTTCGATCAAATAATCATAATGAAAGAACATCACCAGCACAATGGCAAACCCACGGATTCCGTCAAGATTTTTAACGTAATTCAATAGTCTCTGATAAAGTGTACAAAAAAGGGTTCAATACACACAAAGGTATTAAAACGAGATCAAAAAAAAGACCTACCCCGGTTTTGAGGTAGGTCTTTCAAAAAGACGTTCTTAGTATTTGACGAACTTCTTCAGTTGCACTTTTCCGTCGGGATATACCAGCTTGATAAAGTATACCGCATTCTGGAAGCCGCTGCCCTGCAGGTCGACGCTGAAGTTAGATGACACTTCGTCGTTGGCGTAGGTGCCTTCCTGCATCACTTTGCCCATGGCATCCACGATGGAGTAGCGAACATCACCGATAGAAGAGTCGAGTGTCTGCACGTTCAACTCGCGTTGTGTCGGGTTAGGATACAGCAACACCGAAGGGTTGGATTCTCCATAGCGAACTTCGCGCATCGTACCGCTGGTGTTGGTTCTGCCACCGGCCACACCGGATTTACGGTCGTCTGTGGGATACGCTTCGATCACGATGGCGTTGAGGATCTGCCAAGGCGAGCCGAGAGCTTCCTGGATGGCGATCTTCACTTCGCTGTTCTGATCCGGTTCAACGCTGCGGATATAGCCCACATTCGAGATGTTCTGATCCTGACGGTTGGACACCGTTTTGTTACCGATGGTGAAGTTTGTGGTCACGTTCAGTTGCACGTCGATGGCGCCCATGAAACCGAAGTTGTAGTTGAAACCTTGATCCAGACCTTCCACGGTCAGCTGGCCGATACCGTTGTAGCTGTTCGTGTAATAGAAGCTCTTCAACACCTTGTCGGGGAAGATACCGGAGTTGTTACCGGTCGACATACCCCAGTCGTTCATACCTTCCATGGCTTCCACGAAGCGGAGGCGCAGACCGGTTTGTTTGCCTAGTTCGTCTCTCAGGTTGTAGAACACATCACCGTCTACCGCCAGGCGGCTCAGGTTGTTCCAAGGTGCCGGTGCATCGTATGCTGCTACACCGTTCACGTTGATGTATACCGCGAAGGCTACTGTGCCCGCACTAGCGGTGTTACTGTAGGCCGTGAATCCGCCAGGGATGATCGCTCTAACTTTGTAATAGTATTTCTTGCCATTGGTGGCACCCGTGTTGTCGGTGTAGGTCGCTACATCCGTGCCGGTTGTTCCGATCAGCGAGTACACGCCGTCGGCCGTGGTGGTGGAGCGATATACCTGGAAGCCCGTTTCCGTAGGGGAGTTATCGGCCCAGTTCAGGATGATGTTGGTCTTCGAATTTCCGGAAGCCGTGAGGTTCGTCGGAGCAAAGCCCGAAGGATCGATGGCTACGGCTTCGATGATCAAACCGTTGATATAACCCACCGTGGCGTCGCCGCCTTTGGTGATATCGATGGTCACTTCACCGCTGGCGTTTGTCACCACATCGGTGATCACCGCCAGGTTAGAGGTGTTGCCTTGAACATTAACCGAAGATGAACGTGTGCCGATAGTAAACACGGTACTGCCGTTATTGATGATCGAACCGTTGTTATTGAAGTTACTGCTGGCAACGAACTTGAACGTATACTTGTTCAGCTTATCCAGACCAGACACTTTCAATTTAGCGGCATCGGGTGCATTGAAGGCACCGAACCAGTAGTATTCTTGGAGTACGGCATCGGGCACTACACCGGAGTTTGTTCCCGTCACAGCACCTTCATTATAAACTCCACCGAAAGACGAGAGCAGGGTCACGCTCACGTTGCGGTTCACGCCGCCTTCATCCTTCAGGTTGGCGAACACGTCGTTGATCGCAGGAGCCTTGCTGGTGTTGTTCCAGGGCGCTGCAGCAACCGAGTTCTGGTTGAAGTTCAAGTCAATTCTGTACACCAGGGTCTCGCTCACCGTTACCGTCACATCTTTTGTGGATGTGGCGCTCTTGTTATCCGTAGCGGAAACCGTGAACGTGGATACACCCAGGTTAGCCGATGTAGGATTGAACGTGATGGTACCGGAAGTAGGCGTGTTCTGCTGATACGTTGCGAACGAAGGCAGATTGGTCACGGCCATGGTGAAATTATTTGCAGGAAGATCCGTTGCCGAAACCGTGATCGAAGACTGCACGCCGCGGGTCAGCGACAGGTTGCCGTTGATGGTGATCTTCGGTGCGAGGTTAGGCACACTGATCGAGTCGAGGTTCGAGTACGGCGAAGTGCCGGTGGCGTTGAACGCTCTCACTTGATAGAAGTACTCGGTGTCTTCTGTCAGGCTGGCGTCAGTATAAGAAGTGCTGTTCGCCGCTACAGGAGATGCGTTGATCTTGGTATACGTACCGCCCTTGGTGGTCGAACGGAAGACGTCGAAACCAGTTTCGTTGAACGGTGCATCGATCCAGGTCAGTTTCGCTTCGTTGTTCGGTGTCAGGGCAATATCCAACGCGCGGGGAGCGGCAGGTGCCGTTCCGGCTTGGTATTGCGCCTCTACAATAAGCGCGTTCAGATAACCTACTTGGGATGCGCCATCTTTGCTCATCGTAAAGGTCACGGAACCGTCACCGGCAGGCGTCACACCATTGATGACTCCCAGGGTGCTGGTATTGTTCTGTGCGTTCACCGCCACGGACTGTGCGCCGATGGTGTAACGGGTTGTTCCGTTATCCGACACACCGGTCCACTTGCTGGAGGCCAGGAATTTGAATGCGTAAGTCATGGCAGGATTCAAACCGGTCACTTTCACGTCTACCGTGTTCGGTGCTCCGAAGATACCGAAGTAATAGTAGTCGCTCAGTACGTTGTCAGGAACCACACCGGAGTTGTTGCCGGTCTGCGTGCCTTCGAACCAGGTGTTCCATGCCGTCGTTTGGAAAGCCAATCCTGCGGTGGTTGTTGCACCGGTATTGTCTTTCAGACCTGTAGTCGTTACTCCTGTGATATTGTTCCAAGGTGCTGCCGCGCTCGTAGAGTATACCAGGTTCATCGAGATCGACGAATTCGGGTTCACATCTACCACGGTCACTTTAAAGGTTCTGGATGACTCCCCTCCTACGTTGTCCTTCACTTTCACCGTCAAGGAATATTCACCGGAGTGGATATAGCCAGGGTTCAGGGTTACGGTTCCGGTTCCAAGCGCATCGTTTGTCAACGTTGCGAACGAAGGGAAATTCACCGCGGTCCAGGTCAGGTTTGCTGTGCCGGCGTCAGACGTTGCCGTGATGGTCACGGCACTGTTTGAGCCTTCGTTCACCACTACATCGGTCACAGGAACGATGGCGGGTACGTCTTTGTCGGTTACCACGATTTTGAAGGTCGTCGTATCCTTGCCATTGTGCTGGTCAGCAACAATGATGCGGACGTTCGGATATTGGCCAAGGTTGCCGATGAGTGGCGCAAGGGCCAGGGTACCAGTGCCATCGCCTTGGTCGGCGAATGTAGCCCAGCTTCCGGGGAGGCCTTGTGCGGTCAATGTCAAAGGCTCGTGGTCGTCGTCTTGCGAGATAATGCTCAGGTTAAGGGTCTTGCCGTACTTGAGGGTGATGTCGGCTACGTCGGTGATCACCGGCTTGGTGTTCAGGGTAGCGGCACTAACAATCGCTGTAGAGCTGCTGCCGCCTACGCCAACGGCGGACACCTTATAATAGTAGGTTTCATTCGGGAACAATCCAGCATCGAGGAACGAGTTGGTGTTCGGGGGCAGCGTCTTGAACAATACGAAGTTGGTATTCACATGCACCGAACGATAAAGTTCGAAGCTGGTCTCCGTGGTGCTGGCATCTGTCCAGGATACTTGAATAGAAGACTTCGACAGCGGAGTGGCGGCCAAGCTGGTCGGCGCTGCAGGAGCTGCAGGCAGGGCAGGCGTTGTGGCGTTCACATCGTCGTCGTTCAAAATCACGTCAGGGATCAAAGCCTTCGGAATGTTGGGACCTTGCCACCGTACGGACAGTGAAGCGCTACCGGAGCCTTGTCTGTAGGCCACAACGATGTCGTGCACGCCGGCCGTGAGGTTGTTTATCGTACCTGACCGCTCAACGTTAACTTGAGTATCATTGGATACGCGGAGCACGCCATCAATATAAAGCAAGCTGCCATCGTCGGAGGTGGTGTAGAAAGTATAGTTACCCGTGGTCGGAATTTTGATCTTACCAACCCACTTGAAAGCGTAGTTGGTCGTGCGGTTGCGCACCGTCAGATCGAAGTTCGTGGACGTACCCGTTTCAACCGGCGTCAGCGAGTTGATGGTATTCAGATTAGACAAGGTGGCCTCGTAATATGAGTAAGCAACACCCCTTGAAATTTCCGTTGACAAGCCAGACTCGCCGTAGCGGCCGATGGCCTTCACACGGTAGAAGTATTTTGTCGAAGGGTTTACGCTCTTGTCACTGTACGAAGTGGTGTTTGCTCCAACCGTTGCTACGTTTACATACGGGCCGGTAGTATTGGTCGCCCGGTACAGTTGGAAGCCCGTCTCGTTTGCGCTGTTATCTGTCCAGGCCAAATTGATCTGGTTGAAAGCGATCGCTTGGGCAGTCAACTGTGTCGGTGCTGCCGGAGGCGCTTCAGGATAAGTAACGTTCGCAGCGAAAGCGCTGCTGGGAATAGTCTGACGGGTAGTGATGCCCGTTGGCGTATTACTCCAGTAAATGTTCATCGACGGAGTACCCGTGGCATTGAAATACGTGATCACAATAGGGTATTGACCAGCTGCCGGGAAATTCTTTATACCGGATCTGTATCGCGTGCTGTGTGTACCATCATTGTCCACCACTTGGTAGGTCGGACCGAAGCCACCGATGTACAGTTTGCTACCATCATCAGAGTTGGTTTCAAACGTATAGTTACCCGGCGCGGTGATGTTGATGACACCTTCCCAGTACACGGCAAAGTTAGTATTCTGTGTTCTTACCGACAGGTCGATGTTGGCTGAATTGCCAATTTTCACCGGCGTCAGCGCATTGAAATCGGGCAGGGCCGTCCATGTGCCGTTGAATACTTTATAGCTCAAGCCATTGGCCACCGCTGTAGCGGTTACCTGGTTGCTTTCAGTCGAGCTGTTGCCTGTTACGTCTCTGGCTTTTACCGTGAAGTTATAAACTTCATTGGCGGTGAGGTTGTATACCGTTCCTTGCAAGTCCGTTAACGCCAATACTCTTATACCATTCTTATAAATGTCATAGCGGTAAACACCCACATTGTCGGAAGCTGCATTCCACGACAAAGAAACTGAGCTGGGGCTGGTTGCTGTAACGACCAGGTTACTGGGAGCGCTTGGAGCAACGGCGTCCACTTTCGTAGGCACGCCGATGGTCGGCGACACGGGGCCCGCTGCAGAGGCGTTGACGGGTCTGATCAGATAATAATAGGTCGTGTTCGGTGTCAGATTTGTGTCAATATAAGAGTTTGCGTTAGCAACGGTGGTGTTGATCAGGGCAAAAGGTCCAGTGATGGTAGGTCCTCTGTAGATCTCAAAGCCGGTCTCATTATTTTGAGGCGTAGGATTATCGCTCCAGGCCAGGGTGATCTGGGTTTCTGTATTAGCATAACCCAGGAAACCACTAATGCCATCCGGCTTGTTCGGGCCGTTGGCGTTCACTACCGTGAAGACAGGCGATTCTACACTGGAGCAACCGTTCTGTTCAGTAACGGTAGCTTTATACGTTCCTACAGGAGCGTTGGCATATACTTGTGTGTTGGCCACTACGGCATTGGTTGCCGCATTCTTCCAAACATAAGCGGTGTAACCATCGGGTTCTTGCAGCGACGTGGTGGTCGATCCGTCAGGGGCGGGCAAAACGATGGTTCTGCCGGGTGTGGCGGTGATGGCTGGCGTATAAGTAGGAGGTTTTGTTCCCACCACAACCGGGGTAGCCCAATCGGACCACACACCGCGGTTTTTGATACGGCCTGTATAAGAACCAAACGATGTTGCTGTGATCTTAAATGCTGTTGCTCCGGATATGGTCACGCCATCCTTCTGCCATTCATAGGCATCGAAACCGGGCGTAAAGCCCATGGTTACCGAGACGGGTGCACCGGGACAAAGTAGATTTCTATTAAAGAGTACTAAGATTTCATTTTTCTTGTGGGATAAAAACCAGGGGAAGAAGTCAGCGCGGTTATACATGGCATCCCATGTACCGTGACCTACGCCGGGTAAATAGAAGTATTCCAGGTGACCGCCATTGTTGTTGAACCAGTCAACGATCGTTTGCGTCCATCCCGGGTTGGGGTTGTTGTCTCTTTCACCTTGCGACTGGCGCAGGGACATGTAAAGCATTTTCTCTTGCTTGGCATCATCGCTCGAAGCCGACATGGGGAAAGCTGCTGCGATCAGGGTCGGGTTCGCAATGGCAAACTTCCAGGTATCGCCACCACCACCGGACAAGCCGTGGATGTAGATCCGGTTAATGTCGATGGGCAGGGTAGCAATCAGTTTTTCAACCTGTGCTTTGATCTGGTCCAACGTGGAGGACTGTTCATAAAACAAAAAACCGGGGAACTTACCAGAAGTCACCGCGTTCATGTGGATTTGGCCACCATGTTTCAGCTGATTGTTGTTGTCGGTCCCCGCTTCGCCGGCACCGTGCAAGAAGATGATCATGGGATACTTCTTGCCAGGCTCCGAGAACGTCCACGTCTTGGTCGCTGTCGTGTAGGTGACCCCATTAGGAGGCATCAACCTAAACCAGCGGCCTTGATAAATGAACGGCAGGAAGGGTGTGGTGTTGAAGTTCGTTCCTACCTGTTGGTAGCCCCAGGGCTCAAGCGCGTTGTTATCGCGCGGACCGGTAGGAAAAGGGACTGACTGGGAAAAAGCTGAAAATGCAACCAACAGTAAGGTCACAACTAAAGCCAGGGACTTTTTCATAAAGGGTAATAGATTAAAGATTAACTATAGACAGCCGACAAAAGCACAGCACGAAATTAAAAATATTACCATAACGGACAAAAATATTACATAGTATTTTTTTCGCCTTTTTTAACTAGCCGCCAAATTCGGGCATTTTAAAGGGTTTTAAAGTATTTTTTTACTTTGCTGGTTACCTTTTTAAGTCAAAAAAACGCATTAAAGTACTTCTTCAAGCTTCACCCCGATCACCTGTTCAAGGTCAAATTTCGATTTGTCCCAATCGCTTTTGGCCGTGGCCTCCTGAATTTGCACGTCGCGATACACGCGCTGGGCACTCACATACTCCTCCAACGTAGCGGCCCCGTCGCTGAATTTCTGCTCTATCGTGTTGACTCTCAGCTTGAAATCGTCCAATTCCTCCTTCCGGATACGCCAAACGGTCTCGTTCTTGCGGTATTCGCTATACAACTTCAATACCCGGGCCCGGATGTCGAGCTTTAGCATGTTGGATTGCTCCTGTTTGATGCCCATACGCTCGCGGGCTGCCTTTTTCTGGTTGGGGAATTCAAAGAATGCCGAAAGCGGCACGTTGAGATAGACGTTGTAACGCGGATAGAAATTGTTGGCTGTCTGCGTAGAGCCTGTGATCTGCTTTACGGTGAACTCGTTCAAGTTACCCTGTGCGCCCAGCAAACTGGTCCAGCGGGTGGCGGCGACTTTCACTTCATATTGAGAAGCATTCACATCGTGCTGCACTGCCTTGACCTCCGGGTTGTTTTTCCAGGCCAACTGCACCAGACGTTCTTCTATGCTCAGGTTGGTAATGCCGTCGGGCAGAATGATCTTCTTATAATCGATTTGCTGCGCGCGGGCGGGGAAACAAAAAACGAGCGCTCCAAACGTCAGGATCAGTAGATTTTTCATGGTCAGGGGTCTATTGATAGATGGGTAAAGTTATATCGAATTTCAGAATTATAAAGGGCAACACAAAAACCCGGATCAAACCAGATTGTTGTAAACACCTTCCACCTGGTGCACCATGTGCTCCACGCTGTGGTTGGCCGTCACGTAATGAAAGGCTTGGGATGCCATTTTTTCGCGCAGAACCTTGTCGCGTACTACGCGGTCCAGCGCCTGGCGCAATTCCTCGGCGCTGCCCGGGGTGGTCAGCAAGCCATTCTCGCCGGGTACGATGATCTCTTTGGAGCCGTCTACGGCGGTGGCGACAATCGCTTTTTGCATGGCCATCGCCTCGATCACACCCAGGGGAAGGCCTTCCCACAACGACGGCAGGCAATACACATCCATGATGCTCAGCAGGGCGGGAACGTCTTTTCTGAATCCAGGCAAGACTACGTTGGACGCTATGCCCAGGGCTTGGATGCGCTCTTTCACCTGGGGCATCAACTCGCCGTCGCCCACCATAAGCAACTTCAGGTTGGGGTGGTCCTTTAATAAGGAGGCAAATACCTCCACCATCAACACGGGCGACTTCTGGTAGGTAAACCGGGCGATAAAGCCGATCACGGTATCGTCGGCGCGGAGATTGAACTGGTCGCGTAGCCCCTGCGTGTTGGCCTGGGCTGCGAATTTGTTCAGGTCCACCCCGTTCATGATCACCTGCGACTGGAAACCGGCGATCTTGTCTTTCCCGGTTTGCTGGTTGGATTGGGATACGGATATGTTGACGCTGGCCCGGCGCGTCAGGAAGCCCTCACTCCAGGCCCGGATGCGTTGTACTATCGGGCGCTGATTGTCATGAAACGACCATCCGTGGATGGTATACAACAAGGGGATCTTCAAGGCCCGCGACGAGCGGAACACATTCGACATGGCCCGTGTGCCGTGGGCATGCACCAGGTCGGGTTGGATCTCGCGCAGCAGCGCAGTCACCTTGGGCCATACCCGGAAATCGAACGGCGTGGTGGTGGGGATCACATGCGTTTTCACCCCCATGGCCTGCAGGGTCTGGATCATCTCCCCTTCCGTGAACGATAACACGACGGGTTCGAAACGCGCCTTGTCCAGGTGCTTCACCACGTCGATGACATGGCTCTCCCCGCCACCAATGGAACCTTGCCGGATGGCTTCAACGATCTTTATGCGCTTCAAAAAACTATTGGGGGTTTACGGTTGCTGATTTACTTCATCCACTTCTCCATCCACATTTCAAATATCAGCAAATTCCATAATTTTTGATGATTAACTTTTTTACCCGACAGGTATTGGTTACGCATCGCCAGGATGGGCTCGGCATTCAACAAGCCTTCGCGGCGAATACGACCTTCGTCGAGGTAGTTGAGAAAAAAGTCTTTCAGTTCGTTCATAAACCACACCGTGAGCGGGGCAATGAAAGGCTTCTTGGGCCGGTCCATCAACTCGCGGGGAATGTGCTTATAAACGATTTGCTTCAGAATATACTTCGTCACCCCGTCGCGCAGCTTTAAATGCGATGGGAGCCGCGCCACGTACTCGATCACCTTCTGGTCGAGGAACGGCTCTCTTCCCTCCAATCCCACCGACATGGTGGCCCGGTCAATTTTTACAAGGTTGTTGTCGTTCAAAAACGTTTTGTAATCAATGCCCAGCATCTTGCTCAGGGCATCGTTGTGGCCGGCAAATTCTTCTTTCAGGTCGAAGAATGTTTTATAGTCTTTGAATTCTTTCGCCACCAGCCGCTTCACTTCCTGTTGAGGAATGTACTGGCTGATAATATTCATGGCGTCGGAAGGATCGTTGCTTTGCAAAATATGCTTCATCTTCTCGTAGCGGGTCGAGAAGTTGTATTGCTGATTGAGCACCGGAATATGATCGGGATTGATGATGCCCATGGTCTTGGCAATCGAGCGTTTCACCCACTGCGGATACCCGTTGGCGTACTTGATCGACTGGCTGAATTTGTTATAGCCCGCAAAGATCTCATCGCCGCCGTCGCCTGAAAGTGCCACCGTCACCTGTTTGCGCGCCAATTGCGACACCAGCACGGAGGGAACGGAAGAGTTGTCGGCAAAGGGTTCGTCGTAAATATCCGGAAGGCTGGGGATGATATCGAACGCATCTTTGGGTGAGCAATAATATTCGGTGTGATCGGTGCCGAGGTGTTTGGCGATCTTCCGCGCGTCGGGAGCCTCGTCAAACCCGGGAACATCGAAGCCGATGGTGAAGGTCTTTAAGCGATCGGTGCGGTCCTTTTGAATGAGCGCCGCCACGGCCGAACTGTCGAATCCGCCGCTGAGGAAAATGCCCACGGGCACGTCGGCCACCATGCGGTAGTTGAACGACTCGCTGAGGATCTTTTCCGTTTCGCGGATCGCTTCGTCGTCGCCTACGTCCAGTTTAGGTTGGTTATAGGCATCGACCACATCCCAATATTTGTGGAGCTTGATGTCGCGGTTGGTGAGCGATATTTCCAGGTAATGGCCGGGCAGTAATTTCTGGGTATGCTTGAAGATACAATGCGGGCCGGGGATATAGCTATACTGCAAAAACAACCCCAGGCTGGCCATATCGACTTCCTTGTGAAAGGCCGGGTGCATGTGGAAAGGTTTCAGCGTAGAGCTGAAGAGGAAGGTGTTGTCCTTGTGATAGTAATAGAGAGGCTTCACCCCCACGCGGTCGCGCACCACATAGAGTTTCTGTTTCTCCTCATCATAGAGGGTGAAAGCAAACATGCCGCGGAAGTATTGCAGACACGAAGGACCCCATTGCTGAAAAGCGTAGAGGATCATTTCCGTGTCGGAATGGCTCTTGAACGTGCATCCCTCCTTCTCCAGGCGTTCGCGGATCTCCATGAAGTTATAGACTTCACCGTTGAAGGTGATCACCATTTTGCCGACACGCATCGGCTGGTGGCCGAGCGGCGACAGGTCGAGAATGGAGAGGCGCGTATGGCCAAAGCCAAGGGCAAATCCGGACTGCTCTTCAAAGAACGTTCCGGAATCGTCGGGTCCACGATGGTGGAGCGACTGCGTCATTTTTTGCAACACGTCTGCGTTGCTACGCTTGTTGAAATCACAAAAGCCAACTATTCCACACACAGCAATTTCAGATTAGAGGGTTAAGAAAATTAGACATTCTAAAAAGCATACAAAAACAAAAGTCGTGAAAAACTTAAGCAATCGTTTGTTTCTTGCTGTTGTCCCACGCACGATTGCTTTGGTCCAGCAGGTCGAGGATCGTTTCGTCTACCGTGTCATCAAACTTGCGCGCCAGGAAGGCCGGGCTCGCCAGCAAGACAGGGAGGTCTTCCGTTTTGAAGACTTTTGGAGTCACCTTGCCCTCCGACCAGTCGATGTGCCGGAGATTATTGAACGTAACTTTCTCACGAAGGTACGAGTTCATAGCGATAGTATTGAAAATAAATTCATCCGGCGACCAAACGGTTTTCATGTGCCGGATAAACTGGGGGTTGTCTTTAATAAAGGCCACGGCGTGGTCCACAAAGCGGTCGGTGGCCGTAAACCAGGCCGACCGCCCAAAGGGCTCGAGCCCGGGAAAAAATTTGCGTTTGGGGATAAACCGGTTGATCAGGTTCTCTATTCTATACCGGCCCTTTATTTCCCATTCGATCAAATGATAGCGTTCGTAGCGATGATAGGCTTGTGGCCACGAGGGCATGTCATAGATCTCGAAGAACTCGGTGCCATACGATGCCTTCAGAAATTCATAGAACGCCTGGGTGGATTTCACCGGGTAGTCTTGCCCACTCATGACGTTAAAATATTGAAAGGGCTCCCGCGCTTTCGCCAACGCAAAGGCATCGAGCACTACCTGCACAAACCCATAGCCTGCATACACCAGCCTGCGCCGGACAGGCATGAGCGTTACGTGCGGGAGTTCCTTGAATTCGCCCGCATATGGGCAACGCACGTCCAGGTGCACAAAGTGGTGGAAATGACGCGCATCGTATTGCTTCATCAGACGCAATACCTGCTTGGGATTTTTATGGGCGACAACAATATTGGCAATCCGCACACGATCGTGTTTAGTGGTACTGTTCCGTTTTTTTACTTCGCCGGTTTCACCTTTTCGATAGCCTCCAGGATGAGCTCCGCATTTTTTTTCCACGTGTGCTCCAGGGCGAAATCGCGGCGGGCGGCAGCCTTGGCCGTGTTGTTTTCGGCTATCGCTTTCGGGATCAAAGTTACATAATCGTCAACGCTTTCACCAAGATAGACGTGCTCGCGGAACGGATTCATGGCGTGCGTCTTGGTGGCCACCACGGGCTTGCCCGCCGCCAGGTATTCGTCGACCTTGCGGGGATAGTTGCCGATGGTGATCTCGTTCATGGCTTGCGGGTTGATGGTCACATCGACGCCGTAGAGAAACGCCGGCAGTTCGGAAAAATCTTTCTTGCCGAGAAAATACACGTTCTTGAGCTGGTGCAAGGCGCTTTGCTTGAAAGTGTCGTCCTCGATACCGATGAATACAAAACTGTAGTCCGGCATGCGGGTAGCGATGCCTTCGATGAGGCTGATGTCGAGGCGCTCGGCGTTGATAGCCCCCATGTAGCCCACGATGGGACCGGGAATGTCCTTTAACATCGCGTCGATGTCGGATTGGGGTGGACGGGTAAGAAAATGCGTCACATCGCATCCCTGCCCAACGTAGTAGCTGTGCTTGTTGAATTCCGCCGCATAGTCCGACAGGTACTCGGAATTGGCCACCACCACATCGGCCGATTGGATGAGCGACGGCTCCACCCGGCCCACATGAAGTTTCCAATACTTCATGGCCGAAAGCTTATCGCGCAGGTAATACACATATAACGAGGGCTTCACCAGTTCTTTTATAGCGAGTCCGTTGTAAACTTCGTTGTCGTTGATGATGATAAATTCGTCAAAGCCGATCTGCTTCACCGCCCGGAGAATGGACTTGGAAAATCGTTTGTTGTTCACACCGTTCACCAGGTTGAACAAGGAAGCGGACTTCACCTGGTTCACGGATTCCAATATCTCCTGCGGAATATAATGCCACAGGTTCTCGCCCACCTGCTTCAGGAGGTTGCCGGATTTTATGCGTTCCTCCACTTCCTTCACAAAGGGCTTGTCGCGTTTCAGCCAGCGGTCTTTACGTTTCAGGGGCGTGTCTATATATAAGACACGGTGGTTGTGTTTGGCGAGCTCATAGCTGAGGTCCTTAATGTTTGCTCCATAATTGATGTTCCAGGGCGACAGGCTGAAGATGACAAAATTGTAGGGCATGTTATTTTTTTCTTGAAATAAAACCCCGGATATGGCCGGGGGCGGTTTTATAGAATTCCACCAACTCCTTCCCCGTGCGCAAGAGGCTGATGCCCATCTCGCGCCGGAGCAGTACTTGGCTGACTACAAATATAAAAACGTTTGTGATGAGCATCGCCCACACAGCGCCCATAATCCCAAGGCGGGGAATGAGCAGAAGGTTGACCACTAGGTTCACCACGTTAGCAGAAATGTTAATATAAAAGCTCACGTGGGGCTTTCCGATCACCTCGAAGGCCGAACCCACCTGCACGTTGAATGGGATGAGGATGGACGCTGTGGCCATGATCCGCAGGATCGGCGCTGCTTCCAGATAAGATTTACCGGCCGTGATGAGCAACACGATCTGGGGAAGCACCAGGATGCCCACGATCACCGGAAGAATAATGCCCACGATGGTGGCCACCGATTTCTCATAGAGCCGGCCGGCTGCCGCCTTCCCTTCCAGGTTGGCGCGCTCGGCGATTTTGGGATAAACAATGTTGGAGATCGACAGTGTGGGGATCTCCACAAAATTCATTACCCGGACGGCCGCGTTGTACAAAGCCACCGAACTGTGACTGATGGACCCCAACAAAATTTGGTCGGCATTCTTGCCGATGGTCGATGCCACGCCTGTTCCCAGGATATATTTTCCAAACTTAAACAGGCTTCGGACCATAGCGCGATCGGTTGCAAGCCTCCGCGGGGCAAATTGTTTTGACAAGATCCAGGCGGTGACAAGCCCGGCGACGGCGCCGACACTTTGCATGGCTGCAAAAAAATTAAGCGACAAATCGGGCACCCACAAAAAGCAGATCACCACCACGCTAAAGAAAAACCCCTGGCGCACCACCGCGCTCCAGAAAACGCCGCGAAAACTTTGGTTGGCTTGTTCCAGGTAGTTGAGCTGCGTGAGCGGGACCAGGATGAGCGACGTGGAGCAGTACCACAAGATGAGGCCCATAATTTCCTTGGTGTGCCAGAAAATGGTCAGGACTGGGATGAGCCCCAGCATGAGCGCAATAAAGACGAGCGTGGAAATAAAATTAAGGGTAATGCTAGCGGTAGTGAGCGAAAACCTGTCGATATTGGGCTGACTGTAAAATTTTACGAACGCGTTCTGAATGAAGGCGGACCGGCTCATCTCCACGATGGAGGTGATCACCACAAACAGGGTCCAAACACCGAACGTATCCTTGGAAAAATACCTGACCATGAAAAAATAACTCCCGAAGCCAAAAACGAAAATTGCCAGCCGCTGAAGGGTAACGTAGGTACTGGCACGCACCCAATAATTTTTTTCGGTCATGAAATATTATAATTAACCTTATCTTTGAATCTTCGTAAGTTGATAAAACATATGAAAGTAAGCAACCCTACCTCTCGCTTTAAGCTCAAAATCCCATCCCAGTTCAGCGTATTGGACGTGGGAAGTGGTCACAACCCACATCCCCGCGCAAACGTGGTCACCGACAAATATATCGAGGACAACTACCACCGCGCCGGCGACATCAAAGTACTGAAGAAACAGCGTTTCGTCCAGGCCGATGGTGAAACCCTTCCGTTCACAGACAACGAGTTCGATTACGTAATTTGTTGCCATGTGGTCGAGCACGTCGACCATCCCGCGCAATTCATGGATGAGCTCAGCCGTGTCGGCAAGGGCGGATACCTGGAAGCGCCCTCTATGATCGGCGAGTTCATGATCCCACGGGGCGCCCACAGGTGGGTGTTGCTGGAGATCGACAAAAAGATCGTCATCGTTGACAAAGAGCGCCTGGGCATGAAAAGCACCCACGATTTCGGCGATCTCTTCCTCGACTACCTGCCGCGCAACTCTTTCGGCTTCAAAATTCTCCAACGTACCCAACAACAGATCTTCACCGTCAACTACGAGTGGAAAGACCGTATCGAATACGTTGTAGAGCCCACAGATGCCGAGTTGAAAAAATACTTTACGCAAGTTTGGGACAAAAGCATGTACGAACACATTGTTCCCAAACGAAGCCTCGGCCGCGAATACCTGGCCGCCATGGGTGCCACGGCCGATATCTTCAAGGCTGTTTTCAAATCCAAAGTATTAAGCCGATTCCGCTAGATGAGAAATAGAGTACGTTTTTACGAGTTGGGTCTTTGTGTCAAGAGCTATGGTTTTTGGAAAGGCCTGGTCCTCTTCATTAAGCTTAAGTTAAAGAAGACACAATCCATTAACGTAGCGGATGCACGCTATCCCATCTCGCTGCGCAACGGCAGCTCCGATCAATTGGTGTTCAAGCAAGTTTTCCTGTTGAAGGAATACGACCTCAACCAGGATTTCGGCATGCCCATCCCTTCGGATATAAAAGTGATCATCGATGCTGGCGCCAACATTGGCCTGGCTTCCGTTTACTTTGCCAATCGCTACCCCAACGCCAAGATCATCGCGATCGAGCCGGAAAATGGGAACTTTGCGCAGTTGAAGAAGAACACGGCGCCCTATAAAAACGTCGTCCCCCTGCAAGCGGCCCTGTGGCACGAGAAAGACGAGTTGATCATCAACAACCCCGACTCCAGCGACTGGGGATTCATGGTGGAACAAAATACCTCCAAAAAAGCCGGCGCCGTGCCTGCCCTGTCGGTAGCCGACCTGATGGAACAATACAACATCAAGAGCATCGACCTGTTGAAGATCGACATCGAAGGCGCCGAGAAGGAAGTTTTCGAATTCGGTGCAGAGAAATGGCTGCCCCATGCGAAGACCATCGTCGTGGAATTACACGATCGCATGAAACCGGGATGTTCCCGCGTCTTCTTCGAGGCGATCAAAAAAGAGAATTTTGCACTGCTGGTCTCGGGCGAGAACCTGATCTGCGTACGCGCTTAACGACGCTTTAGCATGTCTGCCCGCGTGAGAATTTCGCGCAACAGGTATTGCTGGCCTTTTTCGCTCAGGTGGCCGTGATCGATGTAGTTCGAAAGATCCTTCGTAAAGAATTCATATTCGGGCGTATTGAAATCGACAATACGCGCATCCGGCATCACTGCCAGCATCTTTTGTTTGTATTCCTCCAGCGGCCCGCGAAACTTATCGTAAAGCGGAAAAGGGAGCGGATGAAAATAGCCGATCACTTTCACGTTCTTCTCTCTGAACGATCGCAGAAGTTCCACAAACTCGGTCATGGCAACGGAGTCGATATCGGTCTTGATGGCATCGGGACGTTTTAACTGTTCCTGGATCTTCTCCTCCACCGGCATCACCTGCAGGATCTTGTCGTAGAAATTATAGCCGTAGTCGTTGTACTGGTTTGGCGGATATTTGCCGGGCATCAGGTTGTGATCGCGGATGAAGCGAATGGCGTAGGTCTTATACAAGCTCATGGAACCCAGCGCACCGTAATATTCCTTGGGATTGATCATCCCCGTTTTCATGCCATGATCGTGCGTCAGGTAAGGATGGAGACACACCAGCACAAATTGTGGCGTCTTGTGTTGTAGTGCCTTGTCCACCACCGCTTTTTGTTCGGTGATGTTGGCCCCCATCATGCTGAGGTTGTAGATCTTGTGTTCGGTGATGAGCTTGGGGTTCAGGTTGGCCGACAACGACGGTCCCAAAATATAGCCTTCAAAATTTTCGGGCACATAACGGTGCGCCAGCAAATATTTGCTCGTGCGCTCGTCGCTGTAAATGGAGAGGCTGCGTCCTTTCACGGGACGGAACAATCCATAAAGGTCGACATACGCATTGATGGCCACCAGCACGACCGTGAGCAAGATCACGACGAGTGTACAGCGCAAAAGAAATTTACGAGCCGTCATACGTTTAAAAATCAAAGTATAAAAACTCCTGGTTCGTCGCCGAGTTCAGAAACAACAGGTTGAGCATGACCACCATGATCAAGGTCGCCAACCGCCGGTAGTCGGGCTTGAATTCGACACCCAATTCATTCGTATTTTTGGTGAACAGCAAAATAGCGGCGGCGATCCAAATGGGCGCCATGTAATAATCGCTCACCAACGACACGTCGGAGGTTTGTACCCCTTTGCCAACCATCGCTCTCAGCAAATCGATGGCCGAATGCCACGACGGTGCGCGAAAGAAGACCCACGTCACGTTCACATACAGGAACGTGAGCGCCACCCCAAGCCAATCGGCCATGCGGAGATTGAGTCGTGTGAACTGCCGGTGGATCACTAATGCGGCACCGTGCAGGAATCCCCAGAAAATAAATGTCCATCCCGCGCCATGCCAGATGCCGCCCAGGATGAAGGTGATCATCAGGTTGCTGGCCGTACCCCACTCCCCTTTACGGTTTCCTCCCAACGGAATATAAATATAGTCACGCAGAAATTGACTGAGGGTGATGTGCCACCGCCGCCAGAATTCCTGGATGTTTTTCGATTTGTAGGGTGAGTTGAAGTTCAGGGGGAAATCAATATTGAACAACAACCCTAAACCAATGGCCATATCGGAATAGCCGCTGAAGTCAAAGTACAATTGCGTCGAATAGGCCAGCGACGTCACCCAGGCCTGCACGGCGGTGAGCGCCGCGGTGTCGCCATACCCCTTGGCAACAATGGTCGACAGCGTGTCAGCGATAATGATCTTCTTGGCCAGGCCCAGGTTGAAAATAAAAAAGCCACGCGCCAGGTTGGGAAAATTCAGGAACGCATTTTTCTGGTCTGCAAACTGCGGCATCAGCTGCGTGTGGTGCACGATGGGGCCGGCAATGAGGTGCGGAAAAAAAGTAACGAAGAGGCAGTAGTGCGAAAACTTGTAGTTGCCCACTTTTCCCTGCGAGCTATCCACCAGGTAGGCGATTTGTGTGAAGGTGAAAAAACTCACGCCCAACGGCAGGACTACATTCAGCAAGGCATAATGCCCCTCGAACAGGCCATTGAAATTGGTTAGAAAGAAGTTAGCGTATTTGTAATAAAACAACACCGCCAGGTTTGCCGAAACACCTACGGTGAGCAGCCACTTTTTCCGGTATCGAATGATGAGATTGCCAAACGTGAAATTGAAAATCATCGACAACCCGATCAAGATCAGGTTGGCCGGATTCCACCAACCGTAAAAAAACAACGAAGCCACCAGCAACCACAACCGCGACGCCTCCACCTTCTGGCTCGACGACAGCAAAAAGTAAACGATTAAGGTTACCGGTAAAAAAGCAAAAATGAATTCGGGTGCACTAAAGAGCATACAATGCTAGCTTTTCTCCTCCTTAGGAACATTGTTCAGCACAGCGGGTCCCAGTTTATTTTGCAATGATTTAAGGAAGTTAAGCGATTCTTTATCTTCTTCCGTGATGGAAGAGTCAGCCGAGAACACGGGGATAACCAGATCGACAAACCGCACCAGTTCGCGCGAGTCGGAGAACTCGTTCAAGCCCGCGCCTTCCAGGATGATGTAGTCGTACTGCACCTTGAGCCATTCCAGCAACACTTTAAAATCGCCGCCCGGAATGATCTCCGACGGAGAAAGCTGGCTCATTTTGTTCCCGATAATATCCACCATCGGATTGGTGGTGGGGGTGATCAGGTTCGTTTCCGGATCTTTGGCTTCGGTGTGCTTGGCGGTGCCGATCAGTTTGGTGTTCTTATTGTAATATTCCATCAACTGCTTCAGGCTGAAGCGCGCGGTCAGCATCGTGGTGAGGCTGTTGTTGCGCATGTTGGTGTCGATGATGAGGGTGCGTTTGTGAATGAGGCCCAGCGAATAGGCGAGCGACATGATGGAGAAGGTTTTTCCCTGCGCCTTCTTGGTGCTGGTCACCAAAATGACCTGCACTTTCCGGTTCTCGATCTCGTAGCGGATCTTGCGCAGATCGTGGTTGAGCCGGTTCAATTCCTGCGACTCGTTTGCTGGAGTGAAGAAATTCCAATTTGGCGCGGATCCATTTTTAGGCAGCTGTTCCAGCACACCCGCCAGCGGGAGTTTCGCCAGGTTTTTGAACCGTTGTGGCGTCTTAATGCGGGTGTCGAGCATCTCCGTGAGGATGATGACGAA
>Ga0209050_1001695_pt1 | contig 22061 bp, 14 predicted proteins | sample Araplavi_mTSA_r2_FD_184276 | JGI IMG/M metagenome (GOLD analysis project Ga0209050, IMG submission 184276) | Arabidopsis root microbial communities from North Carolina, USA - plate scrape MF_Cvi_mTSA_r2 (SPAdes) (version 2) | ecosystem: Host-associated > Plants > Roots > Endosphere | place: USA... | reverse complement strand
GATGCAGGCCGCGCAGGCGCTGCAGCGGCGCGGCGCGCAGGCGCTGGTGCTCGGCTGCACCGAGCTGCCGCTGGTGCTCGACGAAGCGGCGCTGGGCCTGCCGGTGATCGATGCCACCGATGCGCTTGCGCGCGCCGTCGTCGCGTGGTCGCTCGCGCAGCGCGAACCCGAAGCCGCTGGCGCGTTGGCTGCATGAAGCAGGTCTGCGTGATCGGCGCCGGCGTGGTCGGCAGTGCGACCGCGATGGCGCTCGCGCGCGAGGGTTTCCAGGTGACGCTGGTCGACGCGGCCGACCGCCCCGGCCAGGGCGCCAGCCGCGCCAACGGCGCGCAGCTCAGCTACAGCTATGTGGAGCCGCTCGCCACGCCGGCCGCGCTGCGCCAGCTGCCGGGCTGGCTGCTGTCGCGCGACAGCCCGCTGTCGTGGCAGCCGCGCTGGCAGCTGTCGCACTGGCGCTGGCTGGCCGATTTCATCGGCGCCTGCACGCAGGCGCGCGTGCAGCAGACCACCGAGGCCCTGCTGCGGCTGTCCTTCCTGAGCCGCGACGTGCTGGCGCGCTGGCAACGGGAAGCGCCGGCCGGGCAGCCGCTCGGCGTGCAGGTGCGCCAGGCCGGCAAGCTGGTGATCCACCGCGATGCCGGCAAGCGCGATGCAGCACGGCGGCAGGTCGCCTGGCAGGCGCGGTTCGGTTGCCGGCAGCACGTGCTGGACGCCGCTGCGTGCCGGCAGCAGGAGCCGGCGCTCGCGCACGACCGCGCGCCGATCGCCTTCGGTATCTGGACGCCCGACGAGGCCGTCACCGACGCGCAGCACCTGAGCCAGGCGCTGGCCACGGCCAGCGGCGCGCGCTGGCGCATGGACACGCGCGTCGCCGGCTTCGTGCAGCGCGCCGGCCGCGTGCATGCGCTGCGCTGCGTCGATGCCGGGGGCGTCGAGCGCGAGATCGAGGCCGATGCCTTCGTCGTGTCGGCCGGCCCCGCTGCCGCCGCACTGCTGCGACCGCTCGGCGTGCAGCTGCCGATCGAGCCGATCAAGGGCTACAGCGTCAGCCTGCAGGTGGCCAACGCCGCGCGGGCGCCGCAGGTCAGCGTGACCGATGCGGCGCGCAAGCTGGTCTACGCGCGGCTGGGCGAGCGGGTGCGCATCGCCGGCTTCGCCGAGTTGCGCGGCGCCGACCTGCGCATCGATCCGCGCCGCATCCAGGCGATGCTGCAGGCCGCGACCGACACCTTCCCCGGCGCGTTCCAGACCGACGACCCGCAGCCCTGGGCCGGACTGCGCCCGGCCACGCCCGGCTCGCGCCCGCTGATCGGCAGGACGCGCATCGAGGGCCTGTGGCTGAACACCGGCCATGGCGCACTCGGCCTGACGCTCGCATGCGGCAGCGCCTGGCTGCTGTCGCAGCTGATGCAGGACCGCACGCCTTCGATCGACGCCGCGCCGTTCAAGCCGCGGGGCTGACGACGCGGCGGAACGCGTCGATCAGGTCGTCGACCGGTTGCGGCGAGCGCTCGCCCTGCGGCAGCAGCGCACCGATGACGACCGGCACCTCGGGCACCAGCGTGCGCACCTGCAGCGTGTCGTCGGCCGCCGCGGCGGTGAACGAATCGATCAGTGCCGGCCCGAAGCCCTGCGCCGCGAGCGTCATCGCGATGTGGTGCGTCTGCACGGTGATGCCGCCTTCAGGCGCGATGCCTTCGCGCGCGCACTGCTCGGCGAGCATCGCGCCGATCGGGTCGCGTTCGTCGATGCGGATGAAGCTGCTGCGCAGCACCTCGGCCAGCTCGATGGTGCTGCGCCGGTCGCTCGCGCGGGCCGGCGACACGCACACCATGCGCCCCTGCGCCACCGGCACCTGCTGCACCGCCGGGTGCTGGCTGGGGCCGAACACGATGCCGACGTCGCCCTCCTGCAGCGCAATGGCCTGCGCGATCTCCGGCGAATGCAGCGTGCGGATCGCCACCGGCAGCGACGGGTGGCGCTTTCGGAACAGTGCCAGCGCCTGCGGCAGCGCGTGCACCGCGAGCGACGGCACCACCAGGATGCGCAGCGCCGCCTGCTGCCCGCCGCGCAGTGCGCCGGCCAGCCGCCGCACCGATTCGAGCTGCGACACCAGCCGCTGCACCTCGGGGTACAGCGCCTGCGCCTCGCGCGTCGGCACCAGCCGGTTGCGCTGGCGGGTGAACAGCGCGTAGCCGAGCTGCAGCTCGGCATGCTGCAGCGTCTGCGTGACGGCCGGCTGCGTCACGTGCAGCAGCCGCGCGGCGCCGCTGACGGTGCCGGTCAGCATGATGGCGTTGAAGACTTCGACGTGCTTGATGCGCATGGCGACGGCAGTATCGCGTCAGCCGCGCCGCACCGAGCGCACCAGCTGCAGGTCGCCGATCTTGCGCATCGGCACCGTGAAGGTCTCGCGCCGCTCGGCGCCGGTGTTCTCGTCGAACACCAGCGTCACGCGGGCGGTGATCACCGGCTGCTGCCGCGTCGACTCGTCGAAGTGGTAGCCGCCGGCGCCGAAGTTGCCCCAGTAGTTGACGTACACGTGGTACACACCGGCCGTCGGAGCGGCGGTCGAGAACATCTCCGGCCCGGCGCCGTCGACGCTGTCGACATCGAGCCCGCCGCCGTCGGTCAGCACCGGGTTCGCGAAGAATGCATGCTGGCCGTCGGGCGTGATCACGTGCAGGTCGAGCTCGGCCTGCGGGTCGTCCCAGGCCAGGATGATGCGCACCTTCGCCAGTGTCTTCAGCCGGTTCGCCTCGTAGAACTGCACCCGCTTGCGGCTGCGGCCGTCGGCGTCGCGGATCTCGATGCCGTTCGAGCCGGGGCCGAAGGCATAGGGCCGCGCGAAGCGGCCGTCGTCGCCGGTGTACAGCGGCATCGCGTTGCCGTTGACCACCATCGTCGGCGTGCCGCGCTGCTGGCCGAGCTGCTTCAGCCGGCCTTCGATCAGCGTGCGCTGGCGCTGGCCGCCGCGCTCGATCAGGTTGTTCGGGTAGGCGTAGGTGACGCGGCCCGGGTCGTCGGAGATGCCACTGTAAGTCCAGCCGCCAGGCGGGTGCGTCATCGTCACGTCGGGGTCGGCTTGCGCCGCGCCGAGCGCGCAAGCGGCCACCGCAGCGACCAGCCAGCGCGTCATGGCACGAGGAAGGAACGCACCAGCGTCAGCTCGCCGGGCTTGCGCATCGGCACGCGGAACACCTGCTGCTTCTCGCGCGGCGTGCCTTCGTCCTCGACGATCGCGACCTGCGCGGTGGTGATCACGTCGCGCCGCTCGCCGGCGCCGTAGTAATTGACGAACACGTGGTACGCGCCGCGCACCGGGCTGGGCGTCGCGAAGATCTCGGGGCCGAAGCCGGTTGTCACGTCGACATCGAGCGCGCCGCCGTTGCCGGCCACGCGCGCGCCGTAGAACACATGTTCGCCGTCGGGCGAGACGACGTGCAGGTCGAGGTCGGTGTTGTCGCTGTCCCAGCTCAGCACGACGCGCAGCCGCGTCGGCACGCGGCCGGCCTGCGCCTCGTAGAACTGGGTGCGCTTGCCGGCACCGCCGCCGGGGGCGCGCACCTCGACGCCGTGGCTGCCGCTGCCGAACGACCAGGGCCGTGCGAAACCGCCGTCCGCATCGACCGACAGCGGCATCGCGACGCCGTCCACCACCAGCCGCGCCGGCTGGCGCGCGCCGTCGGCCCGCGTCTTCGCGGACGCATCGATGTGCCCGCGGATCAGCGCGCTGGCCGAGCGGCCGTTGACGTTGACGCTGGCGGCCGGGTAGTGCACCTCCTGCACGAAATCCTGCTGGCGCGGCGGCGCGCTGCGCCAGCCGGAGGTCGGGGTGTCGATCGCGGATTGCGCCGCGGCGCCGGTGGCGGCCGCGGCCACGAGCAGGGGAAGGAGCTTCTTCATGAGTCGGCCAGTCGCTGTGCGAGTTGTTCGATGTAGGCCTCGTCCTGTCCGCGCGGATGGTCGCGGAAGGCGAGGTGCAGGTATTCGTGGATCAGCGTCACGCGGCCTTCGCGGCTGCGCCACTCGCGCACGCGGATCTCGAGCCGCCGCTGGTCGGAGTGCGGCGTGCCCATCGCGAGCTGGCACACCCGCAGCGCCGGGCCGAGCGGCTGGTAGCCGGCCTCGCGGCGCAGCAGCTCGCGCCAGCGCTGCTGGCGCTGCAGCAGCCAGGCGTGGGCCTGCGGCAGCGCCTCGCAGTCGGCCGCTGCCTGCGCGCCGGCGAGCGTCATGCCGGGCCAGGTGGCGCGCAGGATGGTCTCGAAGCCGTCGCCGCGCCGGCTCGCCGCCACCGCGGCCTGCCACGACAGCACGCCGGGCGAGGCCTGGTCGAGGTGGTAGCGCACCTCGGCGCCGCGGATCACCAAGCCGTCGGTGAAGGCGGCGGCCGCGCGGGCCGCCTCGCTCGGCGGGTTCGGGCTGACGCGCTGCGTGCGGCTGTCGTCGGCGATCTGCCGGCAGGCCTCGGCCTGCGGCGCGTTCTGCAGCACGTAGCTGCGTGCCGCGATGGCCAGCGCACGGGCCGCTTCGACCTCCGTCGCGCGGCCTTCGCGGTCGACGACGCGGGCGACGTAGTCTTCGAGCGGCAGGCGGGCGTCGATGACCGGGCCGACTCCCTCGACACGCAAGCGCAGTGCCGGCAGCGCATCGATCGGCAGCTGCGTGCCGTTGCGGAACACGACACGGTGACGGCCGTTCAGCGCGCCGACCGGTGCCGCGCTGCCATCGGCGCGCAGCACCGCCTGGATCGGGTAGCGCTGGAAGAAGCGCACGTCGATGCAGGGCTGCGCGGCCAGCGCGTCGGCATCGTCCTGCGGCGCCGCGAGCCCGTGTGCCGACCACTGGCGCGCGATCCACGGTGCCTGCGCCTGTAACGCGCTGCGGCTGGTGCCGGCGGCGCCGAACCAGAATGGCGTGCCGTCGGCCAGCCAGCCGGCCGCGCCGCCGGCGCGTTCACCGTCGATGCGCCACGACCATGTCTTGAAACGCGGCCCGCTGCCGAGCGCGGCCAGCACCGGGACATCGCGCGTGGCCAGCGGCAGCAGCGCCTGCCGCGCCGCGAGGCGCGACGATGCCGGCACCTGGCGCAGCGCCTGCAGCAGCTCGGGCACCGCCAGCTCGGTGCCGGGCTGCATCGCATCGAGCCGCTGCAGCCAGGCCGGCGCGCCGCGGTCGCGCCAGAAGCGCGCCCAGTCGTCGGCCGACAGCGCCAGCCGCTTCGGTTCGAAGTACGGGCCGCAGGAGCGCACCAGCGCCTCGTCGCGCCCGATCGACGCGCCCGGGTCGCAGCAGTAGTCGTCATCCGGCAGGCGCTGCACCGCTTCGCAGCGGTAGGCCGGCTCCTGCGTGCCGCGCGCCTCCAGGTAGCCGTGGACGAACAGCTTCCACACGCTGCCGAGCGGCGTGCGCGGCACCGAGGCGAGCGGCAGCGCGCCGTCGCCGCTGCGCTGCAGCGCGACCAGCTCGTCGCCCTGCAGCCACGCCAGCCGCGCGCCGGGCGCGGCCTGCACGGCGCCTGCCGACGACAACGCGATGACGAAGCACAGACGCGCGAACATGGCGGCCTTCAGCGGACCTCGATGGACGACCAGGCGCCGCTCGTGTCGACGCCCTTCGCCTCGGGCTGGTACATGCGGTGCACGCGCGCCGGCGGCAGCTTGAACTGCCCGCGCTGCGCAAAGCGCACCAGGTGGCGCAGCGTGACCGAGCCGCCGGCGTCCAGCTTCTCGACCGGCACCGCATAGCCCTGCGCGGTCGGCTCATGCTGCGCGCGTTCCAGCGGCTGGCCGCTCAAGTCCAGGCCCCAGGTGCTGCCCTCGACCGCCGCGCCGGGCGGCAACGCGACCTCGAGCAGCGCCCAGCGCATCGCCTTCGGCGCGCCGACGGTGACCTGGTCGAGGTACAGCGTGTTGGTGTCCAGCGGCGTGCCGGGCTCGACCCGTTCCAGCGTCACGTTCATGCGGGCGTTGTCGGCGGAGGCCTGCGCGCCGCCGGGCTGCGATGCCGCGGCCGGCTTCGCTGCCGTCACCACGCGCCACAGCGTGCGCTGGATGCTGACCGGCAGCACCGGCGCCTGCGCCTCGCTGCTCTCGTAGCTGACGTAGGCCCGGGCCGCCTTCGCGCCGGCCGGCAAGGCCAGCGTCTCGGGCAGCGCCGCACCGGCCGGCAGTGTCCACACCACGTCGCCGCTGCTGCCGACGCTGCGCTGCCACGGCGCGGCCAACGCAACGCCATCGGCCGCGCCGTCGGGCTTGCGGCCGAGCGCGCGCTGCAGCCACAACAGCGTCTGCGAGCGGTCGAAGGTCGGCATCGCGCTGCCCACCTGGCCGAGCAGTTCGCCGGCCTTCTCGGTGCCGCTGCGGCGCGTCGCCATCAGCAGCGATTGCACGAACGGCGACGGCGAGCCCCCGAGGCGCGCGGCCGCTGCATCGGCGGCGGCACGCTGGTCGGCCGCGACCGCGCCCTTGGCCCGCTGCGCGGTGTCGACGGCCAGCACCAGCGCGATGTCGCGCGAGCCGCCCGCCTCGCCGTCGGTCATCACCCAGCTGCCGCGCTGCGCCTCGCCCGGGCCCGGGCCCGCCTCGGGCGCCTTCGCGGCCACCAGCTGCTCGACCAGGCTCGCGTTCATCGCGCCGACCGGCAGACCCATCTCCTGCATCCACGACAGCGCGAGCGCCCGCTGGACCGGCGGCAGCGCACTGCCCTCCTTCGCGTACACGTCCAGCAGCCGCTGCCAGTGCTCGTCCGGCAGGCTGGTGCGCAGCGCCTGCGTCGCGCGCCAGTCGGCGTAGTAGGCGTACGCGGTCAGGAAGGCGTCGTCGCCCATGCCGCGGCCCCACCAGCCGAAGCGCGCCTGCGGGCCGGCCATCTGCGCCAGCGACAGCCGCGCCGTCGACAGCCGCTGCGTCAGCTGCGGTGCCAGCGGCTGCTGTGCCGGCGACAGCGACTGCAGCGCGATCGACAGCGGCAGCATGCGGCTCGCCGTCTGCTCGACGCAGCCGTACGGGAAGTCGATCAGCTCCTCCATCCAGCGGTTGAACGCACCGGCCGCCGCGTCCTGCGCGAAGGCCACCCGCACGCGGGTCGCGTCCGCCGGCAGCTTCAGCGCCGCGCTGCCCGTGCTGATGTCAAGCGCCTGCTCGCGCGGCGCGCGCCAGGCCACCGGCAGGCGCTGCAGCGTGGTGTCGAGCTGGTCGACGACGCGGCCGTCCTGCTTCAACACCAGGCTGACGCCGGCCGCACCGACGCGGTCGGCCGCGATCGGCAGCGCGATGAAGTTGATGCCCGGCTGCACGCTGAGCGTGTCCTTGCGCTCGACGCCGGCGCCGCGCGCTTCCCAGTCGATGCGCGCCGGCTGGCCGGTCTGGTTGAACAGCGCGATCGACGCCTGCGCGCGGTCGCCCTCGCGCTGCCAGTCGGGGCTGGTCCACTTGGCGTAGAACGGCTTGTCCGAGCGCACCCAGCCGACCTGCTGGCCGACCGCGCCGCCGGCCTGCATCGCCCGTGCGGTGATGCGCCAGCGCGTCAGCGAATCGGGCATCTTGAACGTAAAGCGCGCATGGCCGCTCGCATCGATCGACAGCTTCGGCTCCCAGGCCGCGGTGTCGACGTTGTCGCGCCGCGGCCGCTCCAGCACCTTCACCGCGCGCTGGTTCACCTGGCGCGACGACGGCAGCACGCCGAGCTTGCTGGTCGCGAGGTCGTAGCCGATGAAGGACAGGCTGGCGCTGGTGCGCACGTTGTTGCGGCGCGGGTGGTAGAAGAAGTCCTCGATGCCGGGCGCGATCTCCGGCTGCAGCACGTAGATCATCTCGTCGACCACGCCGACCGCGACCTCGGCCGGCACCGGCTTGCCGGCGAGCCGCGTGTCGATGTCGACGGTGACCAGCTCGCCCGGCGCGTAGACCGGCTTGTCGGTGCGCAGCGCGAGCGCGACGCGCGGCTGCTCGACCAGCAGCCCCTGGTTCTGGAACACGTAGTCGCCGTTCTTCACGTACGCGACCGACACCGTCATGTTCGGGCTCATCTCCTCGCGCACCGGCAGCGTCAGCTTCCATTGCGTCGGGCCGAGGCGCTCGCTCCTGACCCAATCGGCCGGCTGGCCGAGTACCGCGGTCGCTTCGACGCGGTCGCGCTCCAGCGTCAGCAGCGCGTTGTCGATCGGCTCCGGAAAGCTCAGCAGCAGCTCGGCGGTGTCGCCGGCGCGGTAGGCGGCACGGTTGAACACCATCGTGATGCTGCCGGCGGGGGCCTTCAGGCCGTCGCCGCTGACCCAGTGGCTCGCGGCGCCGACGAGGCGGCCCTTGTCATCGCGCAGCGACACGGTGTAGGCACCCGGCTGCGGGAAGCGCAACGTCAGCACGTCGCCTGCGGGCAGCGTGCCCGATTCCTTCGCGCGGTTCTCCAGCCGCAGCCATTCCCAACGCGCCGGGCGCGCCGCGTCGGCCGTCGACTGCGCGCCGGCGCTGACGGTGAACGCCACCGGCTCGGTGGGCTTCGAGAACTGGCGGTCCGGCGTCAGCTTGAACGAGCCGCTGCCGCGCTCGACCAGGATCTCCTTCGACGTGCGCACGCGCCAGGCGGCGCCGTCGGTCGCGAGCGCGGTCAGGATGTAGCGGCTCGGTTGGTCGGCCGGCGGCAGCGAGAAGCTCGCGACGCCGCTGCCGTCGGTCTGCAGTTCGTCCTGCGTCAGCTTGAGCGGGAACTGGCCGCCGTAGTCGAGCTCGCCTTCGACCATCGTCAGCTTCTGCGCGCGCGCCGTCAGGCTGACGCGGGCATGGGCGACCGGCTTGCCGTCCGGGTAGTTCAGCTGCAGCTTGCCGCTGACGCGCTCGCCGGTCGCGAAGCCGGGCTTGTCGGCCAGCAGCGTGATCTCGAAATGCGGCTTCTGGTAGTCGGCGACGCGGAAGGCCGCGGTGTAGACGTCCTCGCCCATCGCGAGGCGCAGCTCGTAGCCGCCGGCCGCCGCGTTGTCGGGCAGCGCGAAGCGGGTGTCGGCGCCCTGCGTGCCGCTGAAGCGCAGCGACTGCGTCGCGATCACCTGGCCCGCCGGGTCCAGCGCCTGCAGCGTCAGCGGCCCGTCCTTCAGGCTCACCGATTCGCGCGCGCTGCGGAATTCGCGGCCGGTCACCTTGACCTGCACCCAGTCGCCCGGGCGGTACAGCGGGCGGTCGGTCACCGCATAGACCTTGGCCGCGTAGATCTCGCTGTCGTAGTAGAAGTTTTCGGAGACGAAGACGCCGCCGGCCGGGTCTTCGCCGAACACATACGTTTGCTCCGGCGCCTTGCGGTCGAGCCGCACCAGCCCCTGCGCATCGGCCGCGCCGCTCTTCAGCACGCCGACGCCGTCGGTCCACACCACGCGGGTCTTCGGCACCGCGGCGCCGTTGCCGCGCTGCGCGGCCCACACCAGCATCTGCTCGCCCGACACCTTGGTCAGCGCGACGGTGTCGCTGACGAACAGCAGCGTGGTCGCGCGGTGCTGGCCGGCGATCGCCTCGACCAGGTACAGCCCCGGCGCGCGCTGGCCGATCGGCACCCAGACGTTGCCCTGCGATGGGTTGATGAACTCGCTGCTGCTGCCGGCGAGCTTCAGGTCCTTCGGCGGCTCGACCGGCTTGGCAGCCTGCACCGGGTAGCGGAAGCGCTCGATCACCGCCAGCCCGGCGATCGGCTTGAACTGCGGCGGCTCCTCGAAGCTGGACGGCTTCGTCAGCGCCTGCGGCGTCTTCAGCGCCGGCGCCTGTGCGGTGACGGCCTGGCGCGCGTCGCTTGCGAACAGCTTCTGCCATGCGAGGCGCGACTTGACGGCCCAGTTGTCCCACAGGTGGGTCAGCGTGTTCGACAGCCCCGGCTCGGCCGGCCGCGCATCGACCTGCACCCGGTGCAGGTTCTTCTGCCGCTGCAGGAACTCGAGCGGCTGCGGGACGCGGTAGACCAGCACGTCGACGCCGCCGGCCTGCTCCAGCATCTGCGGCGAGTTCACTTCGAGCCGCACCTTCGCGACGTCGGCGCTGCCGAAGGTCGCGTCCGACAGCAGGAAGAACGGCTCGCCGGCGAACGGTGCCCAGGCGTTGGGCAGCGGGACCGGGCCGGCGGGCGGCGCGGCCGGTGCCAGCGGCGGCAAGGCAAGCAGCGCGGCCAGAGCGAGGGCGGGCCAGGAGATCTTGTGCAGGTTCTTCATGCGAGGAACGCCAGTCGATGGACGCCCGAGAAGTTGGGGTTGTCGTCGGAAGGCCGCCAGCGCGTGTCCTTCCATCCGAGGAGCTGGTCGGCGCGCACCGCGCGCAGGCCGTTGTCGTGGGCTTCGATGCGGCCGGTGTGGTACGCGATGTAGCGGCCCATCCAGACCATCAGGTGCTGCTCGTCGCCGAAGTCGTAGAACAGCAGGTCGCCGGCCACCGCCTGCGTCAGCTGGCGCGCGACCGGGCGGGTGTTTTCCTGCACCAGTTCGAGCGCGCCGACGAAGGCGTCGCGCGTGCCGTCGACGCGCCGCCAGGCATGGCGCAGCGGCTGCGTGTCGCCGGCATCGAGGTCCGGCGGCAAGCGCATGCCGAGCAGGCCGTTGGCGCGGCGCCAGGCCAGGTCGTGCTCGCGCAGCGATTCGGCGACCGCGAAGCGCACCAGGCCCGCGCAGTCGCGGTGTGTCCAACGCGGCGTCGGGCCGCGCTCGATCTGCGCATGGATCAGCAGCGTCATCCAGTCGCGAAAGCGCTGCGACTGCGCGCGGTCGAGCCGTGCCGGCGCCGCCGCGCGGCTGCCGGTCGCGAGCAGCGCACCGGCCAGCAGCAGCGCGCGCCGCGTGAAGCGTGGCACCAGCGGGACGGCGTTCATCAGCGGGCCTTCGCGCCGGCCAACGGGAACGGCTGCCAGTCGAGCGCGACCCAGCCTTCGGCGTCGGGCTTGCCGGCGGCCACCGCGCGCGCCGTCGGCAGCTTGCCGAGCGCATCGAGGCGCGGCACCAGCTGGCGCTCGGCGGCGCGGCGGAACAGCTCCTGCTCCGGCGGCAGCACCTCGAAGGCCTCGCGGCGGGCCAGCTCGGCCGCCTGGCGCGGCGCGACCACCGCCAGCGTCGCCGGCCCGGCCGGCAGGCTGTCGGCGACGCTCGGGAAGCGGCGCGCCTGCGCATCGAGCGCCTGCTCGACCAGCGCATCGTCCGGCGAGAACGTCAGCCAGCGGCCCTGGCGCGCGAGCGTCGGCCGGTAGGTGGTGGCGGCCGCGTCGCCATGCGGGCCCCAGGGCGCGGCAACCTCGCGCTGCCAGCGCTGCGCGCCGGTGCGCGCGGCCGGCGTCAGCGCGGTCGACTTGGCGGGCAGCAGCCAGCCGGTCAGCGCATCGAGCGAGGCCGACGGGTCGGCCGCGCCTTCCCTCAACTGCGCGACGACCAGCGGCGTGTGGAACTGCGAGCGCGGGTACCAGCAGATCGCCGCCGGCCCGTCGAGCTGGTCGGCCAGTGCGGGCCAACCGGCCGCGCCGGACACCGCCCGGGCACGCGTCCAGTCGGCCGGCAGCAGCGTGCAGGCGGCCGGGTTGGCCGGCAGCGCGGACCACAGCTGGCGATCGGCCGGCGCGGCCGGCAGCGCCGCCAAGCCGTCGACGCGCAGCTTCGTCGCCAGCACCGCGCCGCCGGGCGCGATGTCGAAGCGCAAGGCCCGCAGGCCGGGGAAGAAGTGCTGGTAGCCGAACGACATCAGCCGCGCGTCGGCGACCAGCGTGTGTCCGTTGCCGCTGGCGGCCGCGTCGCCGAGCCCGAAGCCGCGGCGATACACAGCCTGCGCGGTCGCATCGGCCGACAGCAGCGCGGCGACGATGTCGCGCGAATGCGCATCGGCCTTGCGTTCGGCGTCGAACAACAGGCCGGGGTCGCTCAGCACGACGACGCGGTTGCCCTGCGCGACCAGCGCCAGCGTGCGGCGCGACGACAGCGTCAGCGCGTAGACCGGCAGCGTGTCGCCGTTGACGCGGACCTGGTCGATCACGCTGAACTGGCGGTCGTTGGTGGCGAGCGCGGCGGCGCCCTGCAGCGTGCGGGCCAGCACGCCGCGCGTCATCGCCATCACCCAATGGCGCGGCGCGCCCTTGGCGTCGGTCCAGAAGGCCATCTCGGCCGGCTCGTCGAGCGCCAGCGCGAGCAGCTTGTCGCTGAGCGTGGTGTCGTGCTCGAACGCGATGCGCTTCAGCGCGCCCTGCAGGCCGAGCCGGCTTTCATGCTCCTCGTAGTAGAACGCGAAGTCCTCGGTCAGCACGTCGCGCAGCACCGGCGCCTTGATCAGGTCGCGCGGCAGCTTCGACAGCGCCGGCGTCGACACATAGGCCTGCGGGTGCTCCAGGTCCACGTCCAGCGCATTGATGCTGCCGCCATAGCGCCCCCAGCCGATCGTCGCGGCGACGATCCCACCGGCCACCAGCACCGTCGCGACGGCGATGCCGGCCCACTGCTTTCGATTCAATCCCACGGGTTCCCCCTCCCCCATCCGCGCCATGCTCTTGACGGCGCACGGGCGGCATCATCTCAGTGCCGCAAGCGGGTCAGGTGAACCGGTCGTGAAGTCAGCGTGAATTTCGGCCGGGGATTCCCCTGTTCACAACATTTCCTCCGGCGCGAACGGCGACAGCAGCTTCACCGTCAGCTTCAGCCACAGGCTGGCCTCGGGTTCGCCCGTCAGCACCGTCGGGGCGCCGCCGGGGGGCGACAGCGTCCACAGCAGCCGGCCGTCCGGGTCGAGCGACAGCCGGTAGCTGTTGGCGCTGGCGACCTCGTCGTAGAGCTGCTGCATCTGGCGCGCGATCTCGGGGCTGTGCATGACCACGCCCATCTCGGTGTTCAGCCGGGCCGAGCGCGGGTCCATGTTCATCGAGCCGATCAGCACGTCGCGCTGGTCGATCACCAGCACCTTGGCATGCAGCGAGGCCTGCGACGAGCCGAACGAGCCGACCTTGCTGCGCGGCAGGTCCAGGTGCACGCGCAGCTCGCGCAGGTCGACGCCGGCCTTCAGCATCGGCTCGCGGTAGCGCGCATAGCCGGTGTGCACCGCCGGCGCATCGGTGGTGGCCAGCGAGTTGGTCAGCACGCGCAGCCGCACGCCGCGGCGCTTCAGGTCGTCGATCAGCGCCATGCCGCGCGCGCCCGGCACGAAGTACGGCGAGATCAGCAGCACCTCGCTGCGCGCGCCGCGCAGCAGGCCCTCGACGTCGTCGCTGATCACCTCGTGCGGCGGTGGCGGCTGCTCGGCGTCGGTCGGCGCGCTGGCCTTGGTCGGCTTGTCGGCCAGCACGCGCGACGGCGCCCACACCAGCTTCAGCTGGTTGCGCGCCAGCTCGCTGCCGAGCGGCGACTTCGCGGCCCTCGTGACGATGGCCGGCGCCGAGGCCGCCGCGTCGCCGGCCAGCGCGCTGGCCGGATGGTCGGGCGCCGGCGCCTCGCTCGCCGCGGCGGCCGGCGCCGCGCCGGTCACCACGTCGATCGGGTAGGCCAGCGGGTCGTTCCAGAAGCCGTCGAACACCGCCGACAGCGCGCGCACCGCCGGCCCGGCCACCAGCACGTCGACATCGAGGAAATTGCTCTGCGCGCTCTGCACGAAGTAGGCGTCGCCGAGGTTGCGCCCGCCGGTCGCCGCGAGCGCGTTGTCGGCGACGAACATCTTGTTGTGCATGCGGTGGTTGATGCGGCCGATGTCGGTCAGCGACGCCATCACGCGGCTCATCGTGGCCATGCGGCCGGACGGGAACGGGTTGTACAGCCGCACCTCGATGCGCGGGTGCCGCGTCAGGCGCATCAGCGCGTCGTCCTGGCCGGCGGTGTTCAGGTCGTCGAGCAGCAGCCGCACGCGCACGCCGCGGTCGGCGGCCGCGCGCACGCGCTGCATCAGCGCGCGCGACGATTCGTCGCTGTGGATCAGGTAGTACTGCAGGTCCAGCGTCTTCTGCGCACGGTCGGCCAGCGCGGTCAGCGCGGCGAAGGCATCGTCGCCCGAGGCCAGCACCCGGAAGCCGGAGATGCCGGGCGCCGGCGCGGTGGCGGCCACCAGCTTGCCGAGCGCGGTGCTTTCCGGATCGGCCAGCGCCTGCACCGCCGGGCGCGGCTGCGGCGGCGGCAGGCCGGCGCAGCCGCCCAGCCCGGCGAGGCAGAGCAGGAAGCTGATGAAGGCGGTTCGCAGGAGTCGACTCATTCCAACGCCAGGGCAATCCGCGTGCCTTGGTCGATGGCTCTTTTGGCATCGAGTTCGGCCGCCTCGTCGGCGCCTCCGATCAAGTCAGTGGCCACCCCCGACGCGCGCAGCGGCTCCAGCAGTTCGCGCAACGGCACCTGGCCGGCGCACAGCACGACGGTGTCGCACTCGATCAGCTGGCCGTCGAGCCGCTTCTCGCCGCAGGTGACGAACAGGCCCTGCGGCGTGATGCGCTCGTAGTTGACGCCGCCGATCATCTCGACCTGCTTCATCTGCAGCGCCGCCCGGTGGATCCAGCCGGTCGTCTTGCCCAGCCCCTTGCCGAGCTTGCCGGGCTTGCGCTGCAGCAGCACCACCTGGCGCGCCGGCGCGGCGGGGCGGGCCGGCACCACGCCGCCGCGCACCTCGGCCGGGTCGGCGACGCCCCATTCGGCACGCCACTCGGCCAGGTGCATCGTCGGCGACGCGCCGGGCGGCGTGACGAGGAACTCGGCGACGTCGAAGCCGATGCCGCCGGCGCCGATCACCGCCACCTTGTCGCCGACCGGCTTGCGCTGCAGCAGCACGTCGAGGTAGCTCAGCACATGCGGCAGCTCCTGGCCGGGGATCTTCGGATCGCGCGGCGTCACGCCGGTGGCGAGCAGCACGCGGTCGTAGTCGCCGGCCACCAGCAGGCCGGCGGTGGCCCGCGTGTTCAGGTGCAGCACGACGCCGGCCGCCTGCAGCCGCTGGCCGAAGTAGCGCAGCGTCTCGCTGAACTCTTCCTTGCCCGGCACGCGCCGCGCGAGGTTGAACTGGCCACCGATCTCGGCCGCCGAATCGAACAGGTCGACCGCATGGCCGCGCTCGGCCAGCGTGCAGGCCGCCGCCAGCCCGGCCGGCCCGGCGCCGACCACCGCGACGCGGCGGCGCTGGCGCGCCGGCCGCTGCACCAGCACCGTCTCGCGCACCGCGCGCGGGTTGACCAGGCAGGTCGCGAGCTGGGCCTTGAACGCATGGTCCAGGCAGGCCTGGTTGCAGGCGATGCAGGTGTTGATCGCCTGCGGCCGCCCTTGCGCCGCCTTGCGGACGAACTCCGGATCGGCCAGCAGCGGCCGCGCCAGGCTCACCAGGTCGGCGCTGCCGTCGGCCAGCACCTGTTCGGCGACCTCGGGCGTGTTGATGCGGTTGCTCGCGACCAGCGGGATCGTCAATCCTGCTTCTCGCAGCGCGCGGCGCATCGTCTGCGTGACCGACGCGAACGCGCCGCGCGGCACGCTGGTGGCGATCGTCGGCACCCGCGCTTCGTGCCAGCCGATGCCGGTGTTCAGGATCGTCGCGCCGGCCTGCGTGACCGCCTTCGCGAGCGCAACCACCTCGGGCCAGCTGCTGCCGTCGGGGATCAGGTCGATCATCGACAGCCGGTAGATCAGGATGAAATCGGGGCCGACCGCCTCGCGCACGCGGCGCACGATCTCGACCGGCAGCCGCATGCGGTTCTCGTACGAGCCGCCCCAGTCGTCGCGCCGCTGGTTGGTGTGCGTCACCAGGAACTGGTTGATCAGGTAGCCCTCGCTGCCCATGATCTCGACGCCGTCGTAGCCGGCCTCGCGCGCCAGCAGCGCGCAGCGCACGAAGGCGCGGATCTGCCGCTCGATGCCGCGCGCCGACAGCTCGCGCGGCGTGAACGGCGAGATCGGCGACTGGATGCGCGACGGCGCGACGCAGAACGGGTGGTAGCCGTAGCGCCCGGTGTGCAGGATCTGCAGCGCGATGCGGCCGCCTTCGGCATGCACCGCGTTCGTCACCTCGCGATGGCGGCGTGCCGCGCCGCTGCTGGCCAGCATGCCGGCGAACGGCTTCGTCCAGCCGGCGATGTTGGGGGCGAAGCCGCCGGTCACTATCAGCCCGACGCCGCCGCGCGCGCGCTCGGCGAAGAACGCGGCCATCGCCGGGAAGTGCTTGCGCCCGTCTTCCAGGCCGGTGTGCATGCTGCCCATCAGCACGCGGTTGGGCAGCGTCGTGAAGCCGAGGTCGAGGGGGTTCAGCAGGTGGGGATAGGGCACGGATGGGGGGGTCATCGGGTGGACACGAAGCGATCGGCCCATGCTATCTTTCCGCGCTCTGGGCCGGGTCAGGGCTTGGCCGCATAGACGCGCCGGGTGGCATCGGGTCCGGCAGGGAGGCACGATGTCCCGTTCGCTGGAGGGAAGTGCGATCTGCGGCGGCCGGCGTGCCGCGGCCGTCGTCGGGTGGGCAGTGCTGTTCGGCACCGGCGCCGGCCACGCGCAGGAGCCCGCCGACTGGCACTACCGCGTCGTCGCCGGCGACACCCTCTACAGCATCTCCAACAGCTTCCTCGCGCCCGGTTCGGGCTGGCAGCGGCTGCAGCGCCTGAACGGCGTCGCCGACCCGAAGCGGCTCGCACCGGGCCGCGACCTGCGCATGCCGGTGGCCTGGCTGCGCGCCGAGGCGACGGTCGCGAGCGTCGCGTTCCTGTCGGGCGTGGCGCAGCGCGAGCGGGCCGGCGAACGCATCGCGCTGGGGGTCGGCGACACGCTGCAGCCCGGCGACCTGCTGCGCACCGAGCCCGGTGCGAACCTGACGCTGCGGCTGGCCGACTCGACCCGCGTGCTGGTGTCCGGCGGCTCGCAGCTGCGCATGGACGCGCTGCTGGTGTTCGGACACAGCGGCGTCACGCGCTCGCAGCTGTCGCTGGACGAAGGCGAGGCGGAATCGCGCGTCAACCCGCAGCACACCCGCGGTTCGGCCTACGACATCCGCACGCCGGTGCTGACGCTGGGCGTGCGCGGCACCGAATTCCGCGTGCGCGTCGGCGCCGACCGCACCGCGGCCGAGGTCACTGAAGGGCGTGTGGCGGCCCGCAGCGGCCGCCAGCCGGTGGCGACCATCGCCGACGGCTTCGGCATGGTGGCCGGTGCGGCCGGCGCCACGCCGGTCAAGCCGCTGCCGCCGGCGCCGGGCCTGTCGACGCTGCCGATCTGGTACGACCACCTGCCGCTGCGCTTCTCGTGGCCGGTGCTGGCGGGTGCCGCCGGCTACCGCGCGCAGGTGTTCGTCGACGAGTCGCTGAACCAGCGCGTGCTCGACGGCAGCTTCGACGACGCCGTCGCCCAGTGGGCCGACCTGCCCGACGGCCGCTACCTGCTGCAGGTGCGCGCCCGCGATGCGCAAGGCCTGGAGGGCCGCAGTTCGCAGCTCGCGTTCACGCTGAAGGCGCGCCCGGAGCCGCCGTTCACGACCGGCCCGCGCGACGACGGGCATGCCTATGGCGAGCGCGTCGAGTTCGGCTGGACCCGGGCCGCAGCCGCCGAGCGCTACCACCTGCAGGTGGCCGACGATGCGCGTTTCGAGCAGCTGCGCATCGACCGCAGCGACGTCGGCGGCGAGCAGTTGGCCGTCGCGCTGCCACCCGGGCGCTACCACTGGCGCATCGCGAGCATCGCGGCCGGCGACGACCGCGGACCGTTCAGCGATGCCAGCCGCTTCGAGTTGCGCGAGACGCCACCGCCGGTGGCGCTCGAGCCGCCGAAGGCCGAGGGCGATCGGCTGGTGTTCCGCTGGCGCGAGCGCAGCAGCGACGAAGCCTACGACGTGCAGGTGGCCACCGATGCCGTGTTCACGCAGATCGTGCTGGCGCGGCGCGAGAACCTGCCCGAGCTGGCGATGCCGCGCCCGCCGCCCGGCCGCTACTACCTGCGCGTGCGCACGCAGCAGGCCGACGGCTTCACCGGCCCGTGGGGCACGACCCAGCAGTTCGACGTGCCGCGCAGCCTGTGGTGGTGGCTGCTGCCGGGCGCCGCGGTGCTGCTGTTGCTGTGAGGGCGTTGTCGTGAAGTGGCCCGCGCCGACCGGCCGCCGCGCGGTGGCCCTCGCCCTCCTTGCGAGCCTGCTGCTGGCGGCGCTGATGGCCTGCTGCGGCGTGCTGGCGTCGGCGCAGACGGCCTGGCACGACCTGCAGGCGCGCGCGCTGGCGGCGCGCGACGGTGCGCCCGGCGTGCTGGTGGTCGACGTCGATGATGCGTCGGTCGAGGCATTGCGCCCGCAGTTCGGCGGCTGGCCGCCTGACCGCGCGCTGCTGGCGCTGGTCACCGACTACCTGCTGGACATCGGTGCGCGCAGCGTCGCGATCGACCTGGTGCTGGCCGACCCGCGCGAAGGCGATGCCGCCCTCGCCCGCACGCTCGCGCACCACCCGGGCCGGGTCGTGCTGGCAGTCAGCGTGGTGCCGCTGCCGCACGGCGACGGCGAATCGCTGCCGCCGCAGGCCGGCCCGGGCGGCTGCGGCGCGCAGGCCTGGCCGGGGCTGCTGATGCCGTCGCCGGCGCTGATGGCCGCCTCGCCGGCGCTCGGCATGGTGTCGACGCCGACCGACGACGACGGCCAGTTGCGCGCGCTGTCGCTGTGGCATGCGTCGACCGTGCAGGGCGCGCCGGCGCTGGCGCTGGCCTCGCTGCTGGCGGCCGATGGTGTGGCGCCGGGCAGCCTCGCGTGTTCAGGCGGGCAGGCGCAGGCCGGCGACCACCGCTGGCCGGTCGACGATGCCGGCCGGGTGCGCCCGCGCTGGCCGGCGCGCGGCGACACCGTCGCGCTGCGCCCGTACCTGTCGGTCGTGCAGGCCGCGCGCGGCGGGCTGCGCGACGACGAACTGCGGGCCCAGGTGCAAGGCCGCAGCATCGTGATCGGCGCGAGCGCGGTGCTGAGCGACCGGGTGCAGACGCCGCTCGGCCCGCGCTGGCCGCCGGCCGCGGTCGCACAGATGCATGCGGCGCTCGCGACCGGCGCGCTGTTCGCGCCGCCGCGCCTGGCGCTCGATGGGCTGTGGTGGCTCGTCGCGCTGCTGCCGGGGCTCGTCGCGTTGCGGCGCGGCACGCTGCGCTCGCATGCCGACCTGGCGTGGTGCGCCGGCACCGTGCTTGCACTGCTGCTGTTCGATGCCGTCGGCGTGCGTTGGCGTGCGCAGCAGTCGAACCTCCTGCAGGCGCTGGTGCTGCCGATCTGCTTTGCGGCGCTGTCGCACTGGCAAGGCCGGCGCGCACTGCGCGCCGAGCGGCTGCAGCTGGAGCGCGAGCGCGCCGGCGCCGAGGCCGCGAGCCGCATGAAGAGCGAATTCCTCGCGCACATGAGCCACGAGATCCGCACGCCGATGAATGCCTTGCTCGGCTCGGCCGAGCTGCTCGCGCAGACCACGCTCGACGAGCGCCAGGGCCGCCACGTCGCGCTGTTCCAGTCGGCCGGCGCGAGCCTGATGGAGATCCTGAACGACCTGCTCGACCTGTCGAAGATCGAAGCCGGCCTGCTGGAGCTGCACCGCCAGCCGTTCTCGCTGGTCGAGCTGGTCGCGAGCCAGACGGTGCTGTTCGAGGCCCGCGCGTCGCAGAAGGGGCTGCGGCTCGTGACGCAGTTCGATCCCGAGCTGCCGGCGGTGGTCGACGGCGATGCCCCGCGCCTGGCGCAGGTGCTGCGCAACCTGCTGGGCAATGCGGTGAAGTTCACGCACCGCGGCAGCGTGACGCTGGCGGTACAGCGGGTGGCCGACGTGCCGGGGCTGCTGCGCTTCGAGGTGCGCGACACCGGCATCGGCATCCCGGCCGACCGGCAGCGCACGATCTTCGAGGCCTTCACGCAGGCCGACAGCGGCGTCGCGCGGGCCTATGGCGGCACCGGCCTGGGCCTGACCATCAGCAGCCGGCTGGTGGCGCTGATGGGTGGGCGCATCGGCGTCGAAAGCCGCGAGGGCGAAGGCTCGTGCTTCTCCGTCGAGCTGATGCTGCCGGTCAGCACCGAGCCGCCGGTCGCGGTATGGGCGCCGAGCACACCGGAGCCCGAAGGCGCGATGCTGAGCTCGCTGCGCATCCTGCTGGCCGACGACAACCCGCAGAACGTGCTGCTGGTGCAGGCGTATCTCGAAGGCGAAGGCCACCGGCTGGACGTGGTGCACGACGGCGCGGCGGCGGTCGAGCGCTTCGCCGCGCGGCCCTACGACCTGGTGCTGATGGACGTGCAGATGCCGGGCATGGACGGCTACCAGGCGACCGCCGCACTGCGCGCGCTGGAGCGGCGGCGCGGCAGCGCGTCGGTGCCGGTGATCGCGCTGACGGCGAACGCGCTGCCCGACGACGAGCGGCGCAGCCTGCAGGCCGGCTGCCAAGCCCACCTGACCAAGCCGTTCTCGCGCGCGCAGCTGCGCCGCGCGATCACGCGGCTGACCGGAACGGCTGCGCAAGCCGTGGCCGCTGAACGTCCCGAGATCGCCGCCTTCGCCGACGCGCCGCCGCCGCTGCCGGCGCTGGCCGCGCTGCCCGGCTTCGACCTCGCGACCGCGCTGGCGCGCATGGAGGGCCAGGTCAGCCTCTACCTGCGCGTGCTGCACGCCGCGCGCGATGCGATCGGCGCGTGGAGCAGCCGCTTCGCGGCAGCGCAGGCGGCCGGCGACGCGGCGCAGGCGCTGCGGCTCGCGCACGACCTGAAGTCCACGGCGGCGACCTTGGGCGCCGTGCCGATGGCGACGGCAGCGGCGCAAATGGAAGACCTGCTGCGCCGCAATGCGCCAGTGCCGCCAGAGTTGCTCGTCGAAGTGGAAGCGCAGATGGGGCTACTGCTGGGGGTGCTGACCGAACTGTGAGCGCTATTGTTTGCTGAACAGCAAATCAAGTACGAAAGCATAACAATCGTGTAGTCCGCCCTGAACAACTCGTTTTCAAGCAACGACTGAAGCACGCGTTAGGGCTTGGGGCCTGAGCGGCGCTGCGATGAACAACGGCAGCGATGGAAGTGCAGCCGTGACCGGCCAGCCAAGTTGCCGCAGGTACTCAGCATCATCTTCAGGTTGTGCCCTGCGCCGCAGAGGATCTCGTGCATCGCATTGCCGAGCTCGCCGCGCAGCAGTTCCTGCCCAGCAACCCGTCGGCCTTCATGCGCCCGATCATCGGCTCGACCACTTGGCTCCGCATAGATGCGGGCGAGTGTTGCATTTCAGCCTTGAGACCGCCCCAGCCTACGAGGCTTCTTGGTACTCATCCCCGAACAATCCAAAGCCTTCCTCCAAATACGTCATGACTTTGCGGGCGTCCTCGCGCGTGTGCAACACAATTTCGCCCAGATCTAAAGTGACCGGCGTCTTGAGAGACTGAGGAGCAAACCGCACACCAGCTACCGTCACCAATCCGTCGAAGCCATTGACGATCACAGGAGCTACATCATTGTTCGAAAACATGAACGAGATGGTGTTTCCCGTCTGTGGTATCGCAGGTAGATCAAGCTCACCAGACACGCGCCCAAACGCGCCTGTCGAACCGTAGAACAAGCTCAAATCAACGTTAAGTTTCATGGATTGAACGGAGCATTGGGTATGTAGAGAGCGCCGGCAGCGATGATCTCGGTCGTCATATCGCACCCCATCCGCTGACCGAGCGCGATCATCGCATTGATGTTGTCGATCATTCCCTGCAACCCTGGGCGATGGCCCACCCAGGTAGTCGATGTTCCCGTCAGTGCTCTATTCGGGACGTCATAAGCCAGTGTGAATAGCTTCTTTGGATCCTGCAGCATGTTGTACGCGATCGACCAGTTCGCCGCGTTCGTCGCGATGCTCGTCAGCCGCCCCAGCGTGTAGCCGTACTGCACCGCCATCGTCACCGCCACGGCGTTGCCCCCGCTCGTCGCATTCACCGTCTGCCCGCCCTGGCTGTAGCTCGCCGCGCGTGAGGCCACAGGTCGGCCACGAGGCCCTGCAGCACAGCGGCCGGCTCCACGCCGTCGGCGCGACAGTGCGCCACGAAGGCCTCGGGCAGCACGAGGGTGACGGTCAATGCCTATGAGACTGCAACACGTGTTCAGCTTGCTTGAAGCCCTTGTCTGCAGCCCGTCTCAGAAGGCTGATGGCCTCTT
>Ga0209050_1001694_pt1 | contig 22079 bp, 15 predicted proteins | sample Araplavi_mTSA_r2_FD_184276 | JGI IMG/M metagenome (GOLD analysis project Ga0209050, IMG submission 184276) | Arabidopsis root microbial communities from North Carolina, USA - plate scrape MF_Cvi_mTSA_r2 (SPAdes) (version 2) | ecosystem: Host-associated > Plants > Roots > Endosphere | place: USA... | reverse complement strand
CCACTCAGGCGTTGGTGATGCTGGCTCGCAAGCTTGCTCGGGTGGTATTCGCCTTGCTGAAAGGGCAAAGCGAATATCAGCCAAAAGCCAGTTGAGGGCTTTCCCTCAACCATAGAATCTCCCACAGGGGATCGCCTGCACAAACAAATTTCTGTGAACATCCGCAATCAACTGTGGGAGCGAGCCTGCTCGCGATGACGGCTTACCGGACGATGAGTCGCCCGAAGCAGTAAGACTAACCCCGCTGCGCCTCAGCCTCTTCATGGGCATGGCGCAACCGTTCACGACTGTTGGTCAGGTGCAAACGCATGGCGGCCCGCGCCGCATCGGAATCCTGACGGGCAATGGCATCGTAGATTTCCTCGTGCTCACGGCTCAGGCGCCCCATGTAGTGCTGCTGGTCGTCATGGGCCAGGCGTGCGGAATTCAACCGTGTGCGCGGGATAATGCTGGTGCCCAGGTGGGTCATGATGTCGGTGAAATAACGGTTGCCGGTGGACAGCGCGATTTCGAGGTGGAAGGCGAAGTCCGAAGCCACGGCATCACTGGCGTGGGCGGCGCTTTCATTCAACGCATCGAGGGCGGCGCGCATGTTGGCCAGTTGTTCCGGACTGCGGCGTTGCGCCGCCAGCCCGGCAGACTCCACTTCGAGACTGATACGCAACTCCAGGATCGCCAGCACATCGCGCAAGGTCACCACGGTCGCCGGGTCGATACGAAAGCCACTCGGGCTCGGCGTGTCGAGCACGAAGGTGCCGATGCCATGGCGGGTTTCCACCTGGCCGGCCGCCTGCAGACGGGATATCGCTTCGCGCACCACCGTGCGGCTGACACCATGGGCATCCATGATGGCCGACTCGGTGGGCAACTTGTCGCCACGCTTGAGATGACCGTCGCGGATCTGCTCGGACAGCACCGTCACCAGTTCCTGAGCGAGGCTGCGACGCTTGCGTGGGAGGCGTGGTGTGTCGATCGGGTTTTCCATGGTGTACATCGGTCTCGAAAGTTTCGGCGGCTGAAAGCGCATCATAGCGCAACGCGGTTGTACGATCACCACCGCCCCATGTAGGAGCGAGGTGTTTATGCGGTCACGGCCTGGTCCACCAGATGACCATTCTCGATACGAACATGCCGCGGATGGAAGCGCTTGAGGCTGCTGCGATGGCCGACGCTGACAATGCTCAGCCCCGGCAATTCATCGATCAGCGCCTGATACAGCGTGGCCTCGTCTTCCTCGTCCATCGCCGAGGTCGCTTCGTCCATGTACAGCCATTGCGGTGCATAAAGCAGCGCACGGGCAAAGGCCAGGCGCTGCTGCTCACCCGGAGACAACATGCGCTGCCAGTGGTTGGCTTCGTCCAGGCGGGCAATCAGGTGCGGCAAACGACAGGTTTCCAGCACCTGCACGTAGCGCTCGTTCGGATAGGTATCGCCGGGCTGTGGATAACTGAGGACATCACGCAGGGTGCCAATCGGCAAATACGGCTTTTGCGGCAGGAACAGGTAACGCGCCGATGGCAGGCGAATACTGCCGTGGCCGGTCGGCCACAGGTGTCCCATCGCCCGCAGCAGGGTCGACTTGCCGCTGCCGGAGCGACCGCTGAGCATCACACGCTCGCCCTCCTCCACGGTCATGTCGGCATTGGTCAGCAGGTGACGACCGTCCGCCAGGTCGAGGCCGAGGTTGTGCACCTTCAGGACGGAGCCCGAATTCTGCACGTCGATGGCGGGCGCACGCTCTTCGTTGTCACGCATGGCCTGGTGAAAGCTCAGCAGACGATCGCAGGTGGCGCGCCAGGAAGCGAGGCTCTGGTAGGCGCTGATGAACCAGCTGAAGCTTTCCTGCACATTGCCGAACGCCGAGCTGATCTGCATCAGTTCGCCCAGTTCGATCTTGCCTGAGAGGTAACGCGGCGAGGCCACGATGAACGGGAAGATGATGGCTGCCTGGCTGTAACCGGCGGTGAAAAACGTCAGGCGCTTGGACACCTTCATGATGTCCCAGAAGTTATGCCAGACCATCCCGAAGCGACTGCTCAACCGCCGATTTTCGTTCGGTTCGCCGTTGTACAACGCGATGCTTTCGGCATTCTCGCGAATCCGCACCATGGAGAAACGCAGGTCGGCTTCGAAGCGTTGTTGTTGGTTGTTCAGACCGATCAGGCGTCGACCGATCAAATGCGTCAGCCAACTGCCCACCACGGCGTAAACCAGCACGCACCAGAACATGTAGCCGGGAATGGTGATGCCGAACACTTCGATACTGCCCGATACGCCCCACAGAATGATCGAGAACGACACCAGGCTGACGATATTGCGCAGCAGCCCGATACCCAGTTCAAGGGTGTTGGAGGTGAAGTTGTTGAGGTCTTCGGAAATCCGCTGGTCCGGGTTATCGGTGTAACCGCCCTGCTCCAGCTGGTAGTAGTTTTTGTCCGCCAGCCAACGGCTGAAATGCTTTTCGGTGAGCCACGCCCGCCAGCGGATCGTCAGCATCTGCGTCAGGTAGAGCCGATACACCGCGCCGACGATCGCCACCGCCGCAATCGCACAGAAATACAGGATCAGTTGCCAGAATGCTGCCTCGTCCTTCTTTTGCAGCGCGTTGTAGAAGTCCTTGTACCAGGTGTTGAACCACACCGAGATCCCGACGCTGATCAGCGACAGCGCAATCACCGCGATCAGCAGCGTCCAGGCCTTGACCTTCTCTTCACTGCGCCAGTAAGGCGTGATCATTGCCCACACTTTGCGAAAAAAATGCCCGCGCACGGCGTCGTTGACCGCGGAATACTCAGCGTTCTGATTCATGGATAAGGCTCGATAAAGAAAAGAACACGCACGAACCGATCATAGATGATCGGTCCGGTTTGTCGCGAGAAACGGCCCGCATTCGTTCAGCGCAGGTTCAGCGGCGAACGGGGCGCTTCTGCAGTTTGCGCTGCAGGGTGCGGCGGTGCATGCCCAAGGCGCGGGCAGTGGCGGAGATGTTGCCTTCATGCTCGGTCAGCACGCGCTGGATGTGCTCCCACTGCAGGCGGTCCACGGACATCGGGTTTTCCGGCACCAGGCTGTCGAGGTCGGCGTGTTCGGACAGCAGCGCCGCCAGCACGTCGTCGGCGTCAGCCGGTTTGCACAGGTAGTTGCAGGCACCGCGCTTGATCGCCTCGACAGCGGTGGCAATGCTCGAATAACCGGTGAGAATCACCACGCGCATTTCCGGGTCCATTTCCAGCAACTTGGGCAACAGCACCAGGCCCGAATCGCCGTCCATTTTCAGGTCCAGGGCGGCGTAGTCCGGCAGATCGGCCTTGGCCAGTTCCAGGCCTTCTTCGGCGGAACCGGCGGTGCTGACGCGAAAACCGCGGCGGGCCATGGCGCGGGCCATGACGCGGGTGAATGTGGCGTCGTCATCGACCAGCAACAAATGCGGCAGTTCTTCGCCTTCGACTTGGATCTCTTCACTCATGTTCGTCTCCTCGGGCGACACGGGGAAGGCGCAGCTCGGTGAGCGTGCCGCCTTCCTCATGACTGTAGAGTTTCACTGAGCCGCCGGCGCGTGTCACGCTGGCCTTGCTCAAAAACAGGCCCAGGCCGAAACCTTTGCCCTTGGTGGTAAAAAACGGCTTGCCGATTTGCTCGGCGATGGCCAGCGGCACACCGGCGCCATGGTCACGGATGCTGATGGTGAGGTTTTCCCAATCCCAGTCCAGCGTCACCTGCAGCCCTTCGGGGCAGGCATCGGCAGCGTTGTTCAGCAGATTGAGCAACGCCTGGGTCAAGTCCGGCGGCGGCGCCATGCGGGGTACCGGGCCCTGGCCGAGGCGCTGGAAGCGATAGCTGGCTTCCGGGCGCATCAGGTGCCAGCGATTGAGGGCTTCATCAAGCCAGTCGGTGACGTCCTGCATCTCCACCGCCAACCGACGATTGGCCTCTGCGGCGCGCACCAGATGCTGCAAGGTCTCCTTACACAGCTTGACCTGATCCTGCAGCACGCTCAGGTCATCCTGCAACATCGGGTCAGAGTGGTCCTGACGCATTTCCTTGAGTAACACGCTCATGGTCGCAAGCGGCGTGCCCAGTTCATGGGCGGCACCGGCGGCCTGGGTGGCGACGGCCAACAGTTGCTGATCGCGCAAGCCTTCTTCGCGACGAATGGCGCGCAGTTCTTCCTGACGACGCAGCTCTTCGGCCATGCGCGCGGCGAAGAACGTGATGACCGCAGCCGCGAGGGCAAAGCTCAACCACATCCCGTACACCTGCAGGTTTTCCCGGGCGATGGGGAAGGTTTGCAGCGGATAGAACTGCGCCAGCAACAGTGTGTACATCGTCAGCGCGATCCCCGAGAGGATCACGGAATAACGCCATGGCAACGTCACGGCGGCAATGGTCAACGGCACCAGGTAATAGGAGACGAAGGGGTTGGTCGAACCACCGGAGAAATACAGCAATGCGCTGTGGATAAACAGGTCGCAAGCCAGTTGCACGGCGTATTCGAGCTCGGTCACCGGCCACGAGGTACGCAGGCGAATCGCTGTGAACACGCACAGCAGCATCGAACAGGCGAGGGTCGCAGCCAGTTGAAACCAGGGCAGAGGCAACAGTTCGAGCCAGTAAGCCAGGCCCACGGAACCGGCTTGGGCGGCCAGCACCAGTGTGCGGATGAATGTCAGCCGCCAGAGGTTCTGGCGAGTGGCGGAAGTGATTTGAACGGGGGCGAGCATGAGCTCTCCTGATGAGCGCTCCAGGCGGATCGCAGGGAGTATAACCAAGCGCGGGGGCTGACAGGCAAAAGTGCGGCAAACGGCCACAGTGTGGGAGCGAGCTTGCTCGCGAAAAACCAGAGCGCGCCACGGGGTGCCAGACTTGCCGCGTATTCGTTGACGACCTTCGCGAGCAAGCTCGCTCCTACAAAGGGCCGTGTGCATCTGTATAGAAGTTGTAACTGTGCGAACCAGAGCATAAAAGCTAGAGTCTGATGGTTTCACGCAGGTCCGGACCACACCCCTGCGCACCTTTCAAGGAGCCTTCATGCACACATTCCGCCGCAGCGCCGCCCTCCTCGCCCTGAGTCTCGGCACCGTCGCCAGCCTCCCGGCCCTGGCCGCCGACGAACTGCATTACAACCAGATTTCCCTGCGCGCCGAAGTCAGTCAGGAAGTGGCCCGCGATCTGATGATCGTGACGCTCTACACCGAAGAACAGAACAGCGACCCGGCCAAACTCGCCGCCGACATCAGCACCACCATGAACAAGGCACTGGCCCAGGCCAAGCAGGTCAAGGACATCACCCTGCGTCAGGGCAGTCGCAACAGCTACCCGATCTACGACACCAAGGGCCAGAAAATCACCGGCTGGCGTGAGCGCGCCGAATTGCGCCTGGAAAGTTCGGACTTCGCCGCACTGTCGAAGCTGACTGGCGAGCTGCTCACTGACCTGAAAATGGGCGGCATGGACTTCGCCATCGCCACTCCGACCCGCAAGGCCAGTGAAGACGCCCTGCTCAAGGACGCCGTGAGCGCCTTCAAGGCCCGCGCCCAACTGGCCACCGATGCCCTCGGCGGCAAGAGCTACAAAATCGTCAACCTGAACCTCAACAGCAACGGTTATCCACAACCGTACCTGCGCGCACCAATGATGATGAAAGCCGCCGCCATGGACAGCGCACCGGTGACGCCGGATGTCGAGGCCGGCACCAGCCAGGTCAGCATGACCGCCGATGGCTCGATTGAAGTGCTGATGCCTTGAATCGATAGCCCGCAGACAAGAACGGCGATCACTAAATGATCGCCGTTTTTTTTGGCAGTTTTCCGGCATGAGCTATAACTGGATAGGTCCTCCCGAGAAATGCCGTCGATTGGCCACTATCGGTGCAACAATAACCACTCTTATTCACGCCATGCCCACCCCACAATCCGGGGTATGAATAAGTAACACCCCCGCCCCACGCGGGAGCAACCCGAGTCAGGCGCGCACTGTAAAAGTGCGTCACTTGCACCGTAAAAACGCCGCGCAAACGGTCAAATGCGTCAGGAATTATACAAATGCGACATTAAGGTACGTTCGTGCCACCGTTTAAGGCTTGTAGTCACTCTGGATCTTGCATTGGGTATGGCCCCTGCATAAGTATCCGCAGGCACGACTCACGAGGTCGTCCTCTAATTCCAAAAATGACAACAAATCATGAGGCCACCATGCTTAAACAAGCGGTCATTCCGTTTTTAGTCGGCGCCAGCCTGTTGGCTAGTGCACCGTTCGCTCAAGCTGCGACTAACCTGGTGTTCTGCTCCGAAGGGAGCCCGGCCGGTTTCGATCCAGGTCAATACACCACCGGAACCGACTTCGACGCCTCTGCAGAAACCATGTTCAACCGCCTCACCCAGTTCGAGCGCGGCGGCACAGCTGTCATTCCAGGTCTGGCGACCAGCTGGGACGTCTCCGATGACGGCCTGACCTACACCTTCCATCTGCGTGAAGGTGTGAAGTTCCACACGACCCCATACTTCAAGCCGACTCGTGAGTTCAACGCCGACGACGTGCTGTTCACCTTTAATCGCATGATTAACAAGGATGATCCGTTCCGCAAAGCGTACCCGACCGAATTCCCGTACTTCACCGACATGGGGATGGACACCAACATCACCAAGATCGATAAAGTCGACGACAAAACTGTCAAGTTCACCCTCAAGGACGTTGATGCCGCGTTCATCCAGAACATGGCCATGAGCTTCGCCTCGATCCAGTCCGCCGAGTACGCTGCCCAGCTGCTCAAGGAAGGCAAGGCCGCCGACATCAACCAGAAACCGGTCGGCACCGGCCCGTTCGTGTTCAAGAGCTACCAGAAAGACTCCAACATCCGCTACACCGGGAACAAGGACTACTGGAAGCCTGACGACGTGAAGATCGACAACCTGATCTTCGCCATCACCACCGACCCGTCGGTACGCATCCAGAAGCTGAAGAAGAACGAGTGCCAGGTCACCCTGTTCCCTCGTCCAGCCGACCTGAAGGCGCTGAAAGAAGACAAGGACCTGAAACTGCCTGACCAGGCCGGTTTCAACCTGGGTTACATCGCCTACAACGTGATGCCCAAGGTCAAGGGTCAAACCGATGCCAACCCACTGGCCGAGCTGAAGGTTCGCCAGGCACTGGACATGGCAGTCAACAAGCAACAGATCATCGACTCCGTGTACCAGGGCGCCGGCCAACTGGCCGTCAACGCCATGCCACCGACCCAGTGGTCCTACGACACCACCATCAAGGATGCGCCGTACAACCCTGAGAAAGCCAAAGAGTTGCTCAAGGAAGCCGGCGTGAAAGATGGCACCGAAATCGTGCTCTGGGCGATGCCGGTACAGCGTCCATACAACCCGAACGCCAAACTGATGGCAGAAATGCTGCAGTCCGACTGGTCCAAGATCGGCCTCAAGGTCAAGATCCAGAGCTACGAGTGGGGCGAGTACATCAAGCGTTCCAAAGGTGGCGAGAACCAGGCGATGCTGATTGGCTGGAGCGGTGACAATGGTGATCCGGACAACTGGCTGAACGTGCTGTTCGGCTGCGACTCGCTGGAAGGCAACAACTTCTCCAAGTGGTGCGACAAGAAGTTCGACGACATCGTCAAGCAGGCCAAGCGCACTTCCGACCAGGCCAAGCGCACCGAACTGTACAAGCAGGCGCAACACGTCCTCAAAGATGCAGTCCCAATGACACCTATCGCTCACTCGACGGTGTTCCAACCTATGCGCGCCAACGTGCAGGACTTCAAGATCAGCCCATTTGGCTTGAACTCCTTCTACGGCGTCAGCGTCAGCAAATAAGGTTTTGCAACGGCGACGTTTCTGACGTCGCCGTTGCTTTATCTACCGAGCAAGCAGGAATTTGCCTACATCCAAATCCGCAGCTGACTACAGCATCGGGTGAGGACGCGTCGCCATTTCCTACGAGTCTTTAGGACTCTACGCATTTACTGCCGGACCCGTGGCTCATACCGTCGGGATCCGACCAGTACACGCGTGGGTCATCGGTTACTGCTGCGTGCATGGCTTGAAATCAGTGATGCCTCCACGTCTACGGACGGAGCGACCGCTCATTGACAACACTTTGAGAGAAAAGGGAGCGTTATGCGCCATACCTTGGTTTTATCCGCATTGCTGGGCACCGGCCTGTTGGCCGCCACCTCCATCAGCCAGGCCGCCAACAACAGCCTGGTATTCTGCTCCGAAGGCAGCCCCGCCGGTTTCGACACGGCGCAGTACACCACCGCGACCGACAACGACGCCGCCGAACCACTGTACAACCGGCTGGCAGAGTTTGAAAAAGGCGCGACCAACGTCGTACCGGGCCTGGCCACGAGCTGGGACATCTCCGAGGACGGCCTCAAATATACGTTTCACCTGCGCGAAGGGGTGAAGTTTCATACCACCAAATACTTCACGCCAACCCGCGACTTCAACGCCGACGACGTGCTGTTCACCTTCAATCGCATGCTCGATCCGCAACAACCTTTTCGTAAGGCTTATCCGACAGAGTTTCCGTACTTCAACGGCATGAGCCTGAACAAAAACATCGCCAAGGTCGAAAAGACCGGGCCACTGACCGTGGTCTTTACGCTCAACAGCGTGGACGCCGCGTTCATCCAGAACATCGCCATGAGCTTCGCCTCCATCCTGTCGGCTGAATACGCCGACAAGCTATTGGCCGAAGGCAAGCCGAGCGACATCAACCAGAAGCCGGTCGGCACCGGGCCGTTCGTGTTCAAGAGCTACCAGAAAGACTCGAACATCCGCTACACCGGTAACAAGCATTACTGGGCTCCTGACCGGGTCAAGCTCGACAACCTGATTTTCGCCATCAACACCGACGCCTCGGTTCGCGTGCAGAAACTCAAGGCCGGCGAGTGCCAGATCACCCTGCATCCGCGCCCTGCCGATGTGCCCGCACTGAAGAACGACACGGCCCTGCAACTGATCGAGAAGCCTGGTTTCAACCTCGGCTACATCGCCTACAACGTGCGCCACAAGCCGTTCGACCAGCTCGAAGTGCGCCAGGCGCTGGACATGGCGGTGAACAAACAGGGCATTCTCAACGCCGTTTACCAAGGTGCGGGGCAACTGGCGGTCAACGCCATGCCGCCGACCCAATGGTCCTACGACGACACGATCAAGGACGCCGCCTACAACCCGGAAAAAGCCAGGGAATTGCTCAAGGCCGCCGGCGTCAAGGAAGGCACTGAAATCACCCTCTGGGCCATGCCGGTCCAGCGTCCGTACAACCCCAACGCCAAGTTGATGGCCGAAATGCTCCAGGCTGACTGGGCGAAGATCGGTCTCAAGGTCAAGATCGTCAGCTATGAGTGGGGCGAGTACATCAAGCGCACCAAAAATGGCGAGCACGACATCAGCCTGATCGGCTGGACCGGTGACAATGGTGATCCGGACAACTGGCTGGGCACGCTATACAGCTGCGATGCCATTGGCGGTAACAACTACTCGATGTGGTGTGATCCGGCTTACGACAAGCTGATCAAGCAGGCCAAGGTCGTCACCGACCGTGACCAGCGCACCCTGCTCTACAAACAGGCGCAGCAGTACCTCAAGCAGCAGGTGCCGATCACGCCAGTCGCCCACTCAACGGTCAACCAGCCGCTGAGCGCCAAAATCGAAGGGTTCAAGGTGAGCCCGTTCGGTCGCAACGTGTTCTCGGGTGTCAGCATAGAAAAATAACCGATTAGCCAGAAATGCCGGGGGGCGGATTTTCCGCCCTCACGCAGACGCTTTGCCGTCTTTTGCCAATTTGGCCGACAGCAAACGTTTGCGATGCCATGAATGAGTTCTAAACCAATAGCCGGATCACAAAAAAAGACCGGTATAAAAAAAGAAAGTAAGGAGCTTTACCCATGAAACTGAGCAGCACCGCGTTATTGGCCTTGGCCATAAGCAGCGTAACCGCCACGGCTTACGCAGAAACCCAAAGCCAGGCTTTCACCCCGGTTACCGTGAACGAGAAGAACGCCCAGAGCGAAGCCACCGGTTTTGTCGAAGGCCAGTCGATCACCGGCACCACGCGTAACTGGTACGCCAACGAGCAACTGAAACGTGGTGCAAAATTCAAATACAACGATCACGGCACGCTGACCAATACCGATCGTCGTATCAACTGGGTCCAGGGCACTATCGTCAAATACAACTCGGGCTTCACCGAAGGGACTGTCGGTTTCAGCACCGAAGTGGCGGCCTACAACGCCATCGCACTGGACCGGGATCGTAAAGACCTGGCCTCCGGCAACGGTGGCGCACCGGGCACTCGTCCAAGCGCAGGCAACAACCGTACCCTGACCAAAGAAGGCGGCGACGCTCAAGGCCAGTGGAGCAAAGTGGGCCTGGCCAACGTCAAGGCCCGTGTCTCCAACACCACCCTGACCGCCGGCCGCATGAACTTCAGCAGCCCGATGGTCGACGTGATCGGTAACCGCGCACTGCCTTCGAGTTTCGAAGGTGTGGCCATCCACAGCGAAGAGCTGAACAACCTGGCCTTCGACCTGGCCACCTTCGACCGCAACTCACCGCGTACCGAAGAAAGCCAGCGTAAATTCCGCACCGAATACGCCAACGGCATCGTCGAGACCGATCACGTCTACACCGGCGGCCTGACCTACACCCCATTTGCCAGCCTGACCACCAGCCTCTGGGCGACCCAGGCGGAAGATATCTGGAACCAGTACTACTTCGGCGCTTCCCACGTTCTGGGCGACAGCCAGGTACTGAGCCTGACCACCGGCCTGAACTACTACAAAACCCAGGACACCGGTAAGGCCCTGATCGGCACTATCGACAACGACACCTACTCCCTGTCGTTCGGCCTGACCCACCAGGCCCACACCCTGACCCTCTCGTACCAGGAAGTGAACGGCAACGAGTACTTCGACTACCTGCACGAAACCAACGGCATCTACCTGGCCAACTCCCTGCTGTCGGACTTCAACGGCCCGAACGAAAAATCGTTCCAGGTTGCCTACGGTCTGAACATGGCCGAATACGGCGTGCCAGGCCTGAAGTTCAACATCTACCAGGCGCGCGGCTGGGGTATCGACGGCACTCACTACACCGGCAACGGCGGCGTGCCCGGCAAGGGTTACGACGGCATCCAGTCCCAGGATGGCGAACACCACTATGAATACGGCATCGGCGCAACCTACGCCGTGCAGAGTGGCCCGCTCAAGGCCACCACGATCCGCGGTACCTACACCGCTCACCGTGCCAGCGAAAACCAGGCTGACGGCAGCATCAACGAGTTCCGTCTCGTGACCACGGTTCCGTTCAACATCCTGTAATGCTCGCGCCTGACGGCTGATTCAATGACGAATCGGCCGTTCGGCTTTTGTCCTTTAACTGATTGCAGAGGGTTCTTGATGAAAATGCTTCCCCTACGTGCGGCCATCGCGGCCGCGTTGCTCAGTGTCGCTGTCGGCGTCTCGGCCAAACCCTTGGTGGTTTGCACCGAAAACAGCCCCGAAGGCTTCGACATGGTCCAGTACACGACTGCAGTCACAGCCGACGCCGTGGCCGAAACCATCTTCAATCGCCTGGCGGACTTCAAGCCCGGCACCACTGATGTGATTCCGGCACTGGCCGAATCCTGGGACATCAGCGAGGACGGTCTGACGTACACGTTCCACCTGCGTAAAGGCGTCAAGTTCCACACCACCGAATACTTCAAGCCGACCCGCGACATGAATGCCGACGACGTGGTCTGGAGCTTCCAGCGTCAGCTGGACCCGAACCACCCATGGCACAAGCTGTCGAGCGTAGGCTTCCCGTACTTTGAAAGCATGGGCTTCAAGGAACTGCTGAAAAGCGTCGAGAAAGTCGACGACAACACGGTCAAGTTCACCCTGACTCGCCGCGAAGCGCCGTTCCTGGCCGATATCGCCATGGCGTTTTCTTCGATCTACTCCGCCGAATACGCCGACCAGTTGCTCAAGGCCGGCAAAACCGGCGATCTGAACAACAAGCCCGTCGGCACCGGCCCGTTCGTCTTCCAGCGCTACAACAAGGATGCCCAGGTTCGTTTCAAGGCCAACCCGGATTACTTCCGTGGCAAGGCACCGGCTGACTCATTGATCTTCGCCATCGCCACCGACAACAACGTGCGCCTGCAGAAGCTCAAGGCCAACGAATGCCAGGTCGCGCTGTACCCGAAACCGGACGACATCCAGAGCATCAGGAAAGACACCAAGCTCAAAGTCGACGAACTGAACGCGATGACCGTTGCGTACATCGCCATCAACACCACTCACAAATACCTGAGCGACGTGCGTGTGCGTAAAGCCATCGACATCGCCTTCGACAAGGAAGCAGCCGTCAACGCGCTGTTCGGCAAAGGCAATGCGACCGCGGCGGTCAACCCGTTCCCGGACACTCTGCTGGGCTACAACCACGACCTGAAGAACCCGCCCCGTGACCTGGACAAGGCCCGCGCCCTGCTCAAGGAAGCCGGCGTACCGGAAGGCACGGTATTCACCCTGTTCACCCGTAACGGCGGTGGTGCCACCAACCCGAACCCGATGCTTGGCGCGCAGATGATGCAAGCCGACCTGGCCAAGGTCGGGATCAAGATCGACATCCGCGTGATGGAATGGGGCGAAATGCTCAAACGCGCCAAAAACGGCGAGCACGACATGGTTTCCGCCGGATGGGCGGGCGATAACGGCGACCCGGATAACTTCCTTACGCCTATGCTCAGTTGTGAAGCGGCCAAGAACGGAGAAAACTACGCACGCTGGTGCAATGACAAGTTCCAGGCGCTGATCGATCAGGCCCGGGAAAAAACCGACCCGGCCGAACGTGCAGCGCTCTACGAGCAGGCCCAGGTTATTTTTAACCAGGACCAGCCATGGATCAGCATGGCGCACACTAGAATGTTTACCGCAATGCGCAACAACGTAGAGGGCTATCACATTAGCCCCCTCACCACGAACAACTTCGCCACCACCCAGGTGAAGTAGATAAGAAAACTCCCGGCATTCCTGACGCAGGGATGCCGGGCACGCCTAACCGGCTGATGAGGTACACCTTACGATGTTTAGTTTTATTGCCCGCCGACTGGGGTTACTGATCCCCACGTTTTTCGGCATCACCTTGCTGACATTCGCGTTGATTCGCATGATCCCTGGCGACCCCGTGGAAGTCATGATGGGCGAACGCAGAGTCGACCCGGAAATGCACGCTCAGGCAATGGAACGCCTAGGTCTGAACAAACCCCTGTATGCCCAGTACCTGGATTACATCGGCAAACTGGCCCACGGCGACCTCGGGGAATCCCTGCGTACCCGTGAAAGCGTCTGGAACGAATTCACTTCCCTGTTCCCTGCGACCCTGGAGCTGTCCATGGCCGCCCTGCTGTTCGCCGGCATCCTGGGCCTTCTGGCCGGGGTGATCGCGGCACTCAAGCGAGGGTCCCTGTTCGACCATGGGGTGATGGGTGTCTCCCTGGCGGGATACTCGATGCCGATCTTCTGGTGGGGCCTGATCCTGATCATGTTCTTCTCGGTGAGCCTGGGCTGGACCCCGGTATCCGGACGGATCGACCTGCTCTACGACATCGAGCCACGCACCGGCTTCATGCTGATCGATACGCTGCTGGCCAACGAGCCGGACGCCTTCTTCGACGCCCTGCACCACCTGATCCTGCCGGCCATCGTGCTAGGGACCATCCCGCTGGCGGTGATCGCACGGATGACCCGCTCCTCGATGCTCGAAGTACTGCGTGAAGACTACATCCGCACCGCCAAGGCCAAGGGCCTGTCGCCGTCGCGCGTGGTGTTCGTGCACGGCCTGCGTAACGCGCTGATTCCGGTACTGACCGTGGTCGGCCTGCAAGTCGGCACCCTGCTGGCCGGTGCGGTCCTGACCGAAACCATCTTCTCGTGGCCCGGCATCGGCAAATGGCTGATCGAAGCCATTGGCGCCCGAGACTATCCCGTCGTGCAAAACGGCATCCTGTTAATCGCCTGCCTGGTGATTCTGGTCAACTTCGTAGTGGACATCCTCTACGGCTTTGCCAACCCACGCATCCGTCATCAGCGCTGAGATCATGACCATGACCACTCCAATTCCATCGGTAGCAGTCGATCAAAGCCTGCTGTACCCGTCTCCGTACAAAGAATTCTGGCAAGCGTTCTCCAAGAACAAAGGCGCCGTCGCCGGCCTGATGTTCATGCTGCTGGTGATTTTCTGCGCCATCTTCGCCCCGTGGGTCGCCCCCCACAACCCGAGCGAGCAGTACCGCGATTTCCTGCTGACCCCGCCGGCCTGGCTGGAAGGTGGGCAACTGCAGTTCCTGCTCGGTACCGATGAACTGGGTCGCGACCTGCTGTCGCGCCTGATTACCGGCTCGCGCCTGTCGCTGCTGATCGGCTTGTCGTCGGTGGTGATGTCGCTGATCCCGGGGATCCTGCTGGGTCTGTTCGCCGGGTTCTTCCCGCGCGTGCTCGGCCCGACCATCATGCGCCTGATGGACATCATGCTGGCCCTGCCGTCCCTGCTGCTGGCCGTGGCGATCGTCGCCATCCTCGGCCCTGGCCTGATCAACACCGTGATCGCCATCGCCGTAGTGTCCCTGCCGTCCTACGTTCGTCTGACCCGCGCCGCGGTGATGGGCGAACTGAACCGCGACTACGTGACCGCCGCGCGCCTGGCCGGTGCCGGCCTGCCACGCCTGATGTTCGTCACCGTGCTGCCCAACTGCATGGCGCCGCTGATCGTTCAGGCCACCCTGAGCTTCTCTTCGGCGATCCTCGATGCCGCCGCACTGGGCTTCCTCGGCCTTGGCGTACAACCGCCAACGCCTGAGTGGGGCACCATGCTGGCTTCGGCCCGCGACTACATCGAACGCGCCTGGTGGGTGGTGAGCCTGCCTGGTTTGACCATTTTGCTCAGCGTGCTGGCAATCAACTTGATGGGTGACGGCCTGCGCGACGCGCTGGACCCGAAACTCAAGAACGCCGCCTGAGGAGATTCCCATGTCACTGTTAGAAATCAAGAATCTCAACGTTCGCTTCGGCGACAAGAACGCCACGCCAGTGGTCGACGGCCTCGACCTGAAAGTGGACAAGGGCGAAGTGCTGGCCATCGTTGGCGAGTCCGGTTCCGGCAAGTCCGTGACCATGATGGCGCTGATGGGCCTGATCGAGCACCCCGGCATTGTTACCGCCGACTCGCTCAGCTTTGACGGCAAGGACATGCTCAAGCTGAACAATCGCCAACGTCGGCAGATCGTCGGCAAAGACCTGTCCATGGTCTTCCAGGATCCGATGACCGCGCTGAACCCGAGCTACACCGTCGGCTTCCAGATCGAGGAAGTGCTGCGCCTGCACCTGAAAATGTCCGGCAAGGCGGCCCGCAAGCGTGCGATCGAACTGCTGGAAAAAGTTGAAATCCCGGGCGCAGCCAGTCGTATGGACGCCTACCCGCATCAATTGTCCGGCGGTATGAGCCAGCGTGTCGCGATTGCCATGGCGATTGCCGGCGAACCGAAACTGCTGATCGCCGACGAACCGACCACGGCACTCGACGTGACGATTCAGGCGCAGATCATGGACCTGCTGCTGGCGCTGCAGAAAGAGCAGAACATGGGCCTGGTGCTGATCACCCACGACCTCGCGGTCGTGGCCGAAACCGCCCAGCGCGTGTGCGTGATGTACGCCGGCCAGGCGGTCGAAGTCGGTCAGGTGCCGCAACTGTTCGACATTCCGGCCCACCCGTACAGCGAAGCGCTGCTCAAGGCGATTCCGGAACACAGCCTGGGGGCCTCGCGCCTGTCGACCCTGCCGGGCATCGTTCCCGGTCGCTACGACCGTCCGCAGGGTTGCCTGCTGTCGCCACGCTGCCCGTACGTGAAAGACAACTGCCGTCAACAACGTCCGGCCCTTGACCAGAAAAGCAACAGCCTCGCTCGCTGCTTCTACCCGCTGAACCAGGAGGTGGCGTAATGGCCGTCGTTCTTACCGCCCGCGACCTGACCCGTCACTACGAGGTGTCCCGAGGCCTGTTCAAGGGCCACGCCACCGTGCGCGCCCTCAACGGCGTGTCGTTCGAACTGGAAGCCGGCAAGACCCTCGCTGTCGTCGGTGAATCCGGTTGCGGCAAATCCACCCTGGCCCGTGCCCTGACCCTGATCGAAGAGCCGTCCTCGGGTTCCCTGAAAATCGCCGGCCAGGAAGTGGCAGGCGCCGACAAGGCCCAGCGCAAGCAACTGCGCAAAGACGTGCAGATGGTGTTCCAGAGCCCGTACGCCTCGTTGAACCCACGGCAGAAAGTCGGTGATCAGTTGGCCGAGCCGCTGTTGATCAACACCAACCTGAGCGCTGCGGAGCGCCGTGAGAAAGTCCAGGCGATGATGAAACAGGTGGGCTTGCGTCCCGAGCACTACCAGCGTTATCCGCACATGTTTTCCGGTGGTCAGCGCCAGCGGATCGCCCTGGCTCGCGCGATGATGCTGCAACCCAAAGTGCTGGTGGCAGACGAACCGACCTCGGCGCTGGACGTGTCGATTCAGGCACAGGTGCTCAACCTGTTCATGGATCTGCAGCAAGAGTTCAACACCGCCTACGTGTTCATCTCCCACAACCTGGCGGTGGTTCGCCACGTGGCCGACCATGTGATGGTGATGTACCTGGGTCGCCCGGTGGAAATGGGCACGAAAGAGGACATCTACTCCCGCCCCCTGCACCCCTACACCCAGGCACTGTTGTCGGCGACGCCCGCCATCCACCCGGATCCGGACAAGCCGAAAATCAAGATCGTCGGCGAGTTGCCTAACCCGCTGAACCCGCCACCGGGCTGCGCCTTCCACAAGCGCTGCCCGTATGCCACTGCGCGTTGCAGCACTGAAGAGCCGGCCCTGCGCCTGCTCGACAATCGCCAGGTGGCCTGCCACTACGCCGAGCAATTCCTCGACGGCGCGGCATAAAACTGTGGGAGCAGGCTGACTCCCATAGGGATTGAGTTGCTCAAATTCTTGAAGCGTCAACCAAACCCCTTCTCATTCGATTGCGCATCAATCGATACAGGAGGGGTTTTCTTTTGCCTGTCGAGTGGTGATTGAGCGTCGCTGTTTTGCAGAAACGCACCTGTCATTCCTGAGAGCTTCGAACGCTCAGCCGTTTTGTTTGAATCCTGTCGGTGAGTCATGAGTCGTGATGACGGGCTTGTCACGCGACTCGCGGCATAAACCCGCAAGCGTTCGAAAACTATAAGGACAGGTGAAGCTCATGGGCACTCAAGCAAAAGACGTAAACCTGCTGTACGCCGGTCAACTCGACCCGGGATTTGGTGTTTTTGGACAGATCAGACCTGACTTTCTGGCGGGCTCGGTCAGGGCCGTTGTGTTGTCGGCTGAAGGTTCCCTGACCTACGCCACTCGGCAGGGAGAGGGTTTCACTCTGTACCGCACCGATTCTGACGGTATCAAGGACAAGGTGTTTGGCAATGACGGGAACACAGGTGAGTGGCAATTCGTCAGCGGTAAAAAGGCAAGTCCGTCGCGTTTGCTACTGCAAGAGGATCGCAAGATCCTGGTGATCGGTGATACCCGGGAACCCGACGGTATTGGCCGGGCAGCACTGAGACGCTTTCATGCCAACGGCAGCCCTGACCTGGACTTCGGCAGTGTCGTCGTTCCTGTAGCACAGCATGATTATTCCCAAGTGGCATTGATCGACGGTTGCCTGCAGGGTGATGGAAAAATACTTGTGGCGTTCAGCTATTTCATCAGTGAGTCCGAAGGGTCACTGCTGGCTCGCCTGCACAATAATGGCGAACTCGATACCGGTTTCGGCAAAAGCGGTTTTGTCGAGATCGAAACCGGGGGCGACTTCATCCGGCTTTGCAGCGTTGTGATTCAAGACGGAAAAATCGTTGTTGGCGGAACCACCACATCCGGTCAGCTTGTTCTTGCACGATTTGATCTGGAGGGGAAGGTCGATAGCCAATTTGGTGTCGATGGTTTTGCCTTCCTGGCATCAACGGATGGCTCACTCAAAATGAGTCAACTCATTCAGCAGGCTGATGGGAAGCTGGTATGCGCCGGCGGTCTCAAGGAGAGCATGGGCATGGCGATGAGGTTTACCGCAGACGGTCACCCCGATAAGGAGTGGAATGGCGGGCTTCCTGTATTCACCAACACCGGTCCTGAAACATTCTGGCGATCCCTGGCCCAGCAGCCGGATGACAAGATTGTCGTGGTCGGTTACAACCGGGCACTCCATATCATCGCTGGCAGGTTGTTGCCCAATGGCGACTATGACACCCACTTCGGCGGGACGGGGTCCGGGTGGGTTTCTTTTGGTCCTTCAGGAGGATTGCCGTGGGATATGAAGGTCCAGAGCGGTGCTCGCATTATCGTTGGCGGCGAGGCTTTCATTGAAGCAGGGAATCGCGGCCCGGTCGTCTACGGGCTCCAGGCCTGATCCCGTTCTCGACGGCGCGGCATAAAAACAGTGGGAGCGGGCTTGCTCGCGAATGCGATCTGCCATTCAAAATTAATGCTGACTGACACACCGCTTTCGCGAGCAAGCCCGCTCCCACAGGGTTGGAGTTGTAACCCAACCCCTTCTACCGCTCGCCATCGAGCGATTACGTCTGGCTATCGCCCTCTTCTTCATCGGAGTCCGGCTCGTCGGTGGTCGAGTCATCGTCGTTGTCAGCACCACCCTGCCCCTGATCTCCCGGTTCCGATTCGGATTTGGCGAGCATCAACCCCGCGTATCCCGCTTGCCCGCTCGAAGCCTGCTCCCCGTGATCGATGCACTCGGCCCACGCCGTCGACGTTCCGAGCGATAGCATCACCAACACCTTCAACAGCAGTAAAACGCGAAACAACCTGTTCATAGCCGATTCCTTCCTTTCGTGGAGTGCCTGTCTGGCGCTGAGTGAAATCTAGTTCCGATCAGCCGGGTTCTCCAGATTGGACGCTGACGAGCGAGCAGAAATGCACTCGGCAGAAAGACCGGTTTCAAATATACCCCATAGCCGGATCAACTAAGCGAAACCGTTCGGCCAGGTTGCCCCTCAAGCTTGTCTGGAGCGCGAGGACGGGTGGCCTGATAAATCATGGGTATGGACAGCAGCGCCAGTGCCGCACTGGCCAGCCACACACTGTGCCCGCCAAAGTGGCCGTACAACTGACCGCCAAGCATGGGCGACAACAGTGCACTCGCACTCCAGCTCATGAAAAACACGCCAAAGTACTGCCCGCTTTTTCCACGTTGCGCATGCTGCATGACCCGTGCATTCAGTGGCGGCATGAACAGCGCCTCGCCCAATGTCCAGACCACCGTCGACAGACAGGCATAGAGCAGCCCGGAACCCAACGGCAACATACCGAGCCCACAGGCCAGCAACAGACTGCCCGCCACCAGTTGGCGACGCGTACCCCAGCGTTCGCCCCAATGGGTCAACGGAATCTGTAACGACACCACCAATACGGCATTCAATGCGAACTGCCAGCCGATCGCTTCGGTGCTCAGGCGATAGTAATCACGCAGGTAGTTACCCAGCGTGCTGTACACCGTGTCGAATGCCATCCCGAGCAAGAACGTCGTCGCCAGTAACCAGAGAAAGGGTTTGTCGCGATACGGCACGCGTGAGCCTGAGCCGGTATCAGGTTTCTCGTCAGGCACCAGCACCGGTCGGCGCCATGTCGTGCGGACAAACCAGAGCAAGGCCAGCAGGGTCATGGCTGCGCTGGCGAAGAACACCCAGCGAAAATCGGTCTGCGCCAAAACGCCGCCGGCCACCCCGGCAGCGGCCATTCCGAGGTTCCGGGCTACCCGGCTCAAGGCCTGTGCCCGGGAACGCTGCGCAACCTCGCAATACTCCATGATCAGCCGCTGATGCAGCGTACGGATCGCCCCGTCGACGGCCCCGCTGAGCAACAGCAGCCCGCCCAGCAACGGCACCTGCGTGACCAGCCCGAGCAGGATCAGCACCCACATCGACACAAAGAACAACGCCGCGGTGAGCCGTGCCGTGCGCACATGGTCACTGAGCAAACCACCGAGCATCGAGCCGATCAGCAATCCAGCGCCATAGGCTGACAACAGCCAGCCAACGGTTTCAATTGCCAGCCCCAGCTCCTGACGCAGGTACAGCGCCATGAACAACTTGACCATGCTGCTCAGTCGATTGATGAACAACAGCGCCGCGAGCACCCAGGCCATCACGCCGAAATAGCCGTCCAGCCTCAGCCGATGAGTCAGCCGATGCGTCATTCCCTTGATCATCAAGATGGCCGCTGATTGCGAAATGTGTCTTGAACACTAAACGCCAACGACTGACTTGTCGCGGGCAAATCTCCCCATAGGAGAAAAGCAGAGGCGGGCTACAAACGGGAAGGAAAAGACCTACACAATCGCCTCCAGCGCAAAAATCAATCCAAAAAAAACCCACTGTTTTCACAGTGGGCTTTCGGGTGTCGCCATTGAGCGCTTAGTGATGCTCGCGGGTCGCACGGAATTTCACGTCCGGCCATCGCTCTTCCATCAGTGCCAGGTTGACCCGCGTAGGCGCGAGGTAGGTCAGGTGACCGCCGCCGTCCAGTGCCAGGTTTTCCACAGCCTTGTTGGAGAATTCCTCAAGCTTCTTCTTGTCGCTGCATTCGATCCAGCGCGCGGAATAAACAGTGATCGGCTCGTAGGAGCACTCGACCTTGTATTCCTCTTTCAAACGGCTGGCGACCACATCGAACTGCAGCACACCGACGGCGCCTAGGATGATGTCGTTACTGCGTTCCGGGAAGAACACCTGGGTCGCGCCTTCTTCGGCCAACTGCTGCAAGCCCTGGCGCAGTTGCTTGGATTTCAGCGGATCCTTCAGGCGCACGCGGCGGAACAGTTCCGGGGCGAAGTGCGGGATGCCGGTGAAGCCCAGGACTTCGCCTTCGCTGAAGGTGTCGCCGATCTGGATGGTGCCGTGGTTGTGCAGGCCGATGATGTCGCCGGCAAACGCCTCTTCCAGTTGCTCACGCTCGGAGGAGAAGAAGGTCAGCGCGTCGCCGATCCGCACGTCCTTGCCGGTGCGCACATGGCGCATCTTCATGCCTTTTTCGTACTTGCCGGAGCAGATACGCATGAAGGCGATGCGGTCGCGGTGTTTAGGGTCCATGTTCGCCTGGATCTTGAAGATGAAGCCCGAGAACTTCTCTTCCACCGGCTCCACGGTGCGCTCGTTGGCCACCCGGGCCAGCGGGCGCGGGGCCCAATCAACGACGGCGTCGAGGACATGGTCGACACCGAAGTTGCCCAGCGCCGTACCGAAGAACACCGGGGTCAACTGACCGTCGAGGAATTCCTGCTGGTTGAACTCGTGGCAGGCGCCCTGCACCAGCTCAAGCTGTTCGAGGAAACGCTCGTACTCGTCACCCAGGTGCGCACGGGCTTCATCGGAGTCGAGCTTCTCGATGATCTTGGTTTCGGTGCGCTCATGGCCGTGACCGGCGGTGTACACGATGATGTAGTCGTCGGCGAGGTGATACACGCCTTTGAAGTCACGGTAGCAACCGATCGGCCAGGTGATCGGCGCGGCCTTGATCTTGAGGACGGCTTCGATTTCGTCGAGCAGTTCGATCGGGTCGCGGATATCACGGTCGAGTTTGTTGATGAAGCTGACGATCGGCGTGTCACGCAGACGGCAGACGTCCATCAGGGCGATGGTACGTGGCTCTACACCTTTACCACCGTCGAGGACCATCAACGCCGAGTCCACCGCCGTCAGGGTGCGGTAGGTATCTTCGGAGAAGTCTTCGTGGCCCGGAGTGTCGAGCAGGTTGATCATGTGCTCGCGATACGGGAACTGCATGACCGACGTGGTAATGGAAATACCACGCTGCTTTTCCATTTCCATCCAGTCGGAGGTGGCATGGCGGTCGGATTTACGAGATTTCACCGTACCGGCTACCGCGATCGCCTTGCCCATCAGCAAGAGTTTCTCGGTGATGGTGGTCTTACCGGCATCGGGGTGGGAAATAATGGCGAAAGTGCGGCGTTTCGCGACTTCGGCGGCCTGTTTGGTCATGGGAAATCG
>Ga0209050_1001693_pt1 | contig 22088 bp, 20 predicted proteins | sample Araplavi_mTSA_r2_FD_184276 | JGI IMG/M metagenome (GOLD analysis project Ga0209050, IMG submission 184276) | Arabidopsis root microbial communities from North Carolina, USA - plate scrape MF_Cvi_mTSA_r2 (SPAdes) (version 2) | ecosystem: Host-associated > Plants > Roots > Endosphere | place: USA... | reverse complement strand
TTCCGGCCAGACCCCTGGCATCATCTACGGTGGCACCGAAGCCCCTGTGACCATCGCCCTGGACCACAACGCACTGTTCCACGCGCTGAAAAAAGAAGCTTTCCACTCGTCCATCCTGGACATGGAAATCGACGGCGCCGTACAGAAAGTGCTGCTGCGTGACTTCCAGATGCACGCGTTCAAGCAACTGGTCCTGCACGCTGACTTCCAGCGCGTTGACGCCAACAAGCCACTGCACGTGAAAGTTGCCCTGCACTTCGAAAACGCCGACGTGTCCCCAGCTGTGAAGCTGCACTCCGCAACCATCAGCCACGTAGCCAACGAGATCGAAATCTCCTGCCTGCCAGCTGACCTGCCAGAGTTCCTGACCGTTGACCTGTCCAAGATGGACGTGGGCCAGTCGATCCACGCTTCCGAACTGAAGCTGCCAAAAGGCGTGACCATCGTGACCCACGGTTCCGACGCGACCGTTGCTACCGCATCCGTGCCAGCCGGCGCTGTTGCTGCCGAAGCCGCTGCTGCCAAAGAGTAATTCTCTTTTGCCGCAATGAAGAACCCCGCCTCGGCGGGGTTTTTTGTTTTCCCGGTCCAGCCGCGTTCAGGCAGGCCGGGTCCTGGAGGGCCAGGTGAAATAGGACTTGGCGATATAGCCCCAAGGCACCGCAATCATCGCCAGCAGCACGCCGAGGAAAGCATAGGTCGTGCTTTCCGCGGGCGAGCCCGCCAATTCGCCGCGCGACCACAGCGGATAGGCAACGATCGCCAGCCACATCACCTTGTAGAGGATCTCGAGCAGGATGATCGGCAGCATCTTCACCGGCCGCAGCAGGCCAAGGCCGGCCAGCGTGGCAAATGCCGTCCAGACAGTCCATGCCACGGCCTGGTTCGGCTCCCACTGGCCCTGATGGGTCAGGATTTCAGTCCAGGTGGTTTGGCCCAGCATGAAGAACATCAGCGCGTAGAGCAGGCGCAGCAGGTAGATGTTGATGCGCATGACGCCTTCATGCCGCGGATCGCGCTGCCACAGGCGGGCCAGCATCAGCCCACTTCTTTCAGCATGGTTTCGACTTCGGCCAGGCGGCCGTTCATGTTTGCCAGCGTGGCTTGCATGGCGGCCAGGGCAGCGGCGTTTTCGGCCTGGGCGGCAGCCGCCTGCGCGGCCAGTTGGCGGTAAGCCTCGGCGCCGGCGGCTTCGGCGCGCGCCTTGTGCGCGGCGGACCAGTACTTCAGGCCAAAGACAAGCAGCACAGTGGCCAATGGCAGGCCCAGGGTCAGCAGGTAAATATGTTCGGACATACGGTCATTCCCCTTCCAGGTTGAGATGTTTGGCGGCTTCCGCAATCGCAGCGGGATCGAGCGTCAGGCAGAAATCCGCCACTTCGAAGTAGTTCAGCGCCTTGCCGTCGCTGGAAAGCTCGTGCTGGCTGGTGACCAGGCCGGCCGCCTCCAGCTTGGCAAGGTGCAGGTGCAGCAGCGGGCGGCTGATGCCCACGTCGCGCGCCAGTTGGCTGACGTAGTTGCGGCCCTCCGTCTTCAATGCAGCGATGATGCGCAAGCGGTGCGGATTGGCGAGCGCTTCAAGCACTGGCAGCAGCTTCGGCATCCCGCTCACTTCAGCAGCAGGCGGCAGTTTGCGCTGACCGATTCTGTCGCCATCGCCCCTTTTTCGCCGCGCGCGGCCTGCATGCATTGGGCGAAGGCTTCTTCCTTGGTTTTGGGACGCTCGCATTGTTCGGCCAGCAGCGTGTTCTGGGCGATCAGCATCCTGTTTTGTTCAAGCAACTGGTCGATCCGCTCCTTGTCCGTCATGGGAGCGTCAGCGGCCAAGGCTGGCCCGGCCAGGACTGCGGCCAACGTCAGGGTAGTCAGGTATTTCATGGCACGTCCTTTCTGTTTTAAATTAAAGACACGTGTAATAAATATCTTACAGGTGGAATCTGTTGTCAAGTGTTCTATGCTGAAATGATTTTTCACCACGGGAGGACGATCCAATGAAAACGCAACTAGCAGGGGTATTGGTGCTGGCCGCCTTATCCGCAGTGCCGGCGTTTGGGGCCGACGCCAAGGCCGATGTCGCGGCGATCAAGGCGGTCGACCAGCACTGGCTGAAAGCCTTTGCGGCCGCCGATGGCGATGGCCTGGCCAGGCTGTACGATGAAAACGCGGTGCTGATGCCGCCCGGCGCGCCGGCCGTCACGGGCCGTGCCGCCATCCGCGAATTCCTGTTGAAGGAAGCGCAGGGCGCCAGCAAGGCCGGCATGGTGTTCAGCTTTGGCGAGAAATCCGATGGCGGTGCAAGCGGCAACCTGGGCTGGTCGTCCGGCACCTATGCCGTGAAGGACAAGGACGGCAAGGTGGTCGAGACCGGCAAGTACCTGTCGGTGGACAGGAAGGTCAACGGCAAGTGGATGTACTGGCGCGATACCTGGAACGCTGACAGCGCACCGTCGAAATAGTTCCACCCGGACGTGTGCGCCAGCTCAAGGCGCAACGCGCGAGAATGGCAAACAATGGTGGCTTGCCGACAGCGGGAAGCCGCCATGGAACAGCTGACCCCGGATGACCGGATTGGCGCACAGGAGAAAGCCTTGGATGCCGTCAATTGCGAACTGGCCTTGCTGCGACAGCACATGGATGCGCGGTTCGCCAGCATGCAGGCATCCATGGATGCACAGTTCGCCAGCATACAGGCATCCATGGCTGCACAGTTCGCCAGCATGCGCCAATATGTTGATGATGGCTCAGCGAATCTCCGTTTCGAAATGCAGCTTTACACGCGGGATGAGATCGCCAAGGCTGTGGCGCCGCTGCAGGCCCAGATCGATGCGCTGCGCGACCACGTCGACCGCATCAGCCGCTGGGGATTCGGCATGATGACGATGATCCTGCTAGGCGAACTGGCCTTGCTGGCGCGTGGGCTGCTCGGCTGAGGGCACGGGTATAATCTGCGGTTTTGCACTCGCTACCGCAAGACCATGCCCATTCGCCTGATCGTTGGCCTCGGCAATCCCGGCGCCGAATACGAACAAACCCGCCACAACGCCGGCTTCTGGCTGGTGGACAATCTCGCCAATTCGCTGCCCAACGCGCGCCTGCAGCGCGAGACTGGCTTCAACGCCATGGTGGCCAAGACCATCATCGGCGGCAACCAGCTCTGGCTGCTGGAGCCGCAGACGTATATGAACCGCTCCGGCCAGTCGGTCGGCGCCATCGCGCGTTTCTACAAGATCCAGCCGGACGAGGTACTGGTGGTGCACGATGAACTGGATTTGCCACCCGGCGCCGCCAAGCTGAAGAAGGGCGGTTCATCGGGCGGCCACAATGGCCTGAAGGACATCACTTCCGCGCTGGGCACCCAGGACTACTGGCGCCTGCGCATCGGCATCGGCCACCCGCGCACGCTGAACCTGAACCAGCCGGTGGCCGATTTCGTGCTGCACCGCCCGCGCCGCGAAGAGCAGTTGCTGATCGACGAAGCGATCGAAAAAGCCCTGCGCATCATTCCCATCGCCGTCGCCGGCGACTTCACCAAGGCGACGATGGAACTGCACACCAACTAAGTGCTGCTGCCCGCCTGCCGCAGCAGGCGCCACACCATCCCCGCCACAATCGCCACTCCCAGTACCAGCACGCCCCACAGGATCATGAGGCGGTTCTGGGCTGCGCTGGTGTCGGCGCTGGCGCGTTTGGCGGCACTGGCCAGTGCTTCGAGCTGCTGTTGCGCGGGGCCGGCGCCAGCGCGATCGAGCGCGCGCAATTCTGCCTGCGTGAAGCCGGGCGCCACGTCGTTGATATCGCGCGCTGCCGGGGCGGCTTTGTCGCGCCCGACAGCCAGCTTGTAAGGCGGCGTGCCGCCGGCAACGAACACCAGCGTGGCCGGCACCCAGCTGACGCGCAGCGCGGGCTCGACCGGCGGCGGCTGGTCAAAGCGCAGGACCCAGCTTTCACCGATCCAGGACGGCACCGCGATGTCATCGGACAAGCGCGATCTGCCATCCTGTTCAAGGCGGTAGAACGTGGTGCGTACCACCGGCTCGAAACGAATCTGGCCGGTACGATGCACTTTGACATAGTTGCCCAGCATCGCGGGCAGCACCATATTGCCGCTGTCGAGCTGCAGCCCGACGCGTCGCGCCGTGACGCCTGGCGGCTTGCGGTACTGCAGGTCGCGCGGATCGCGGCCCGGCTGCGGTTGCAGGAGCAGGGAATCGATTGGCGCTGCCGCCAGTCCCTGCACCGGCGATTGCGCGCTGATGCTGGCGAAGGGAAGCGGTTCGCCGCTGCGCCAGCTCAGGCGCGCATAGCGCATCGGGCGCGCCGGGAATTCCAGCCTGTCGTTGGCGAGCGTTTCAGCGCTGGCGTTGGCGAGCCAGCTCAATTCCGCCACGCCGACGGCATCCCAACGCTTCAAATCGTCGCTGGCTTCCAGCCATACCTGGCCGTTATAGGTATTGCGGCCGGGCGGCAGCGTGAAATGCAGCGCATCAACGGTTGGCGGCTCTTTCATGCCTTCCTGGCGCAAGTCGAGTACCAGTCCGGCCAGGCGTTCCTGCGCGCGGCCGGCCGGCGCCATGCCCTGTTGCGCAGGCAGGCGCACCGAGAGCACGCGGCCATCGGTCGCGGTACTCACCTCCAGGCCCGCCAAGGGGATGTCGGCGCGTTCGGCCATCAGGGGGAAGATGCGTACCGGAAGGGCGTGGTGGGTGGTGCTGGGCGCCTCATCCGGCTCGCGCAACGCGAAGGGCTGCGGCGTACCGTGGGCGTCGAACACCCGCAAGTCATTGAGGGATGCCGAGCGTGCGTTCAGGTAGACCTCGCGCGGCATCTGCAATTGGACCACGCTCGGCTTGCCGTTGACCGATAGCGGAATGAGGTGGGTGTAATCCTGCGGCAAATCGCTCACCGCAGTGGTGGCGGCAGCAGCCGCCAACAGCAATGCGTTCATGCTGCTTCCTTTTCAGTTTCGCCGCCGCGTGCGGACGGGTAGGGCGCGAGGTAACCGATACCGACCATCAGCGCGCCGACGCCGAGGAAGGACACGATGCGCTCAACGCCGCCGACATTGGACAGGTCGACCAGGAACAGCTTGGCGACCACAACGCCGAGCAGTACCGCGCCGGCAATCCACAGCTTGCGCTCCTGCTTGCGGGTAGCGAAGCGCATCAGCAGCAGCGCCGTGACGCTCCACACCAGCGACAGCATGGCCTGCACGAACTGCGATGCAAACAGGTCGTCGAAGCGGTACGGCACGCCGACGTAATGCGACACGGTGCGCAGCAGCGCCAGGTTGAACCAGGCATACGCCGCCAGCGCGGCGGCGGCCAGCAACTGCGGGCGGTGCGGCTCGAGTTTGTCCTTCAGCAGGCGGTAGCCGGCCACCGACAACAGCAGTGCGAAGATGCTGGTCAGGTCCAGCGGGTTCGCCAGCGGGATGTAGGGCAGCGGCGCCATGGCGCCGTCTTGCGTCAGGTTCCAGACCGCCACCAGCAGCAGCGACCAGCCGCAACCCAGTGGCAGCAGCACGTCGCGATACCAGGCGGCCACGGGCTTGACCGGCCAGCCGTCGGCGCGTACGCGCCGCATGACCCATGCGAGGCCGCCCATCATCAGCCAGGCCGGCAGGAAGTTGGCCCAGGCCGGATCGGCGCCGCTGCCTTCCAGGCCGCGCGAGATCCAGTAGGCGCCTACTGGCCAGATCATCAGCCATGGCCCTGCGCTGCGCAGCGTGTGCAGGACCACCAGCGGCGCCTGGCCCAGCGAGGCATCACGCATCAACCATTCGGAAAGCAGCCACAATGCTGCATAGGCGAACCACACCTCGCCGGCCGGCACCGTGATGCTGCCATACAGCGCGCCTAGCATGCCGACCGTGGTAATTCCGAACAGCAGCCATGCCGGTAGCACCGCCGCCCGCAAGGCCGGCCAGGACAGGCGCTGCGCCAGCTTGACGAACAACGGCGTGGTGGCGACGATCATCAGGTTGTAGGCGCTGGCACGTAACGGGCTATGCGGTTCAAAGTTGCCGGTGGTGGCAATTTCGTAATGGGCCAGCAGCCAGTTGGCAACGGTCGGCACGATCACCAGCAGCCACCACAAACCGGAATATGCCAGCACTGCGTTCGACCACGCCGGCGGATATTGCGGGCCGTGGCGCTTCAGCGTCCAGGCGCTGAACACGGCGCCCGCCAGCAGCATCGCGCTGCCGAGGAAAGGCGTGGCAAACAAATCCGGCGAGACTGGCGCGACGTGCCAGTTCAGTGCGAGCAGGAACGCCAGCACCAGGCCGGCCAGCAGTTGCGCGGCCAGGGCCAGTCCGCGCGCCAGCGGCCAGGCCAGGCGGCGCCCGATCAGGGCCATTACGACTGCGGCGCCGAGGGCGCTGGCAACCAGCAGGTTGGCCTGTAGCTTGCCGCTGGTACGCAGAATGACTTCGGTCCAGGCTCCGCCGACCAGCCAGAAGGCGGAACCAGCGAGGAACAGCGCGCCCAGCAGCTGCAGGCCGCCCAGTCCCTCATCGCTGGAATGGCTGCGGAAGCGCATCGCCATGATGCAGGCGCTGATTGCCAGCAGCAGGAAGCCCAGCCACAGGTTGGAGTGCATGGCAGCTTCCGGATCGAGGCCGGACACCGAGCCGATGAAGCTGGCCCACGCGCCCAGTTGCACCAGCAGGCCAAAGCCCCAGGCCAGTGGCTGGCGCTGGCGCAAGCCGATCCAGACGATGCCGGCACCCTCCAGGGCCCAGGCGGCGGAAGTCCAGCGGCCATCCAGCGCCATCGGGATGGCCAGCGTGCCGAACACCACGGCCAGCGCGGTGAAGGCATCCACCAGCAGTCCATACGTGGCGCGGCGGCGCGCCAGCGTGACTGCCAGCACGGAGTAGAACAGGCCGAGCGCGAGGGCCGAGTAGGCCATGGCGAATTCGAAGCCCTTCACCAGGCCGAATTGCAGGCTGGCGGCCAGCATCGGCGTGCCGAATACCAGCGTGCCGTCGACATAGCTTTTCAGCTTGGGTGCTTCGAGATGGGCGTATGCGACGGCGATGCCGACGTAGTACAGGAAGAACAGCGCGAGGAAGCCTTGCACCGACCAGTAGAAATCGGGCTCATAGCGCAGCACGCCCCAGGCGGTGCCGATGGCGAAGGTGAACGCGAAGCCAAGCAGGTTCAGGGCACGCCAGGAGCGCTTGAGGGCAATGGCCAGGATGCCGGCATTCAGCAGGGCGTAGTAGCTGAACAGGGCGACGTGGCTGCCTTGGCCGGTGGAAGCCAGGATTGGCGCGGCGAAGCCGCCGGTAATGCCGAAGATGGCCAGCCATTGGGCGTTCTGCAGCACGGCCAGCAGGCAGGTGCCAAGCGTCAGCAGGAACAGCATGGCGAAGGCCATGCCGCCGGGGATCAGGTGGTAGATGCGGAAGGCGCCGAATACCACCAGCATCAGCACCGCCATGCAGGTTCCCTGCAGCGGCAGGCTGACGCCCTTGTTGTTGATGCGGATACGCCAGGCCCAGGCCAGCGCGCCCAGGTCGGCCAGCACGATGCCGGCCAGGCGCAATTCGATGGGGACCGTGACGCGGGCGGCAGCATATTTCAGCAGGAAGCTGACGCCGATGAAGAGGATCAGGAGGCCGACCTTCGCCACCAGGTTGCCTTCAAACAGCCAGTTGCGGGCGGCGGTGAACCAGGCTGGCGGTTCGCTTGGGGGCAAGCTCGGCCGCTTCGCTGAACGGACGGGGGCGCCGCGTTCCTGGGCGGCCTCCTTGGCGGCGGCCCAGGCCCGGTCGGCAGCATCGCTGGCCCTGGCAGGCGATTCCGGGCGCGCCGTTGCTGCGGGTTCGAACGGCTCGGCTGGCGCTGCCACGGCGGTTGCCGCGACCGGGGCCGGCTCCGGGGCTGGCGCCGTTGCCGGTGCCGGCGGCGGATGCACCGTGGCGCGCGCGATCAGCGGTTCGCGCTCGGCCGGCCTGGATGGCGGTGCGGAAGGAGCTGCCGGCATTTCCGGTGCGGCGGCCGCAGGCGGGGGAGCGGCGCCGTGCTTGAAGCTGGCAAGCGTGACCTCCATCGCCGCGACGTCGCGCTGCAACTGGAGGGCGTGCTCGCGTGCCTGGCGGGCGTCGCGGCGGGCCAACCAGGCCCAGCGCCCAACCACGGCCAGCACGATAAACCAAAGCAAATCCATGAATGCTCCCTATATTGTTCTCCTGGCATTATTTTCCATTGGTAACAATATTACAAGCACCGGCAATACCTGTATCGCCGATTGCCCGCAGGCGTATCAGGATCTGATCCTCCTCAAACCTCCGCTTCCGGCACCAGCATCAGCAAATCGGTCACGCCCACGTCGACGCCGGCCTGGGACAGCAAAGTCGTGGCCTGGCCGCGATGGTGGGTCTGGTGGTTAAAGAAATGCAGCAACAGCAAGCCGAGTTGCCGGTGATTGGCCTCACCGTTCATGCGGCGGTAGCTGATGACGGCATCCAGGTCGGCGTCGGCCAGTCCGGCCGTCCAGTCCAGAATCAGGCGGTCGAGCCAGGCGCGGTGCTCGCGCAGGGCGGCAAGGGAATCGAATAGCGGCTGGTCCAGCGCCGCTGGTGCCGGCAGGGCCGCCAGCGGCGCCAGCGCAGCCGCAAAGCGCGGATGATGGCCGATGCGCTTCAGCCAGATGGTGTCCGCCACGACGATATGGTTCAGGGTCGCCAGCAGCGAACCGAAGAACGCCCCGCGGTCTGCCGCCAGCTGTTCCGCCGGCAAGGCAGCGGCCGCCTCATACAGCTTGTTGTTCATCCACTCGTTGTAGCGGGCCAGCAGGGCGATATGGGCGGTAACGGGCACGGATAAGGTCTCTCTCAAGGCCGGCACGGCCGGCGGCGGTCGCGCAAGCGCAGGAAGGGCTTTTCCAAAGCCACGTGCAGCAGCCACGCTGCCGCAAAGGATAGCAGTAAATAGATGGCGAAGAACAGCAGCGGTGAGGGGGCAAGCGCCTTGGTGAGCTCCATAGCCGGAACAATCAGCGGGAAATGGGCCAGGTAAAGTGCGTACGACAGTTTGGCGATGACGCGCAAGCTTTGGGCGGAGCCGAATGCGGGCCGCAAGCGGTTGATGGACAGTCCAAACCAGACCAGGGCGGCGCTCAGGAGCGTGGCGCCCGCGATGGCGGCGCAGGTGGCCGGCCAGTTGCCGAGGCCGACCCAGTCAGCCATGCCAAGCAGGGCGACGGCGGCCGCCGCGGCAACGGCGAAGCCGCGGCCGGGCGCTCGCGCAGTGCGCAGCCGCGGCCCGCCATGCAGGAGAGCCACCAGCACGCCGGCCAGGATGGCCAGCAGCGCGTGGTGGAAAGGCGCCCGGACGGTCCAGAAGAACGTCGAATAACCTGCTCCCGCCATGCTGGCAGCGGCCTGCTGCATCGACCAGGCGATGGCCGCCATCGCAAGCAGTAGCACTGCCGTTGCCCAGCCGCGTCCCAGGCGCAACAGGAAGCAAAGCAGCAATGGCGCCAGCAGGTAGAATTTTTCTTCCACCGCGAGCGACCACAGCGTGACCATCACATCCGAGCCCAGATAATCCTGCAGGAACAGCAAATGCGTCATGAATGAAAGCTGCGAATAGCCGGCGCCGACGCCCCATGGCGCCGCACACCAGGTCAGCACGATCACGCCCCAGTACAGCGGCAAGGTGCGGAAAATCCGGCGGCGATAGAAGCTGGCAATACTGGCGCGGTTGACCGGCGCCGCATCGGGACCGGCAAAATGCGTGGCGATCAGGAAGCCGCTCAGCACAAAAAACAGGTCGACGCCCAGCCAGCCATTGAATGCCAGTGCTGCCAGTGGCCCGTTGCCCAGGTTGCCCCATTGTTCCTGCGCCGCTACCGCCCAGTGCCGCAGCAGCACCAGGACGATGGCGCAAGCCCGCAGGGCGTCCAGCACCGGGTAGCGGCCGGGCGCGCCGGCCGTTGCTGCCAGCCAGTGCCTCAGGCGATATGCAGGGATGCCTGCACGGCCGGCTTGCGCAGCTTCCATATCAGCGAATCGACAATGTAGTGGTGGAAGTTGAGCACCTGGTAGCAGATCAGCACCAGCGGCACCGTCGTGTACTGCGTGAACCAGGCGCTTGCGGCGTCCAGGCCGCCATACACCACGCCGGTAATGGCCAGGCAGGCCAGCAGGTAGATCGGCCAGTTGCGCCCCTGGCTCAGCCAGGAAATCGCCAATTGTTCGCGCTCGACGCCGCCTTTGAAGCGGTTCGAATTGAACAGCCAGACAAACGCAATATATTGCGCGTTATGCCAGACATTGATCACGATCCAGCCCTGGGTGATATCGCTGATTGCGGCATACGCCACCACATAAATCACGTAGTGCGAGCACAGGTAGGCGAAATGCAGCCCGCCCAGGGTGCCGGCACGCAGCGCGCGCACCTGGTTGACCAGCCACCAGGCAAGGCAGGCGCCGGCAGTTGCCAGCGCTGCGTGCGCCAGCCACATTGGTACGGGCAGCTTCCAGACCTCGACGCCGAGGAACACCGAGTCGGGACGCGCGCTCAATGCCATGAAGGCCGCCACCGGTACCAGGTAGAACGTCAGGCGGTTGAAAGCGGGATGGCCGCCCTGCGCGCTACGGGTTTTCATGCCATAGGCCTTGTTGATGCCTTCGCTCTGGCGCGTGTAATGGTAGAACTGCCAGTGCATGTAGACGGTAGTGATGGCGGCGACGCCGCCGGCAGCATCGAGTGCCAGCACCGCGGCAATCACAGCCAGGGGCAGCGGCAACAGCAGCGCCCAATGCTGGCGTGCCGACTTCAGGTCGAACAGCAGGCGGGTATAGGTGGAGATCACATGGTGGTAGCCGAGCAAAGCCAGGTCCAGGGTGAGGACCAGCAACAGGAAATCAGGGCGGTTGACCACCAGCGCGCCTGCCATCAGCGCCACGGCGGGAATTCCCAGCACGAACAGGCGGTCGAAGCCGGCATTTCTCATGTACACCGGGCTGGTTGCGGTAGCAGTTTGCATCGAGCGGCTTCCGAAGAAGTCAATAGAAGGGGAATTCTCCCAGAATAGTGCCTTATGGCAACAAAGTCCAGATCAAAAAAGCTGGTGCGGCACCCGCGCCACAGCCAAGTCCAGCACGGTTCTGGGGTACAATCGCTGTTTATTTTGCGGCCGTAGCCGTAGCAGAACAATATTCTTAAAGGTTTTCCATGAGTCTCAAATGCGGCATCGTCGGCCTGCCTAACGTGGGCAAGTCCACCCTCTTCAATGCACTGACCAAGGCCGGCATCGCGGCCGAGAACTACCCGTTCTGCACGATCGAGCCGAACGTCGGCGTGGTGGAAGTGCCTGATCCGCGCCTGAAGCAGCTGGCTGAAATCGTCAAGCCGGAGCGCATTCTTCCTGCCATCGTGGAATTCGTCGACATCGCCGGCCTGGTGGCGGGCGCGTCCAAGGGCGAGGGCCTGGGCAACCAGTTCCTGTCCCACATCCGCGAAACCGACGCCATCGTGAACGTCGTGCGCTGCTTCGAGGACGACAACGTGGTGCACGTGGCCGGCCGCGTATCGCCGCTGGACGACATCGAAGTGATCCAGACCGAACTGGCGCTGGCCGACCTGTCGACCGTTGAAAAGACCATCGCCCGCGAGCAGAAGAAAGCCCGTTCCGGCGACAAGGATTCGGCCAAGCTGGTGGCCCTGCTGGAAACCCTGGTGCCGCACCTGAACGAAGCCAAGCCGGTGCGCGCCATGGGCCTGGGCGCCGAAGACATGGCCCTGATCAAGCCACTGTGCCTGATCACCGCCAAGCCGGCCATGTACGTGGCCAACGTGTCCGACAGCGGCTTCACCAACAACCCGCTGCTGGACCAGCTGAGCAAATACGCCGAAGCGCAGAACGCGCCGATCGTGGCGATCTGCGCCGCCATCGAAGCGGAAATCGCCGAACTGGACGACGCCGACAAGGAAGCCTTCCTGGCCGACATGGGCATGGCCGAACCTGGCCTGGACCGCCTGATCCGTGCCGGCTTCAAGCTGCTCGGCCTGCAAACCTACTTCACCGCCGGCGTGAAGGAAGTGCGCGCCTGGACCATCCACGTGGGCGACACCGCGCCGCAAGCTGCCGGCGTGATCCACACCGACTTCGAGCGCGGCTTCATCCGTGCCCAGACCATCGCCTTTGACGACTACATCGCCTACAAAGGTGAAACCGGCGCCAAGGAAGCAGGCAAGATGCGTGCGGAAGGCAAGGAATACGTGGTCAAGGATGGCGACGTGCTGAACTTCCTGTTCAACGTCTGACGCAAGCGTCCGAAAACAAAAAAAGCCCGGTGGACTCCACCGGGCTTTTTTGTTGGGACTGGCTTGCTCAGTTCCGCTGGGATTTACGGCGAGCCACGGCGAATGCTGCCAGCGCTACTGCGAACAACGCCAGGCTGGCTGGCTCCGGGACGTCTTGTACCGGCGCTGCGCTGAAGTCAACGGTCAGGTTGGGACGGTCGCTGACGGGAGCCCAGCTGGATTCGCTGCTGACGAAATCGCTGCCGTGGAAGCCGCCCTGGTCCGAGACGGTGATCAGGATGCCGGCATATTGGCCCGCGTTGTTGACCAGGTTCTGGATGAAGGAGGTGACGTCCAGGGTATACAGCGGCTGGCCGTCCTGGGTTGCCGCCGTGCCAAGCAGGGTCGCAGTCTGGCCGCCGTCGGCATTGGTGATGCTGCCGTCGCCGCTATAGCCCCAGAAGCTGAAAGTCGCGCCGCTGACTGCGGTGCCGCGGCTCTGGATCTTGAAGGTCGCCGAGTTGATGCTGGAACCGGCGCCGATGCCGGCCAGCGAAAATTCGAGCGCGCTACGGTTGTAGAAGTCGTGGCCGAAGGTGCGCAGGTAGCCGTCGCCCGGATCGCCGGAGACGGTGAAGCTGCTGTAGTTGTTGCTGGCGTGGAACCAGTCGTCGGCTGCGGCAGTGTTGGAAATGACGCCTGCGTTGGCGGAAGCCGCGGCAAACGCGAACACAAAGCTGGAAAGCAGAGTACGGATTTTCATTTTTTCCCTAGGTTTAAAGAATTCGTGTATCTAAGCAATTCCTGTGCCAATAGGAAATTATTATTGCAATCAAGGATTTACGTTTTTCGCAATAATTTGTTTCGACAAGAATGTAAAATTTTCCGACACCACTTTAACCACGGGTGCCAGCCGCTGTGCCGCCTGTTGTATTTTGTTGCGTAGTGAAAAAGTGTGAAGTTTGTCAGCAATTGAACGGGTATGATTGACACTTTTGTCTAAAATTTAAGGATTTTTGTGTTAAAACAACTCATTCGAAGCCGGGCCTTTCTTATGGCCTGTGCCGTCCTGCTCGCCGCTTGCGGTGGCGGGGGCGGCAGCAGTAACGGCGGCGCTGGTACCAGCGGTACCGGCGGTTCGACCACCGCGGCGGCGCTGACCTTTACCCCGTCCACAGCAAGCGCCACGCTGGATGCCGGTGTGTCGGGCACGGTGGCGGTGGGCGCAAGCGTCAACCGCCCAAACGATTTCAACAGCACGGTCTATGCTTTTGTGGTCGACAAGACTGGCGTACTGTTGCCGAATGCGAACATTGTCGCCCAGTCGCCCACCCAGTATTCGGCCATCCTGCAAACCAGTGCATCGCTGGCACCGGGCTCGTATAAAGGTTTCTTTACCGTTAACCTGTGCCGCGACCAGGCCTGCAGTCAGCATTTCCCTGGGTCGCCGATGCAATTGCCGTACGATTTCACCGTGCGCGCCGCCATGCAGAAATTGGCGGCCACGCCAACGGCTTCACTTAAGCTGACTGTCAACAAGGGTTCGGCGCCACCTTCGCCGGTAACCGTGAATGTGGGCGGTACGCAGCTCAAATGGGTTGCCAGCTCGGACGCCTCCTGGATCGTACTGAAGAACGCCGGCGGTACCGGCAGCGGCAACTTTACGGTCGAATTCGATACCAGCAAGGCGGCCGAGGGTATCCAGGCGGGCTCCATTGAGGTCACCACCACAGATGGCCAGCGCGTCGTGCTTGATACCAGCCTGACCACGATTGCGCCAAGCTTCAGCGTCAGCAATACGGGCTTTGTCTTCACTGCGGTCAATGGCGCACCGATCGATCCGCAGCAGGTCAGCTTCAATCTGGATGGCGGCGGTACCTGGTCTGCGGAAAGCAATGTCGCGTGGCTGAGCGCTACGCCGACCAGCGGCACCCTGCCTGGACAGCTGGGATTGGGCGTCGATCCCGCCAAGGGTTCGCTGCCGAGCGGCCAACACACCGGTAACCTGACCCTCAAATCGCCGACCGGGAAGGATCGCAACCTGAGCGTCGAATTGAATCTCGTCAAGCCGGAATTTTACGTTCCTCCCAGCACGATCTACCTGGGCGGCGACACCGGTCGCGAGGCGCGCGTCGTTCAGGTACCGTTGCAAACCAACACCAAGTGGTACAGCTGGCCGTGGACGTTCGGCACTTTGCCGGCGTGGCTCAATGTGTCGGCACGGAGCGGTCTTGCCAGCCAGACTGCCACCGTGGTCGAATTCACTCCAAACCTGAACAACGCTCCGGTGGGCAGCTCCACCGCAGTGATCAACGCGACGCTGCAGGTTAATGGTGATACCGTAGTGAAGCCTATCACCGTGGCCATTTACCGCGACCAGCAAAAGCTCCTGCCTTCCGAAACCGGGGTGGCAATGGTCTCGATCCCTGGCTGGTCGCGACTGACCCGCACCGTGACGGTACGGGACAATTTTGCAGCCAATACTGCCTGGACGGCCAGCTCCGACCAGGCCTGGTTGAATGTCTCGCGCTCGGGCAATCAGTTGACGCTGACCGGCAACCCTGCCGCGCTTCCGAGCGATGCGACAAGCTACGCCACGGTGACCTTGTCGACCAGTGCCGTTGGCGTGAGCGCTCCGGAAGTGATCCGTGTCGCCTTGTGGAAGGGCAGCACGTCGCCATCTGCACAAACGGTGATCAACACCAACTACACCAAGGTGATCGCCGACGCGATTCGCCCGCTGGTGTATGCGCACAATGGCGGCACCACGCTGGATGTTTACAACGTCTACACCGGCCAGAAAGTGACGACTGCCGCACTGGGCGTGTCGCTGGGTGACATGGCTGTCAGCCAGAACGGCGAGCGCTTGTATGTCTATGACGCCACTAACCGCAATATTCTTGTGTTGAACGCCAATACCCTGGCAAAGCAAGGTAACCTGAGCCAGCGCAGCGACTTGGGAACATTCGGACATCTGGTGTCGGTACGTCCCAATGGTGAAGAAATCCTGATCACAAGCAAGGGCGAAGCCTTGAAGGTTTCCAATGGCCAGGCGCTGTCGATGCAAGTGGAAGGCGGCTTCATGACTGCGACCCGCGATGGCAAACGCCTGTATGTGCAGAATGAGGGCATCAGCCCGTCGACCGCGCGCGCCTACGACATCGACTTTACTGCCATCGCCGGCGGCACTCTTCACATGGCGTACGTGGGCAGCTTTAGTGGCGGAGAGAATGGCCGCGATATTGCGGCTGGCCTGGATGGCAGCCGCTTCTATACCGCCAATGGTTATCCTTACCGTTGCGCGGCAGCCAATGCCGCCAATATGGGCAGTGCCGGCACCCTGCCAGGCGGCGACTCCTATCCAAACAACGTTGAAGTTGACAGTTTTGGACGGGTGTACTGCGGCATTTCAGGCTGGTATAGCACCGCCGATGTCTGGGTGCATGACAGCAGCGGCGCGCAATTGAAGCAATTCAAATTTGCGGGCTACGCTCGCGCCCTCAGGGACAACCAGATGGTCGTATCGGCGGATGGCATGATGCTGATCGGCCTGACTGATGATCCCCTGATGGCGATCATTGCTGTCGGCCCGTAAGCTGGGCAGCTTCATGCTCGCGGATGGCTTTGGTGAAGCTGTCCATGAGCGGATTGGGCACCGCCAGCGACAGCTGGTAGTGCTCGATCTTGAATCCCTTGCCGGTGTTGACCAGCACACCGCTGGCCTGGCAAGTCCCCATCTGCGTGTTGAGCTGTTCGTCGAACCACACGTATTTCCTATCCGGCGAGAAGTAGACATTGCGCTTTTGCGCGGTGAAGCTCCACGCCTTCTTGCGGTCCCAGAAGCGCTTGGCCCAAGCCTTGAATTCCCTGTAGCTCCAGACTTCGCTCTTGTCGGTGCCGATGAACACAGCGTCCGGCGTGAACTTGTCCCAGTAGTCGGGACGCGTGTTGGCCGCGTCGTCGTGCCAGCCGTCGACGAAGGCGTTGACCTGCCGGCGGAAGTCGCCGTCCGGGTCGGCCGCCAGGGCGCTGTGCATCATGAAGGCAGTGGCGGCGGCGATCAGCAAGCGTTTCATTCGGTTGTCTCCCGGGTCAATGTTGGCGAAATAGTATAATCGTTGGATTGTGCACTATAGATAGCTACCATGGCCTCACCCAACGAAAACGCCAGCATGGCACTGTTCTGCGACTTCGAAAACGTCGCACTGGGCGTCCGCGACGCCAACTACGAGAAGTTCGACATCAAACCCGTGCTGGAACGCCTGCTGCTGAAGGGCAGCATCGTGGTCAAGAAGGCCTATTGCGACTGGGACCGCTACAAGGGCTTCAAGGCCCCGATGCACGAGGCGAACTTCGAACTGATCGAAATCCCGCACGTGCGCCTGTCCGGCAAGAATTCCGCCGACATCCGCATGGTGGTCGATGCGCTGGACCTGTGCTACACCAAGTCCCACGTCAACACTTTCGTCATCATTTCGGGCGACTCCGATTTCTCGCCGCTGGTTTCCAAGCTGCGCGAGAACGCCAAGCGCGTGATCGGCGTGGGCGTGAAGGATTCGACCTCCGACCTGCTGGTGGCCAACTGCGACGAATTCATTTTCTACGATGACCTGGTGCGCGAATCGCGCCGCCAGCGCCAGGCAACGCGCAATGACCGCGAGCAGCAGCCCAAGCGTTCGCCGGAAGAGGAAAAGCGCCGCCGCGAAGAGATGGACAAGCGCCGCAACCAGTGCGTCGAAATCGCCTACACCACCTTCGATGCGCTGGCGGCCGAACGCGGCGAGGGCAAAATCTGGGCTTCCGTGCTGAAGGAAGCGATCAAGCGCCGCAAGCCGGACTTCAGCGAGTCGTATTACGGTTTCCGTACCTTTGGCAACCTGCTGGAAGAAATGAAGGCGCGCGGCCTGCTGGAATTCGGGCGCGACGAGAAGTCGGGCGCCTACGTGTACCGCAGCAGCCAGCCGGTTGTACTGCCGGCAGGTGAAGCGCCGGCCGAGCAGGACGCCGGCATGGCCGATGCGGACGCCGTCGCAGCCGAAGCAGCGGACGGCGCTGAAGAAGCGGCTGTCACTGGCGAGGCTGGCGAAGCGCGCCGCGAGCGCGAAAGCCGGGATGGCCGCCGCAACCGCGGCAGCCGTGGCGGCCGTGGCCGCCGTGGCGAAGGTGATTCGGCAGCGGCCCCGGCGGCCGTTGCCGTCGAAGTGCCGGCCGACGCCGAAGTCGCTGCCGTGGCAGCGGTGGAAGAGGTGGCGCCGGTAGTTGACGCTGCGGCCGAAGCGCCGGCCGGGATTCCTGCCGAAGCGCCCGCCAAGCGTAGCCGTGCGGCAGCCAAAAAGCCGGCGGCCAAGAAGGCCGGCTCGCGCGGCAGCAAGGTAGCGCAGGCCGCTGCCGAAGCGGCGGAAGCGGTGCAGCAGGCGGAGGCCGTGCTGGCGTCGGCCGCGGAAGCTGCGGTGGAAGCCGAAGCGGCGGCAGTGGAAGCTTCTCCGGCCGAAGCGCCGGCGGCGGCAAAGCGCGTCAGGAAGCCTGGCACGCACAAGCCGTCCGCGCGCAGCAAGCTGCCGAAAAAGCCCAAAGCGGAAGCGTAAATGTTCCCGATTCGCCGCGCGCCGCGCGGCGATGTTTTTTCTGCCATACTCACGGGCACTATGCCCTTCATCTCCGAACTTACCCTTTACCCGATCAAGTCCTGCGCCGGCCTGTCGCTCAAGCAGGCGACACTGACCCGCGCCGGTTTGATGACCGAGCAGATCTACGACCGCGAGTGGACGCTGGTCGACGCCAGCGGCGTGGCGCTGACCCAGCGCGATCATCCGCGCATGGCGCTGATCGTGCCGCGCCTGAAGTCGGAAACCATGGAGCTGCGCGCGCCCGGCATGCTGCAGCTGGAAATCCCCCTCGGCCTGCCCGACCCGGACAGCGCACCGACGCTGCAGGTCCAGGTCTGGGAAGACACGGTGCTGGCCTACGACTGCGATGAAACCACGGCCACCTGGTTCAGCAAGTTCCTTGGTATCGAATGCCGCCTGGCGCGCTTCCACGCCAATGCCAAGCGCCTGACCAGCGGCAAGTGGACCAATGGCGAGCAGCACCCGACGCTGTTCTCGGACGGCTATCCGATCCTGGTCGTCGGCACCGGCTCGCTGCAGGACCTCAACGAAAAGCTGCAACTGCAGGGCCGCCAGCCGCTGCCGATGAACCGCTTCCGTCCCAACCTGGTGGTCGGCGACCTGGAAGCCTTCGAGGAGGACTACACCGAGGAATTCCGCATCGGCGACGCCGTGCTGAAGCCGGTCAAGCCTTGCGCGCGCTGCCCGATGCCGTCGGTCGACCAGGCCACCGGCGAATTCGGCCCCGACCCGCTGGACATCCTGCAAAGCTACCGCGCCAAAGAGGAAGTCGATGGCGGCATCTGTTTCGGCATGAATGCAATCGTAGCAACAGGCGATGGCATAAAACTATCGGTTGGCGACCCAATCGAGGTTACACTGTCGTTTTAGTAGTGAATGGCGGCAGGGCGATGGAGATCACGCAGAAAACCACGGGCAAGCAGCCCACCCAGGCGGAACTGGCAGCTGAAAACCAGTCGCTGCGCGCCCGCCTTGCGTACCTGATCGAACAGGCCGAACGCAATCATTCGATCATGATGCGCCACCAGGCGTTCGACCTGGAGATTGTCGGCGCGGCCAGTTTTCCAGAGCTGATCGGCACGATTTTCCGCACCCTGCCGGTGATTTCCGACCTGGATGCGGTGACCCTGGCGCTGGTCGACGTGGATGACGATATCCGCACCGTGATGGAAAAGCTGGGCGTCGATTTTTCCGACTTCCCCAACCTGGTGTTCGTGCCCGATATGGAAAGCCTGGCTTTCGAACTCGAAGCGGGCCAGGCGCCCAAGCCCTACCTTGGCATGTTCGATGCGAACAAGCACGGCCGCCAGTTCCCGCAGCCGGGCGCGCGCCTGCAAAGCGTGGGCGTGGTGCCGCTGATGCGCAACAAGCGGCTGATTGGCTCGCTCAACCTGGGCAGCGCCGACCCGACGCGCTTCTCGCCCAGCCTGGGCACCGATTTTGTCGAGCACATGGCGTCCATCATCGCCATCTGCCTGGAGAACGTGATCTCCAACGAAATGCTGAAGTACATGGGGCTGACCGATGCACTGACCGGCGTCTTCAACCGCCGCTACGTGGATCGCCGCCTGCTTGAAGAGATTGCGCGTGCGCGCCGCCAGTCCTATCCGGTGTCGTTCATGTATATCGACATCGATCATTTCAAGCGCGTCAACGATACCGTCGGCCACGGCGGCGGCGATGAAGTGCTGCGCGAAGTGGCCAACCGCATCAAGGCGGAGCTGCGGCTGTCGGACGCGCTGGCGCGTTTCGGCGGCGAGGAGTTCGTGGTCCTGCTGATCGATGCGGACCTGGAAAGTGCAACCTATGTCGGCGAGCGCATTCGCGCCGGGATCGCGGCCAGCATGATTGAACTGTCGCATGGCGTGAAGGTGTCGATCACCGCTTCGGTGGGGGTGTCCAGCCTGGCGCAGGTGCCCGGCGATGCGTCGCCGGAAGAACAGGCGACGCAACTGATCGAGCAGGCGGATGAGGCGCTGTACCAGGCCAAGGAAGGCGGCCGTAACCGCGTGATCCGCTACGCTGCCTGAAACCCGGTAAACCCGGGTACGACCCAAGGGTCGGACCCCGATACGCGGCCGCCGCAGGTCACGGCCAGGCTTAGGCCAGCAAATCGTTTTCCGCGCGCGCCACTTCTTCAGCCGTGCCGCGCAATACCACCACATCGCCCGCTTCCAGCGTGGTGTCGGCATCGGCTTCCAGCCGCACCTTGCCGCGGCGGATGGCGGAAATCTCGGCGCCGGTTTCGCCCAGCCCCAGCTCTTTCACGCGCTTGCCGATGCAGGACGCCTGCTCGCCCAGCGGCACTGAGTGCAGGCGCACCATTTCCGACTCCTCGCCGCTGTCGCTGGCGCCGTGGAAGTAGCCGCGCAGCGAAGCATAGCGTTCTTCGCGCGCCCGCTGCACGCGGTGCACCACGCGCCGCAGCGGCACGCCCAGCATCACCAGCGCGTGGGAAGCCAGCATCAGCGAGCCTTCCATCAGTTCCGGCACCACTTCCGCTGCGCCGGCCTCTTTCAGCCGGTCCAGGTCCGAATCGTCGTGCGAACGCACGATCACCGGCAGCTCGGGCGCCAGCTCGTGCACCAGGTGCAGCACCCTCAATGCGGAAGGCGTCGAGGCGTAGGTGATCACCACCGCCGACGCGCGCTTGATGCCGGCGGCCACCAGCGACTCGCGCCGCGCCGCGTCGCCATAAGATACGCTGGCGCCGGCGGCCTGCGCTTCCTGCACGCGCAATGGGTCGAGGTCCAGCGCCTGGTAAGGAATCTTTTCTTCGCTCAGCAGGGTGGCCAGCGACTGGCCCGAGCGGCCGAAGCCGGCCACGATCACGTGCTTTTGGGCCGACATCGTGCGCGCCGCGATATTGGTCAGGTTCAGCGACTGCATCATCCACTCGTTGGCGGAGAATTTCAGCACGATCCGGTCCGACTGTGCGATCAGGAGCGGCGCCAGCAGCATCGACAGCACCATCGAGGCCAGCACCACCTGCACCACGAAAGGGTCGACCAGCTTCATGCCGCCCACCACGTTCAGCAGCACGAAGCCGAATTCGCCCGCCTGCGCCAGCGCCAGGCCGGTGCGCATGGCAGTCGAGGTGGAGGCGCCGAACAGGCGCGCCAGGCCGGCGATCAGGGCGAACTTGAGCAGCACCGGGCCAGCCAGCAGCACCAGCACCAGCCACCAGTTTTCCAGCACCACGCGCGCATTGAGCAGCATGCCGACGGTGATGAAGAACAGGCCAAGCAGCACGTCGCGGAATGGCTTGATGTCTTCTTCCACCTGGTGCTTGTATTCGGTCTCGGAGATCAGCATGCCGGCGACGAAGGCGCCCAGCGCCATCGACAGGCCGGCCTGCTCGGTGATCCAGGCCGCGCCCAGCGTCACCAGCAGCAGGTTGAGCATGAACAATTCCTGCGAGCGGCGCAGCACGACGATGGTGAACCACTTGCGCATCACCTTCTGGCCCACGAACAGCAGCAGCAGCAGCACCACCGCCGCCTTCAGTCCGGCCAGCCCCAGGGTCTTGGGCAGGTCGGCCGGGTTCTGCGCCAGGGCCGGGATCAGGATCAGCAGCGGCACCACCGCCAGGTCCTGGAACAGCAGGATGCCGATGATCTTGCGGCCATGCTCGCTTTCCAGTTCCAGCCGTTCCGTGAGCAATTTGACCACGATGGCGGTGGACGACATGGCCAGCGCGCCGCCCAGCGCAAACGACGCCTGCCAGCCAAGCTGGATCGAGGGCGGCAGCAGGAAATGGATGAGCCAGCCGAACAGCATGGTGGCGACGATGGTCAGCCCCACCTGCGCCATGCCCAGCCCGAACACGATCGAGCGCATGGCCATCAGTTTGGGCAGGGAGAACTCGAGGCCGATCGAGAACATCAGGAACACCACCCCGAATTCGCCCAGCAGCTCGGTTGCATGGCTTTGCTCGGCCAGGCCCATGGCATGGGGGCCCAGCAGGATGCCGACGGCCAGGTAGCCCAGCATCGGCGGCAGGTGCATCATGCGGAAAGCGACTACGCCCAGGACGGCGCTGCCGAGCAGGAGAAGGGTCAGTTCAAGGGGCGAGAACATCCGTTGTTTGTTTTGTCTGGCAAGTTTTTTGCTTATCTAATTCGGCTATACTTCGGGCATGAGTGTAACCCATGAAAAAACAATGCTGAAATCTTTTGATGCCAAGACCGCAACACGTGCC
>Ga0209050_1001692_pt1 | contig 22112 bp, 21 predicted proteins | sample Araplavi_mTSA_r2_FD_184276 | JGI IMG/M metagenome (GOLD analysis project Ga0209050, IMG submission 184276) | Arabidopsis root microbial communities from North Carolina, USA - plate scrape MF_Cvi_mTSA_r2 (SPAdes) (version 2) | ecosystem: Host-associated > Plants > Roots > Endosphere | place: USA... | reverse complement strand
TTCGAGGATCTCTTTCGCTTGGCGCCCTAAGGGATTTGCACCAAGGATGATGACGGGATTTTCCATACGTATTTTGCGAGCAGCAAAGGTAGAGTCCGCCACCCTACCGAACAAGGCGGGCACATGATCTTTCTATGAAACGGGCGGCCCGGTTCACTACGGGATTTTCAATCGATATCAGCAAAACAAAAAAAGGAAGAAAGCCCACGCGATACCGCGCCAGCGTGCCATAATTGGGTGTGGACAGCGCCAGAAAAACGCACAAGAGCACCGTGTACAACAGGATCGACACCAGCAACATGCGGTGTGGCGACGCCAGTCCTTTTCGCAGGTTTGTCAAAGCGAAGGCCGCCAGGATCAGCAAGCCTACATTTTCCCAGGCCAGCATCGTCTGCAAAACATTGCCGGCTTCCCAGGGAAAGGGCCTGAAAAGTCCCGCCACCAGGGCTCGCGGCGCGTTCATCATCATCGAAGACGCCGTAGCCTGCAGGCCCGGATACTCCACCACGTCTTCCGGTTGCGAAATGGAGTGAAAGGCCTCATAGTTGGAGACAATGACCTCCAAAAAACGCTCGGGATAGAAATTCGGGTGGATGAGGGTGGCCACACAAAGCGGGACCACGAAGATCACCACCCACAACAGACCCTTCACGGCCACCGAAACCTGCAGCCGGCTGAACAGGAATTGGGCGACCAGTGCACTGGATATCACTGGAAAATAAATAGCCAGGTAATAGTATTTCAATCCCCATCCCAGCCAAAGGCAAATGCCCGTGACCCCAACTTGCCACCAGGCTACACGCTGACGTTGCCAGAGTCTTAAAAAAATGATGGTGATGTAAAAAAGGCATGCCATGGCGATCCCCTCCTTGATCAACCCCGCGCTCCAAAAAACCGCGGAAGGAAAAAAAAGCAGTCCAAACACGGCTGCGTTTCGCCACGCCGCATTCATCTGCACCAGCGCTTTCACAAACAGCCACGAAGAAAAGAACGCCACACACGAAAAGTACAACGACGTCACCCAGTAGTTGTCGTGGGTGAAGAGGTTGGCGATGCTGGTGATCTTCGCCATGAACAAGGCGCGAGGCTCTTGCAGGTTCAGATTGTTCCACACCGGGAATGATTCGTCGCCGTTCCAGAGAAATCTGAGGTAAGTGGCGGGATCGGTGCGGGCCAGTGCCGCCAGGTGTGTGCCGTCGTTGAAATAGGCCAGCGTGTCACCCAAACCATAGTGAAATTTATAGAGCGCTCCCAGGCCCATTCCTGCCAGGCATTTCACGATGAGTCCCGGCCAGAAGAACGGCTTCAAAAGGGCGGGTTCTTTTCGCCACAGGCGGAACGCCACGAAGAGCAGAAATCCTACATTGATGATGGCAAAGAAAACGTCCATTTCGTCTTGGAAAAATAAATCGCACTACCGCGCAGCACATCCCGACCGTTGTAGGCCCCTTTGTTCATGCCAGCCGTCCGGGTTTCACCAGCGATGCCCCGATGCTGCACTCCAAACACCGCCGCTTCAGGCAGAAGTTGTTGTAGAGCTCCACCAGCGCCTGCGAATCGAACGCTGTCTTGCACGCCATCCCCACGTTCTTCCATTGCTGGATGATCTGGTTGGCCTCTGCATGAACCTGCTGCAAGATAGCGACTGCCCGGTCAACATACAGGTTTTCATCTTTTGATTTTCCATAGGCCACCAGCAGCGGCGCCACGGTGTTGATGATGATGTTGCCCACGCTGGCCACGCCGATGTTGGCCACCGCTTCCTTGGAGGTCTTGAAGAACTGATAATGGCGCTGCCAGTAGCCGGATTGGGACACCGAAAAAATTTCCGCCAATTGTTTCGCGGTCTCTGCCTCCATGAGGTTGGAGAAAAGTTTGGGCCGGTGATGAATGAGGGAAGCGCATTGCGCTATTCGCAACGTCGGGAAATTCGCGGGCCTCAGGCGCATAAATTTCCATTGGGCTTTCTGCATCTGTTTCCCCCACAATTGGTATTTGTGGCAAAGTAAATCGTATTCGCGTTTCAGTTTTAAAAAGTAGTCATCGGTTTCATCGGCCTCCAAAAATCCGGCGAGTCCAAACAACAGGGCCTCGATCTGGAGGAGTTGATCGCCGTGTTTCAGCAGCAGGCGATAGGGCAACGCCCTGGCCAGTTGCTGAAAGGGATCCACGTTCACTTTAAATCCAAAATTGCGTGCGAGCCATTGGTAGCAGGTCTCTTCCCAATCGTTCCGGTTGCGTTTCAGCAGGTCGGTGATCACGGCGGTCTTGGCTTCGAGGCGATGCATGAGGGCGCGGTCCAACATAGAGATCTTCACCAGGTCCTGGACACCCGCCAGCTGGGGTGCACAGGGAATGACGCCCGGTGTTTGAAGTAGCAACCTGAAATCGGTCAGCAATTTGTGATCCACGCGGTGTTTTAGTTCCAATGCAGGCAGCGACGAGCCATCGTTTCGGATCACGGGTTTGTCGTTGCTCCACACCACATGCAGCACCACGTTTTCGTAGGCCGGATCGACGTGATGGTGATGCTCCGTCCAACTGGCAGCCTGGATATGGATCTCCACATTGCCCACCCACTCGGTGGCGCCGATCTTCAGACGGGCGTTGAAGAAGTCTGGTCCGGCGTGTATATTTTTTTGGCCGGGGTGAAAGATCTGCAAGGTGTCGCCTTGCGTGGTGCGCAGTTCGTTCTTGTCAAAATACTGGAACTGCCAGAGGTAGTGTAAGAATGATTCGGTCACAACACAACGATTTAGAAACGAGTATACTATTTTCCCGTTCCAAAAACAACGGTATGGCCACTGTTTATTTGTAGTAGTCCTGCAGGTGTCTTGCCATTTCCTCTTTCACTCTGACAGCCTCTTCGCGGGCGCGTTGCGCAAAGTCGTGACCGTTGGAGGCATAAATGATAGCGCGCGCGGAATTCACCAACAGTCCGCATTGTGCGTTCATGCCGTATCGCGACACCATTTTCAGATCGCCGCCTTGAGCGCCGATGCCCGGCACCAAAAAGAAATGTTCCGGCGCCTGGGCGCGAATGCTTTCCATTTTCTCGGCTTGCGTGGCGCCCACCACGTACATGAGTTGGTCGGGGGTAGCCCATCGCTGCGATTTCTGCAACACCTCTTCGTACAATTTGCGGCCGGTCACGACGGATTCGATCAATTGAAAATCGGAGCTTCCCGGATTGGAGGTGTGGGCCAGCAGGATCACCCACTTGTCTTTGTGCAAGAACGGCTTCACGGAGTCTTCGCCCATGTAGGGCGCCACGGTTACGGAATCGAAGTTGAAGTATTCAAAAAAGGTCCGGGCGTATAGCGCCGAGGTGTTGCCGATATCGCCGCGTTTGGCATCCGCGATGGTGAAGAGACCCTTGGGAATGTAGTCCATCGTCTTCTGAAGACTTTCCCATCCCTTGGGACCCAGCGCTTCATAGAAGGCGATGTTGGGTTTGTAGGCAACGCAGTATTCGTGCGTGGCGTCAATGATCTGTTTGTTGAATTCGAAGATGGGATCGGCGGTGGAACGCAAATGCGGTGGGATCTTTTCCAGGTCCGTGTCGAGGCCGACACAGAGGTAGGAGTTTTTCTTTTTGATTTGTTGGAATAGGGCTTCGCGATCCATAGTACCGGGGTTGAACGGCGCTAAATTAAGAAAGTTAGGGGTTGTTTTAAGCGAAAGAAGCCATCGTTGAGGGATGGCTTCTTTTTTTTATGAGGGCTTGTATAGGAACTATCGAAGATCGATCACTTCCACGCCGGGATATTTTTTGGGGTCAAAGGTGAAGAGGTTGTCTTCCACTTTGGCGTTGGGGACGAACTTGGTGATGGTGTATTTGTACTTGTTACCACCCTTGTCGAACATGGTCCAACTTTGAATGTTTTTGTCTTTTTTATTGATGAACATTTTCACCTTGAAGTATTGAGCATCTTTTTTCTCGGGCACCAGGTCGATCTCTTCGCAGAGCACACCGCCTTCGGTTTTATCCTGGAGGTAGAGGTATTTAAAGCCTTTTTTGTAGATCTCGTAAATTTTGGAAGGGTTCACATCGTCTGAATTTTTATCATAATTGTCGATGTTCACTTCTTTGGCTTCGGGCAAATAGGTCCAGATGGTGGCGCCGTTGTTGATCACTTCCTGTTCGGGCAATACCATGCGGAACTTGTCGCCTTTTACGGTGAGCTTGCCTTTGAATTCCTCGTTCACTTTTTCTACGTCGTTGGTGAGCACATACGAGAAGTTGGCTTCAAAAGCGGGGATGGATTTGTATTTTTTACTCATCGCCTCCAGGATTTCCAGCGCTTTGGGGTCGTACTGGGCGAATACATTTACGGTCAAAAGGAGGCAAAAGCCTGCAAAAATCAAATTTTTCATTTCTTTTAAAACTTAAAAAACTGCGTAAAGTTAAGATTGACTGTGTTTTTCTTTCAATGTGTTCAATAATTGTTCCAAACTGAGTTCGTCCTTGATCAAAACTTCGCGGGCTTTGCTGCCTTCAAACGGTCCCACCACCCCTGCTGCTTCCAATTGGTCGATCAACCGGCCGGCACGGTTATAGCCAAGCTTTAATTTCCGCTGAATGAGGGATGTGCTGCCCTGCTGATGCCCCACGATGAGCTTCGCCGCTTCTTCGAACAGCGCGTCGCGCTCGGAAAGGTCCACGCTGGACGGTCCCGATTCTTCGTCGCCCTCGTATTCGGGCAGCATGTAGGCGGAGTCATAACCGCGCTGGGACCCGATAAATTCCACCACCTTCTCAATTTCAGGTGTATCCACAAACGGGCACTGGAGCCGGATCACATCCGAACCCGACGACAGCAGCATGTCGCCCTGTCCCACCAGTTGATCGGCGCCCCCGGCGTCGAGGATGGTGCGCGAATCCACTTTGGAGGTTACGCGGAACGACAAGCGGGCGGGGAAGTTTGCCTTGATGACACCGGTGATCACGTTCACGGAAGGTCGCTGCGTAGCCACCACGAGGTGGATGCCGATGGCGCGGGCCAGCTGCGCGAGGCGGGCAATGGGTGTTTCCACTTCCTTGCCGGCCGTCATCATCAGGTCGGCGAGTTCGTCGATCACCAGCACGATATAGGGCAGGAAACGATGGCCTTCTTTCGGGTTGAGCTTGCGCGACACGAATTTGGCGTTGTATTCTTTTAAGTTACGGGCCCCGGCATCTTTCAGGATCTCATAACGGTTTTCCATTTCGATACAGAGGGAGTTCAGCGTGTGCACCACCTTGCGTGTGTCGGTGATGATGGCCTCTTCGCTGTTGGGCAACTTGGCCAGGTAATGGCGCTCGAGCTTGCTGTAGACCGACATTTCTACTTTCTTCGGATCTACGAGCACAAATTTCAACTGCGAAGGGTGGCGTTTGTAGATCAGGGAAGTGAGAATAACGTTCAACCCCACTGATTTTCCCTGGCCGGTGGCACCGGCTACGAGCAAGTGAGGCATTTTGGCCAAATCGATCACCAGCACCTCGTTGGAAATGGTTTTTCCCAATGCAATGGGCAATTCTTTGTCGGTTTTGGCAAACCCCGGAGAGCCGAACACCGATCGGATGCCTACCATCTCACGGTTCTTGTTCGGCACTTCGATGCCGATAGTGCCCTTGCCCGGAATGGGCGCTATGATCCGGATGCCCAGCGCCGACAAGCTCAGGGCAATATCGTCCTCCAGGTTTTTGATGCGTGAGATCTTGATGCCGGCATCGGGCACAATTTCATAGAGCGTCACCGTGGGGCCGATGGTGGCCTTGATGCTTTGGATGCCGATCTTGAAATTGACCAGTGTGGCGACGATACGGTCTTTATTTTGATTGAGTTCCTCCTGGGTTACACCCGCTTTCCCAGCGTCGTATTCGTTCAGCAATTCGAGGGGTGGGAATTTGAAACCGCTCAGGTCCAGGGTCGGGTCATAGAGACCTTGTTCCTGCACCAGTTGCTCGGCGAGTTTTTCGGTGTCGGCGGTTTCTTCGACCGTGAAGACCGGTTCGGCCGTTTTGGTTTCTTTTTTCGGGGGCAAGGGCGTTTCGATGTCCAGCTTCACCTCGTTCATGGCGAGCACCTCTTCAACGGGTGGCTTGGGAGCGACAACCGGTTTGGGAGCGGGCTCCACTTTGGCGGGTTCTACCCGATCGGGCCAGTTGTCTTTATCATCGGTATAGGCCGAAAACAGCGCATCCTCACCTTCTTTCTCATCGTCGAGGATGGCGTCGTTGCCCATCGGCTTGGGGTCCTTCACAAAGAGGGGGATGGCGGTGACGTTGAAATAGAAGATGATGAAAATGAAAAGACTGAGGATCAGGATCAGGAAGGTTCCCCAACCAAACATGCCATCGCTCCATACGGCCAGGTAATATCCCATGCCGCCGCCCAGGAAACTCCATTCGCTCACGCCATCGTTGATCATGGTCATGTAGCCGAGCAACAGGCTAAGCCACAGGCCCGTGAAGATCGATAAAATGGAAAAAGAGAAGATGCGCAGCAACTCCCGGTTGAAAACGATCTTGAACCCGATGATGAACAGCAGCGGCGGAAGGAAGAACGCCGATATACCGAACCAGCGGAAGATAAAATAATGGGACGTGATGGCGCCGTACAGCCCCAGCCAGTTGGCCGCCTCTTTGCCCGACTCGATGACAGACGCATCATGCGCCTCCACAACACTTTGGTCGGCTTGCCCGGTGAAAAGATACGAGAACAACGCCAGGAACAGGTAGATACCGGCGATCATAAGGAAAAATCCAATCGCCAGTTTGAAGCGGGGATCTTTCAGAAATCCGAGTGATAATTTAGTTTTCGAGGACGATTTCCCCTTCTTTTCCTTCTCCGGCTTTTTAAATGTATTTGACTTATAGGTGTTTTGTGCCATTTATTATCAGTGTCGCAAAACTAAAGAAAAAACTGCCATATCCCTATCCCGCGCGCGGGCTATTCTGCAGCGCCTCGACGCCTGCAGAAATGGCGCGGTCAGGCCCCGGACCGCGCGGCTGATTTCGCGGGCGCCCCGGAATGGCGCGGCGTTTCGATTCCATGTCCATCCCCATTCAAAAGTCTTAGGCCCTCCCCTGAAAAAAAACGCGTTGCCTCTAACAATTCCGTTTCAGGAAATGCAACGAAACGTACACTGGCCGAAATTATTTCGCGCCGCCGGCAATTTTTTTTAACTTTCAAACTGTTTAAACCCTTTCCGAATGATTGCCGCTACTCTCACGTCAAGAAGGCTCGTCACTTTTTTGGCCTCGTTGTTTTTCACCTGTCGCCTGTTGGCACAATCCGGTGAGCACCTCACCGACAATTGGGTTCCCGACTACAGTGTCAGCCGTGTTGAACATTCCAACGGTTATACTATGCTCTCCGGCTACTTCAGCAAGGTGGGACCTTACCAGGGCGGCGGCGTGACGACCGATGCCGAGAATGGAACGATCGACACCAACTCCCCCAAAATCAACTCTTCGGTAAATCAGGCTGTTTCGGACGGAAACGGCGGCTGGTATGTGTCCGGTTATTTTGATGCGATCGACACCGTTCGCATTCAGTATCTCGCGCATATCAAGAGCGACCATACGGTAGACCGTACCTGGAAGCCCAACCCCAATGGCACCATCTACGCACTTTATTTCGATGGCAACACCTTGTATGTCGGGGGCAATTTTAACCTCATCGCCGGCCAAACCCGGACCAATCTGGCATCGTTCAACACCTCTACCGGCGCCCTCAACGCCTGGAATCCAGCACCTGATAACGAAGTGTATGCCCTCGCCGCGTCGGGATCCACGGTGTATGCAGGCGGATACTTTTCCAATATTGGCGGAGTAGCCCGGTCAGGTATTGCCGCCTTGAATGCATCCACCGGAATCCCCACGACCTGGGCCCCTGCACTGGGCGCCACCTACAAACCCTATATCCTCGACATCAAGATAGAGGGAAACAGTATTTTCCTCGGTGGATATTTCTCCACGATTGGTGGCGCGCCTCACGCCGGCCTGGCCCAATTCAACCTCACCACCGGAGCGCTCATGGCCTGGGACAGCAAGCTCACCGCCGCTCCTTATGAGGTCACGGTAAATAACATCGAAGTAACAACGAACGTCGTATTCGTCAACGGAACGTTCACCGCCGTTAATGGCACAGCCCGAAATTCACTGGTCGCACTCGACCGGGGCAAAGCCTCGCTGCTCGGGTGGGATCCTGCCATTCCGACCAACGAAAGCGTGTCCGAAACGGCACTCTTTGGCAACACGCTGTATCTCGCGGGATATTTCAGTTCAGCGGGCGGCGTTGCAAAGGAAGGCGCTGCCGCAATAGACATCTCGAATATCAGTACCGTTACGGTCACCAACTGGGCACCCCATCCTAACTACTACGCTTCCATCGAGGCGATTGCTCCGACAGCGTCGACCGTCTTTGTCGGGGGTGGTATGAGTGGTTACGACTGGATTGATCGCAATGGTTTCGCGCTCCTGGACGACGCTACACATAAGCCGTGGCCGTTTGATGTTGACCTCAGCGGTGGTGGCAACATCAACACCATCGCCGTCAAGGGCAACGTGCTCTACATCGGAGGACGCTTCAATCTCATCGGCAGGGATTCACGCCACAACCTGGCGGCATTTGATCTGACCACCGGCGAACTGCTGGATTGGAATCCCTCTATAGATGGTGTGAATGCTCAAGATCCTGCGGAAGTTTTCAACATTCGCATCAAAGACAACCTGCTCTATGTGGCCGGACAATTTTATACCGCCAATGCGAACACAACACCCGCGATACGTCCCGGGCTGGCGGCGATCGATCTTGTCACCGGCGTGGCCAATGCGTGGAACCCTTCCGTTGGCGACGGAAAGACGACTACGCAATATGTAAATTCCATCGACATCGTCAATAACACAGTTTACCTGGCGGGCAGCTTTAGCCTGGTGGGTGGCAGCAATGTGCGCGGAAATCTTGCAGCGGTGGATGCCACCACCGGAGCGGTGTCGCCCTGGGCACCGATGAGCAACGGCGCCGTACAAAAGGTTCGGGTGGCCTCCAATGCTGCTTTTGTGGTCGGTGACTTTGGGAATGGAATTGGCGGACAAGTGCGTAGCGCGCGCATCGCCGCCGTGGATCTGAACAAGGGAGCGACCCTACCCTGGGACACGCTTTTTGGCGGCAGCGTCTACGACATCGCCCTGAGCGCCACCGACCTTTATGTGGCCGGCGGATTTGACTATGTAGGAAAGGCCTTCACCTTTCGGCCCGGCTTATGCTCGTTTTCTTTAGCGACCGGCGCTCTCAACAACTGGGTGCCCGATGCCGGTGACGCCGGTGAAGGTGGTTACGATGTAGAGGCGCTTGGCATTTCGGCCAACAAACTGTATGTGGGCGGATACATCAACCACTTCGGCATGGAGAATCGGGAGAATTATGGCGAATACGGCATCTGCCCCGCCGCACCGGTGATCAATTCGTCAGCAGACGGGACGTCCCTCACCACGCCCACACCGCTTGCGGGAAGCACCCTACAATGGTATCGAAACAATGTCGCCGTCAGTGATGGCACGACTACCACGCTCCCCATCAACATGTTTGAAAACGCCGTGTATGCTGTCGAAGTAACTTACTTTGGTTGCGTTGGACGTTCCACAGACTATACTTATCTCATCACCGGCGCGGAAAAACAGAGCGCCACCTTTGCACTGTACCCCAACCCGGCACGCGATGAATTGAACGTGCACTTGAAAGAAGCCGCATCTTCCGTAACGTTCACCATCAACGATATTACCGGCCGGCCGATGAAGGTTGTTCAGGGCAGCGGCCAGGAACACGTGTTGTCTTTGCGCGACTTGCCCGCCGGTCCGTATGTGCTCATGATCGACATCGGTGTACAAAAGCAGGCGCAGAAAATCATCAAGATCAATTAACCCAGCCGTTCACAACACAGCCAATCATCACGATATGAAATCTATATTCACCAAAATAACTGTCCTTATCTTCCTGGTCCTCGAAATGTCGTGCGGCGGTGGAGATATACCCGATTGCCCCAGCAAGATGTGTGTGCTGTCGGGCGAGTGGCGCCTCACACAGATCTACGCCAACGGTGTGCTCGATACATCCATCGACCTGGAGAAATATAAGCTTACGCTCATCATGCCCAGTCCCACGACGGCGACCACGGCGAATTTTAACCGTGTCAACCTGTCGGGGGTGGCCGACACCGGCAGCTGGACCATCGTCAACAACAACACCGTGCTGACGCTGACCCCGCAGTCGGGCATCGCAGAGCCTTACATCATCAAGTCCTATACGCCGCGCAAGATCGTGCTCATCATCGAGCGCGATGTGAACAAGACCGGTCCCGACGAATTCGAATATGTTTTAGAACCCTTTTAAGCCACGACCATGAGAATAGCCTTACTGATCCTTTTTCTTTTTTCCGCCTCGCTGGCCTCTGCGCAAATCTGGTATGTCGGCGTGAAAGCGGGACCGACCTTCTCCAACTACAAAACAAAAACGCCGTGGAAGGAAGCCTCGAACATCGGCTACACCATCGGCTTCACGTCGTTCAAGCAGATGGGAACACATTTGGGCATCTCGATGGACTTTCATTATATCCAGAAAGGCTACTACCATAAAGTGTGCAACACCATCACCGACAAACTGGAAGCACATTACCTGGAGGTGCCCATCCTGCTGGATTATACCTTCATCCTGCCGGGGCTAAAAAATTTCAAGCTGCATGGCAACGTGGGGATCTATACAGCCTATTGGCTTAACGGCATCTACAAGACCAAAGGGTTCGATCCCGATGGATCGGACAACGTGGACTTCAGCAAGACCGGCACAAAGCGTTTTGACTTCGGGCCGAATGTGGGTGGACGGTTGGAGTATTTTTTAAAGAATGGAAGTTTGTCGTTGGACCTCCGGTATGAGTTGGGGGTTTTGGATCTTCAGTCGAACGCGCATGACAATACGAACAATACTAACCGGGCTTTTATTGTTGGGGTTAGTTATATGAAGCCTTTGGGAAACTAAAATTACCCGGTAGTCCCGTCCGGTTACTATCGGTTTTTACCCGAAAAGACGCAGTGGACGCGGAACTGGCGCAAAGGCTTGATTCTGTTTTCCTCAGGTCTTGTTATAAAATTTAGTGGAACCCGTCGGCTCTTGCATTAAAATCGCGAGGTGATGGTGGTGATGTCGGCGTTTTTCCAGGAGGCGGAGAAGCGTTTGACGGTGCTGAGGACGGCATCTCTTTTTCCTTGTTCGTGTTGGGCGCGGTGCAGCCCTGCGAGCGACCAGCCGTTCTCACGGTTGCGTTTTAAATCTTCGTTGTATACCAGTTCGGCTTCGGCAAACTTGGCGGCTTCCAGCAAGGCGGCTCCGAGGAAATGGCGTGTGGGTAATTTCCAGTCGGGCGGCTCGTTGTAGCGCATGCCGTCTTCGGTTTTCACGGCTTTTTGGAAGAACGTGATGGCTTCGTCAAACTTCTTTTCTTTTAACGCGACCTCGCCGTGCAACAGGTCCGAAGCAATGCTGGCCGCCATGGAGACGGGGTTGAACGAGATGTACATCGACTTTAGCGCATCCAATTTGGCGAGGGAATCGAGCTTGGTCAGTTCATACTTTGCTTCCAACGCAAAGCCTGTACGCAACAGGGCCATGCCGCGGGTGAAACGCCACATCACTTGCGGATAAGGTTCTTTCCCCGGATCGGGCAAGGCAAGAATATCGTTCCATTTGCCAAAGCGCGTGTAGGCGATCATGGGTTCCACCTGCATGTACTGCGAGAAGCCCGGCGCGCTCGATAAAATAAAATTTGCTTTATAGGCCAGCTTCAGCGCCGACTGAATACCCAGATTGCTGCGGCCTTCCATGTAGGAGCTATAGCAAATGAAGTCGATGTTGTGTGGATAGTACATGAGGCGATACATGCCCTGGTTTTCCGACCGCGCTAAATATTTTTCATCCACTTCCGCGGCTTTCACGTTGGTGAGCACCGCGCGGGTGTAGTCGCCGGTGCGAACGTAGATGTGGGAAGGCATGTGCACGATGTGTCCCGCGCCCGGCATGGCCGCTTCCAAAAATTTCGCGCTGTTCAAGCCCAACTCCGGTGTGGGCGACGCTTCGATAAGATGAATGTAGAGGTGGTGCGCGCCGGGATGCCGGGGAAACTTTGCCAACGTCGACTCCAGCACACGCTTGGCTTCCTGGGTTTGTAGCTTGGGCTTGCCGTCGGGCAGCCAATAGTCCCAAGGCATGGTGTTCATCACGGCATCGGCATATAGAATTTGGACTTCAGGATCTTCGGGATAGCGTTGAGCGATGTTGCCCATGGCGCCGGCATATACCTGGTTGAGCGAGTCGCGGACTTCGTAGGCCTTGCCGTTGTAGCGGGTGGCCAACGCATCGATCATATCTTTTTCTACCTGCGAGATCCGGGCTTTTCTTTTTTGCGCTTGCAGGATGGCGTCGAGCGCGAGGCGTTCGCGGTCTTTCGGATTCACGTCGTTGAGATTGGGACCATAGGCCAGCGCGAGTCCCCAATAGGCCATGGCGCATTCGGGATCGAGCCGCGTGGCCTCCCGGAAGGATTGGATGGCTTCCCAGTGATTAAAGGCATAGACCAATCGCAAGCCCTGTTCAAAAAACTTTTGTGCCTCCAGCGACGTGGTGGTGACGGGGTAGTGCAGATCGCCGAGGCCATTGAGCAAGCGCGGTTGAGCCAGCAAGGTGTCGGTCATGTCCCATGAAATAGCACCACACAGCGCGACGGGCGTATTGGGCAATTTTGCATAACCCGTAGCCTTGGGACGTTCCCAGGTTTTCCAGGAGAGGAAGAGCACACTACAAAGCAGAAAGAGACAAGCAGGAAGCAGGGTTCTTGTTTTCATGAGAGGGTCGATCGGAATGAGGTTGTGAGTATACTAAAGATAATGAAGAAATGTGCAACGAACAATGCATTATGCTGCAACAACGCTTCTATTATCCGTTCGTCCTGCGGATCGGAACAGAAGGACCGAAATCGCGTTACTATTATAGATCTTTGTTGAAACGTATATATAAACGAAAGCATCATGAACCCCCGCATTATCACTTTCTTCCTGAGTCTGAGTTTCATCATCCTGTTATCGTGTAAGGATGATGACAAGTCCTACCCTTCTGTCACCGGAAAATGGCAAGGCACGTTGCTCACCGCCGAGATCACGGTCTTCGGCGTAGCCCTCCCCAACAAACAAACCGACGACACCTTTGACGCCGTGGTGGAATTCAAGGCCGATGGCACAGCCACAGTAACGGACGACAATCAGACCTCCACCGGCACGTGGTCTCAGGCCAACGACAAGCTCACGCTGTCGGTCACGTTCGGCACTGAATTTATCGATTTGTCGGGCACCTACACCATCCAGGAGATCACCGATACGAAACTCACCCTGTACATTGAAAAGGATGGCAGCTATACCGATCCCGACACGAACGTTGAAGTGCAAGGCACGGTGAAGGCGACGTTGAATTTCGACAAAAAATCATGAGGTGACCGAACCGGGTCAAGCCCGCTCAAACGTTTCGCTTCACCAGGCTTTTATTGATCCTTTTTGCTAAGGCAGGGCCTTCGTAGATAAACCCTGTGTAGAGCTGTAACAGGTCGGCGCCGGCGTTCAGTTTTTCAAGGGCGTCTTCCGGCGTAAAGATGCCGCCGACGGCGATGATGGGAAAGTTTGGACCAAGAGACGTTCGCAAGTAACTGATCACTTCCGTGGAACGGGCCGTCAGCGGTCTGCCACTAAGCCCCCCGTTGCCGATGCGCTCGAGTTCTTCCTTGCTGGTGCGCAGGCCATCGCGGGCGATGGTGGTGTTGGTGGCGATGACGCCGTCGGTTCCGGTTTCGCGGAGGATGTCGACAATGTCGTTGAGTTGTTCGGGCGTGAGATCGGGCGCGATCTTCAGGAGCACAGGCTTCGGATGAGGCTTGGCCAGGCTGCGTTGTTTGATAGTCTGCAGCAATTTTCCCAGCGGCTCTTTTTCCTGCAGCGCGCGCAACCCCGGAGTGTTGGGCGAACTGACGTTGATGACAAAATAGTCCACATACTCAAACAGGGCATCAAAGGCGCGGACGTAGTCGTCCATTGCGTTCTCGTTGGGTGTCACTTTGTTCTTGCCGATGTTGCCGCCGACAATGACGCGCGACGTCCTTTTTTTGAGTCGCTGCACCGCGGCCTCCACCCCTTCGTTGTTGAACCCCATGCGGTTGATAAGCGCCTGATCTTGCGGCAAACGGAAAAGACGGGGCTTGTCGTTGCCGGGCTGCGGCAGCGGCGTGAGCGTGCCGATCTCGATGCTGCCAAAACCCAGGCAGGCCATCTCGTCGATGAGCCGCGCATCTTTGTCTAACCCTGCGGCCAGGCCGATGGGATTTTTGAAACGGATGCCAAACAGTTCGCGCTCCAGGCTGGGATGCTCATAGTGAAAGACCCACCGCAGCAGTGCTTTGCCCCCGGGGACACGTCCGACGAATCGGAGAAAGCCAAAAACAATGTGGTGGATTTTTTCAGGATCGACAGCAAAGAGCAGGGGACGGATCAGGGCGTACATGCAGGGGCGTTACTACTTTTTCTTTTTACTCCGTTTGGGAAATTTCTTAAAGGCTTTATACACGGACGCGTCCAACGCGCGGTGCAGGTCGGCACCGTTGAGCACGAGGTTGGCGTTGGCTTTCCAGAGTTCTTTTTTGGAGTGTGCGTCGTCGATCTGGATCATCATCATGCCTTCGCGGGTTTCGCGCGACCAGCTGCGCGACTGGTCCATGTCCACCGGGTTGTCGGCGGGCCGTTGTCCAAGGGGGCCGTTGGAGCCGCCGTCGGTAAAATTATAGCCGCCCGCCACGTAGCTCACCACCATTTGGGCGGAGTCGGCCACGTAGGTGTAGCCCCGCATCTCCAGCTCTTTGATGATGGATTTCTTTATGGTGGCAAAAAGCTCGTCTTCGGATGTATTTTTTTCGTCGGCAGGGGTCATGAACTCCCCTTTGGTGACGGTAAAGGTTTTGTATTCGGTCAGGTCTACACCTTTTTGGGTATGGGTTTCAACGGTTTGCGCGCCTACCGGCGTACGTACGGCGACAGCGGCCACCAGCATCATCAAAAACACAAGTCGCTTCATGGGGCGAAAGGTACGAAAGATATTTTTATGAAAGTTCTTAAAGACAGCATGACCAGGGCCTGTTATTCAAATAGCATGATGCCAAAGTTTTTATAGTCGTGAAAATTGGTTTTCACTTTATTCCACGACCATGCGCTTCTGCCATCGTCGAAATCGACGCGATACATGTTCATACGCCAGCGGGTTCCTTTTTGAGGCGGCACCTGCTGAAGGGGCTGCAGTAATTTGTACGGAACAAATATCTCCGCCGTCCAGGACGCGACCTCCCCGGCTCCATTCTTGCTCGTGGCGACAAGGTGTTTTATTTTCCGGTCCCCTTCGTAGTGCCAGGGCCGCCATCCCAGGAATTTCCCGTCGTAATTAGGGATCAGTAGCGCGAGCTCGTAATTGAGCGGTGAGATTTCATATTCAAAATAGAGGGGTGAGGATTCGTCGGTCCAGAAAAAAATCTCCATCACATCTTCTTTCCACAGGTCGGCGAAATCTTCCTTGTTGGTTGCCGATAACTTTTCGTCATCGCAATGGAAGAGCACGTAGATCCCCTGGCCACTGTAAAGTAATTTGGCTTGTGTGGCGTAGGATTTATTTCCCTGGCGCGGCGTTAGTGTGAGCCACTCCGCATCTTTCCAGGCTGCTGCACTGCCGGCTCCCGTAATCTCAAAATCTTTGGTGGGCTTGATGTGACAGGTTTCGTACTGATCGGAGGCTACCTGGGCCAACGACTTGGAGACGTGTAAAAGAACCGTTAGCGATGTTGCTAAAAAAAATTTCATATGCCAGGGTGTTACGTAAAGTAAAAATAGCCGTTTTTTCCACAGGAAGCCATCCCTGGTCAATCAGGAGCAAAGCAAATAGGCTTACCAACAACATGAACGCAGCAAGCCACTGTACATCAAGCGTAGCAAAGACACTGAGAAATAAATCAAAGAGCAGACAGCAAAGAACGTTGCAACCAAAAGGCCGGCCTGTGGGATCGCAGGTTTAATATTCATCTTAATTATTCGCGCTAAAAGATTGATATCACGTTAAGCCCGCGGATGAAATTCCTGAATGACCTGTCTCAAATAATCGCGATCCAAATGCGTATAGATTTCTGTTGTGGTGATAGACTCGTGCCCCAACATCTCCTGCACGGCACGCAAGTCGGCGCCGCCTTCGATGAGGTGCGTGGCAAAGGAGTGGCGAAAAGTGTGCGGACTGATCGTCTTATTCAAACCGATGTGCAGCGCGAGATTCTTGATGATCGTAAAGATCATCACCCGCGTGAGCTTCTTCCCGTTCCGGTTGAGGAACACATGACTTTCGTGGCCTTTTTGCGGCGGCTTGTGCGGCGAGCGCCCGCGAATTTCCTCCACATAAAGCTTGGTATACTTCAGCGCATCGCGTCCAATGGGCACGAGGCGCTCTTTGTTGCCCTTGCCCGTCACACGGAGAAAGCCCACGTCGGCGTGAACATCGTTTAGTTTGAGATCGACCAGTTCGCTGACACGCAGCCCGGAGCTATAGAGCACTTCCAGCATGGCGCGGTTGCGGCCGCCTTCGGGTTTGGACTGGTCGATGGCCTGCAGGAGCTTTTCGATCTCGGGATAACTCAGCGTATCGGGAAGTTTGCGGCCCAGCTTGGGGCCTTCCAGCAGGGCCGTGGGATCTTTTTCGATGAGCGATTCAAAGAGCAGGTATTTGAAAAAAGCTTTGAGGCCCGAGAGAATGCGGGCCTGGCTGTGGGCGCTCATGCCCAACTCATTGATATATTGAAGAAACTGCTGGCATTGCTTCGTGGTGACCGTGAGCGGCGACGTGTTGGGATGCTGCAGGCTTATAAATTGCTGGAGCAACGCCACGTCGTGCATATAGGCCTGGATGGAGTTTGCCGACAGGGAGCGCTCGAGTTTGAGGTAGTGGTTGAAATGTTTGGCGTGGAGGTCCCAGTTCATTCCGCTAAGTTAAGTGCTTTTTTATTTGGGATAGGGCCTGTAACTTTCCTGCCTAACTTGCCCTCATGAACATACAAATCATCAACGGCCCCAACCTGAACCTGCTCGGAAAGCGGGAGACCTCCATTTATGGCAGTGAATCGTTTGAGGACTTTTTGGAGACGTTGAAGAAGCGTTTCCCTTCGCTGTCGCTCCACTATTACCAGTCGAATGTGGAGGGTGAGCTCGTGAACAAGCTGCACGAGGTGGGTTTTTCGTTTGATGGCATCGTGCTGAATGCCGGGGCGTATACCCACACGTCGGTGGCCATCCACGACGCCATCGGGGGGATCAAGACGCCGGTGGTGGAGGTGCACATTTCCAATGTGTATGCCCGCGAGGAGTTCCGGCACAAAAGCCTGATCACCTCCAAATGTGCCGGCATGCTCACCGGGTTCGGCATGGAAGGCTACGCCCTGGCCCTCACCTATTTGATGAACCGGAAATAGACCCTGCGCTTCATTTTGAGGGGTTTCTTTGAAATGGGACAGCGTGCTGTGACTTTGTTCGACGACCAACATCTAAATCACATCGAAAGCCGTTAAGGTTTTCGAACCCAAACAGATACTCTCCATGATCAGCTTTTATCCAGGACCTTCGCGCGTTCACGACGAAATACCCCGCTATGTGCAAGACGCACACGAACTGGGCGTGATGAGCATAAACCACCGCAGCGACGCCTTCATGGCCATTTCCGAGCGGACGGTCTCGCTATTGAAGCAACGGCTGAATATCCCCTCCGACTACACGATCTTTTATACATCATCGGCCACCGAGTGCTGGGAGATCATTGCCCAGTCGCTCATCACCGACAAAAGCTATCATGTATACAACGGCGCCTTCGGACAGAAATGGCACGAGTACACGCACCGGCTGCATAGCGGGGCCACGGCCGTACCTTTTGGTGTGGAAGAAAAACTGGACCCGGCCAAGCTCACCTTCCCGGAAGAAGGCGTGATCTGCATCACCCAAAACGAAACCTCCAACGGAACGCAAGTACCGTCGGCGTTGATCAAACGCATAAAAAAGAATCACCCCCAACATCTCGTCGCGGTCGATGCGGTGTCGTCGATGGCCGGTATTGCCCTGGATTTTAAGGCGGCAGATGTGTGGTTTGCCTCTGTTCAAAAATGTTTCGGACTGCCCGCCGGGCTGGGGATCATGGTCTGTTCTCCCCAGGCGATAGAGCGGTCAAACCACATCGCGGAAAAGGATCACTACAACAGCCTGACGTTCATGACCTCGATGATGACCCGCTGGCAAACCCCCTGCACGCCCAATGTGCTGGGTATTTATTTGCTGATGCGTGTGCTGGAAGACAGCGACAATATAAAAGACACGCAGGATAAAATTATGGGACGCTATGAAGACTGGATCGCTTTCTTATCGGAACGGAAAAAGATCAAACCGCTGGTGGGCAACCGCGCGGTGCAGTCGCACACGGTGGTGCCCGTGACCGGCGATGCCGAGACGTTACAACACATCAAGACAATGGCAAAGAAAAATGACATTTTGCTGGGTGAAGGCTATGGCGAATGGAAAGCGACGACATTTCGCATTGCCAATTTTCCAGCTTTGAAAAAAAAGGAGATCAAAAAACTGATGACGATCTTAAAGAAATTTTAAGATCCGGCTAAGATTTCCGCAATCGTTTGTCCTGAAACGCATGTAAGAAAATCTGCCGAGGGCGTTTTCGATTGTCGCTGATTTATTTTAACCTTTGTTGCTGATAATGAGCGCAATGTCAAGGATATCCAGGCAAGTTGTTAGAGTAGCACTCATCCTGCTGCTGTTTCAGTTTCTTGCTCCCGCATTCCTGCCCATGGTGGTGCAAGAGATCCCCGCGGATCGGGAGACTGCCTTTCATTCGCACCACAACTCCATTGTCGTTCCCCTGCTGTTAAAAGAAAATGACGAAAAAGAGCACGACGACGTGTTCACTTCCGAAGGCATGCCTCCCTTGCTGGATCTGGCGGCTCACAGCGTGAACCTGATCGCGTCTCATCAACATAAGCTTATTATCGTCAGCGCGCCGGACAGCCGTCCGCAACGTCCGCTGTTCACGCTGTTCTGCACCTTTCTGATCTGATCCCCTTCTGCATTGCGCCGGGTTCCGGAGTGAATGCCGACGCTTCCATTCTTTTCATGTTCAGCAATAATTTGACGTTCGGCGTATAGCCTCCGGCAATGTCGATTCAGGTGTCAAAAAAACTTGTAAACGTCATTTTTTCTGACAGGATGGGATGGTCAGGGCATCTCATTTTGCCTTGGGCAACATCGCACCCTTGAAGGGGCTCTGCCTGTGCGGCGACGATGAAAATGCAGTGCGCGAAATCTTTCCCGAAGGTGTACTCACCTACGTGGAAACGCACGATAGCATTCACGTAGGATCACACCGCAACAGACTGCTCGTGCATGTCAGGCGTGACAAGCTGTCGACAGAAGGGATCAAGTCGGTGCTGCTTTTCGTCAATGGATTTATGAAGGCCGTCGGTAAAATACGAAACCCAATTGGTATAAAACATGAACAGTCTGACAACACTAAAACCCCTGATCGGGATGAAGAAAACATTGGTGATCACCTGCCGGGAATGTGGATTGCAGGTGACAGATGATTTCTCCGGGCAGGTATTCACCCATTCTTCGCTTGGCGCCATGCTGCAACGCCACGACTATTTGCAGCAAGAGAGTCTCGAATATTTCGTAGGGACAAAAGGATGCACGCAGATCATCGTAACCGGCCATATGCATTGCCACATCATGGAGACCTTGAAGAAGGATCCCTTTCTGAGCCGCATGCTGCACTTCAACCTGGGTGCCCACTTTAAAAATCCCAACGTGCGGGTCCTTCCCAAGACCGTCCACGACCAAATGCTACTGGAACTGAATGTCATCGATCAATGCAAACTGTTGCTTGACTATCCTTTTCTTCGGGACCGTATGCGGACGAATAGCTTACATTTGATGGGGGTGGTGATGGGCAATCGCCCGGATCAGCTCAAGCAAGTTTTCTATAACAACATCGTCTACAACACGACTATTGCTTTAAATTAAAATTACGCATCGGCATACTTTTGCCTGTGCCATGGTGAAGGCCTGCAGTACCCGATCCATTTCTAAAGATTTACGTGAGTAAGGTTTGAGAGAAAATGCCGGGCGAAAGTCCGGCATTTTTAGGTTAGCTTTGTTCCAAAATTTTGGTTCAATGCTGGATGTTAAAGAAATCCTTTCGGTCACCCTCATTCTCTTTTCCGTTATTGATATCCTGGGATCCATCCCGATCATCATCGCCATCCGGAGGCGGGAGGGAAGGATCTATGCCGAACGGGCCACGCTTATTTCGGCGTTTCTCATGGTCATTTTTCTATACCTGGGACAGTCTATCCTGCACTTGTTCGGGTTGGACGTGCAGTCGTTTGCCGTGGCCGGGGCTATCGTTATCTTCATTGTAGCCCTGGAAATGATCCTCGGTATAACGCTCATCAAAGACGATCCCGACGCCACCGGCTCCAGCTCGGTTGTGCCGCTGGCCTTCCCCCTCATTGCCGGGGCGGGCACGCTCACGACCATCTTGTCGCTGCGCGCCGTGTATCATGAGTGGAACATCCTGGTCGGCATTTTGCTGAATCTCGTGTTTATTTATATCGTGCTCCGTTCCTCGTCGTGGCTGGAGCGTGTGATCGGCAAATCGGGCTTTGCTGTTTTGCGTCGTGTGTTTGGCGTGATCCTGCTGGCCATCGCCGTGAAGATCTTTAAAACTAATGTGCTCCCCGCATGATTCGCATTTACACCGATGGCGCCGCCCAAGGTAATCCCGGCCCCGGCGGATATGGGGTGGTGATGAAGTTTCAAAGCGCCGTGAAAGAGATCGCTCAAGGCTTCCGGCTCACCACCAACAACCGCATGGAACTGCTCGCGGTGATCACCGGCCTCGAGGCTATCAAGAAAGAAGGCCACCCTGTGACCATCTATTCCGATTCCAAATATGTTGTGGATTCCGTGGAGAAGGGTTGGATCTGGGGATGGCAAAAAAAGAACTTCGCCAAAAAGGCCAACCCCGACCTGTGGCAACGCTACATTCCCCTCCATCAAAAATACAAACCAAAGTTTGTCTGGATCAAAGGTCATGCCGGCCACCCGGAAAATGAGCGGTGCGACCAGTTGGCCGTACAGGCCGCATCGGGCGGGTCGCTGCCGGCCGACCAGTGGTATGAAAATCATCGCGACAGCGTGGATTCATAAGGTTTATTAAAACCGGGGGTTATTTTTATCTTTATCCCAAACCCTATTTTTTCATCCCAAAAATTACCGCCCTTGCATCCGGAAACTCCTAGCATCAATTTCTCAGAAGGCAGCATCACGCTGATGAACATCTGCCTGGCCTTCATCATGCTGAGCACGGCCCTGGAAATCAAACGCGAACATTTCACGCAGCTGCTCTCCCAGCGGAAGGCGGTCATCACGGGCTTGCTCGGGCAGTACGTGTTGTTGCCGCTGGTCACCGTCATCGTCGTCACGCTGCTGCCGATCAGCAACGGTGTGGCCCTGGGGTTGATCATGGTGTCGTCTTGCCCGGGAGGAAGTGTTTCCAATTTCTTTTCGCTACACGCCCGGGGAAATGTAGCCCTGGCGGTAGCCCTCACCGGATTTTCGTCGATGTTTGCTTTTATCATGACGCCGGCGAATTTTTTCTTCTGGTCTTCGCTCGTGCCTTCCCTGCATTCGGACGTCAAAGAACTCCACGTCGACTTTTGGTCGCTCACCAGCAAAATGATCCTGGTCCTGCTGTTGCCCTTGGTGACGAGCATGTTCGTGGCCGAAAAATGGCCCGCCATTGCCAAGCGCGTGGCCAAGCCGGCGCGCATCATTTCCATCATCATTCTCACGATGTTCGTGGTCATGGCCTTCCTGAACAACAAGAGCATCCTGATCGATACCTTTCACAAGATTTTCTGGATTGTGCTGCTCACCAACGGCTGCGGCCTGGCCT